>JACCDW011402212.1_pt1 | contig 11951 bp, 12 predicted proteins | sample 7449781 | NCBI WGS metagenome assembly JACCDW01 (sample SAMN15323449, study PRJNA562643) | freshwater metagenome | isolation source: river surface water | place: USA:Blue River Watershed | collected 2017-08-18
ATGAGGTTGTAACTGTAGGCGAAACAGATGTTACTATAAAAAACCCAAACAGTTTTGTTCCTTCTTTTGTTAAGGAAGATGCAAAGACTTCAAAAATAGCAGACATAAGATCAAGATACTTTATACAGTTAGGATATTTTATACATATTTTAAATACCTTTAAAAACATATATTCTGACAAAAAGCAGACTTTTGTAGAACTTGAAGTACCTACTGGTCCTTTAGATAAATCTAAAATAGCTAATGGATTATGTCAAGCATCTTATCACTCAATATCAATAGATCCTGATACATGTCTAGTTAAAAATCCGAGAGCTATATTATTTAAAAGCAGCACAGAAACTAATAGGGGATTTTATCCAAAAGTTATTAGTGATTTAGTTGATAATAAAGACTTAAATGGATCTTTTAGTTTTGATTACTTGTACGGGGATACAAATCTAGGAACTATAGCAAATATATACATTAACATAGAAACCATAATATCTTCCTACAGAGAAGATTGTGTCTCTAATAATGGGTATGTATATATAGGGACTTTTTTAAGAAAGGTACTATCAAAGATATCTTTTTCTCTGGGATCTGTAAACGACTTCGATCTTTTTGTTTCTAATAATAAAATCGCTATAATAGACAAACATTATACAGAGTTACCAGAAGATTCGGTTTATTCGGGAAAGTTTAAATTAAACATAGCAGGCAGAAACACAATAGTTAGAAATCATAAAATAGAATCTAAAATATTCCAGTCCCAAGCTACTATGATAGCTATAGCAGCTCAAGATAGAGAGAATGTGTCTTCTATTCAAACATCCACATATAACTATTTAAATAAAGGATTAAAAGATCGATTGCTTAAGGTAGCTACTACTACAGAGGAGGAGCAAGGGACAAGCCCACAACAAGCCAGGGATAAGAAACTACAGTCTATATTATCATTAATAGAGTATGTAAACATATACGTTCTTTCTAATAAAATATTTCCTGCTTTTCACCAAGCTAACATAGTAGCTATGAATGGCTATTTAAACACTCTATTAGTAGAATTAGAAGGAGGCACAGACTATAAAAGTATAGTTCCAATATCAATAGAGTTGACTTTAGATGGGATATCTGGTTTAACTATAGGGGAAATATTTACAGTGGATAAGCAAGTGCTCCCTAGAGATTACATAAGTAAATTTATAGGCTTTATTGTTACAGGCATATCTAACGATGTGAAGCCTACAGCATGGTTAACTACTATAAAAACTCAAGTATGTTTATTAGATCAAGCTGAGAGACAAAAAATATCGGATGAAAAAGCTGAAGATTTGATAAGAGATTTGAAAGACGTATCAGATAAAAATAATTATGATAACCGTAGTTCTGTAAGATACTATAATATTCTTGCTGCAATTACTACAGATATAGTAAGAAAAGCTTATGTAATTAGTAATGATGGAAACGTTATTATAAATAAAGAAGTGTCAGTGCTGTATTCAAAAACAGCGGCTCAAGAATATAGTGCAGGGACAATTAATTTAGATAATATTATAGCACAGTTATCAAATAGTGGTAAAATAGTTTCTCCTCCCCAAACACCAAGAGTTTATTTTGAACAAAGAGGAGGCAGACAAATACGTAGAGTAGCTGGAGACAATACAATAAAACCTTACAATTTAACAGATACTATGGTCATATCCGACATAGTAAAAAGCACTTCTTATTATAAATACCTGTTGCCGGATATTCAAGCAGAGTTTGATGATCAATTAGAAAAGTTTTTATCTGATTATAAAAATAAAAAATATACTATACTAAGTAACTACACACCAGAAGAAGGTACCAAAGGAGCAACAAACCCTAATGAAGTTGTAGCAGCAGCATCAGGTCCTAGCCGTATGCGTGGTGGTTTAGATTATATTATGTTTAAAATACTGCAAACAGATGCAGTATCTCCTAACACAGGAAAACTGATAACTCCATTAAAATTATATAATGGATATAAAGCAACTAGAGCAGAAATTGAATAAATAAAAAATGTACTACCCGAAATCAGAAATAGAATTAGTATCATATACGTCTGGTTTAGATTTTGAAATAAAAACAACCAGAAAACCTTATATAGGATATTACTATGCTACCAATGACGGTAAGTTTTTTTCAGGTAAAAGCTACGATTCCACTACTGTTGAGATAGTTCCTTCAATTAGAAATATATTTTTTAGCGATACTATACAAGCGTATAACTTTCATTATTCTGAACCCACAGACAGTGATTATGAAAAAGGATTTTTTACTAGGTATGTTATAAAAAGAGTAAATGGAGGTTTGGATAATATATTAGAAGTTTCTGAGACTGAATTTAACAGAGCCTCTAAAGATCCTCTTTATAATACAAGATCTTTTACTTGGAAATTAACAGGCCCTTTGTACACTACTGCTGAAGGGATTCCTGGCATAGTAAATGAAAATGATAAAACTTTAACAGAAGTTGAAAAAACAATAAAAGAAGTAAAAAAATATTTTACAAATTTGGCACAATACGCAAAGTAGTGTATATTTGTAAAAAGGTTATGTCGTGTATTACATTATAGAAACAGAAGAACAGTTTCAAAAGTTTTCACAGTACGATTTTACAAATTGTTTTGTAGACGTAATATCTACAAACGATAATTACCACCCAAAAATATCAGAGCCTTCCCTAGTGTACATAAAACCATTCAGATCTAGAATGGGATTTATACTTTCTATAAATCATACAGAAGCCTTTAGCCTAGATAAAAAGCAAGTATTTGATTTTATACAAGGGAAAGTAGGAAATATATACGCAATAGATGGAAAAAGACTTAGACATTATTTAAACAGGGAGTGCGATCTCTATTGTGTAAAGACAGCCAAGTATTTACAAACAGGTGATTACATAGAAGAGACAGACTATAATACAGTAGCCCATAGATTTTTCTATCAGAAGTACGAAGGTAGACCCGATATTAATAAAATTATACCTATCTGCAAACACTTTGAGAAATACGAAAGATTAGTAGCCAGTATAAAGTTTGAAGCGTCTTGGTTTAAAGCCAAGTACTATAAACTGTATGGGTGCTTAGCTCCTACGATTTTTAGCACTATAGAGGCAGAGGGTATAAGCATAAACAATGACCGATTTATCAGTCATTATACCCCAAAGAACCCTTTAATGTCGGTTAAATCAGACAAAATATACACTCAATACAACTTATTTACTAGCACTGGTAGGCCTTCAAATGCCTTTAATGGCATCAATTTCAGTGCTATGAATAAGGAAGATGGTAGTAGATCTTCTTTTGTCCCATCTAAAGACGTTCTTGTAGAGTTTGATTACTCTTCGTACCACATTCGTATATTAGCGTATCATATCGGATATAAGTTTGAGGAAGAAGATATACATACCCACTTAGCAAAGTTCTATTACGGCACCGAGACAGTCACTTCAGAACAGTATGCGGAAAGCAAGGGATTAACTTTCAAACTATTGTATACAGATTCTATATCAGAGGAGTTAGAGGACATTCCTTTTTTCGCAAAAGTTAAAGAATTTAAGAAGTTTTTGTGGAACACTTATAAAAAACAAGGATATATAGAAAGTTTTTTATCAAAATCTCCAATAAAAGGCATAACTTCGAAGACACAAATATTACCTTATGTTTTGCAGAACTACGAAACAGAAAGGAATATTTTAATTATAAACGATTTACTAAAATATTTAGAAAATAAAGTAACTAAACTGGTGTTGTATAACTATGATTCTTTCCTTTTTGATTACAGTAAAAAAGACGGGAAGAAGACTATAGAGGAAATCAGAGGCATCCTAGAACAGGATGGATACAAAACCTCTTGTAAGTTCGGATATAACTACCAGGAAATGAAAAATATCTAATTTTTGAACTTATTTTTACTATTTATATATGAAAAATAATACGTTTTTTGATTTAACATACGATTACTTGAACAAGCTATTCTGTACTTTTACAAAGAAGGAGGACCTTCAAATGACTATAACCGACATAAAAAGTCGGTATGAGGTCATTTACTCTAAGATATTTGTATTAGAGACAGATAACGATAACGAGTACGTTTGTACTTATAACATCGATAGCGATAATATAAACAAAAACAATATCCTGCCTAATACGATATTGATGCATCGCCGTAAGGAGTGTAACGTATTATACACTATAAACTCCCTCAATAAGCTTGTAGAGTCCCTAAACAATGGTGTAAGGGACAATAACTTTAAAGTTAACTGGAAAGACTATGAGAATAGCATCCTATTAACCCAGAACAATAACTTCGTTCAGCTTAAGACTAAAATCCACGATATTATAAATGTGGAAAAGAAGTCCTAGAAAATAAATTTGGAATTTTCCGAATATTCACTATTTTTGTTTTTCACTTAAAAAATCAAGTTATGTCCAAGATTGATCTAATCAAAGAGAGGCTTAATAAGCTTCAGTCAAAAAATTCAGGTGGCGGTTTTGAAAAAATTGATTACACCACAATTTTCTGGAAACCAAAGTTAGGAAAGCAAGTTGTCAGGATTCTCCCAAGAAAGACAAACAAAGATTTCCCATTTTCAGAAGTAACTTTTCATCAGTACAACATCTTTAAAAAGAATGTTTATTCTCTAGAGAATTTCGGAGAGAAAGATCCCGTAGTTCAGTTGGTTAGAGAACTTTATGATGAGAACACAGAAAGCAGCAAAGAACTTGCTAGAAAATTAAAACCAAGAACTAAATACTTTGCACAGGTATTAGTAAGAGGTGAAGAAGGTTTGGGAGCAAGATTGTGGGAGTTCAACAAGACTACATACGAAAAGCTTCTCAGCATTATGGCTGATGATGACTTTGGAGATATTGCTGACGTTACTAACGGTACTGATCTTACTGTTGAAGGTTACAATGATGTAATTAAAATTGGTAAGAGGGATGTAAACTACATTGCCGTAAACGTTACACCAAAAAGAAATATCTCTCCTATTTCTGAAGATGCAGACTTAGTTAAGAAAGTATTGGAATCACAGAAAGAAATTACTGAGGTTTATAAAAAGTATAGTTATGATGAGATCAAAAAGATGCTTCATGATTATATCAACCCTCAAGAAGAAACTGCTGAAGTATCTACTCCCGCTGTAGAAGACGCTACTACTGAGGAACCTCCTTTTGACGGACCGTACAAATCTGCTTCTGAATACACAGAAAACAAGAGCAGCGTGGCTTCTAAGTTTGATGATTTGTTCGGAGAAGAAAATTAAATTGTAACATATGGCAGAAAGTAAAAACATTAAGGGTGCTGTAGCCAGTGCCCTTCAGAAAAACTCGTCCTTTAGTTTAGAGAACTTTAAGAAATCAAAGAATCTAACTGAAAACGTAGGGTTTAAAAAACAAGAGTGGATCCCCCTATCAGAAGCGTTTCAAGAAGCAATCAGTTTACCAGGAATTCCACATGGCCATGTAATTACATTTAGAGGCCATAGCGATACAGGAAAGACTACGGCAATGATTGAGGCCGCTATGAATGTCCAGAGGATGGGAAAACTTCCAGTTTTTATTATAACTGAGATGAAATGGGATTGGCATCATGCTAAGATCATGGGATTCGAAGTAGATGAAACAGTGAATAAAGAAACTGGTGAGATTTCTTACGGAGGTAACTTTATTTATGTGGATAGAGACCATCTGTCTACTATTGAAGATGTTGCTGGATTTATTATGGATCTTTTAGATGAGCAAGAGAAGGGTAACCTTCCAATGGATATTGTATTCCTTTGGGACTCTGTAGGGTCTATCCCATGTAGGATGTCTGTTGAATCTAATAAGAACAACAACGAGTGGAACGCAGGAGCAATGTCTGTTCAGTTTGGTAACTTTGTAAACCAAAGGATTGTAAGATCTAGGAAAGAAAGCTCACAGTATACCAACACTCTTATTATTGTAAATAAGGTATGGGTAGAGAAGCCTTCTGTTTATGGAGAGCTTCCCAAGTTGAAGAACAAAGGAGGAAATACAATGTTCCTAGACTCTACTCTTGTAGTAACATTCGGTAATGCTACCGGAGCAGGTACAAACAAGATCAAAGCTACTAAGAATGGTAAGGATGTTGAGTTTGCCAAGCGAACAAAGATATCTGTAGACAAAAACCACATTACAGGAGTTACTACTACTGGAAAGATTATCGCTACTCCACATGGTTTCATCATTGATGACAAGAAGTATATTGATGCATACAAGAAAGCACACTCAGCAGAGTGGTTAAAGATTCTTGGAAGTGACGATTATGATGTCATTGAAGAAGAAGATAATGGTAGTGTAGTGGATAATAATTCCGGAGATGAATAAGGAAAGACTTTTAGACATATTTTCTAGAATTAATAAAGATGAAAAACCAAAAAACCTCCATCACAATAGTAGAGTTCTTATAGTAGATGGAATGAATACATTCCTTAGGAGCTTTGCTGTTGTTGATAGAGTGAATATGATGGGAAATGACGTTGGAGGATTAATTGGTTTTTTAAAGTCTCTTGGACATGCCACCAAACTGTTAAATCCGACTCGCATAGTAATCGTCTTTGACGGTGAAGGCGGGTCGGTAAACAGGAAGTATCTCTACAATGAATATAAATCTAATAGAGATACGGGTAGGATAATGAACTACAAGTCGTTTAATAACAAATCAGATGAAGACGATTCAAAATACAATCAGATATCTAGGCTGATTCCTTATTTGGAATGCTTGCCTATAACTTTAATGTCTTTTGATAAGTTGGAAGCTGATGATGTAATTGGACACCTGTCTGTAAAAATACATGATGAATATGATGACTCTAAAGTTTTTATAATGTCATCTGACAATGACTTTATGCAACTTGTGAATGATCGTGTTAGTGTGTATAGTCCTACTAAAAAAAAGATATACGATGTTAATAGTGTTGTAGAACATTTTGGAGTTCATCCTAATAATTTTACAATCTACAAAACATTAGTAGGAGATACTTCTGACAATATACCTGGAGTGCATGGAGCAGGAGAGAAGAATGTTATAAAACTTTTTGAGTTCATATCTAAAGAAGAAGCTAAAACTTTGGAAGATGTCTATCAAATCTGTGAAAGTCCTCCTAAGAATTCAGTTGTCTATCAGAGAGTGTTGAACGTTAAAAAACAACTTGAGGTGTTTTATAAAATAATGGATATAAAGAACCCTAACATATCTGATATTTTAAAGGAAGAGATCACAAATCAATACCATAATAAAACACCTCTTCTTAGAAAATTTGATTTTATAAAGTTGTATCATCACGATAGAATGGGAGGGGCTATTCCAAATGTGGAATCATGGGTTAGTATATTTTCATCGTTAAACAACTATTAATAAGTTATGACAGCAAACAAACTAAATCAGTACGGACATCAATTTCAAATAAAAGTTTTGTACTCCTTATTAAATGATAAGGCGTTTCTTCAAAACATAGCAGATGTAATTACAGCTGATTATTTTGAGTCCCCTGCACACAAGTGGATCATAGGAATAATACTAGATTATTATTCTAAGTATCACACCTATCCTACTATGGAGGTTCTTAAAATAGAACTAAAGAAAGAGGAGAACGAGGTACTACAAGTATCAATTAAAGAAGAACTTAAACAAGCATATACCGCTACTCAAGATGACGTTGAGTATGTAAAGGAAGAGTTTTTTAACTTCTGTAAAAATCAAAAGCTTAGAGATGCTTTATTATCATCAGTCGACTTACTTAAGACAGGAGAGTTTGAAGGAATTAGAAAGATGATCGATGAAGCATTGAAAGCAGGCAATGAAAAGAATATAGGACACGAGTACGACAAGGACGTGGAAAGTAGGTTTAGAGAGGAGGAAGATAAAAAGATCCCGTTCCCTTGGAAAGTGTTTAATGACATTACAGATGGAGGAATAGGCGGTAGCAATCTAATGCTTCTTTTCGCACCTCCCGGAATAGGAAAATCTACCGTTGTTTGTAACATTGCTGCACACTGTTTAAAGACAGGGTACAACATAGTGTACTATACTTTGGAGTTGGATGAAAGGTATGTGGGAAAAAAGATAGACTCTATTTTAACTGGAATAGAAGTTAAGATGCTAAAGCATCATAGAAAAGAAGTAGAGGCAGCAGTTAAAAGCTTAAAAGGAAGGATAGTGATTAAGGAATACTCCCCAGGAAGGGCTTCTTTAGGCACTATAGAATCTCACCTAAAGCAATTAGAGGCGAATAACGACTTCATTCCGGATCTGATAATAATAGATTACCCTGATCTTTTAAAGCCTAGAAGAACCCGTAAAGAGGCCAAGGAGGAACTAGACGACATCTACACAGACCTAAAAGGTATGGCTAAGGATCTTAAGATACCTTTTGTATGCCCTTCCCAGATCAATAGGATGGGAGCTAAGGACGAGATTATTGAAGGGGATAAGGTAGCAGGCAGCTTTCAAAAAATGATGATAGCAGACTTTAGCGTCTCTCTTTCTAGAAGAAGAAAAGATAAGATAAATGGTACTGGAAGGTTCCATATAATGAAGTCTAGATTAGGACCAGATGGCATGACGTATTCTGCCAAAATAGATCTAAATAGAGGATTTATAGATATATCAGAAGACCTTTATGACGAAGACTCTGAGAATCAAGAAGATGGAGGAAAAGGAGATTTCAGTTCAGATGATATATCAATGTTAAAACAAAAGTTTAGTAAAAACTAAACTTCATAAGCATCGGTAAAGTGGATAAAAAAAGTTGAGCAATTTCAATTTTTTTTCTCTCTCTACACGGTATTTATTTTTGCTCTCTCAAATTTTTAATAAAAACAACTATGGAATTAGGATCAGAAATCTTAAGTCAAGTCACTATTTTTTCTAAGTACGCCAAGTATTTACCGGAACTGAAAAGAAGAGAAACGTGGGATGACATTGTAACGAGGTACGAAGTAATGTTAATGCAGAAGTTTCCTAAACTAAAAAAGGAAATTACAGAAAATGCAGAGTTTATTAGACAGAAAAAAGTGTTGCCGTCTATGAGAGCTTTGCAATTTGCAGGTGCTGCTGCAGAAGTAAACAATGCAAGGATATACAATTGCTGTTATCTACCGATGGATAGCGTACATTGTTTCTCAGAGTCTATGTTTCTTTTATTAGGAGGCACAGGAGTAGGGTATTCTGTTCAGTTTCAACATGTTGAGAAATTGCCGGAAATTATAAAGCCTACTAAAAATAAGAGGTTTCTAATTCAAGATAGTATTATAGGCTGGGCTGACGCAGTTAAAGTATTGATGAAATCCTATTTTGGAAAAGGTCCTAAACCTCTTTTTGATTTTAGGGACATTCGTCCAAAAGGATCTAGATTGATTACCGCTGGCGGTAAAGCACCTGGTCCTGAACCATTGAAAGTTTGTTTATTTCATATAGAATCAATTTTAGAACGTAAACAAAATGGAGAGAAGCTTTCTACATTAGAAGTGCATGACATTATGTGTCATATTGCAAATAGTGTATTGTCTGGTGGTATTCGCCGTGCTGCTATGATTGCTCTGTTTAGCCACGATGACGAAGACATGTTAACTTGCAAGTTTGGTAATTGGTGGGAGTTGAATGAACAACGTGGTAGAGCTAATAACTCTGCTGTTCTTGAGAGAGGTCAGATAAGTGAAGAAGAGTTTAAAGCACTTTGGAAAAAAGTAGAACTCAGTAATTCAGGAGAGCCTGGATTCTACTGGACTAAAAATGCTGAGTGGGGTACAAATCCTTGTTGCGAAATTGCACTAAGACCTTACCAATTCTGTAACCTTTGTGAAGTTAACGTTTCTGATATACAGGATGAAGATGATCTTCAACAGAGGGTAAAGATTGCTGCGTTCTTTGGAACTTTACAAGCTTCTTATAGCGACTTTCACTATCTCAGACCTATCTGGCAGAAGACTACTGAAAAGGATGCTTTGCTTGGAATCGGTATGACTGGTATCGGTAGTGGTGAAATTCTTAAATACGATTTAGCTAAAGCAGCAGAATTGGCAAAAGAGGTGAACGCTTTCTATGCAGAAGAGATTGGCATTAACAAAGCAGCCAGAGTCACTTGTATCAAGCCTTCTGGAACCACTTCTTGTGTGTTAGGTACATCTTCTGGCATTCATGCATGGCATAATGACTACTATCTTAGAACTGTAAGGTTTAACAAATCAGAAGATATTGCAAAGTATCTTATGGAAAACCATCCTGAGATTTGTGAAGACGATCAGTTGAGATCTCATGATACATTATGCGTAAGAATCCCAATTAAAGCACCAGCAAACTCTATATTGAGATCAGAAACTCCTATTGAACTTCTTGAAAGGGTAAAGCACTTTTCCATGAATTGGATTAAGAATGGTCACCGATCTGGTTATAATACTCACAACGTATCTGCTACAGTATCAATTAGAGAAAACGAGTGGGATGAAGTAGGTAACTGGATGTGGGAAAACAGAAACCATTATAATGGACTATCAGTTCTTCCTTATTGGGGTGGTACCTATGTACAAGCTCCTTTTGAAGATATTACAAAAGAAGAATACGAAGAAAAGATCAAACATCTTACTTCCATAGATCTTACTAATGTTTTAGAGGAAGATGATACTGTTAACTTTGGTGCTATAGCAGCATGTGCTGGTGGTGCCTGTGCTGTAGAATAATGTCGAAACTTCAAGAAAATATAGACTTTTACATAGATGAGCGGACTGGGTACATGGTACTCACCGCTCACTATTTAAAACAAAGAGGATATTGCTGCGGTAATAAATGTAAAGAATGCCCCTACTATCCTAAATGGGAAAAAGGAAATAAAAATTTGTTAGAAGATAAATAATATTTATATTTGTTAAAAGTAATACCATGATTTTTTATATTATTTGTCTTGTACTGAATCTCTTAGGAATGGGGTATCTTTTTTATATTAATGATAGACAACAGCATATTAATAGAGAATTTCTAACAAATGCACTATTAGTTAATGCTTCTTTGGAATATATAAAAAATGAATTAGAGAAACTTAAAGATAGAGTAACAGAACTAGAAGAAAAACTAGAAAAAAAATAAAAAATAAAAGGTTATGGAAATAGGATCAATTGTAGAGTGTATCAAAGGATACCCTGAAGTTATTGAAGAAGGTCAATATTATACAGTAAAAGCTATTGGAAACGGAGTTGTTTTGCATGAGATAAACCCTCCGGAACCTTACACATCCTTTTTGAAGGAACGATTCAGAGAAGTGCAAAGTCCTGGAGATTTTGAAGATATAATGATGGAACTTATTTGTAATTCTGAAACTAACAGTTAGGTTATGGACATTAAGATACCTACTATAAGAGTAGTGAAACTAAACGAAAACGCTGTAATCCCCTCATACGAAACAACAGAAGCTGCAGGGTTTGACTTAAGATCTAGTCATGCAGGGATGGTACCTCCAAATGGAGTTTTACTAGTCGGTACAGGATTAGCTATGGAGATCCCTGAAGGGTATGAATTACAAATTAGACCCAGAAGTGGATTAGCTTTAAAAAATAAAATAACAGTATTAAACTCTCCCGGAACTATAGATTCTGATTATAGAGGAGAAATAAAAGTTATACTTATAAATCATGGGAATTACCCTTTTAGTTTTACTACAGGCCAAAGAGTAGCCCAAGGAGTATTAATGAAACTACCCGAACGCCCCATATTCTACGAGACGCAGGAGCTGTCCGAAACGATAAGAGGCGAGGGTGGTTTCGGTAGTACTGGAGTTTAATTAAAAAATAAAGGTTATGAAATGCAAGAAAAGAAATACGTAACAGTAGATACCCCCGACACTCTAAGAGAGATGGTAAGTCATATAAAAGCAAATGACATAGTTGCTTTTGATACTGAAACCACATCTCTTAATCCCAGAAAAGGAA
>JACCDW010370731.1_pt1 | contig 11945 bp, 9 predicted proteins | sample 7449781 | NCBI WGS metagenome assembly JACCDW01 (sample SAMN15323449, study PRJNA562643) | freshwater metagenome | isolation source: river surface water | place: USA:Blue River Watershed | collected 2017-08-18
GGTGATCATCGCCCTCGGGGTGATGCTCGTCTTCGCGGGTAGCATCAGTGACTTTGTGCACCGGCACCCGACCCTGAAGATGCTGGCGTTGAGCTTCCTCATTTTGATCGGCGTTTCGCTGCTCGCGGAGGGCCTGCACCAGCACATTCCGAAGGGGTACATTTACTTCTCGATGGCCTTCTCCTGCGCGGTGGAATTCATGAACCTCAAGCTGCGGGCTCGCGCTGCGGCGCCGGTGGAACTGCGCGAGCGGATTCGCGAATAGGCGGGCTCTCGGTGCGGCTGCGCCTGGATTGAGTCTTACGCGTCCCGCGTCCTCTCGGTTCTCTTTGCCGTGGCTCACTTCAAACCGATCATGAACGGACGCATTGCCATTCTCGGTGCCGGGGCGATTGGGCTCTTCTACGGCGCGCGGCTGGCGCTCGCGGGGAAGGATGTTCGCTTTCTCGCCCGCAGTGATGTCGCGGCGATCCGCGAGCGTGGCATTACCCTCAAGGTTGGAGGCCGCGAGGAACGGCTTCATCCGGCTGCGGCGTTCGCGCGCGCGGAGGACATTGGCCCCGTCGACCTCGTGGTCCTCACGCTCAAGGCCACGGCGAACGCGGAACTCGCACAACTCCTCCCGCCGCTACTCGGTCCGCGGACCCTCGTGCTCACGTTGCAGAACGGCCTTGGCAGCGAAGACACGGTGGCGCGGTGGGTGGACCGTGACCGCATCCTCGGTGGCCTTTGCTACATTGCCTGCATGCGGCTGGCTCCGGCGGAGGTGACCTGCCTGCACGCCGGCTCGATCACCCTCGGTGAGGCGCAGGGTCCCGCGCGCGAGCGTACGCGGGAAATCGCCGCCCTCTTCGAAACGGCGGGCGTTCGTTGCCGCGCGGTCGACGACCTGAACGCGGCGCGCTGGCGCAAGCTCGTGTGGAACGTCCCCTTCAACGGCCTGAGCATCGCGGCCGGGGCGGTCACGACCGACGTGCTCTGTTCCGACCCTGACCTTGGCGCGGAAGTCCACGCGCTGATGCGGGAAGTGCAGTCCGCGGCGCGAACGCTCGGCATCGACATCCCGGACGACTTTCTCCGTCAGCAGTACGACGTCACTCCGCCGATGGGCCCGTACCGCCCTTCGAGCCTCGTGGATTTTCTCGCCGGGCGCCCACTCGAGATCGAAGCGATCTGGGGCGAACCCCTGCGCCGGGCGCGCGCGGCGGGTGTGGAGATGCCGCGACTCGCGTTGCTCTATGCGCTCCTCCGGCGGATCGATGCCGACCGCGCGCGGGCGAATGCTCAGCCGGCGGCGAGGGCGTCGGCGACCTGAAGCCGGAGCTCGGCGACGGCGCCGTTGACCCCGGCGGGCATGCCGGCGGTCCAGTTGCACTCGATCGTGAGATGCTTGCACCGCGTGGCGCGGCGGAGCTGGCGCAGGAACGGCCGAAAGTCGTCGCCGTGAAACCCCGGCTCGGTGCGCCCCTCGTTTTCCGCCAGATGCGCATGGGTGACGAGGGTGGCGTGCCGACCGATGGGATCGGGCGACTCGCCGTTGCGCAGCATGTGGAACACATCGACGAGCAACTGCACCGAGGGATGCCCGCAACGCCGCACGGCCTCGGCGCCCTCGTCGATCGTGTTGACCAGATTGCATTCACCGCGATTGAGCGGCTCGACCACGACCATGATCCCGTGCCGCTGCGCGATGGGGGCGACGAGCGTGAGAGCCTCAACGTACTGCTCGAAGCCCCGGGCTCCGGACCAGCCCTCGGGCATCATGCGCGCCATGGCGGAGCCGAAGACGATCGTCCGCAAGCCGATTGATGCGGCGCGGCGGAATGCGGTTTCCGTGTAACGGGCGAGCCGGGTGTGGTCGACGTTCGGGCCGGTGACCTTCAAGTCAGCGGGCAGGAAACAATTCGCGGCGGGCGTTGGCCGGTGGCAGTCGAGCGTGGCGGCGGCGTTCGGGGCGAAGGCGGCATCGGTCTGCTCGGGCCGCAGCAGGTGCTGCACGTGCGCCTCGATGAAATCGAAGGGCGGATCCGGTAGGCCCGCGATCTCGGCCGGGGTGGCGCAGATGCCGATGAGCAGTGGCATGGCGGATGCCTCAGAGCTTGCCGGCCTGCAGGCCGAAATAGCCGGCGGCGTTGTCGTAGCAAATATCGCGGACCAGCTTGGCTACGGCGGCCTCGTCGGCGGGAATGAGCCCCGCTTGAATGTCGGTGCCGATCATGCCGCAGAGTAGGCGTCGGAAATACTCGTGGCGCACGTAGCTGAGGAAACTGCGCGAGTCGGTGAGCATGCCGACAAACCGGGAGAGCAGGCCCAGCTGGGACAGCGCGTTGATCTGCCATTCCATGCCCTCCTTCTGATCGAGGAACCACCAACCGGAGCCGAACTGCAGCTTGCCTGGGATGGTGCCGTCCTGGAAGTTACCGGCCATCGTGGCAAACGCGTAGTTGTCGGCTGGATTCAGATTATAGAGGATGATCCGCGGCAGACGATCGTCGCGGTCGAGCGTGTCGAGGTAGCGGGCGAGGGCGCGCGTCTGCGGGAAGTCGCCGATCGAATCGACGCCCGCGTCGGCGCCGAGGCGGCGGAGGAGGCGGGAGTTGGTATTGCGCAGGGCGCCGAGGTGCAGCTGCTTGGTCCAGCCGCGCGCGGCGTCGAGTCGGCCGAGGTGAACGAGAAGGAACCAGACGAACTTCGCGGTTTGTTCCGGCGTGGCAGCGGTACCGGCGCGGGCTTGGTCGAAGATGACGGACGCCTCGCGGGCGGTGCAGTCGACGTCGGGCAGGGACTCCAACCCGTGGTCGGAGAGCCGGCCACCGAGGGAGTGAAAGAACGCGTGCCGCCGATCGAGTGCCTCGAGGAGCGTCGGCAGGTTACGCACCTCGACCCCGCTGCGCTCAGAGAGCAGATCGCACCACGGGTTGAAGACGGCGGGTGCGTTGACCGCGAGAGCCTTGTCGGGTCGGAACGTCGGGTAGACGCGCGTTGCGAGGCTACTGCGCGCGATCGCCTGGTGGTGTTCCAGCGTATCGGCAGGGTCGTCGGTGGTGCAGACGACGGTGACGCGGTTGGACGTGAGGATGCCGTGGGTGGTGAGGGCGGGGGTGGCGAGACGCGCGTTGGCTTCCTCCCAGATGCGCGGCGCGTTGGCCTCGTTGATCAGCAGGTCGATCCCGAAGTACCGGCGCAGCTCCAGGTGTGACCAGTGGTGGAGTGGATTGCGGACGAGGGAGGGGACGGTGCGAGCGAAAGCGAGGAACTTGTCGTAGTCGCTCGTTGTGTTCCCCGTGATCAAGTCCTCTGGCACGCCGGCAGCGCGCAGGGCGCGCCATTTGTAGTGATCGCCGCCGAGCCAGATCTGCGTGAGATTAGCGAACTGCCGGTTCGCCGCGATTTGATCGGGCGGAAGGTGGCAGTGGTAGTCGAAGATCGGCTGCTTGGCCGCGTGCTCGAAGTAGAGACGCCGGGCCCACGGATTGGGCAGGAGAAAGTCGTCGGGCAGGAACGGCTGGGAGAGCGACATGGCGGATGAAAGGAGCGGGAGCGAGGGAACGGCGGCGCGCGCCCCGGCGCAAGACGGGCGTGGGTCGCCATCCGGGGCGGGACCGTTCCAGCAGTCCACCGCCCGCCGCCCGGTGCGCAAGCGGCGGCCCGATGAATGTTAACCCGGCAGCCGACCGAGGGACGGTGGCTTAGTTCCGCCGAGTGAAGCGGATTTCGGTGCGCCGGTCAGGCGCCCGGGATGGCCGGGCGCGTGGTGACGGGGGCCTCAGCGCCGGGCGCCGCGGGTGAGGCGGCTGACGGGCTTCGGGGCGGCGTTGAGCGCCGGGTTATTTTCGTCGAACAAGGCCGAATAGATGTACGGGAAGTCGGGGAACTTCTTCCGTTCGACCGTTTGATTGATGAACCGCTCGATGGAGCGTGCGTCGCGGACATCGTCCTCGGTCACGAGCGTAAACGCCTCGCCGGTATTTTGGGCGCGGCCGGTGCGGCCGATGCGATGGACGTAGTCCTCGGCGTTTTCGGGCACGTCGTAGTTGATGACGTGGGAGACGCCGCGGATATCGAGGCCGCGGGCGGCGATGTCGGTGGCGACGAGCACCTCGAAGCGGCCGCTCTTGAAGCCCTCGAGGGCCTCGACGCGTTCGCGCTGGCTGCGGTCGGAATGGATGACCCCGACCGTGTGGTTAGCGGCGATGAGACGATGGGCGATGCGGTCGGCGCCCATGCGGGTGCGGCAGAAGATAATGAGGCTCTTGAACTGGGTTGCCTCGAGGAGCCGCGAAAGCAGTTCGAACTTCTGAGAGGCCACGACCGGGTAGAAGGCGTGGGCGACGGTTTCGGCGGCGGTCTGCTTGCGGTCGATCTTGATTTCGACCGGCTCGTTCAGCGCCCACGTAGCAAGGGAGGCAATCTCCGGCGGCAGCGTGGCGGTGAAGAACAGCGTTTGCCGCGACTTGGGGGTGCGGGAGACGATGCGCTTCACATCGGGGAGGAAGCCCATGTCGAGCATGCGGTCGACCTCGTCGAGCACGAGGATGTCGATCCCGGCGAGGCTGATGGCGCCCTGCTCCATGTGGTCGAGCAGGCGGCCCGGGGTGGCGACGATGACATCGACGCCATTCTCGAGATCTTCGCGCTGCTTGCCGTAGCCGACGCCGCCATAGATCACGGTGACGTCGAGGTTGGTGTACTTGCTGTAGAGGCGGAACGCTTCCTCGACCTGAAGGGCGAGTTCGCGGGTGGGCTCGAGCACGAGGCAGCGCGGATGCGGGCCCTTGGTGCCGAGACGATGAAGGATGGGCAGGGCGAACGCGGCGGTCTTACCGGTGCCGGTCTGAGCGGAGCCGATAACATCCTTGCCGGAGAGCACGACCGGGATGGCCTGGGCCTGGATCGGCGTCGGTTCGGCGTAGCCCTTTTCGAGAACGGCGAGGGCAATCCGATCGGCTAGGCCGAGCTGGGTGAACGCGGAATTGACGGCAGCGACCTCGGGTACGGGGCGTGGCGTGCGCGAACGGCGCGGGGTGGAGGAAACCGGAATCTCGTCGTCACGTTCCCGCTCTGGGCGGGACGACCGAGGGCGATCGGAGTGACCGCCCCGTCCGCGACCCCCGGCGCCACCACCACCGCGATGTCCGCGGCTCTCGCCACCGCCATGACTACCACCGCGGCTTTCGCCGTGGCCTTGCCCCCCCTGACCACCGCGCTCGGGGCGCGGGCCGCGGCCATCGCCGTGACCTCCACCGTTGCGACCGCGTCCGCCTTCGGGGCGGCGCTGGCTATCAGCGTGGACCTTGCGGGTGGGGTGTTGGGAGGGGGGAGGGGAGGACTTCTGCGCCGCCTTGGCGGGCTTGTCCTTGGGCGAAGGCGCAAGGGTATTGCGGAGCTTCGCGATCAGCTTCTTCAACATAGTCTTTAAGGCGAAAATCGGAGTCTCCCGGTTTCGCGAGCCTTTGCAACCCCCGATCCCTCCCCGTTCCCGGAGCCTTCGGATCAGCGGGGCATGTAGGTCCGCTGTTCCAGTTGGGCCCCGAGATGGCGACGGAAGGTGGCGAGATCGCGGACGGCGCGGAGGGCGATTAGCTGACTGGCGAGGTTGCCCACGGCGGAGCCCTCGAGATCGAAGGCCACGACGGGGATACCGGAGGCGTTGGCGGTTGCTTGGCAGAGGAGGCGGTTCTTCGCGCCGCCGCCGACCATGAGGATGCGCTTGAACCGACGCCCGGCCAGTCGCTCGAAGGCGGCCTTGGCGTCGGCGTGACCCTGTCCGAGGGAGTCGCAGATCAGGCGCACGTACCCGGCCAGCTCGCGCGGGGCCCGGGCGCGGCGCCGTTTCAGTTGTCCGTCGATCGCTGCCCGCATTGAGGTGGGATTGCTGAGCGCGGAATCCGTCACATCGAGGAGCACCTTGGGCGCCGGGAGCTTTTCTGCGGCCGCGATCAGGGCCGACCACTCGCGCGTGCTGGCGGGGCGCGCGGCGAAGTCCCGCAGCGTGCCTTCCAAGAGCCAGAGGCCGATCACGTTGGTGAGGGGGCGATACCGCCCGTCGCCCGTGCGCTCATTGGAGATCCGTGCCGCGAGTGCCTCGGCACCGAGGACCGGGCGGTCGCTCTCGAAGCCAACCAATGACCACGTGCCCGAGCTGAGATAGAGATCCGTGCCCTCGGGTGACGCTGGCATCGCATCGTATGCGCAGGACGTGTCATGTCCGGGGACGGCAATGACGCGGGTGCCGCGGAGCGCCGGGGCGTCGCCAGCAACGCTTTTCTGTAGCCCGCCGAGGGAGGTACCGGCGAGGATCGGCGTCGAGAGCCACCCACGCGGGATCCGGAAGTGATTCAGGGCTGGCAGTGACCAGTCGCGGCTATGCACGTCGATGAGCTGGGACGTGCTCGCGACCGAGAACTCCACCTCTGCTCGTCCCGAAAGCAAGTAGTTGAAGTAATCTGGCAGGAACAGGCACCGCGTCGCCAGATCCGTGATCGCCGGGCAGGTCGCCACGGTTTCCTCCAGTTGCAGCGACGTGTTATAGAAGACATTTGGGATGCCGGTCGCGGCGTAGATCCGGTTCAGCGCGGCCCGCGTCCCCGCTAAGCGCCGCAGGCCGGCCTGCGTACGGTTGTCGCGGTAGGCATGAACGGGGAAGACCAGGCGCCCGGCGTCATTCAGCAGCACGTGATCGCAGCCCCAGGTGTCTACGCCGACGGATGCGATCTTGCCCCCGCGCGGAACCGCGGCTGCCGCCGCCCGGAGGCCGGTCCGCACCTCATGCCACAGCGTCGCCACGTCCCAGTAATCATGCTCCCCCAGCGAGAGGAAACGGTTTCCGAAGCGATGGATTTCCTTCAGCGAAAGTGTGTTACGATGCCAAGTGCCGAGGATGACGCGACCGCTGGTGGCGCCGAGATCGACGGCGGCGAGGTGGAGGGGCGAGGAGGCCATGAAGGAAAAAGGGGGTTCGCGAGCAAGGTGGGAGGGGAGGGCAGGATCGGCCAACAAAAACCGAGAGCGCCGCCAATAGGATTGCGCGACTGGGCTGCAGGTTTACGGTCCCCCGCTGCTCCCATGCTGAACCACGACAGGCCGCCCATCACCGAGCGCCGGGTCCAACTGATGGCCACGTGCCTCTGCGATGCGTTTTACGACGACGTCGCTCGCGCGACCGTCGAAGTCCTCGAGCATCTCGGCGTGACTGTGGAATTTCCCGAGGGGCAGACGTGTTGCGGTCAACCGGCCTTCAACGGCGGCGACTGGGCTGCGTCCCGCAAGGTGGTCCGACACACCGTGAAGACCTTTGCTGGCGCGGTGCCGGTGATCGTCCCGAGTGGTTCCTGCGCCGCCATGCTGTTTCACGGCGCGCCACTGGAGTTTGAGCGTGAGGCGGACCTCCCGGAGGTCGAGGCGCTGGGTCGTCGCACGTGGGAGCTCGCGGATTACTTGGTTAACGGCCTCGGTGTCACGGCGTGGCCGGGTCGTTACGACGGCCGAATCGCGTTTCACCGTTCCTGCCATTCGCGGGGCACCGCGACTGGCGAGGCGGCTCAGCGACTCCTTCAATCGATCCCTGGCGTCACCGTCTTGCCGTTCGGCGAAGGCGAGCAATGCTGCGGCTTTGGCGGCACGTTCTCGGTCAGCTTCCCGACGATTTCCTCGGCGATGGGTTCGCTTAAACTCGAGCACATCCGCGCGGTGCAGCCGGATGCGTTGGTCTCGGTCGACATGAGCTGCCTGATGCACCTTGGCGGGTTGGCCGACAAGGAAGGCCGGCCGATCCGGATCCTGCACCTCGCCCAAGTGCTGCGCGACGCGTTGCGGCAGGGTGGGTTGCTCGCCTGAGCATGGTCGCTCGGTTTCGTCCCTTTCACCTTTTTTCTCCCGTCCTCCTCCGATGAAGTTCCAGCAGATCGACGAGTATGCCGCCCGGCTTCGGCCGGAGACGAAGGCTGCGGTCCATGGCGGATCGAAGGCGGGTCATGAGAAGCGGACGAAGGTGCTGTTCGATCATTACCTTGATCCCGACCAGCTCCGGAAGATCGCGGGTGAGATCAAGCAGCACGTCGTCGAAAACCTCGACACGTACCTGCCGGCCGTTGAGGCGAAGCTGCGGGCGAATGGCGTCCACGTGCACTGGGCCGCGACCGCCGAAGCGGCGAACGAGGCCGTCTACTCGATCCTCCAGGCCCGGAGCGCCAAGCGGATGGTCAAGGCCAAGACGATGGTCAGCGAGGAGACTGAGCTTGGGCATTTTCTGGAGAAGCGCGGCATCGAGTGCGTCGAGACCGACCTCGGCGAATTCATCGTCCAGATCGACGGCGACCACCCCTCGCACATCGTCAAACCGATCATCCACAAGAACCGTCGCGAGATCGCGACCTCGTTCGAGCGGCATGGTCTCGGGGCTTACAATGATGACCCGGAGACGATCACCCGCCGCGCCCGCGTGCACCTGCGGCACAAGTACCTTGAGGCCGATGTCGGACTGACCGGCGCCAACTTCGTCGTCGCGGAAAGCGGGCGGCTGGTGCTGGTGACCAACGAAGGTAATTCGCGGTTCTGTCTGGCGGCGACCAAGTGCCACATCGCGATGGTGGGCATTGAGAAGATTCTCCCGCGGGACCGCGATCTCGGGCTCCTCCTCAATCTGCTCGCGCGCAGCGGTACGGGACAGCAGCTGACGGTCTACACGGAATTCATCTCCGGTCCGCGGGGCCCGGCGCAGCCGGATGGTCCCGAGGAAATGCACGTCGTCTTCGTCGACAACGGTCGCACGGACGTGCTGGCGAGCGAGTGTCGGGACATCCTGCGCTGCATCCGGTGCGGGGCGTGCCTGAACGTATGTCCGGTGTACCGGCAGGCGAGCGGCCATGCGTACCGCAGTGTTTATCCGGGTCCGGTGGGCGCGGTGCTCTCGCCGCTTCTCGCGGGCGAGCGCTTCCCGGCGATGGCGGACCTCCCGAAAGCCTCGTCGCTGTGCGGCGCGTGCAACGAGGTGTGTCCGGTGAACATTCCTATCCCCGATCTGCTCTTGCGGCTACGCGAGAAAGGAAAGCGCGAAGGCAGTGAAGCGGCGGCGGCGGGTACGCCCGCGATGGGTGGTTGGGCGGTGATGGCCTCGCAGCCCTTTGCGTGGAAAGCCGCGCTGGCTGGCGGGCGCATCATGAATGTGCTCCCCACCAAGTATGTGCCGGTGGCCGCGCTGCAGGCGTGGCAGTCGCGCCGGACCCTACCGACCTGGCGTGGGGGAGCGTTCCGCAGCTGGCTGCACGACCGCCGCAAGGAGCAGACCCGCGCCTGAGTGCGGCCCCGTGAGACCGCCGCTACGAACCACGCCCTCGGCAGCCCGCCACCGGAAGTCACGCCCACGAATCCATCACTGGAAACCACGACGCTCATGAGCAACGATCGCGAAGCCATTTTGGGGCGGGTCCGTCAGGCCTTGGCGCCCCTGCCCACGCGCGCGTCGGCGCCCGATTGGGAGCGCGAGTTGGTCGTCATGCGCAATGCCCGCGGCGCGGTGGATGCGCCGGCGCTGTTCGCCGAACGCCTCCGGCTGGTTAACGGCACCCCCGTTTCCTCCATCGAGGAACTCGTCGCGCTCTTCGTTTCGTCGGGCTGGCGGCGCGGTTACTGTGACCCCGCGCTGGCGCCACGTCTACGCCCGGCCTTTCCGGCGGACATCGTATTCGAGACCGAGTTCGACCGCACGCGGGTAGACGATTATCAGTTCGGGATCACGGCGGCGGTTGGAGCGATTGCGGAGACCGGCACAGTGATTCTCAATGATGCGGCGACCTCGCGCCGGCTCGCGGCGCTGGCGCCCTGGGTGCACGTCGCGGTGGTCTCGCGACGCACGATCCATGTCGACCTTCCCGAGGCGGTGGCGGCGCTTGGGCGCGATCCGAATGTCATTTGGTGTACGGGCCCCTCGAAGACGGCGGACGTCGAAGGAATCCTGATCGAAGGCGTGCACGGCCCGGGCGTGCAGATCGCGCTGCTGGTCGACTGAACGTCGGCTGCGCGGGCCCTTTCCGGCGCGACGGCGATGCCGCCGTCCTGCTTCAAGGTGCGTTCTCGAATTCCTGCAACGCGGTGACGAACGGCACCGGGCCGCCGGGGGCGTAGCCAAGATTGGCGAGGAACTTGCCGGTCGGTGACAGCATCACGATGGTCGGATAGCCGGTGATGCGGTATTTCTTTGAGAGCGCCTGATTCTGGGAAATCATCCACTCCGGCTGCTGGACCCCGCGGGGGAAATCGAGCTTGAGCAAGACGAGCTTCTTGGCCGCGTAGTTGCGGAAGAGGGTGGTTTCGAGGATTTCCGCCTCGAGCTTCTTGCACCACGTGCACCAGTTCGAGCCGGTGAAGAACAGGAACACTGGACGGTTGGCGCTGGCGGCGCGTTCGACGGCGGCGCGGTACTCGGAGAGCCACTCTAAGGCCGGCCCACTCGGACGCTTTGGGGCCGCGGCGGCGGCGCCCGAGCTTCCTGCGGAGGCCGTCCGTCCGTTACTGCTGCCTGTGCTGGCGCTGGCGGTGTTGCGGGCCGAGCCGTTACCGGCCTTCGCGCCCTTGCCGGTGGTGGCGGCGGCGGTGCCGCCACCGAGGCGACGGATCGAGATGACGGCGCCATCTTCGAGCCGGACGACCTTGTCCGGATAATTGAGGACGGTCACGGAACCGGTCGACATCCGGCTCGTAGGCTCGCCGGATTCCTCGAGGACCTCCTCTTCCGTGTTGCCCACCTCGACGCTCCAACCGAGCGACGCGAAGAGGAACGCGAACAACGTCGCGGCGATGGGGCAGCGCAGGGCCGACAGAAGCGACAACTTCATCGCAGGGCGTATCGTCGCGAAAGGAGCGACGCTTGAGGGATGTTCCCTACTCTTTTTGCGCTCAGGCGCGGGCAGTAGAAGTATTCGTCAGGAAACGACGGTAGGACGCGTTTCCGGCTCCGGACGGCCGGAGCAAAAAGCCGTCTGGCAAACGCCGCCGGGCGCGGTCGATTGAGGTGGGGTGATCGACGACGGTATGCCGGCCGGAGCGGACGCGTCGCGAGAGCCGGCCTCTTTGGCGAAGAGGCGGGGATCAGAGACGCTTGGCTCGCCGCTGGCGACCTAGGGCAGCAGGCGCCAGTTGTCCGTGGGTGTGGCCGGGATATCGGGGTGGCGGCGGACCCAATCGATCATCAGCTCGCGGATTTCTTGGTTGGCCTGATCGACGACCCGGGCGTTGCGGAACATCCGGTAGCCGCCGCCGCCGTTGAGACGGTAGTTGTTGATGGCGACGCGGAAGCGGCGGGCTGGGTCGATCGGAGCGCCCCCGAAGCGAAGATCGACGACCCGGTCGCCGAGCGGGCGGCGCAGGTCGAGCGTGTAGTCCACACCCTCCGCCGTGTCGAAATTGTAGCCGGGGATGGCGGGATCGATCAGCTCGGACGGCGTCAGGCCGGCCTGATACGGCCGGAAGTAGCCCGCGGCGTGTTCGAGGGCGGCCTTAACCTCGGCGCCGGTCAGTTCGACCACGGCGAGCGTGTTTTCATAGACATAGAGCGCGGCGAGATCGCGGACGGTCACGTCGCCGGCGGGCAGGGTGGCATCGAGCGTAAAGGCGGCGGCGAACGAAATGTCCGCCTTGCCGACGTCGAGTTGGACCCGGTGGATCAGATCGATGATGGCGGTATCGCGCAGGCGCGATTCGCGGGAGTTGAGCGCTTGGGCGGAGCGACCGACGGGTTGGGAGAGCCAGGTTTGGGTCGCCTCATGGTAGGGACGGACCAGATCGAGGATTTCCGGGTCGGGGGTGGTGGTCAGCGTGATCGGCAGCGTGGTGGACGCCTTGGCGAGGATGCGCCAGCGGGCGGAGCGATCGGGCCGCTCGAGGTAGACATCGGCGCGGGCGAGGCGGTTACCCCAGCGTCCGGCCTGGGAAATGAGCACCCCATTGAC
>JACCDW010217916.1_pt1 | contig 11944 bp, 9 predicted proteins | sample 7449781 | NCBI WGS metagenome assembly JACCDW01 (sample SAMN15323449, study PRJNA562643) | freshwater metagenome | isolation source: river surface water | place: USA:Blue River Watershed | collected 2017-08-18
AAATCTAACGTAGTCAATTTCGTTTCTAACTACTGAATTCTCAATATGTAGTCCCGCAAGTTGTGTATATGTTTGACCTATACTAGGATTATTTGGAAAATTAATAGCCATATTATTCTCCTAATCCGTTAGTATCTAAAACGTGAACTCTATTTTCTAAACAACAGTTATAGCCGCCATCAATAGAGTGCTGTGCTTCATCCCAAAGCATTTTGAAAAAATCTTCTCTTTCAAATATTCTTGTTAACTGATACATTTTAATAGCAGTATTAGTTTCAGTATTCACAAGGGTCAAATCGTAAAGCGGATTTGTACTACCATCAAGAGCTTGTCTTGATCCGTTTTCTGCAATTTTGTATTTCCAAATTCCCATTATCTGCATTTTAGTATCCTACCACAAAGCTATTACTGCCAATACCCATAATAGAGTAATGTTTAGTGAATTGATTTGATATTGTAAATGTTTGACTAGTACTTGGCGTCATTGTTGCATTGGTTCCGCCTTGTATAGTAATATTTGTCGTGCCGCCCCCTGCTCCAGTAGCCGCAATGTATATTTTAGTTTCCACACCAGGTATAACGTTGGTTATAGTCAAAGTGGTTGCACCACTGAGTGCAAAATAAAAAGCTCTAGCTGTTCTGCAATCAATAGTTGTTGTACCACTAGTATCAATTTCGTTAGCGGGTTCAATGTAAATGTTACCAACCATGGCAGCATGTAACGTACAAATATACTGATATCTTCCTACAGTATCTCTAGGAATTTGCCAATATAATGTACCACTAATTTTGCCTTGAGCACTAGCCTCAGTACTAACTATTCCATCTCTTGATATATGAACTAACCCTGTGTTATAGTTTGCACCAGCTTGATCTAAAATAGCAAATGGATGTGTACCTAATAGTGTGTTCAAATTAAATGCAATAGTTTGTCCAGCTTTAAAATAAAGTGTTGGATTATCAGAGTTACCAGTAAAATTAGTAAATCTATAAGACAATAAACTATTATTGACTACGTCTAAAGCAGTAGAAGCTGATAGTACGAGTCTATCTAACGTATATGTTGGATAATTTTTCCAATCAACACCATCATAAAATAATACTTGACCTAAACTTAAATTGTTTCCAACACCACCAATAGTTACATCACTAAGATCATTTATTGATGCTGGCACTGTTGGGCTTGTGAATGTTATAGTATCAGTGGTAGCGTTAGTAGTGATAGTTAATCCACCAGCTCCTACCAATGTTAATGTATCAGTCGTGCTGTCAGCCACTACACTAGTTTGTCCAGCAACACTAATAGTTTCAAAACTATTGCTGGCAGCACCGCCAGCACCTGCATTATCAGTTCCTGGAACCCAAGCTGCCAATGCGCCATTGTATTTTAAAACTTGTCCATCAGTTGGTGTTGTAGAAATTTGAACATCTGTTAAGTCGTCCAATGCCGCTGGTACAGTTGGACCAGTAAAAGTAACAGTGTCAGTGGTTGCGTTAGTCGTAATAGTGATGCCGCCTGCACCAACAAATGTCAAATTGTCTGCTGGAATATCAGCAGTTATGGTAGGTTGTGCTTGCACAACAATGTTAGCAAAAGTATTTTGTTGTGTTACTGTTTGAGTATTGTTGATTGTAATGGTATCTGTAGTACCGTCAGCAACAAGACTGATATTTGTGCCCGCAACTAATGTTAATGTATCTGCGCTAGAATCAGCAATTACGTTTGGCTGACCACTAATTGCAATCGTACTAAATGATGTTGCAACGCCTGCACCTGATAAACTTGCACTAATACTAATTGTATTGGCATCTACTCTTGTTAAACTAACGTTAGCTCCTTCTTCAAACAAAACATCTTGTGCAGTATTGTCAGATCCAGCCAGTCTTAATTTGACTCCACCAGAAGCCGTTTGTGTATCAAAAGTATAAGTTGTTGGTGTTTGCGCAATAGCCGCAATAGTAATTGTGTCAGATGTAGAATTAGTAGTTAGTGAAATGTTACTACCAGCTACTAATGTTAATGTATCTGCTGGACCGTCAGCTACAACGTTCGCTTGTCCTGCAATAGCGATTGTTCTAAAACTGTCACTAGCAGATGCTCCACTTAAATCAGGAGCATTAACCCATTGTGTTCCATCGTATTTTAAAACTTCGCCTGTTGAAACGCCTGTTATAGAAACATCTGACAACCCAATTAATTTTGGATTAGCAAATGTTATGTCTCTTCCCATATTAAGGTGATTATAGCACCAGTAATAGAGTGTGGTTGGGAAATTATTTCCCACAGTTATTTCCACAGTTCTTGATGTTGCACCATTAAATGAACTGCTGTTATAAACTTGTCTAGTTACTACCACGTTGTCTAATTTGTAAACAACATTGGTTAAGAATGTTGTACCACCGCCTCGCTCTCCGTTTGGATTGTCAGCACTAAAATTCAAGTTATGAGGATTTGGAGTACCTCCATTTGGGTTTGGCCAATATACGTTGGTATCATCGCTTTGATCAAACACATAGGTGTAACCTCTTTGCAATACCAAAGTAGGTCTGTACTCACCGTTAATTCTGTACTTGTTGCCTGTATCAGGGCTTTGTGGACCAACAATAGTCACAGTCAATGTAACTTTAGGTGTTAAACTTGTGTCAGTAGTTGACGCTGTTCCTTGCAAGTCTGCACTATTAGCCCAAAAAGCACCGTTCCATTTTAAAACTTGACCAACAGAAGGATTGATAACGCTGACATCAGTTAATTGCGTAATCGTAGTTGCCCCGCCACCGCCCCCTGCTCCGCCACCTGATTGACCAAACTGCGGCATGGCAGGTTGAACCCATTGATTGCTATCGCCATCATTCACGTATACATAGAGTACACCGGTATTAGTGTCAAACCAAAGGCTTCCGCTACGACTATCTGCAGGAGGAGTAGTTGCCACTGCGACACCGAGGCCACTCAACGCATTGGTCAAATCTGCTCTTAAAAGAGGAATTCCGCCCTTAGTGACTCCGTCATAAAGAACTAGGGTTTTTTGGGTAGCATCGTAGTATAAATCCCCGTTGTCAAATCTGCGTTGATCTAAAAAATCCGCAGTATTTGGGGTTAATCGTATAGAACGCATTGGATTCATCGTTTTCAAATTCCTGTTATAGCATTATTTACCAACTTTCCTATATAGGAAAGATAGCTTAAATTATGTCAACTAGGTCGAAAACAGTCTGTAATTTTGTGCGTATTGTCTTGTTGGAAAAGCTACTTTTGAGACCTTGATGCAAGGGTTTTGGCGCATAATCAATGTTAGCCCATGCCCAACCTTTGTGTTCTCCGTTGAGCGTGGGCATAAATTCTTGCTCCACAATCATCAAGTAAGTATGATAGAAAAATCTGTTATCTTTGCTAACAAACAGCTCTAATGGAATGGTCTTTTTTACATCTGGCATCAGACCAATTTCCTCTACTATTTCTCTTTTCAATGCTTCAAAATTATTTGCGTCTGTTTCTTCCTGTTTGCCGCCAACAATACCCCAAGTTCCATTGGTCCTGCCGCCATTGCGTAACAAGAATAGGAATCTTTTAGTAGATTTGGCGTAAAAAAGTGCTCCACTACAGACTATATCATTCATAAAATAAGTTGCCAGCTACCTTTGTCAAATGTGCCTTCCATACTTTTGGTCCACTCGCTGCCGTCCCATTTGTATTGAATGCCGGTATATGCATTAGTTATGAATGTTGGTCCTGTTTGCGCACTACTATTGAAAATTACGTGCCATGTGTTGCCGTCCCATTGTATAATGTCGTTGGCTTTGGCACGTAAAAATGTTGTTCCGTCACTGTTTCTAAAATAAGGTACACTGTCAGAAAAATTAACAATACTTTCTGGATTTATTTCTTCTAAGATTAAAAAACGCATGTCTAAATTTTTGGCAGCTGGTAGTGGACGAGTGGGATCTACGATCGCATCCACAGTACCTCTAGCGGTAGTAATTGCTCCAGCCCCGTTGATCAATGTATTAGTAGGTAAACTTTGATTGTCAAAAGTTAGATGCATCACAGTTTCGTCTAATTGATCTAAACTCAGCGTGGCCGTGGCTATTTTTCCATCAGCCTTAGTCAGTTGTAGTTTACTGTAACCTGCAACAAATTTTCCTGGATATCTTTCTAAAATTTCTCTCCAGTTAATGTTTTGTCCTAGTTTACTGATTTGTGAATCAAATGTATTGGCCACACCTTCCACATGCCCTAAAAGTTTAGCAACATATTGTGGACTACCAGTCGTAGCATTGTTAGTAATCATTATTCCGTAACCGTAGAGTGTGACTACTTGTCTACTGATCAAACTACCTGCTAATAGGTCTGTGGTCAAGTTACCTTCTTCATCAAATACTCTAGCAACAATGCTAGTAATAACACCGTGTCTCTTGACTTTAGCAGGCGGACTCAACCATATAGGAGCCATAAAGGTTAAACTAGCAACTTCTAAATCTTGATCACCTGTAGGGATTGTTTGATTGGTATAACTTATCTCCATCAACTCTAATGTAGTCAAACTAGTCCAGTCTAAATAATTGCTGGTAGTTTGTAGTTCAATTGCAGGGTTGAACAATACAATAATTTGTTCTAATATTTGTAACTTTTGATCGATGTTGGTGGTCCATATATCTGCCTTTAGACTTAGCTGATAGGGGTTTGGCATCAATCTTTCTACTGTAGCATCTGCGCCTCTTTTAGCCGCATAGTCCTCAATGTACTGACCATAAGTTGGACTATTAATGTTTTCATCTGTATAGCCAAATTGTCTTTCAGTGACATGTACTTTGCTGACATAGGTAGGGTCTTGCATTCTAGCACGACTTAGTTCTAAATTATCTATGTAAACGCTAATAAATGGCGCTTGCATCAAAAAGTTTTCGCTGTTTTGTCTTAGTATTGAAGACGCTTGTTTGTTAAGTGTACCAAAACGAACCGGGACAGTTTTTAAATTGCCCTCCCCATCTTGATAGCTGAACCCACTGAGTGCTCTAACAAACTGAGTCAAGTATCTTCTTATTTGTCCATCGTAAAAGAAATCCATTATGGGTTATCCGCCTTAGGTTTTAAATTTTTCTCAAGATCAACTGGCTTAGAAATTGGTTGACGTTCATCAATTTCCTTGTTGCCAATAGTTGTTTTATTCCTATTGTTAATAAAACTAGTCTTCAATGTTTGACGACTTGAGTTGTTGGTCATGGTCATTCTAATATTATCTTCAAAGACTGACCACTTGTATCCGTCATATCTAAATAGTCTGCTGGGCATAAAATCAGTACGCAAGAAAAAGTTTCCTTCTTCAGCATTGACTGGAAATTGTGCGCCCATGCCATTAGGACTGTTAGCATCTCCAGTTAACTTATATCCGTTAGGTGGAATATTATCTCCCACCATATAACCTAAATAATAATTTTGTCTAGGGGATTTCAAAGTAACACTGGTGTCTAATCCTAATGTACTTGCATCCACCATAGTTTGTGTAGCGTCATCTATCATGATCTTGCCATTTCTATCTACTGGCACCATCCATAAGTTTTCTGTGCTGTAGCCACTTAGTGGTGCATCAGTTTCTGCTTGCTCAATAATCTTTTGATTTATCTCCATGTTTGTATTATAGGAGCTGATCAAATCACGTAGAGCCAATTGATCATCTGTGGGCTCTTTAGTACTCATTGGATCTTCGGCTGGTTTATCTAATATATCTTTAAATTCTTGACTATCAACTAGTGGCTTGCATTTTAGTTTGATCAAATGAGGGTACCAAGTTTGACTGAAACCTTCTGTAGGACGCAGTACATCTTCAATCACATAAAATCTTCTTAGTGCCACTTGTGCATCGTTGAGCGCATAAGGATCTTTTAAGTGTGGCAGTTCTAGTACATCTCCAGACATTAGTTTGCGACCAATTCTTTTTACGCTGTCATTTAAATGTACGTGAATAAAAATTGTATCTTGAGCCAAGAAAAGTCCAAATTGTGTTAGACTCCAATCTAACTGTTGCATATTATAAATGCAACGCATCACATATACTTCGTCACTATATTTCCTATCTCTGTTTTCTAACAGCAAGAGATCTTGTATTCCCAGCTCTGGAATAGGATTAGTATTTGTGGGCTGTGCAGGGGTCGCAGTACCTTCAATAGGGTCTTTTGGACCCAAGTACTTGTGAACGTAAATATCAGTACCACCGACCATAAATTGTTCTAAGATAGTTCTATCTATGAACTTATAATCGTTGGCTTTGTCGGGTCTGTAAAGGCTTAATCTTGGCATAGTAGTGTATTTATTGGAATATGATAAGGTAAATATAAGCATGAGTGAACAAATTGATATCCTAAAAGACGAAAAAGAAAAGGTCTTCAACTACTGCAAAGCCTTCTTAGGCGATGGCATGATTGACGTTGAACTTGATCCTATCCACTACGAAACTGCACTGGACAAGGCGTTGGCCATATATCGTCAACGAAGTCCTAATAGCGTTGAGGAAAGTTACGCATTCTTGGATCTAGTTAGGGATCAAAATGAGTATATTCTTCCAGAAGAAATCATTCAAGTGCGTGAAATTTTCCGTAGAAGTATTGGATCACGAACTGGAGGTGGCGATGGAGGCACCTTATTTGAGCCATTTAACCTAGCCTATACTAACACATATTTGCTATCAAGCTCTAATATGGGCGGTCTAGCAACCTATTATCTATTTGCAGGATATCAAAAACTTGTTGGGAAAATGTTTGGTAGTTTTATTAACTTTACCTACAGTCCAACAACACGCAAACTAATAGTTCAACAACGCCCACAAAGCAATGAGCGTGTTCTTTTACAAATCTACAACAAGCGTCCAGATTTTGCATTTTTGCAGGACACCTACGCTAACATTTGGATCAAAGAATATACATTAGCCAACTGCAAAGTCATGCTAGGTGAAGCACGTGAAAAGTTTGGGACCATAGCAAGTCCGCAAGGCGGCACACAGCTCAATGGACAGGCTTTGAAAACTGAAGGTTCTACTAGAATCAAAGAATTAGAAGAAGAACTCAAAAAAGGCGACCCAGCCGCAATGGGCGGTTATACTTGGGTAATCGGTTAATCAAAAAACTTGACTTTGTAATAAAATTCACATAAAATACATAGTATCATTTGGGGGTGCTATGATTATAGGTATTTGCGGTTTTATTGGCAGCGGTAAAGACACTATCGCTGACTATCTTGTTAATTTCCACGGTTTTAGAAGAGAAAGTTTTGCTAACACATTAAAAGATGCGGTTTCAGCTGTTTTTGGTTGGGATCGCGTTTTGTTGGAAGGGCGAACTAAACAAGCTCGTGAATGGCGAGAACAAGTGGATCCGTGGTGGAGTAAGCGGCTAGGGCGTGATATTACTCCTAGATTGATGTTACAGCTTTGGGGTACAGAAGTCTGCCGTAAAGGGTTTCATGATGATATCTGGATCGCCAGTTTAGAAAACAAACTACGCAATAGCACTGATGACATCGTAATTAGTGACTGTCGTTTCCCTAACGAAATCAAATCAATACGTGAAGCTGGCGGTATTATTCTTTGGGTCAAACGAGGAGAATTGCCCGAGTGGTATGAATGGGCACTGAGCGCAAATCGAGGTGAACGTGGCAATATGACATGGTCTATGAGCAAACATAACTTGGAGAAAGCTGGTATTCATGCCAGCGAAACTGCTTGGGTTGGAACAAAATTTGATGCTATATTAGAAAATGACAGCAGTATTGATGACTTGTTTGCTAAGGTCAAACATCTGGTACAAGATCCCCTTGTCGCCACCCCAATCCCTGCTTGACCAAGATCCTTTGACAATTTGCGCACACCGTTTTTAGATTGGCGTGTGCGCAGTTGTTCAAATTTCCATCAACGTGGTAAACATCAAACACTAGAGTTTGATTACTTGCGAATCCACACTTATCACATTTGTTTTTCTTTTTATAGCCTGCCCTCATCCATCTAGGATCTAACACTGTAGTTCCTCGAGCGCAACTATCACACACGCTTCTATAATAAGCTCTGCCTTCTTTATAATAGTTGATGGCAGCTAGATTCTTTTTGCAATTTTTACACAAAGGACGTTTCATATTATTAATTAGCCCTTTTCGTGCCCTTTTCGACCTTGTATAACCAGCAAATTATTAGAAATATCACTAAATATTATGGACAAGGATCCCATTAAGGAGATTAGGACATGGCACAATTAGGATCACCAGGCGTACAAGTTAACGTCATTGATGAAAGTTTTTATAATCCTGCGCAACCAGGAACAATACCTTTAGTTGTTGTTGCTACTGCGCAAGACAAATCAAATGCATCTGGAACAGGCATTGCTCCAGGTACACAAGCCGCTAATGCTAATAGTTTATATCTAGCAACTAGCCAAAAAGATTTAACTGATAGATTTGGTGTACCAGCATTCCAAAAAGATGCAAGTGGAAATGCAGTACAAGGAAGTGAGTTAAATGAATATGGTTTGTTTGCAGCCTACAGTTTCTTAGGCGCCAGCAACAGCGCATATATTTTAAGAGCACCAGTTGATTTAGGTGCATTATCTGGCAGTGCAAACGCACCAGTTGGTAACCCAGCAGCCGACAGCTACTGGTTTGATACATCAAAAACACGTTTTGGTATTTTTGAGTGGAGCAAAGATGCTCAAGCATTTAGTAACAAGCCTGCGCTTGTATTAAATTCTGCAAATGACGTTGTTGGCACATCAGGTGCAACAGCGTACAAACCAAAATCAAGTATTGGTGTTGCAGGCGACTACGCTATTGTAACTTACAGCGTTGAAGCTAACCCAAATGATAAAAATACTTTATGGTTTAAAAACAGCGACAGCCAATGGGTTGTAGTTGGTAGCAAAAACGGTACAACATTCAGTGGTACAAGTTTTATTTCAGAAGACTGGACAGCAAGCTGGCCCGCAGTCACTTCTAAAGCATTCACTTATGTTGATGTAAGTGCTATTACATATACTAGTGTATCAGCTACAGGCGGAGACGGCACTGGAGCAACATTTAATGTAACTCGCAGTGGTACACAATATACCAGTGTAACAGTGGTTGCAGGCAGCGGTGGTGCTGGGTCAGGTAGTTCAGGAACTGGTACAGGCTATGCCACAGGCAATGTGCTAACAATTCCAGGAACAAGTTTAGGTGGTGCAAGTCCAGCTAACGACTTGACAATTTCTTTGGCTAGTTTAAGTGGCGGCGGCACAATTTTTAACGCTAACATTACACCAAACCCATCCGCAATCGCAGTATCAACCAGTAACTTAGGTATGAAAATTACTGTTGGTAACTATGATAGAAGCGGAAGCCCAACTGTTATCAATTATACAGTTGATGGTGGCGCAAGTGGTTCAGGACAAGGAGTTGAAGCAAGTCCAACAGAAATTGCAACTCAATTGAACGCACTATTGCCAAGCACAGTGTCTGTTCGCGTAAAAGACAGCAAATTAGAATTTGTTGCTAAAGATGCTGTATACATTACTTTAGAAAATCCAACAACTGGTACTTCATTACTAGCGGCCGCTGGCGCTTCAGATGCAACTATTGCGGCAAGCCCAATTGGTATTGAAGTTGGCACATACAATGCCCCAGCAGTACAATACAGTGATCACACCAAGGTTCCTTTCTGGAACGAAGATGATGTGGTATCAACATATCCAAGCGGCAGACCAAATGGTTCTATTTGGATTAAAACCACAGAATTTAACTTGGGTGCTAAGTGGGTAGTTAAGCGTTTCAATGGCGATACAAAGATTTTTGAAACAAAGACAGCTCCAATGTATGCTGGTACAGCTGAAGCACTAGTGAAATTAGATCCTCTAGGTGGCGGCGCAAACATTCCTGTTGGAACATTGTTTGTTAATGCTAACTTTGAACAAGACAGTGATGCTAATTTTAGAATCATGTACAGATCAGGTACAGGGTCAACTTCAGTTAGTGCAACATTAGATTCTAACTTTTTAACTGCTAGTGAAACATTATCTATTGCAGAAACTGATGTTGGCACATCTAATCTAAATGTTGTAAACATTGCAACAGGTGGCGCAATCAGTGCCGCAGACTTTGTTGCATTAATCCAAGCATCAAGTTTAGAGAACGTTACAGCATCATATAATGCTACCACAAGAGTTTTCACACTAACACATGCCACTGGTGGAGATATTTTCTTAAATGGCTCAACATGGAACAGTGTGTTCAGCGGCAGCGAAACAGACTTATATGTTGGTCCAAGTGGCTCAATATATGAATTTAGAGCAAGTAACTGGAAACCTTTATCTGTTGATGGCTATACAGTAGACACTGCAGAACCAACAGACGTTCCAGCAGATGGCACATTGTGGTATGCAAGTTACCAAAATCAAGTAGACTTCATGGCACATGACGGAACTACTTGGAGAGGTTACTTGAACGTTTATCCAAATACAAACCCTGCAGGTCCATTTGTACAAGCAACTAAGCCAACAAAACAAAGTGATGGCACAGCACTTGTAGAAAATGACATTTGGGTTGACACAAGTGTGCAAGACATGTATGGTCAATCAGTAAAACGTTGGAACAACAGTAGCAAAACTTGGGATCCAATTGATACAACTGACCACACAAGTCAATTTGGTATCATTTACGCAGATGCACGTTGGGGTTCAACAGGTGCAAGCTCAACAGCGGCAACTATTGCTAGTTTACTAACCAGTGACTATGTTGACTTTGACGCTCCAGATCCAACAGCATATCCACGTGGAATGTTACTATGGAACACACGTAGAAGTGGTTTCAATATTAAACAATACAAACAAGGTTATGTTGACACTGGTAGCACAAACCCTCGTCAAAGCGATGAGCCAATGACAGCTTATTTTGCTGATCGTTGGGTAAGTGTAAGTGGACAAGATCTAAATCAAGTTGCTTATTTTGGTCGTAAGGCACAAAGAGCATACGTTGTTGGTCAACTAAAAGTTGCTATCAATACAAATCAACGTATTTTAGATGAAGACAATATTTTCTTCAACCTAATTGCTTGCCCAGGATATCCAGAATTAATCAGTGACATGGTTAACTTAAACAACGCTCGCAATGGCACAGCACTTGTAGTTGGTGATACACCACTACGTTTGGCTAGCGATGCAAACAGTCTAGTTAACTACGGTACAGACTATGCAAATAGTGGTATTGACGGTGAATTAGGTCTACACACCAACAGCGATCACCTAGCAGTTTACTATCCAAGCGGATTGACAACTGATCTAAGTGGTAGCAACGTAGTTGTTCCTGCTAGCCATATGATGTTGCGTACAATCGCAATCAGCGATCAACGTAGCTTCCAATGGTTTGCACCAGCAGGTACACGTCGTGGTGGTGTTACCAACGCAACTAGTGTAGGTTACCTAAAAGATGGTAGCTTTATTCCAGTTAGCTTGAACCAAGGCACACGAGACCAAATGGCACAAGTTAAAATTAACCCAATCACAAATATTCCAGGTGCAGGTTTAGTTGCATTTGGTCAATATACTAAGACTGGTGTTAACAGCAGTTTAGATAGAATTAACGTGGCACGTCTAGTAAGTTACCTACGTAGACAGTTGGGTATTATTACTAAACCATTCTTGTTTGAACCAAATGACAAACAGACACGTAGCGAGATCAAGAATGTTTGCGAAAGCCTAATGCTAGATTTGGTTAGCCTACGCGGTATATATGACTTTATTGTTGTTTGTGACGAAACTAATAACACACCAAGCGTTATTAGCAACAACCAACTTTATGTAGATATTGCTGTTGAACCAGTCAAGGCAGTTGAATTCATTTACATTCCACTACGCTTGAAGAATGTGGGCGACATTAAGTCACGTCAATAATTAAGGAGCTATAAATGGCAATTACAAGTTTAAGTAGATTTACAGT
>JACCDW011676369.1_pt1 | contig 11944 bp, 8 predicted proteins | sample 7449781 | NCBI WGS metagenome assembly JACCDW01 (sample SAMN15323449, study PRJNA562643) | freshwater metagenome | isolation source: river surface water | place: USA:Blue River Watershed | collected 2017-08-18
CCAAGCTTGCGGGTGCGATCAAGCGCTATGTCTTCTTTTGGAATAGCAAAAGCTGCTTCGTTCCGGTTCTTAATTGCGTTTTCTAAGTGTCCGCGTAAGTCCATCGCCATTCTTGTGGCTTCGGTCACGGTCATCTTCTTCTGATTGTTTTGCTCACGCAAAGCTTGCACGTCACGGATCGCTGCTTCAACGTAGCGACCAACCGCTTCGTTTGCTTGGCGCTCAACTCCTGTCTTTAAAGACGCAGCCATGCTTGGGTCTTTTGTTCCTTCACCCAAGTACCGTCCTGAACGCAGGTCTTCAATCGCTGACCGCACTTGTTCTGCCGCCGCCATCTGATCTTCAAGCGCGCGACTACGGCGGGTTTCTACTTGTGGGCGAGCGGTGTCGACAATAGCTTTGGCTAACTGGTTGCGCAGTCCAGCAACGCTGCCTGTGTCTTGCTTGGCTTCGGCTTCTGCAATAGCGCGGGTAATACGTGCAATGCGCTGCTGCCCTGCTTCTTCCTGAGCTAGTGTGCGCGTGTCAGATGTTTTAGCGATGATGGCGGCGCGCTCAGCGGCATCAGCCTGTACTGTATCAACAAGTTTGTCAATGATTCGCTTGTCGGCATTGGCTGCGTAGGCTTCTTCTAGTTCACGAACGCTTTCCTGATACCGATCTAGGACCCTACGCTGGGCGGCGTCCACACGGCGTACTGGTTGTTTAAGCTGAGCAAGCAAGTCTTGCTGACCTTGGGCAAGTGCTGCGTCTGCCTCGGCTCTTCCTTTAGCAACAGCTTCTTTCTCCACCGCAAACAAGTCAGGACCGGTGTCTTTAGCTTTTTGAAGCTGTTCCTGTAAACCTTTTATCTGCTCAGAGAGTTTGCTGATCTTATCAAAGTCGCCAAGGTCACCGGCTTTTTGCAGTTCTTTGATACGCGCTTGATATTGTTCGTTTAACTGCCTGAACTGATCTTCAGGGCGAACTTCCATTGAACCGGCGGCTTTAACTGCTGCCTCTGCTTCTTTCAGCGCAGTCCGAGCTTGGGCTCGTTGCCCTGTCAAACTTGTTACGATATCTACATCGCCCTTGGCTGCAGCTTCAGCAATCCGTGATTCAATTTCTTCTACACGCTGCGCTAACAAGTCACGCTGGCGTGCGGCTTCGAACGGGGTCTGCGCCTCAACCGCTTGCTCTTGAGCAATACGCTCGCGCTCACGTGGCAATAAATTATCAGACACGCCCGGTAATGGAGATACGTCGCCCTCCATCTTGCCAAAAGCTTGCTTGCCTTTAGCCGGTCCTTCTGTGCGAATAGGTTCGCCAAACAGATCACCTGTCTCTGCCTGACGCGCGCGTAGTTCTTCTGCTTGTTTTAACTCGGCAGCGGCAGCAGCTTCAGCGTCAAGACGTGCGCGTTCTTTAACACCTTCGGCTGCAGTAAATTCTTGACCTGCACGCTCGATACCACGCCTTTCTGCACCACGCTTAAACGCACCACGGGGTACACCAAAGAGCGGAGCAAGCGCCAGCGCACCTTTACCAATATCAGCGTACTCGCCAAGAGCTTCCTCGTCTGTAAGAGACTGCCCTGCTTGTTGGCGACGGAGAACTTCTTCCGCGCCCATGGTACCTGCGCCAACAACCGCTGCGCTACCTGTACTCAACAACATGTTTTTAAGGTTACTGCTAAGCTGCGCAATAGCTTCTTCAGGCTTCATGCCCGCTAAAACTTTTTTCTCTAGTGCAGCAGCGTCAGCGCGGAATAGATTTTGAATGGGCTTGGGTAACATACCCAAACGAAGGTTAAGCCCCGACAAAACGGCTTGTGGAATACCTGACAGGGCAGCGGCCTGAAGGTCTTCTGGCTGACCAACGTCGCGTTGGCGCTCGATGTTCTCGCCTACCTGTGGGAGGTAGTCTGCCAAAGCTGTTGCTACACCACCGGCTACCGTAGCTCCGAAACCACCAATACCTACAGCGGGAGCAGCAGCGGTAACACCTGCGCCAATACCTAATGGAACGCCGTAGCGACCAACAATGCCGCCAACAGGTTCAGAGATGTACTCGCGCCCAAGAGCGCCGATACCGGAGATCAGTCCTTTTTTAAACGCTGCCGCGCGGTCGCCTTCGGTAGTAGGAAGGAACCCGGGTTGTTCTTCTAGTTCTTTTCGTTCTTGTTCCGCAAGCTGTTGAAGAGTGTCACTACCGAACAACTTACCGGCTGCTTCGTAGCTACCGGCTTTGGCTCTTTTAAATGCTTCTTTAGTTGCTGCAGTAAAACCTTGACGCTCTTCGAGCTCTTTCTCTGTTAGGAACGCTCTAGGGTACGCTTTCTGCGCCGCCTGCAGCGCTTGATCTGGCGTCTCCCCCTCGGCAATAGGAAAGTAACTATCGTTGGGTAAGCGAACGTATGCCATGGTCTTTCTTCACAGAGAGGTTGTCCGCTGGCGATACTGCAGTGCGGTGTTAAGCGCCTAGGGGTAGTGTATCAAAAACTTTAATCGCGAGAAAGAACATTCCCGCCCTTTGGCGGTTCGAGTACAACGCGGGGATCGGGCATTGAAGGCATTGATCCAGATTGATAGGCTTGGATGTTTCTGCTAAACGCAGTTTCAAGTAACTGCTGCCGTATTTCTGGAGTCATCTTGCGCTTTTCTAATGGACCTAGCTTGTTAATATACGCATCGACTTCTTTTTGAGCGTTACTCATGGCAGCTTGATACTGTTTAGGACCAAACGTATTAGCTGAACCAGCACGTGCCATGTACGCGCCAACCATACCTGCGTGGTACTGGGCTTTCTCCGCAAGATCAGCGTACTTAAACGCCAAGTCGTCACGCCCTTGGGCAGCGGCTTCTTTAGCTTTAGCTAGGTTCAGGTTGTAATCACGCTGATCTTTAAGCAGCATGTTGGCTTCTTTGCGGTTAGCGGCAAGACCCGGCAAACCTTCTTGAATGCCCTGACCGATAGCAGCACCAAGATTAGGAGTGCGCATAATACGAGCGCCCAACGTCATCAAGAACTCGCCTTGAGCCTGCTCTTTACCGCTAGCAACTTGTTTTCTGATCTCGTCAAGAGGCGCAGTCAACTCATCAATTGGGCTCTTGCGTCCAGCAGGGGCTTCAGAACTACCTGCTTGCGGAACCCCAATTCCTGTTAACTTAGGACCGCCAGTAGCAGGACGGTTAGCTCCGCCGGAGGCTGTTCCATCGGAAGGTGTTGCTGCTTTTGGCGCGTTTACACCGGGTACTTTAGGTAGTTCACCGCCAGCGACGCCCGTATCACGGGTAATGTCCATATCAGTCATTGTTGTATCCGGCGCAGGGCGCTCGAGCAATGACAAGTCCTGTGGGGGTAGTAACTGCTCGCTTCTTGAAGGAGGGGTTGGCGCATTCGAAGCACCGCGTGGGCGACGGAAAGGAAGTAGCGCACCGCCCTCTGTCTGAGGTCCTGTAGTAAACGGGACGTCCTTTGGGGGAGGAGTAAAGACAGTGGATTCGCGAGTGTATCCAGCGGCGTTATCAACAACACCGGGGAACATACGGCGCATCAGCCGTTGAAAGGCGTTCGGGTTATCAGTCCGTAAACGATTTAATTCTTCTTGAGTAAAGCCATCATCGTCTGGGCGAACGACGCTGCCATCCGCACCACTAAACGCAACGATACCGCCATCAGCCATGCCTTCACCCAACTGCTCCATGTTCTGGGCGGGGAGAGCAGGTAAGCCCGCAGCTTGTTCAGGCTGCATTGATGCGAGTACTTGTTCTTTCTTACTAGGTGCTTTAGCAGCACCAGCTTGAGCGCCAGCCACAGCAGTACGTAGGCTTTGACGACCCATAGCCGCTAGCATCGCGGCAAACTGAGGCACCGCCATGCTTTTGCCAGCCAACACATCCGCAAGTTCCGAATCAGGCAGTTCACGAGCGCGTGCCATCATCTCATTCATAGACTGCTTGGAAACACCAGCGGCAGCGGAACCTTTGGCTTGCAACATTGCGCCTAGCCCCGCGCCTTGCATAGGCTGTGGTTGTTGTGGCATCTGCATCGAATTCATCATAGCTCCTAGCCAAAGGCTTTAGACAGGCCAGCGGCTCCGAGGCCGAACCCTAATAACTGTTGCGAGACAGGCGGTGCAGCCTGATAGATAGACTGGGACTGCTGCGTAAGCGGCAGACCACGCATCAGATCGGACATAAAACCAAGCTGACGGTACGGGTAGTTTAGTTGTGTCTGATAGTTTTGATAACCAACATCGAGACCTTGTTGGGCAAGTTGTTGCTGCTGCGCACCCGCCGACAACATAGCTTGGTTAGCCGCTTGCTGTTGACCGAACTGAGTCTGACCCAACGCACCAAGAGTAGACGCTGCCGAGCCTGCTGTATTCAGACCCTGTAAGCCGTACTGCCCTGCGCCAGTAGCCTGACCCACACCTTGCATGCCAGCCTGTAATCCTTGAAGACCCAAGCCCGCGCCAAACTGCTGAGCCTGTAACGCTTTATCGTATGCAGTGCTGTATCCCTGACCAATCAGAGCGTTCATTGCTGAGTTCTTAGCGCGCTGATTCTCAGACGCCATTAACGCTTCACGGGTACCGCCAAACGCGCCCGAACGGGTTGCATCCCCCATCTGCTTAGCGCCAGTAATGTCGTATTGACGTGCTACTTCTTGGAGCGCTGGCTGCAGTGCATTCTGCAGGTATGGGTTCATGTACGCTTGTTGCACGTACGGGTTGGTTGCGTTCTGTGCGTATTGTTGTCCAGTAGCGGCAGCTTGCGCGCCATACCCCAGCGCTTGGTTTTGAAGCTGCGCAGCAGCACCTTGCGTTCCTAGACCATACTGCCCTGTCATATACGCCATGTTCGAGGCGTCTGTAATCTGCGGAGAGATTTGCTGAGAGCCAATGTTCTCCATCGCTTGCGCTTGCATTGGCGTAAAGCCCGCAACACGCTGACCTTGATAAGGCTGGTAAGGGTTTTGATTGATATCAGTAAGCGCAGCGGCTTGCCCTAATGCACTCTCGACATACGGCTGTGCGTATTCAGGAATGTTGGTTTGGGTAACCGTCGACTGGGTAGGTGCTGAAGAACCGCCGCTCATAATTTGACCTCTACAATTCTGTATTTTTCAATAAAACCATACCGCCGCCACAAACGTGCAACAGCATCATTAACCGCGCCTTCTATGCTAGTAGCTCCAAACGTAACCAGTAAGGTACGAAACTGGTTAAACGTGTCGGGACTTGTTACTAGCTTGCCGCCGATGTGTGTAATAAATGCTACGCGATGGTTTGGCCTGTTAAAAAAGTTAACGACAGCGCACCCTCGAATCTTTCCGTCACCTGTTACTGCAACCACTAACATCCATTTGCCAGCAGTTACAAAGGTTCTGACTTGGTCTAGCGTGTAATCACTCTCGCCTTCTTGATTATCAATCGCTGCTTGCACAAAATCAGAAACTTGTAACCATACTTGGTTCACGTATTCTGGCGGAACGTGTTGTATTTTCATGCCGGTAAGTGTTTGTACGCCTTAGAGTCTACTGCAACCTTGCCTTTTCCAACAGACTTCTTACGGTTCTGCTGGATGCGATCCATCATGGCATACAGGCGCTTTGCACCGGCATCAGTACTTCCGTTACCAAGCTCAGAAACAATACGAGCAGGAATAACGAACTCACCATCAGCAAGGCGAGCAGGCTGACGAGCGCCAATTTGAGCAGGGATATCATCGCTAACTCCATCGCCGGGGCCTTTCAACAAACGACCGCCGTCAGAATAAGAACCGAGGTTGTAAATCCCACCGCCTTGGGCATACATTTGTTGTTGCATTGCAGCATATCGACGTAGGATGTCTTCGATGCCGCCGCCTTGGGCGTAACGTCTATGAATCAAGCCACCGCGTTTCTCTCCGCCGCCACCGTCTCCACCACCATCTCCACCACCATCACCTCCGTCACCGCCATCTCCGCCGTCACCTTCACCACCTTCACCACCCTCACTACCGTCGCTAGAAGAGTCACTATCGCTGTCGCTGTCGCTTTCACTAGAGGTGTCATTAGCAACATCCCCAGCTGGATCACCTATATCACCCATACTTGGGTCGTTAGCAACATCTCCTGCGGGATCGCCCGGATCGCCAATATCACTAGAAGGATCGTTAGCAACATCTCCTGCGGGATCACCTTGATCGCCTACTTCACCAGAAGGACCACTTGGGCCTGCGTCGCCACCGCCACCGCCATTACCGGGGCTTGTGTTGCCCGGTCTTTGTGCTTCGATACGATCAGCTTCTTCTTGCGCTTTTTTGTCTGCTTCTTCTTTAGCTTTTTTATCAGCAATAATTTTGGCAGCAGTGCCGGGTCTCGTTCCTGTTACAGGATTCACTAGTTTTGTGTAATCAACCGGTGTGTACCCAATCCCTGTCCCCGTCGTTGCAGGAAGATACGTGCCTGTTGTGGGTTGTGTATAAACAAACTGACCCGGTGCCGTCCGCTGTGGGTTTATATATCGCTCTTGCAACTGCGCAAGGGTTGGCTGAATAACTGGCGGCGCGACATATCCGGGATAAACAGGCATCTGTGCAGGCTGCGCCAAAGGCACTGGTCCAAAGTTAGGTATTGGAGGAAGGGTCTGGTTTAGAAAACGCCAACGATCTGCCTCGGTGTATCCCGGCTCGTCTGTTCTACCGCCTTCAGCCATGCGTGTAATTTCTTGCCCTGTATACGCAGAGGTAGGGGTGTCATAGTCCGCGCTGCGGATAGCCGCGCTTGTAGGAAGCTGCGAAGATGTCGCGTACTGCGAACGGTTAATGTGCGACATCGGGTAAATTGGGTTTGCACCTAGGAAATTTTCATTCGGCGCAAGTCCTGCAATACCGCCTTCAGCCATCGTGCGTGTGCCCCACTCCGACGCTGGGACAACTTCTTGTGGGGTGTAGCTTTGAATAAAGTATGGCTGACCGGGTTCGCTAGCGCGGGGGTTAACTGTCTGGCTGTATTTATAGGGGCGAATGTTTGCTGTGCTACCCGAATCTTGCTGGTTTTGCCCAGAGGACGAGCTCATCAACAAAGGGGCTGCTGCCATACCAATCGGGAACATATTCTTCTTTAAGAAGTCCATGTCAAACTTCGTGTTCTTAAAGCCCGCTTGTAACTGGTCAAACGTAGACGGAGCAGCAGATGGGGCAGCGCCAGCTGCGGTGCCAGCAGCGGAACGTACGCTCTCAAGACCTTCAGCGCCAAACGGAGCAGCTTGCTCAGCCAACATCGCAGCCTGTGATCCCGCCCCAGCACCAGCACCCTCAACGCCAAGCGCACCTGCCATTGCTTCAGGGGACGCCGCCAATGTTTCAGCACCTGTTGCCATCAGCCCCGCGCCAAGCGAACCCATACCGTAAGCACCGAGACCTGCCATCAGACCGCTCTGAATACTGCCCTTGTTAGCAGCCATCCCTATGCCACCGCCAACCGCCGCACCGATAAACGGATTACCCGTCATGATGCCAACACCAGCACCAACCACTGTTGGTAACAAGTTCTCAAGAAACCCAGCTTCAGGCAGACCCGTGCGAGGGTTAACGGATAAATCACCGCCATGGCGTTGAGCTAGGTTGCGCATAGCACGCACTTCAGACGGCGTCATGTGCACGAGCTGAGTGTCGTTGCCCCGTCCTTGGGATTGGATTTGTCTGGCTAGGTGTTGTAGGCTCATAGGTGCCTCATGAATTTGTTAAATAATATCATGCAGGTAGCCTAGATACAAAGACTATACTGCCGACTGCAGAAGGATTCGAAGGTCTAACATACGGTACTGTCTGCGCTGCTTCATGCTCCATATAAACCCCATCCACAGGGCCGACAGGGTTGTATGCTTGATTTGTAGCCCACCACAACGCAACAGAATCGTTAGCCTGAAGCTCAAACGTAACACTTGAGTAAGCAATCAAATGGCTAGGAACGCCAGCGCTTTTACGCGCGGCAACAGTAAATTTGCTACTGGAGCCGGGGACATCAACGTTGTTTACGCGCAGCCAAAGATACGTGTCATGCGCGAGATTATCTGTATTCGACAACTGAATACTGTAATCAATCTTATAAATACCGGTTTGACTTGCAGTTGCTGTACTGTCAAGATTTAAAGTAAACCCACTGCCAGAATCTAGCGTATTCCACAGAACCTTGGTTGGGGTATCGTTGCCAGTGGCGTACTGATCTGTCGTATCTTGCGCGGCGATGTGCGGATTCTGCACGTATTGTCCGCCGTTTGTTCCTGCTAGCGTGCTTGTAAAGTTATCTATTGTGTTGAAATACAAACGCAGAACGTTACTAAACTGATCCTGAAATCGTTGATCGTACTCAACCGGAGCAATAGGCTGGTTAGGTGCCTTAGTGCCGCGAAGTAAAACAGCAAGCGAAGTCAGAATAGTCATAAGGGTTTACCCTATCTCCTGCCGTCGTTGCGGATGTCGATGCGCGGCGTACCTAACTGCCAAGCAACCCCAAGGCTATCTGACTCAATCCTAAAGCTCATCTGGCGTCCGCGCAGGCGCGTATAGACCTGCCCATCAAACTCCTGAACGTTGTACGTGTTGCGCGTTGTAAAGTTGTCTTGACTCTGTACAACAGGTGTGTCAGAAGAACCGTAAGGCGCGCCGGAGTTCTGGCGGGGTCTAACCGTCATGGCTACGCTCGGCTTATCTACGTTCGAGCCGTTAAAGTTCACGTCAGGCAGGATGCGCCACACAAACCCGAAGTTATGCCCATCCCCGATGTCAAAGTCAGAGGACTGCACGTACGCATCAATTGGCACAGGAGCTGGGCCAGATACATCGTCAACAGCCGACTCGTGGTACAAAACACGGTTGTCGTAGTTTGTTGCCATGGGATACGCACGAATGCCTGAGTCTAGCCACGCTGTGCGCGCCATAGAACCGTAGTACCACACGCGGTCGAGGTAGTTATAGATCACGTACTTATCAACAGTGTTCGACCCTTGCGAACAGTAGAACCACCAGACTTCGTTGTAACCTTCGTTCGCCCCGCAAAACACTTGATACGCCTGATCTGCGTTTAAGTCCTCGAAAATGTACTGACGCAACGAACAAGGCAGAGTTTCCACACGACCGGAGTACATGTAGAACTTATCCACACCCATCCAGTACGTAACGTTGTTGATTGTAAGCATAGAGTTAGGCGACATGACGGAGATGTTGTCCATCAAAATCTCAAACTTCCACACGTACGGCGGTCCTAGGTACTGCATGGAGTACAGGCACGAATCTGTCCAGACCAAAATCTCTTGGCGGGTAGCCTGCGCCTGCATTATGTACGAACCGTTCGAAAGGCGGAATTCACCAGCTTGGTTTGTAAGGGACGGTACCCACTGGTAGGGGTTTGCTTGGTCTGACCAGCGCACCAGCATTGGGTCAAAGGTCGTGTTTGTCACACCATCAACGTACGGGTTAGCGCCAAAGGCAATGATAAACCTTTGAATTGCCGAGGAAATTACTTGATACGTTTGGTACGGTACGTACGCGCCTGAGAACCCTTCAAGCGTAGATAAGTCAGACAATAGCTTTGCGCGAGTGCCTACACCCGTACTTGCTTTCCAATAATAGATAGCGCCTGCACGAGGAGCCAAGACCAAGTCCTGTCCGTAGTTATCGTCAGACCACAAACGCAACTGGTTACCAATAGTCGTCACCGCACCCGAACCCCAACCACCGCGACCCCAAGTCCCTGCGCCCCAGCCTGTGCCGATGACAAACGTATCCAAGCCAGTATTGATCTGATAAGCAGCAATAACCGCTGCACCACCGCCTGAGGTTGCGCTCGTTGAAAACACGCCGTTAATGTTCACGGTGTAAGAGTTCGCGCTGATGATGCCAAAGACTTGCTGCTCAGCGTTGATGTTGCCGGTGCTAAACCCACCAAAAGCCGTTGCTCCACTATAAGTTACGAAGTCGCTCTGCGTTGCGCCGTTTGCGTTATCTGTAACGGTAATGGTCGAGGAGCCGACTGCAGCGCCGGTTAAGTGGGAGGCTGCTGTTGTACCGTTGTATCCACGGATCAATCCGGTCAAAGTGTTTGTTGACTTGCTGGTGTAAAAAATCTGTTCTGAATCAATCAACAGAACGCCGGGAGAATTGGGAAAGGATGCCCCGGAAGCCAGCGTCAGGCTTGTGTCTGTAGCGGTTATCCCGCCGTTCAGGGTGCTGTAAGAAGTGGCGAACGGGTTGTTTGCCATGGGGTTGGTAGTCTTGCGGATAGGCGTGACGTCGTTGTACGCACCGCCAAGCTCAATGTAGTACTTTAAGCTTGTACCAATCCCGAGATAGTTGTTGCCATCTAAGTCAACCCAATTCCACATCGACCGGGCTGTTCCCAAGAACGTGTTATCAGACAGCCGTGACCAGCCGCCAATTTTCTCAGGAAACCCAGAACGAAAGCGAATGTTGTCGCAGTCATACCAACCGCCCTCGTTAGCATAGTCAGTGCCTTCGCGGTTTACCCCCGGACGGAATTGTAGTTTCTGCAACGGCATAGGTTACCCCAACATGCTAGATGCTTTGATTTTAACTGCAGCAACACGGTTTAGCCAACCTTTACCGAATGTCTCAAAAGTGCTCAGCGACCGATAGAAGTCTTCTTTGGCTTGGCTGAACTTCTCGACCAACTCTTCAGCAGAAAATTGATCGACCGCAGCCAACGTCATAGGGCCAATTCCGCCATCAGGGGTTACGCCAACGGCAGTCTGCAGAATCTTAGCGCTACGACCGGGTCCAGCGTTCACGGCAAAGTCAAAGACTAAGTAATCAATACCCGATGGCAGTTCGTCGCACCTACAGGCGTCCCAGAACTTGCGCTTGTATAGGGGTTCCACCATCTCAGGCGTTAGGCTACGCATCTCTTTCTCATTGGACTCACGCCCAACCCAAGCTTCCCACGTTGCTTTTGTCACACCAAGGTTGGTCATGCCGCCCGGATCAGACGGATGGTTTATAAATCCACCTTCGCTTTGCAGCATCAGTTTAAACGCGTTGTCCCAGTTACTTGCTGCCATTTTCGCTTTCCTTTACCTTGCGTTTTTCAACCATGTCTGCAACCTTTTCCACAGTCCTGCCACCGAAATAGAAGGACATAATGATGATGCCCCACTGACCCAGCAGTTCGACGTACTGTTTATGCGTGTCCATGTCAAACGCCGACATCATTGCAAAAGTGAAGTACCCGCCCAGAATAATCAGGAGGGTCATAGGACGAATGTTTTTAGACAGCCAAGAGTCTGATGCCATGTCAACCGTATGGCGCTTGGTTAACTCACCCTGCTCCTGCATGTCAGCCTGCATCTTGGCAAGCTCACCGCTTTGTTGCAGTTCCAGAAGTTTTAGTTTGGCTTGTTCGGCTGCGTTGGCATCCGGGAAAATCTTGTCGATTATCTTCCCGCCGATGTTTAGGATGTCGAGTATTGGTAGCATTTCAGAACCTCACGTTAGCAAACCAAGCTTTAGCTGCTGTCCACTTGGCGTTACACCAAGCTTTTACTGCTTCCCATTTTGCTTTCATTTGTCCATCTCCGATGCGGCTAATATCATTCGGGTCTTAACGGATATCAAGTCCCGTGGCATGTCTTTGAAGCCAACCGTTATGTAACCTGCAAACTTGCCTATTTCGTTCGGAATGGATGCACGGCAAGCGTACTTAACACCCATTGATCTTGCCCAGTCACCAATCGCGCTAGACGGCATAAAGTCGCTACACGATACTTCGTTGTTCAGCATGCTTACAACAGCCGCATTTCTGTCTGGGCTGGCTGCAAACAACGATACCGTGACGCCTTCAAGCTTGTGGTTACGTTCGCCGTTGGCAATAGCGAGGACTGTGGTTCTGCTGTTTGTGGCGAGGTTTACCTTGTTAATAACAATTCCGACAGCGTTTATGTCTTTAACCAAACTGTTTGCCA
>JACCDW010776425.1_pt1 | contig 11942 bp, 8 predicted proteins | sample 7449781 | NCBI WGS metagenome assembly JACCDW01 (sample SAMN15323449, study PRJNA562643) | freshwater metagenome | isolation source: river surface water | place: USA:Blue River Watershed | collected 2017-08-18
AGCAACGGTTCGACCCGTGTCTCAAGGTCTTGGTCGACGAGCAGGCATTGACTTGCACGCTGCTGCCGATGCGGCCATCATCGACCCCAGGTCGCACCATGCCAGCCTCGCATGATTGAAAGGGAGACGATGCCATGTCCCACACGCCACATCCTCGCCGGCACTGGCCGACGCTGCTGCTGGTGCTCGCCCTTCTGGCACCTGGTCAGTCGGTGGTTCGCGCCCAGGAGCATCCCCTGGAGGGCACCTGGATCGCCAATCTCGAGCTGAGCGACGACCCGGACCTGGCCGTGGAAACCGCCATCAAGGCGGCCGGGGGCAAGGTCGAGCGGCGCTGGTTCGGCAAGGCGGAACGCGGGCGTTATCGCGGCGGCCCGGCCGAGCACGAGTTGTACGACCGGCTCAGCTATGACAACACGCTGCGCATTGCCCTGGATGAGCCCGAGGTGTGGATGGGCTACGAGGATGGCTTCGAGCGCGTCTTCCACACCGATGGCCGCAGCCAGAGCGTGGGCGCCTCGCAGCACTACGAAGAGGGCGAGCAGGACTTCTCCCTGGCCGCCTGGGAGGGCGAGGTGCTGGCGGTGGAGGGGCGTCCGCGCGACGGCGGCTTCACGCTGGAAACCTACACACTGGAAGAGGGCGGGCAGCGGCTGCGCGTGGAGCTGGAGATCCGCCCCCGCAGTTTCGGCGCCACCATCCGCATGGTGCGCATCTACGATCGACAATAGTTTGTCGTTTTTCGGGGAAAGCCCTGCGGCAGGCCTGTCCCGGGTTGACCTTGCCATGCCGGCTCAGTAAGCTGCCTGCGTTTCCATGTCCCACCTCGGACCGCTGGTCGTTTTCCGCAACACTCGAGAATTCTTCAGTGCTGAAAAAAGTCCTCATTGCCAACCGCGGCGAGATCGCCGTGCGGATTGCACGCGCCTGCCGCGAACTGGGTGTGCGTTCGGTCGCCATCTATACCGAGGCCGATCGCTATGCGCTGCATGTGAAGAAGGCCGATGAGGCGCATTTCGTGGGACTGGACCCGCTGCAGGGCTATCTCAACCCGCACCAGCTGGTGAACCTGGCCGTGGAAACCGGCTGTGACGGCCTGCACCCCGGTTATGGCTTCCTGTCGGAGAATCCCGAACTGGCCGCCATCTGCGCGCAGCGCGGCGTCAAGTTCATCGGTCCCGATGCCCGCGTCATCGCCGCCATGGGCGACAAGACCGAAGCCCGTCGCTGTGCCGAACGCGCCGGCGTGCCTGTGACACCCGGCACCGATGGCAATCTGGCCAGCGTCGACGAGGCCCTCGTCTTCGCGCAGAAGATCGGCTACCCCGTCATGCTCAAGGCCACCTCCGGCGGTGGCGGCCGCGGCATTCGCCGCTGCAACGATGCGAAGGAGCTGCAGCAGAATTACCAGCGCGTGATCTCCGAGGCCACCAAGGCCTTCGGCCGTGCCGACGTCTTCATGGAAAAGTGCATCGTCAATCCGCGCCACATTGAAGTGCAGGTGCTGGCCGATTCCCTGGGCAACACCGTGCATCTGTTCGAGCGCGACTGCTCCATCCAGCGGCGCAACCAGAAACTGATCGAACTGGCGCCTTCGCCCCAGCTCGATGACACGCAGCGGCATTACATCGGCGAACTCGCGGTGAAAGTGGCGCGGGAAGTCGGCTATGAGAACGCCGGCACCGTCGAGTTCCTGCTCGACAGTGACGGCAGTTTCTACTTCATGGAAATGAACACGCGGGTGCAGGTGGAGCACACCATCACCGAAGAGATCACCGGCATCGACATCGTGCGCGAGCAGATCCGCATTGCGTCCGGCCTGCCGCTCTCGGTGCAGCAGGAATCCATCACCTACACCGGGTTTGCTGCGCAGTTCCGCATCAATGCCGAAGACCCGAAGAACGGCTTCCTGCCCAGCTTCGGGCGCATCAGTCGCTACTATTCCGCCGGCGGGCCGGGCGTGCGCACCGATGCCGCCATCTACACGGGCTACACCATTCCGCCGCATTACGATTCCATGTGCGCCAAGCTCGTGGTCTGGGCCCGCAACTGGGACGAACTGCTGCAGCGCTCCACGCGCGCGCTGGAAGACATGCAGATCTACGGCATCCAGACCACACGGCATTACTATCGGGAAATCCTGCAGCATCCGGAGTTTCGCTCCGGCAGTTTCAACACCGGCTTCGTCGAGGCGCATCCCGAATTGACCCAGTATTCCACCAAGCGGCGCCCGGAATTCCTGGCGGCGGCGATTGCGGCGGCCATCGCGGCGCAGTCGGGGATGTAGAGCAGAAACAAACGAGTATCAGGAGTGACCGTCCATGAGCAGAAAGATCCACATCACCGACGTCGTGTTGCGTGACGGCAATCAGTCCCTGATCGCCACGCGCATGCGCATCGACGACATGCTCCCGGTCTGCGAGGCGCTGGACAACGCAGGCTACTGGTCCCTCGAAGTGTGGGGCGGTGCCACTTTCGATTCCTGCGTGCGCTTTCTGAAGGAAGACCCGTGGGAGCGTCTGCGCACCTTGCGCCGGGCCCTGCCCAACACGCGCCTGCAGATGCTGCTGCGCGGTCAGAACCTGCTGGGCTATCGCCATTACCCGGATGACGTCGTCGAGGCCTTCGTGCACAAGGCTGCCGAGAACGGCATCGACGTGTTCCGCATCTTCGACGCGCTCAATGACGTGCGCAATCTCGAAACCGCCATCGCCGCCACGGTCAAGGCCGGCAAGCATGCCCAGGGCACGCTGTGCTACACCGCCAGCCCCGTGCACACCGTGCAGGGTTTCGTGACCCAGGCGCAGCAGATGGCGGCCATGGGCTGTCACAGCATCGCCATCAAGGACATGGCGGGTCTGTTGACCCCGTCCGTCACCTTCGAACTGGTGTCCGCCCTGCGCAAGGCCGTCGATCTGCCGCTGTTCCTGCACTCGCATTACACCTCGGGCATGGCGTCCATGTGTCAGCTCAAGGCGGTGGAAGCGGGCATCGATCATCTGGACACCGCCATCTCCGCGTTTGCCGGGGGCACCAGTCACCCGCCCACGGAGACGATGAAAGCCGTGCTGGATGCGGCCGGGTACACCACCGGGCTGGATTCCGCCCTGCTGGAGAAAGTGGCTGCGCATTTCCGCGAAGTGCGCCACAAGTACCACCAGTTCGAAAGTGAATACAACGGGGTGGACACCCAGGTGCTGTCCAGCCAGGTGCCCGGCGGCATGATGTCCAATCTGGCCAATCAGCTGAAGGAGCAGGGCGCGCTCGATCGCATCCAGGAAGTGTTCGCCGAGATCCCGCGCGTGCGCAAGGACCTGGGCTACCCGCCGCTGGTCACGCCCAGCTCCCAGATCGTGGGCACCCAGGCGGTGCTCAACGTGATCTCCGGCAAGCGCTACGAGACCATCACCAACGAGGTGAAGCGTTATCTGCAGGGGCTTTACGGCGCTGCTCCAGCCGAGGTCGATGCCGGACTGCGCAAGCGCGCGATCGGCAACGAGGACGTGGTGGAGTGCCGCCCGGCCGACCTGTTGGCGCCGGAACTGGACAGCCTGCGCGCCAAGATCGGCGATGAGGCGAAGTCGGAAGAGGACGTGCTGACCTATGCCATGTTCCCGGATGTCGGCATGGCCTTCCTGCAGCACCGCAATCGCGGCACGTTGAAGCCCGAGGCACTGCTGCCGCCCACCACCGGCGCGGCCGCCGTGGCCCCGGTGGCGCATGAATTCAAGATCACCGTGCATGGCGAGACCTACGATATCCACGTCACGGGCGTGAGTCCGGCCAGCGACACCGAACGCCGCTTCTACATGACGGTGGATGGCGAGCCGGAGGAGATCACCCTGGAGTCCGCGGGGGCTGCCGCGTCGGCCGACGTGCGACCGGGACGTCGTCCCCGCGCCACCGGGCCGGGTCACGTCACGGCCACCATGCCGGGCAATGTGGTCGAGGTGCTGGTCAAGGAAGGTCAGGCGGTGGCCGCCGGCGACGCCGTGCTGGTCATCGAGGCCATGAAGATGGAGACCGAGATCAAGGCCGCCGTGGCGGGCACCGTGGCGGCGATCTACGTGAAGAAGGGTGACCGCATCACGCCGGCCGAAACCCTTGTGGACATTCGTCCGCTCTGATCACACCACCCGGCCGTAATGGCTGACCGGCTGTTCCCAGTAGACGATGTCGCGGCCCACATCCTTCGCCAGCGCGGCGAGGATGGCGGGCACGTCGGCGCGTTTCACCACCATCTCGTACTGCATGCGCTTGCGTTTGCCCGTGACCTGCTCGGCCACGGTCAGGCCTGCGTGCTGCCCATGGCCGTAGACGGTATACGAGGAAAACCCCGCCACGCACTCCTGCAGCAGCAGATAGTCCACCAGCGCCTCTTCCAGCACGGGCGAGGTGTTCAGCACCAGCAGGCAGAGCTCCTGCGCTGGCGCATCCATGTCAGAGCGACTCATCGTTCTTCTCCTGTCAGCGGGTCAATCGCCTTGTGAAAGGCCTTGTAGATGATCGGCAGCAGGAACAGCGTGAGCAGCGTGGAGCTGATCAGGCCGCTGATCACGACGATGGCCAGCGGACGCTGGATCTCGGACCCAGGCCCCGTGGCCAGCAGCAGCGGCACCAGGCCGAAGGCGCAGATCGAGGCCGTCATCATCACCGGGCGCAGACGGCGCTGGGCGCCTTCGGTCACCACCGTGAGAATGTCCAGGCCCTTGTCCCGCAGCTGGTTGAAGTAGGTCATCATCACCACCCCGTTGAGCACCGCGATGCCCAGCAGGGCGATGAAGCCCACCGACGCCGGCACCGAGAGAAACTCGCCCGTCACCCACAGGCCGATCAGGCCGCCCGTCAGCGCGAAGGGAATGTTCGACAGGATGATCAGCGTCTGCTTGACCGAATGGAACGTCAGGAACAGCAGCAGCGCGATCAGCGTCAGTGCCAGCGGCACCACGAGCATCAGGCGCGCGGCGGCACGCTGCTGGTTCTCGAACTCGCCGCCCCACTCCAGCCGGTAGCCGTCGGGCATGTCGAGATTGGCCTCGATCTGGTTGCGGGCCTCGTCCACGAACCCCACCAGGTCGCGTCCGGCCACGTCGGTGCGGATCACGCTGAAGCGCTGGCCGGACTCGCGGGAGATCAGGATCGGCCCCTCCACGCGTTCGATGGTGGCCACATCCGTCAGCGGAATCTGGCTGCCGTCGGGCAGGTCGATGAAGCTGTCACGCAGCTGTGCCAGTCCGTCGCCCTCGATGCGCGCATAGCGCACCATCAACGGAATGCGGGCGCTGCCTTCCATCACGCTGCCCACGTTGATGCCCTCGATCTCGGCGCGCAGACGTGTCTGCAGCGCTTCGGCGTCCAGCCCCAGGCGGCCCGCCAGGGTGCGGTCCACGCCCACCTGCAGGTACTGCGCGCCTTCGTTGAGCGTGGCGATGGTGTCTATGGCGCCGGGGACCGCCTCGACCTGGGCAGCGATCTGCTGGGACAGGGCATTCAGCGTGTCCAGGTCCGGCCCGAACAGCTTGATGGCGACATCGCCCCGCGAACCGGTGAGCATCTCCGAGACGCGCATGTCGATGGGCTGAGTGAAGCCGTAGTTGATGCCCACAAAGCGGTCCATCACCTCGCGCAGGTGATCCTCGATCTCGGCCTTGGTCTCGCGCCACTCAGCGGGCGGCCGCAGATGCAGGAACATGTCGGTCTCGTTCAGGCTCATCGGGTCCAGGCCCATCTCGTCGGAGCCGCTGCGGGAGATCACGCGCAGCACTTCCGGCACTTCGGCCAGGATCGCCTTTTCCACCTCGAGGATGATGCGGGTATTGGCTTCCAGGCTGATGGAGGGGATGGTCTCGACCTGGATCAGCAGGTCGCCCTCATCCATGGTCGGCATGAAGGTCTTGCCCACCAGCGGGTACACCACCACGCTCGCACCCAGCAGAGCGGCGCCCAGCCCGAGCAGCACCGCCGGGCGTGCCAGCGCCTTTTTCAGCAGCGGGGCGTAAAGGGCTGCCAGCGTGCGGCTCAGCCACGGGTCCACGTGGGAGTCGGCGCGCACCAGGAAGGAAGCCACCACGGGAATCAACGTCAGCGACAGCAGCAGCGAGCCCAGCAGCGCGAACACGATGGTCAGGGTGACCGGTCCGAACAGCTTGCCTTCCAGGCCCTCCAGGGAGAGCAGCGGCAGGAACACGATCACGATGATGAGGATGCCCGAGGTCACCGGGGCGGCCACGTCGCGCACAGCACGGTAGATCACGTGCAGCACCGGCAGACGGCGCGGGCCATCCTTCTGGTGCGCCATGGACGAGACGACGTTCTCGACGATCACGATGGAGGAATCCACCAGCATGCCGATCGCGATCACCAGGCCGCCCAGGCTCATCAGGTTGGCCGACATGGCCATGGAGTCCATCATCAGGAAGGTGAACAGGGCGGACATCGGCAGGATCACGGCCACACTCAGCGCGGCCCGCACATTGCCGAGGAACAGCCCGAGCAGGACGACCACCAGCAGCACGGCCTCGATCAGGGCGCGCGACACGGTGCTCACGGCGCTCTCGATCAACACGGTGCGATCGTAGAACACATGCAGTTCGGTGCCTTCTGGCAGGGACGACTGCAGCTGGTCGAGGCGGGCCTGCACGCCCTCCACGACGTCACGGGAATTGGCGCCGCGCAGGCCGATCACCAGACCCTGCACGGTCTCCGAGCCGCCGTCGGCGGTCACGGCGCCATAGCGCTCCATGTTGCCGGCGGTGATGGTGGCCACCTCCGACAGCGGCAGCGTGTCGCCCTCGGCATTGCGCACTTGGGTGCTGGCCAGGTCGGCCAGGCCGGCGATGGCGCCCTCGACGCGCACCAGGATCACTTCCTCGCCCTGGTCGATGCGGCCGGCGCCGTCATTGCGGTTGTTGGCGGCCAGTGCGTCGGCGATGTCCTGCAGGCTCACTCCCAGTGCATTCATGGCCTCGCGGCGCGGCTGCACCTCGTAGGTACGCACGAAGCCGCCCAGCGCGTTGACATCGGCCACGCCCGGCACCGTCCGCAGGGCCGGACGGATCGTCCAGTCGAGCAGGAAGCGCTTGTCGGCCAGGGTCATGTCCGGGTTGTCGATGGTGAACATGAACATGTCGCCCAGCGGGGTGCTGGTGGGGGCGAGTCCGCCGCTGATGCCCGAAGGCAGGCTGTCCCAGACATTGCTCAGGCGCTCGGCCACCTGCTGGCGTGCCCAGTAGATGTCGGTGCCGTCCTCGAAATCGAGCGTGATGGAGGTCAGCGCGTACTTGGAGATCGAACGCAGCATGGTCTGCTGCGGAATGCCCAGCAGTTCCACTTCCACCGGCTGGGTGATCAGCGATTCGACTTCCTCCGGCGTCATGCCGGGAGACTTGATGATGATCTTCACCTGAGTCGGTGAGATCTCGGGAAAGGCGTCAATCGGGATGTTGAGCAGGGCGTTGCCACCGAAGCCCAGCAGGAGCAGGGACAGCAGGATCACCAGCAGCCGCTGGCTGAGGGATGCCTGAATCAGCGCAGCCAGCATCATTCACCCCCGCCCAGGCCGAGCTGAATGCCCTTGAGCACGGCCGTGCCCTGGATGGCGACTTCCTCGCCGGCGCGCAGCCCGTCCATGGCGAGGTAATCCGCGCCGACGGGGCGCAGGTTGAGCGTGCGGGCTTCCACGCCCGCGGCGGTGCGCACATAGATCGTCGTGACACTGCCGCTGTGCACCACGGCACGCTCGGGCACCAGGACGCCGGGCGCCGAGGGTGGCAGCACCAGCGCGACGACCTGTCCGGTGGAGAGCGTGGTGGGGCCATCGAATTCCGCGAGCAGTTCAATGGTCTGGTTGCTGCTGTCGATCACGTAGTCCATTTGCCGCAGAGTCAGGGTGTCACCCGTGCCGGCGACGCTCAGGTGTTGCCCGAGGCTGAGGTCCTGCGCCGCGCGGGCCGGCACATGCGCGCTGAGCCAGCGCTGGCTGCCGGCGTTCAGGGTGGCGACGGTCTCGCCTGCTGACACGAAGTCGCCGGCGGTATGCAGGCGCTGACTGAGCACGCCGGCCTCGGGGGCCAGCAGGTAGAACTCGCCCAGCCCCTCGCTGCGCTCGCGCAGGGCCTGCAGGCGTGCGGCGTCGAAACCGCCCTGGCCGAGCTGGGCGCGGGCGCTGCGCTCACTGAAGCTGGCCTGCTGCTGCGTGAGGCGCGTCTGGTTCAGGCGCTGCTCGGCAATCACGCCCTGGGCGAACAGGGTCTCGTCCCGCTGCAGGGCCAGGTCGGCACTTTCCAGAGCCGTCACGGCGCTGATCCAGGCTTCCTGCAGGGGCAGGATGTCCTGGCTGCGCACGGTGGCGATCAGGGCTCCCGCCGCCAGGCTGTCCCCCGCCACGGCATGCCAGCGGCTGAGCGTGCCGCTCCACAGACTGCTGACCATGGCGGCGGTGTCCGGCGAGTTCACGACCGTGGCGGCGAAGCGCGCCCCGGTGCTGGTATCGGTGGCCTGCACTGGCGTGAACACCACGCCCATGCGGACGATGTCCTCGGGGCTGATGGCCACCGGTTCCTGGGCCTGCAACTGGGCGCACAGTGCGAGGGCGAGCGGGGCCAGCACGGCGCTGACCAGACGGGAATGAACAGGGTGCGTCATGGCAGTACTCCAAGGATCTGGTTGAATTCGGCGATCAGGCGCGCGTGGCGCAGGGTGTTGGTCTCGAGTTCGCGGGCGCTCAGGCGGGTCTGCTGCATAGCGACGACGACCTGGCCGATGTCCGTCTCGCCCGCCTCGAAGGCGGCGCGGGCCATCTCCCACTGCCGGCGGGCCAGCTGCGCCTGCTCCTCACTCAGCGGCAGCGCTTCGGCCAGCACGAAGAGTTCGTGCTCCACTTCGTGCAATTGCAGATCCAGTGCGCGGTGCGCTGTGGCGCGGCGCACCTCGGCGTCGACCTTGCTGCGACGCTCGGCGCTGGTGGCAGCGTTGACGTGGGCGCGGCCGCCAAGTGGAACGTTCAATGACACCGCCAGGGCGTCCTCGTAATCCGCGAACAGGCCGGCGCGCTGGCGGCGGGTGCCCAGCGTCAGGGTCGGCGCGCCGCGGGCATCCGCCTCGGCCTTGGCGATCTCTGCATCCGCCACCGCGACATCGGCGCGCAGCAGGCGCAGCAGGGGGTGGGACTCGGGCACGCTGTCCTGCGCCGAAACGACTTCCTGAGGCAGGCTGGCAGGGCGCGCCTGCAGGCCGGTCAGCGTGGCGTAGAGGCGTTCCGCGTCCACGCGTCCGGCCTCGGCCGTCAGTTCATTGCGCTGCTGGGTCAGCAGCAGGGCGCGGGCCTGCAGCAGCTCGCGCTCGGCGATGTCGCCGGCGGCGAAGCGCAGTTCGGCGATGCGCACCAGTTCCCGCGCGTCGGCCGTGGCCAATTGCTCGGCAGCCAGCACCGCATCGGCTTGCGCCATGTCGGCCAGGGCGCTGCGCAGCTGGCCGGCGATGTCCAGCGTGAAGGCGTCTTCCCAGGCGGCAACCTGCGCCTCGTACTGAGCGCCGCGCGCCTGCATCGCGCGGCGTTCACCCGGTCGCCACAGCGGCAGGGCCACGCCCCAGGTCAGCTCCCGCTGGCCAAGATTGTTGAGCAGGCGATCATCGATGGCGTCCAGCTGCACGCTGGGGCGGCCGGCGATCCAGCTCCCGCCAAGGGCGTTCATGTCGCGTGCCTCGGCCTCGCGGGCCGGGCCTTCCAGGGCGTTGGGGGCATGGCGCAGGGTCTGTTCCAGCAGGGCGCTGAAGCTCAGCGTCGGGTCGATGGCCAGCGGCGCATGATCGAGCTCTTGCGCGCCGAGGCTCGGCAGCACGAAGAGTCCGGTGAGCCCGGCCAGGGTGACAAGCCGGCGTAGTCGTGATCGGTGCACGGTGCAAACTCTCTTTGATCGGTGAAAGGGATGGCGACAGACTAGGCCATGGGGTGTGAAAATTTTGTCAAAGCGCCGCCTTCACGTTTTTTTGACATGCCGCGCGCGACACTGCCTTGACCTAGCGCAGAACAGGGAGCTGCCCGTGAACATTCTGGTAATCGAAGACAACCGCGACATTGCCGCCAACATCGCGGACTATCTGGAGCCGCGCGGCCACGTGCTGGATTTCGCGGCCACCGGGCCGCACGGCCTGCAGCTGGCGCTGCAGGAGCCGCACGACGTGATCGTGCTGGATTGCAATCTGCCGGGCTTCGATGGCATGACCCTGTGCCGCCGTCTGCGCAGCGAGGGGCGCAGTGATGTGCCCGTGCTGATGCTCACCGCGCGCGATCAGCTGGAGGACAAGCTGGAAGGCTTCGCGGCCGGCGTCGATGACTATCTGGTGAAACCCTTCTCGGTGAAGGAGCTGGAAGTGCGCCTGCAGGCGCTGCAGCGGCGCGGGCGGGCGTCGACCTCCCAGGCGCTGGTGGTGGCCGACCTGCGTTATGACCCTCAGACCCTGACTGCCACTCGCGCAGGTCAGGCCCTCGAACTCAATCCGATGCAGCGTCGCCTTCTGGAGCTGCTGATGAGCAATTCCCACCGCGTGGTGAGCCGCGAGGAGCTGGAGCACCACATCTGGGGCGATGCCCTGCCCGACAAGGATGTGCTGCGTACCCACATCTACACGCTGCGCACGATCATCGACAAGCCGTTCCCCCACAAGCTGCTGCAGACGGTTCATGGCACCGGCTATCGCCTGGCACTGGCCGAGGAGGGCGTCTGATGCGCAGAACCACCCTGAAGTTCCGGATCCTCGTGGCCCTGGTGCTCATTGTCAGCGTGACCAGCCTGATGTTTGCCAGTGGTGTCCTGTTCATCCGCTCGCAGCTGGAGGCCGTCATCTTCGGCGACATGGTGGCCGAGCAGATGCAGGTGCTGACTGCACAGCTGGACGACGGCTCCTATCACGGCGATGCCTTGTTCACCGGCTGGACCTTTCATTTCGGCGAAGCGGTCGCCTCCTTGCCCCAGGTCATCACCGATCTGGCACCGGGTTCCCACCACAGCGTGCTGGTGGGCGAGCAGCGCTTCCAGATCGAAGCCGGCACCTGGAACGGCAGCCCGGCCTATCTGATGTACGACGTCACGGAATGGGAGCGGCAGGAGCATGACGTGCTGCGGATGCTGCTCTTCGGGCTGCTGCTGGTGCTGATCGTGGCCATCGGCATGGGCATGAGCGCCACCCGCGCCATTCTGGCGCCGGTGCAGAACCTCTCGCGCCGACTCACCCAGATCGAACCTGGGCAGACGAGTCCGCGCATCGCGGCCGACTATGCCGGCACCGAGATCGGGCAGATCGCGGCGTCCTTCGACAAATACCAGGAGCGTCTGGAGAAATTCGTCGAGCGTGAACGCTCCTTCACGGCGGCCGCCAGCCACGAGCTGCGCACGCCGCTGGCGGTGATGATGGGCGCGATCGACGTGCTGGGCGCCAGCGCGCAGACGCCATCCTCGCAGCGGGCGCTGGAGCGCATCAGCCGAGCCTGCGACGAGATGCTGGCCTTCATCGAGGCGACGCTGCTGCTGTCACGCGAGGAGAGTGGTCAGATCGACCAGGGCAGCCCCGCCGATGTGGAGCAACTGGTCGAGCGTTGTCTGGAAGATCAGAGTGCGCTCATCGCCGATCACGGACTCGAGATCCGCCGCGACTACCAGGGTGCGCCGGTGCTGCAGCAGCCGGCGAGTCTGGTGCAGATCACCATCAGCAATCTGTTGCGCAATGCCATCGAACACACCCGCGCGGGGCGCATCGAGATCGTGCTGCGCGAGAATCTGCTGGCGGTTCGCGACACGGGCGAGGGCATTCCGGCGGACAAGCTGGCGCTGGTGTTCGAGCGCAGCTACACCACCAAGGAGGGTGGCACGGGCCTGGGGCTGAATCTGGTGCGTCGCATCTGTGACCGCATGCACTGGCAGATCACGCTGGAGAGCGCGCCGGGC
>JACCDW010642845.1_pt1 | contig 11940 bp, 26 predicted proteins | sample 7449781 | NCBI WGS metagenome assembly JACCDW01 (sample SAMN15323449, study PRJNA562643) | freshwater metagenome | isolation source: river surface water | place: USA:Blue River Watershed | collected 2017-08-18
CATTTGAATCCTTGCTCTTGTAGTTTACGTTCGATCATCTCATCTGTTACTTCAAAAGGGATACCTTTACGTATAGCTCTATGTTTTGCTGCAGTTACTCTAAAACGTATAATGTTTTCTTGGGACCACTTAGTTTGTCTAGCTATATAAGCTTCTCTATTAGGGCTGTTTTTATACCTTTCACTAATGCACTTTTTGCATATAGTTTTTTGTCCTTTATAAAAAGCTTCTTCGTTTGTTTCATTACAGGTTAAACATTTTCGCTCTTTTGTTTTATAAGGTTTTGTTCTGTTATAGTTACGTTTGTTTATTTCCATAAACTATAAGTATTCTCTTTTTATTAAAAAAATCGAAATATTATTTTTTTTACGGAAAAATTTTTTTTTGGTTTTTAGGGGTACTTCGGATTTTTAGGATTTTACCGGAAAAATTTTTTTTTACTTTTAGGGGGAAAGGTCCCTTTTCCAGGTTTTTCCCGGAAAAATTTTTATCACGGTATTGTCCCCCCTTCCTAAGCACCAAAAAACCCCCTATATAAGGGGGGATACCGGAGGGGGGGAGGGGTATATTAATAAGGGGGGTATTGCTACCCCCCATTTGATTAGTCAGCGACTACCTCGTAAATGTTTCCGTACATTCTAACCTCTCTAATGCTTTTCAAACTTGGGTTGATAATCTTAATTTGATTTTCCCTTTCAAGTCCTAATTGCTCGGCTTGTTTCTTGCTATCTCTATTCGGTAGATAGGGTTTAACTTGCTCGTATGTTAGTGGTTGCATATTGCCATCAAAATAGTGGCTCTCAATAGTTGCCCCCTCGTGGAAAATGAATTGAGCATAAAGGCGTTTCAATTCCATAGGTAGGTCGCTGTCGCTGTCGTGGCAAATAACATTACCCCCCATTTTGATATTAGCGTAATTGTGGGCTTGTGGCTTGAAGTTTGAGAAGTCAATACCCATTTTCTCACAAAGCAATTCTAATGCTCTCAAATACTCTCTATTTGCACAAAATACATAACGAGCCATTTTGTACACACCCCCATTAAATAAAGCCTCAGTTTTTTTGCCCCCTGATAAAACTGATTTTGTGAACAATACAATACCCTCAAACGGATGCCCTTTGATACCGATTAAAAGTTCAAATAATTGTGCCAAAGTGATGATAATTTTTGGCTTGTCTTGGTTGTTGTTTTGCTTATTCATTTTTTTTGAATTTTAGCTCGGCTTACACTTAATAGGGCGGTAAGCCTAAAACCCTTTTAGCTGATTTGCTGATGCAAAGTTAAGGGGTTTCAAATTAATACGCAAACTTTTTTTTGTAAAAGAATTAAATTTATTTTAAAATTGAGCCTAACTGATTGAAAATGAATAAGTTAGAGCCAGAAAAAAAATTAAAAAAAAAATAAGTAGAAAAAAAACTATTTTATTTTTGGTGAATTTAAAATAAAACTATATAACTTTGCAGAGCAATTTATTTAAAACATTTTAAACAATTAAATTTTATTCATTTATGGAAAAGTCAATTTTAGAACAAGCGAATTTGAATTGGTCAGTTAAGGCTGAAAGATTGGTTACTGCTGAAAGTAACATTGAAACAAAAAACATAGCTATTGTTAGAAGCGATAACAATGCTATTCTTGGGGTTCACGGTGATGGCTATCATCCATTACAAAATAGTGAGATGATGGAAATTCTGGATAGGATTTCTGGGAAGATGGGTTTGCCATTACATAAAGGCGGTTACTTTGGTGAAGGTCAAAAAGTGTATATTCAATTAAAGACACAAGACCTTAATCTTGGCACGGACAAGGTGAAAGGATTTTTAACTTGCGTGAATTCCTTTGATGGCTCAACCTCTCTGGCTTTTGGTCATAGCAATTTAACTATCTCTTGCCAGAACACATTCTTTGCCAATTACAGAGAGATGGCAAATAAAGTTCGTCATACACAGAAGATGCACGAGCGTATTGATATTATCTGTATGCAGATTGAAGATGTATTACGAGCAGAGCAGAAGATATTCCAGAGCATTACCAGAATGAGTGAGGTGAAGATTGACCAGAAAGTGCGTGATATGGTGCTGGAAAGAATTCTTAATCTGGATAAGGAAGAACGCTTGGCAGACCTTACCACATTATCTACCAGAAAGAAGAATATATTAAGCGACCTGGAAGTGAATATCGCTGGCGAGATCCAGGACAAAGGTGGCAACCTCTGGGGACTATTCTCTGGTATTACAAAGTACACAACACATAGCTTGAAAGGTGATAGCAACGAGAATAAGTTGTTCGGTGTGTACGGGAAGCGTGAGAGAGAAGTATTCGCTGAATTGAGCCAGCTGGTTTCATAAGCGTATTACAGGGCTGGTGAAATATCCAGCCCTTAAATTAAATTTGTGATATTCAAAAACATTTTATTAATTTGTACCAGAATTTAAAATAAAACTATATCAATTATGGAAAAGAATGTAAACGCACCAGAAAACTTACGAGTTAAATTAAGCACTTTCAAATCACCATTAACCTTTAATGAATGGGTGGCAAAGTACAGAGTGAGTAGTCAGTACGCAGAGCCAACAAAATACTTTCAAGGTAATACAAGTGCTGGGGTTAAACCAATGTTACCAGAGCCAACAATCTGGGAAAACATACAAGAAGCTATCGCACATTATTTCAAACCTTAAATAAAACTATATGGAACTATCTGGAAAATATGTGGAGGCGATTGAGGTCGCTAACATACCAGCTGGAACGCACGGGGTTATTGAATATATGGATCTCGCTGGGAAGCTATATGTTAAATGGAACAACGGGGTTGAAAGCGTAATACAAGAACGAGGTGAGAAGTATAGAATAATAGAAGTTAGAAATGAGCCAAAAAAATTATTTTGGAAATTAAAAAGAATTATATTATTTTTGCTGAGGAAATAAAAACTAATCAATATGAATTTACAAAAGCACATTTGGGAGGGTTGGCTTGTTCAAGACTTTATAGATGAATTAGAGCCACAATTTAATATCATTATGGGAGGTAATTCTTGGCAGAAACCTTTCAAAGATAAACAAGAATTAAAAGATTGGTGCAAAGACAATCAGCCGTATTACAAAAAGCACATACCCGAAGTTTACAAGTATTTTTTAAATAAATCTAATTTATAATTTAATCCATTTTATTATGAAAGCAAATCCAATCTTTGAAGGTATCCGTGAGTCATACATCAAGCACGGACTTGAAACGGAGAGAGCCGTGTTCTCAATGTTAATGACCAAAGCAGTTAAGAATAAAATTAACTTGGATGAATTTAATCTTGGCGACATTGTTAAGACTATTCACCAAACAAGTATGGGTAATACTTGTGTTAATTTTGCGGAGGGTGAATTAGTATTTCAAGACAATTATGAAGTTCATTCCGTGAGTGCGAGTAGAGATGAAGATGGAGACCCCGAAGTGTTTATTCATTTGCTTGATAACGATTCAATGGAAACTCATTCAGTTCGCATATATCAATTCCCTAATCTTGATTGGCTATTAACTATTATCAAGATGGTAAATGACAAATGTGAATTAACCTTTAATATAGATGAAGATGAAGAAGATTAAAATTATTACTGCAAGTTCATCACATACTTTGAATAAGCAGATAGAAGAAATGATTGCTGATGGATGGGAGCCGGTTGGCTCTCATACCGCAGTAGTAGTTCACGCACAAAATCGTTATGCCGGATCTCAGCATATGGATACACGATATGAAACTGAATATGCTATAACAATGCGTATGACAAGTTTGGAAAATCAAGAATAGTTTTATAATTTTGAAAACAAAATAAATTTATTTCAATTATGAAAGATTTAGAATTAATCTTAGAGAGAGCCGTAGAAGAAGATTCAATTATTATTCATGGCTTTAATGGTGAAAAGTATGGTTACAATGATGCCATAGTTGGTATCAGTAGAGATGGCCAATTAGTTTATTCAATAGAAAAGCTAATTGAACTAACTGCGCAACAAGGTGAGATGGATGAGATGGATGCAATAGAATGGTTAGAGTACAATACATTCAGCGCATATCTTGGAGAGAAGACACCAATTTACATTTACACGAGTACTGGATATTAAAATTAAATTACAATGGAAAAAACATTCACATTAGAGTATAGTGAGCAACAAGGCTCGTTTCATATGAACGATGGATCACACGCTAAAAACACAAATGGATACAGAACTATTCTGGATAACATTACGATTGATGAATACAAGAGATTCACAGATCGCATTAGAAACAGAAAGATCACTTATGCGTATCTAATCAGCGAGGCTGATAAATTTATTAGAGAAATTAAAAAATAATTCTTAATTTTGCAGAAGATTAGAATTTCACTTTACAGATTATTAACTTTTTATTTAACATTTTAAATTTTTAATTATTATGGCGACAGTTATTAAATTGACCTACACTCAAACGGGAAAAGCAACATTGGTTAATCTTGACCAGATGACAAGTGCATTTAGAATCTTTGAAAGAGGTACACGCAAGTATGCCACCAGAATCAATCTGGGTGGTGAACAATATGTGGTGGTAGATGAAGAACTACAAGAAATCCAGAAGTTAGCCCAGCAAGATTCTACGGGCGAATTCCAATCTACTGATTGGGTTCAAATTGACGCTGGAATTCCAGAGGGTGATGACTTTGTGGAAAGATTGGAAACAGATTACCAGCGTAATACCTATCGCCCACGCAATCAGCAGAGAGATTACCAGCCTCGCAATCATTATAATAACAATTATAATAACAGATATTAGTTTTGGTTAGTTGTCCAAGTTAAGTTAAAGGATGGGCTTCCCCCAGCCTACCTTTGCTTAACAATCTGTATCACAAATAGATGTTTTGTTGAACATTTGTAAAGAAACATTAAACAAATGTGATTGTTAATAAAACAATTCGTATATTTGCAATGTTTTTAGTACAAACGAAAACAGAGACACAATGAAAAAACAAATCGAAGACAGTAATCTGGTAGGTATTAAAAGGTCTATCGGAAGTTTGCGAAAGTTGTTGGCTGATGATCCGAAGCGTATGACACATAGGATTAAGTTTAAGCGTTACGGCGCAAAATATATCATCACCAATAATAATAATGACATTTCAGCCAAGCTGGAAAAATCATTCAATTCGTTTATGGGTAATTTAAATATCCAGAACGACCAGAAGAAAGTAAAAGGAATATGTTTTCTGGACAGTAAATCTGACACCTTCAATATAGGTTATCAGAATGAAGGTGAAAGCGTATTACACCAGATTAAAGGAAAGTTGGGTTAGTAAGTAAAGGGTTAGTTGTTCCCAGAAGACCGACTGAAATATGTTGGTCTTCTTTTTCTGAAAAATTATTACAAAAAAAAGTTTGTGGTTTAAAAATAAAATTATAATTTTGCTAACGATTTCATTATTCACCTAAAATTAATTAAAATGAAAAAGTCAAAAAAACACACCTTATTGAAGGGCGAAGGCACAAATCAGCACACCCTTTATGGCGATTTCTTGGTAGAAGAAGTTGCAGATTTTCCAGCAGTTGAAGTTCAAAAAGAAAGTATCTTGAAGCACGAACAACCAGATGGTTCATTCAGTAACGAGCATAAAGGCTTACAGGTTGGCGTAGGTAGTTGGTCGTTAGGTAAGCAAGTAGAGTACAATCCTTTTGAAGGTCGTATCACCCAAGTATGGGACTAATTTAATTTTAAAATAAAACTAATTCTTTTTGTTATGGCTAATCCTTTAATTCATTCTAAATCAAGTGTAAAGCGTTGGGGTGGTAAGGTGGAAGATTATCTTCCCCTTCACGAACTTATAGATAGTCCGAAGGCGACAATGAACAATAATAGTTCAAGATTATTAACACACAATACTTGGTTCGCATATACTATTATGCCCAAGATATTTGGCTACAACATTACTAATAGTGATGGTAAGAGTGTTGATGTTGTTGATATTGCTATGTTACATATCGCAGAAGATTTCCGAATGAAGTTTGTACCAACACCACAAGATTATTTAAAACACCTTCAAGTTCAAGCGTGGATGTGTAACGGAGTGAAGGAATTGGATAACCAAGAAGCAAAGGACATTGTAACCGATTTACTAACTAAAATATCTCAATAAGATGAAAACAACTGAATTAACTGATGTGCAACAAATGATTGCACTATGGAAAGAAAAAGGAATTGTTAGAGGGGAATTTATTTTTCAATGTGGTGGCGACCAGATGAACGATACTGAAATGCACTTTTACAATGATAAAGGTGAAGAAGTAGAATGTGAAGAACTTGAAAGCTACATTGATAATCAAATCTATCAAGAGGTAGAGTTCTATGTAAATAGTGATGGGCATTATCAGGGTGAGAGTGGTGTAGTGTATATTGAAATAAGTGATGATGAGGAAAGTTTCTTTTACAATAAAACATCCGAGAGTGAGTGGAATGAAAGTTTCAGCGAGGTTGGTTATTGTGAATTAACTGAACCAGAAATTGCTTTTGTTAAAGATAAGGTTCATAGCCTCGTTGGTGGTGGTGATGGTGAAGCAACTAACTTTAAAAGAGATTGTATCTTGAATGATGAAGAAGTTGTTTTGTTGAATAGCATAATTGATAAGATTAGAGATTATGCAGAGAGTTACACTTTTGAAAATTCGGAAGGTGAGGAAAATGATTGGTTCACATATACAACTGATATGGGTGAGGCTGATGAAGATGCTGATGTTGAATATGATGAGAACAATCCAACACTTATTAAGGATGGTAAAATTGCTATCCACATCAACAAGTCATTCACAATTTACAAAGAAGAAGAAAACTAATTTATTATGAAAATCGTAATCAGTAACACAGAGTTTGACTACAATTTAGGTTGTCGCTTATTGAAGTCAAAATATAAGAACGAACCATTTAATGGTCTGGAAGATATTTGGGAAGATATAGTACCAATTACTTTCAAAGAGATTGCCACAGACATCAAGAACATTGAGCAGAGGCGAGTAGCTATTGGGTGTATCGGTCTGGATGAAATTGCCAGAGAAGTTAATCCAACATTGGTTAGTTCCGAAACATTAGAGAAGCAAACCACTTGGGTAACACCAGAAGGTGAGATTGTTGAGCATAAGTTCAAAGACACATACGAACTTTTCAAAGTGGAAGGTAAGAAGTGGAGTGAAGGTGCTGAACATAATTGGGGTGCGAGAGATGTATATTTTGTTAGGTTCAAAGATACATCCACAGACAGACAATATATGCTCTGGGTGGATGCTGATAGTGTTGCCAGAACCAACAATACAGAGAGGTGGTTTTCTTCCGATATGAGAGATAAGATAACACCAATACAGGCGATTGCTTGGACATTCCAGACCAGAGTTGCTATTGGTGATATTGACAGGATAGTTAGACAGGGCGATTGTATCTTGATTAAAAGAAAATCTAAAACAACCCCTGTATCGTTACCAAGACACTTAACGGAAAAAGAGTACAGGGAATTATTGGTGGCTGAAAGTTAATTAACCAAAATCCCCCAGCAGGAATGTTGGGGGATTATTAAAACAAATTAAAATGAGAAGGAACGCACAAAGATTAAAAACACTGGAACGCCAGCTGATCCACGACCTAATGGCGTGGCTGGGAAAACATCAAGTTGAGCAGGTAAGATTTACCCGTCCTTTCGTAGTTAATCTGGACGCTGTTTCCCCCGCAGGTGACGACTGGGGAACAGAAGCTATGGTAATCACACATATTGATCTGGACGGATCAGTTTCTGGTGAAGGATCAGAGCATGATCCAGTTAGAGTTGCTGATCTTCAAACACACGAGATCGCCTTCCTACTGGATGAACTGGAAGAAGGAAATTATTCAATAGATTAAAATAAAACTATATGAAACTGGAAGAATTCGCAAGACGCACAGATTATTCCCTACTGGCAAAACAGAAGGAGAGCTTACTCAAGATGATCGATCCTGATCCGATGGGCTTCACAGATCCAGATCGTATGACAAATCTGGAAGGGCTTCTTAATTTTCTTGATTCATTTCAGGACGCTGTTGTGGACAGCGGCGTATTACCAGAAGAAAAAGTTTTTACCTGAAATAAAAATATACAAAAAAATATTTTTGTAATTTAAATAGATTTACTTACCTTTGCTAAAAGAAAACAACAACCGTATGACACAGACACTCCCACAGTATCAGAACATGGCCCAGGCGAAGCGTATGACAGGATTAAGCTACCTAGGCGGAATCAACACGAGCTCCAAGATCAAAAAAGGACTCAAGTATGACGAGATGACTTATATCCTGTACTTAGCTCCCGCGGACCGCAGCGGTTATGAAGTTTGCCCAATGCGCAGCGATGAATGCACAGCAGCCTGTTTAAATGAGAGCGGCCATAACAGGATCGATATACATGAGAATGTTATTAATAAATCTCGTATTACGAAGACGAAGCTGTTCTTCGAGAATCGTCCTTTCTTTATGAGCTGGCTAGTAGATGAGATACGCAGCGCGCGCAAAAAAGCAATTGCTGCAGGCATGAACTTCAGCGTACGCCTGAACGGTACTAGTGACTTAAGCCCTGAACAGTTTCACCTGGATGGTAAGAATATCCTGGAGATCTTTCCTGAAGTACAGTTCTATGATTATACTAAGGTATACAACCGTACCAGGTTAACACAAAAGTACAGTAATTACGACCTGACTTTTTCTTACAGTGGGACAAATGCTGTACAGTGCCAGGATGCATTGCTTCAGAATATCAGAGTTGCTGTAGTATTCGAAACGGTACCTGAAGAGTTTTGGGGAAGACTAGTGATCGATGGCGATGCATATGATATGCGCTACCAGGACCAGGGCGGCGTGATCGTGGGCCTGAAGTATAAGAAGGTCCGCAATAAGCTTGAGCTTAGTAAGAGTAAGTTTGTTATATCAGAAGAGAAACTTTTAAATAAAACTATTTCAAATGAGCTACATCAAACAAATTAACAGCCTCAGGGATGAGCTTCATAAAAAGATCGTGCGTAATGTTATTACAGCATATCTTCCAGGATCGGATTATATCCTGGAACTAGAGGAACCCCTGGAAACTTCCTTCACTGTAAGATCCAGGCAGACGGAAAGATTGATCACGACTCAAGTTCAGGTAACCGGGATCGACGGCACCACCGGCGAACTGTTTGCAGAAACAGCGGACGGAGAGGAAAAGAAGCTTTACTATCATGATCTAACAGTAGAACAGCTAGCAATGCTTCTAAGTAGAATTGAATCAGATTTGTACACAGTAATAGAAAAAGAAAATGTTAGACACCTTATCACAGTTAGTTAGAAAACCTAGTAAAGCCAGCGACGAAGATCTTGAGATCACCGGCTGGAAAGAAAAACAACGCCGCGTGCTCAAGCATATGCAGCAGGACGCGGAGCTGATTAGGCTGCTAGAAGATTTTAAAGTTACCAATGATCGTCTTAAATTTATCAGATCAAAGAATGACATTAAGATCTACTTCACCAAGCAGGAGATGAAAGGAGAAGAATATCTATACGCCCGCTGTATGTTTACTATTGACGGGAAGAGTAAAGAGTTCAGGAAGTATATAGGCGTCGCTGATCAGATCAATCTGAATAAGATCAACACGGACGAATTAAAACAGATCTTTTTAAGAATGTTAGAAAATTATTTGGAATATTAAAACAACCTACATAAATTGCACTCATTATCCAACAATTAAAACTTTACTACTATGGGATTAGATGTTTATTTGTACCAGTACAGCGACCGCAAGAAGTCAAAAGAAAATGAAGAAGCGTATGACAAGTTATCCGAGCGTTTATATTCAGCCCTAGATGGGATTGAGGACGAGGAGCTTGTAAGACAGGCGCGCGAAGGAATTCGTGAGAAGTTATCAGTTAAAGCCGGTGAGCTTGGTTTGGGAGAATGGGGTGAAGATATAACATATAGAAAAAAGATCGAGCAAGATAGCGTATTACACCCTGATCATTTGTTCAAGATCGGTTACTTCCGCAGCTCATATAATGAAAGCGGCATTAATGGTATCTTAAAGAACATGGGCGTGCCTGATCTGTATGACATATTCTGTCCTGGCGACGATTATGAATTCTGTCCTGACTGGTCATATGCATTATCAGTAGTAAATGAGGCTATCGAACTGTTGAAGAAGGATAAGGGCTACCGTGTTACCAGTATAGCGGCCAACTTATTTTCACAGGATGAAGTTCCAGTATCACCGGCCGCAGCATTAGACATATTCAAAGAGCAGCTGGATAAGAACGGTAAGAATAAAAACTTCACAGCTTACAGTAATAAGCATGGTGAATTCTACCTGGATAAGAAGGGCATGGAAGTACATGGGTTAATACCTGGAAAGGATATGTTCCAACGCCCCTGCACATTTGTAGTCTACAAAACAAAAGACGGTAACAAGTATTATCTAGAAGCTCTAGAGATTGTTAAGGAAACTATCGAGTATGTACTAGCTCAAGACAATCCGCAGGAATTCTATGTAAGCTGGTCAGGTTAATTTCAAATAAAACTATTTCAAATCATGGAAGCATATCAAATTAAAGCGAATGAAGAATTTTGTGACCATCTATTGCAGGTGATCAAAGAGAACGGGAAGTGGGGCTGGCCTGATCAGCAGGTGATCTTTACAGTACGCGGCGGGAAGTTTTTAGGTGAGCCCGCCGCACTGGAAAAAGCTAAGCAGATAGTCAGCCCTGACTACTTCAAAAAATATTTTGGAATATTAAAAGAGATTTCTTAATTTTACTAAAAAATAACAACTATGGCAACTAAGACTCAAGACACCCAAACTTTTTGGAACGCGAAAGCCGCTGAGGTATTACGCGGGAAAACAATTGTAGAAGCAAGATATCTCAATGATGAGGAGATGGAAATGATGGGATGGTATAAACGACCGTTATGCTTCTTCTTGAATGATGGTACTTCATGCATTCTATCTGCAGACGATGAAGGAAATGACGGCGGCAGTTTATTCTATGGCGGCGACGGTGTATTACCCACATTATAATGAACGCGTCATACATAGAGCAAAGGATAGCGCAGCTCAAGGAGATGAAGCTACCGCTGCTAAATAAAAAGAGCAGAGCACACAAAGATTGGAAACAAGAAATAGATAGATTAACTAACCTTTTAAATAAAACTAATCATGGCAAAAATTAAAGTAAGATTCAACCTGGGGAAAGGAAAGAATTACAAGATGTGGAAGTTGGAATTCCCAACACACTCGGAATATTATAGTCCTGAAGAATATACTGTGTTTATGTATGGCTGTCAACTTAAGAATCATAAGAAGACGGCGGAGAAGATTAACCAGGGAGCGGATAAAAGTGTATGCGCCTGGATTCTATGTGACCAGGTATTCCTGGGACAAAATGTTAAGCTTCCTACTGGTGGAACTTCATTGAAGTATAATCCCCGCAAGCAGCCTAACTGGCTAGCGGGAGATGCAGTAGTCGATAATGAGCACTTCGATTCTATTTGGAGCGAAGGAAGAAATCTATTTGGAAAGAAATAAAACTATTTTAAATCATGGAAGCAGCATTAATAGGAGAACAAATCAGTCAGGTGTTTGTGGTAATCAATCCAAATGGGGAGGATTTCTTTGTTACCTGGAATCAACATAACCATACTGAAAACAATCCGGACGCAATATCTTACATCCCGGAATATATTGTTGAAGATGAATATGACAATGAACTTGAGCAGGGCTGCCAGGATTGGTTGGATGCGGTGGCTGCGGTTAAAGAATGGCATCAAAACTGGCAGGCACATGAAACCGACTAAGAGCAGGACATTTTGCAGGGACTCAGGTAAGGCCAAGATCTTATTTGAAACCGAGAAGAAGGCGTTGAACTTCATTAAGTTTAATGCTGAGGA
>JACCDW010691434.1_pt1 | contig 11939 bp, 10 predicted proteins | sample 7449781 | NCBI WGS metagenome assembly JACCDW01 (sample SAMN15323449, study PRJNA562643) | freshwater metagenome | isolation source: river surface water | place: USA:Blue River Watershed | collected 2017-08-18
AGTTGCCACAATCTAACCACTCGTCTACGGCACCTGGTACAAACTGCATGCCTTTGTTCTTCATGTTTTCCATGGCGTTGGTAAGTTGATACTCGCCTTTTTCACGGATATCATTATCGATCAAGTACTGCAATTCTTTGTGCAGGGTTTCACCGCTTTGGAAATAGTAAATACCTATGATTGCTAAGTCTGAAACAAACTCGGTTGGCTTTTCAACGAAATCGGTGATGATGTTGTCATCGTTGAATTTAATTACCCCAAATGAAGATGGATTAGCTACTTTATGTACCCAAATAACTCCATCTTTGGTTTTATCGAGGTTAAAGTTGGTACGAAACAGGGTATCGGCAAATGCAACGATTACTTCCCCTTGCAAGCATTCTTTGGCGCAAAGGATGGCATGTCCAGTACCTTCGGCGGTATCTTGGTAGAATATTTTACCAGTAGCCCCTACGGATTCAGCAATTTGGATCAATTCCTTTTCAACAGCCTCTCCAAATCTTCCTACTACAAAACCAATGTCGGTAATGGTATCTCCACACACAGCAGCGATATCTTCGATGAGCCAATTTACGATGGATTTACCAGCAACTTTGATTAAGGGTTTGGGTGTGGTTAAGGTATGCGGGCGCATTCTTTTGCCCATGCCGGCCATCGGGATAATCAGTTTCATCAGGGATTAAGCAATTGTTAACGAGGTGCAAAGATACTAAAACCCAAGTAAATCATACCTCAATGCGATTAAGGATTTGTTACGGAAAGGTTTACTTTGTTGATTAGGGTTGTTTTCCGGTGGAGCCATAGCCGCCATCGCCGCGTTCGGTGGAATTGAGGGTATCGGTGATTGCCCAGCGAATTATTTCGTGTTTGGCGATGATCATTTGTGCGATTCGTTCTCCGTCTTGAATAGTGAAGGGTTGATCGCCGTGATTAATGAGTAAAATCTTTATTTCTCCCCGGTAATCCGCATCGATAGTTCCGGGAGAGTTTAAAACGGTGATTCCGTGTTTAAAAGCAAGTCCGGAACGGGGTCTAATTTGGGCTTCGTATCCTTGAGGTAATTCAATGAATAAACCGGTTGGAATCAGCGTACGCTGTTGGGGTAACAAATGAACAGGCTCTTCGATATTTGCATGTAAATCCATGCCTGCGGATTGGGGAGTCTGATAGCCTGGCAAGGCGTGTTTGGATTTATTGATTATAGGTATTTCAAGCGTAATCATTCCGTTGTTCATTAGAGGATCGAGTTAATTGTTGCTAGTAATTAGGGGATTGAATAATCTAATTAATGATTTGAGGATCTTTTTATTCTTGGCCGCCAATTGTAACTAAATAAGTTGAAGTATATGATTTGGTAGTATATTACGTAGTGGTATTGTCTAGGTCGGATTGATTCATCTTAGATTTTCCTTCAGCCATCGGGATTTTTGGAACCCATTTTTCGACTAAGAAAATCACTGTGGCAAACAAGGCCACGGCAGCTAATCGACCTACATTTAGTTGATATTCACCCCATTCTAATGGGTTGTAGTACAGGACTGTGATGGGCAAAGTAGCTACCACCAATAGCATTAACAGTAAGGGTAGCTGATAGGGTACGGGATAAAATTTTTGTCCAGCCAAATAAGCGACGATTACCATAAATCCATAAGCGGCAAGTGTTGTAACGGCACTGGCGGTAAATCCGTATTCTGGAATACCATAATAATTTCCAATGATGGTAATCATGGCGCCAATTCCAGCAACTGCGGCGCCCATTTTGGTGTGCCCCGACAGCTTATACCAAATGGATAAATTATAATATAATCCCAAACACAAATTAGCAAGTAGCAGGATGGGTATAATGAAAACACCATTACTATTTTGGTAGTAGATTGGTTTTCTTAATAATAAAGGGGAAAGCCAGGGCATGATGGCCATGGTTACAATAAAAATACCGCCTGTGACATAAACAAAATACCGCATTACGTTGGCATAGGTCTGAGGAGCATCTTTATCGCCAGACTTACTGAAGAAAAATGGTTCTGCTGCAAATCGAAATGCTTGAATAAATAGGGTAAGTACGAGACTTAGTTTATAAAAGGCGCCATAAATTCCAATTTCGCTATCCGCCGTTTCTGAGGGCAATAAACTCTTAAGAAATATTCTATCCAAGGTCTCGTTCGCCATACCGGCTAATCCTACAATGATGAGCGGAAGAGAATATTTTAGCATGGGTTTTAATAGGTCGTAATCAAGACCCAAGGTCAGGTTTTTCCATATTTTTCCAAACAATAATACGGTAATTATAGATGCTATCAGATTGCTAATGAATATATTGGCAACCATCTGCATGGGTAATGATTGCAATTGTAGCCACAGCGCAAATTGCGTTATCCAGGGTGAATGCTCCGTTGTATTTTGGAAGTAAGGTTGTTGAGATAACCATGGGCATACGATCAAGAAGAACAAGTTTGCAGCAATGTTAATTCCGATATTGGTGATTCGAATGGTAGCGAATTTCCAAGCTTTATTTTGCTGTCGGAGCCATGCAAATCCTAAGGAAGCGAGGGCATCAGCAGATAAAATGATAGCAAACCAAACGGCATATTCTGGGTGGTAGGGGTAGCCGATAAATTCCATGATGGGGACGGCTAGCCATTGGGTTGCTAAAATGAATCCTAAACCCAAGAAAATCAAAGTATGTGAGGCGGTGGCTAGAACCCGCGCTGGTTCATTGGTTAATTTGGCAAATCGAAAAAATGCCGTTTCCATTCCTAAGCTTACAACGATGGCCATAAATGAGGCATAGGTGAACATAACGCTAACCACACCATAATCTGCAGTACCGCTGAGTTTTTGGAGATAAATTGGGACTAATAGGTAGTTTAAAAACCTACCCACCATGGTTGGAATGCCGTAGATGGCGGTTTGCGATGCCAGCTTTTTAATGATGCTCATGCGGGGATGAAGTAACGAAAGTAGTTAAAAATTCGGGTAGTTTTGAAAGAGGTAGTCGATGGCCGATAATGGGTATCGGAATCCATGTTTATGTTGAAATACTTGATTGTAGGGAATCGTGAAAAATGAAATTTCGTGGATGTTTGTTTTTGCTTGTTGAAATTCTACAGAAGTATTAGAAGGGGCAATGGACACTGAAGAAACGGTATTGTTTCTAGGTGGTGTGCTTTCTGTAAATTCTTGTATATTAACAGGTTGGTTAGTTGCTTCGGGTAGGGTTGATTTTCGGATTAAGGTATTGGGCAGTTGCAAGGACTTATGAAGCAGTAGCAGTAAATCCCAAGATAAATCGGCCAACCCCAGAGGTTTATTATCCAGTATTTCGAAGAATCGGTAATCAAAATACTCATAAAAAGGAGTTTTTCCGTAGGCGGTTTGCCAAGCTTGTTTGTGGTCTTTAATCCAATTTTGCTGGTAGTTGATGTGGGTTTGGTTGAGGGGCAATCCTCGAGAATTATGATCGATAGGAATGCTTAACCACTGGGTTGTATTGGGTGCGCCGATGGCATAGCGGGAAAAAGGAGTTTGTTTTTCGAATTTTTGGGTATCGTTAACTACGATGGTTCTGGCTTTTAGGGATTCTTGAAACCAAGCAATATCGGGCAGTAACCACAACGGCATTTCCAGGATCTCTTGGCCGGGATCGAATTGGATTTGCGGTAATCTTTTTTGGTGTGGTTGCATAGAAAACGAACTTATTTCAATTGGGGATATATTTTTTTAGTAGGCAAAGTATCGTTGCATTGCTGTTGTAACTGCAGCATGGTCTTTTTTAAGGTAGGATGTAGGTAGTTTGGTAGGATTTCTGCTAACGGATGCATCACAAAATTACGTTGGTGCATGTGGGGGTGAGGGATTTGTAATCGATTGGAATTGTGATGGATAGAATCGTATAATAATATGTCGATATCAATCGTTCGCGGCCCCCATTTTTGTGTTCTAAATCGACCTAACAACTTTTCTATATACAGACATTTTTCGAGGCAAATTTCCGGACTGAAGGGGGTGGAAACCAGGAGGGTTTGATTGATGAAATCGGGTTGATCTTGCATTCCCCAGGCGGCAGTTTGGTAGTAGGAGGATTCGCGGTGGATATTTCCAAGATGCAGGGAAATCCAATATTTGGCTTGATGCAAAAAATGGATGCTGTCTCCCTGGTTGGATCCTAAGCCTAAAACCAGTCGTTTATCGATTCTTGACACAACTGCGAAGATATTCCATCGGCGTGAATCAGAGAAAGTAAATATCAATCCTTATTTTTGTTGACTATGAGAAGATTACTTCTAAGTTTAGCGGTTTTAGTTTCGTTACCGTTGGTAGCACAGCAACGGATTGGTGGCTTTGCACAGGAAAAGACCGAGAATTGGGTAATGACCCGATTTATTGGGGATCCATTGAATGTACGGGAGTATAAATTTAAGAACGGATTGACGTTATACACGTCGAATCAAGCTACTACCAAGCGTGTCTATACGATGGTGGCTGTTAAAACGGGATCCAAGAACGATCCTGCGAGCAACACGGGTTTAGCGCATTATTTGGAGCACATGTTGTTTAAGGGTACGGACAAGTATGGCACCTTGGACTGGGGTAAAGAGAAGCCCTTATTGGCGCAAATTGATGCATTGTATGAGAAATACAATAAGACTACGGACACGGCATTGCGCAGGAGAATTTATCGTGCGATTGACAGTGTAAGTGGATTGGCTGCTAAATGGGCTATTGCCAACGAGTACGATAAAATGTGTGGAGCTTTGGGAGCAGAGGGGACGAATGCGTTTACGTCTAATGATCAAACGGTGTATATTAATGACATCCCAAATAATAAGATTGGGGCATGGTTAGCATTGGAATCGGAGCGGTTTAGAAATCCTGTATTGCGTTTGTTTCATACGGAGTTGGAGGCGGTTTATGAGGAGAAGAACATGAGTTTGGACCGGGACGATGACAAAGTTTGGGAAACGTTATTTGGTGAATTATTTAAGAAGCATAATTACGGATTGCAGACTACCATTGGAACGGTTGAGCATTTGAAGAATCCAAGTTTAGAGGCTATCAGACAGTATTACAACACCTATTATGTAGCCGGAAATATGGCTATAGTGATGTCGGGGGACTTTAATCCTGATTCGGTTGCTGCGGATGTTTGGAAGAATTTTGCAGGAATGCGTACTGGGGATGTGCCTACCTATGTGTATGAGTATGAAGATTTGAGGAATGTAGAGCGGGCATTTGACGTGGTAGGTCCGAAATCGGAGTATTTAACCATAGGGTACCGTTTTCCTGGGGCAGGAAGTAAGGAATCGAAAGCAGCTCAAATGATTTCTTGGTTGTTGAGCAATAATTCAACGGGATTGATTGATAAAAATTTGGTTAGAAAGCAAATGGTATTAAGTGCATTTGCTGGAGTGGAGCAGATGAACGATTACGGGGTATTCTTGTTGATGGGGGAGCCACAGGAGGGACAGACCTTGGATTCGGTTAAGACTTTGTTGTTGCAACAGATGGAAAAGGTACGACGTGGTGATTTCGATGAAGGATTATTGAAATCGATTGTATTGAACAAGGACATCGACCAAATAAAATCATTCAAAGAAAATAGAGCACGTGCGTCGTTTTTAATGCAAGCCTTTGTATCGGGCAAGACGTATCGGGATGCTTATAATGAGTTGTATGAAATGTCGTTGTTAACCAAAGAGGATTTGATTGATTTCGCCAATGAATATTTAAATGCGGATCGCGTGGTGGTGTATAAGCGGAAGGGGGAGAAGGCGGCATCGGCAAAGATTGACAAGCCAACGATAACGGCAGTGGAGTTGAACCGAGATAAGCGCAGCGATTTTGTGAGTAAGTGGTTGGAGATTCCTGCAAAACCGGTTGAGGCTACGGTGGTTGATTTGGAAAAGGAAATCAAGAAAGTGGCATTAAATAAGGGGGCATCGGAATTGCGTTATGTGACAAACCCAAGCAATCGTTTGTTCCGAGTGGCATTTCGATACGAGAAGGGAAGTTGGGCCAATCCAGATTTGAAGATTTTGGCAGATTATCTCACCTATGTTGGTGGAGGTGGTTTAACATCTTCGGCCATTGCTGAAAAGATGTATAAGATGGGTTGTAGCTGGGAGGTTAAAGTTTCAAACTTGTATACAGATGTGGTTGTCAGCGGACCCGAAGAGAATTTTGATGAGGCCGTGAAGACGGTTGGAACGGTTTGGAAAAATATTGAGGTGAGCGATGAGGTATTGAAATCCTTGGTGAGCGATTTAATTAAGTCTCGAGAGGATTCTAAAACAGACCCTTCGGTGGTTCGCAGAATGCTGAGCAATTATGTTATTTATGGACCGAAGAATCCAATGAATCACGGCAGATCCAATGCGTATTTGCGCGCATTGAAGGCTTCGAAAATGAAAGAATTGGTGGCAGATTTAGGTAAAACGCCCATGCGTGTGGAGTACTATGGCAAGCGAGATGTTTCTGATTTGGTAAAATCGTTGGATGTAGACAAGGTGTTTCCCTATAGCTCTGCTGCCTACAAGTCGGGTGTAATGAGATCCGAGGTGGCATCAGGAATGTTTATGGAGCAGGAATCGAAGGAAAGAACGGTGTATTTTGTGCATTTTGAGCAAGTTCAGGCTTCGGTTAACTGGTGGATACGCGGTTCCAAGGAAAAGGAATCGGAGACCTCGGTTGTGAATATGTTTAATCAGTATTTTGGGGGTGACATGAGTAGTGTAGTTTTCCAGAATATACGGGAAGCGAAGGCGTTGGCTTATAGTACTTATTGTTTCTTGCGTTTACCAGATTTTGGTGGACGAAATATGGGTGTACAGGCTTTTGTAGGAACGCAGGCCGATAAATTTCACGATGCGATTGCTGCGATGGAGGAGTTAATGAATAAAATGCCACAAGACCCCGAGGTATTTGCATTGGCTAAAGAGAGTTTGATTAATAGGATGAATACGTCAGTAACGGATCCCGAAGATTATTTGGGTATGTATACGTATTTAAAGAATAGAGGGTTAAGCACGGAAATGCCGAGTGCTGCGGAAAGGGCTATAGTTTCGGTAGGGTTGGCAGATATTACTGCTTTTCACCAACGCGAATTGGTTTCCAAACCTTGGTCTTTGATGGTGGTTGCGGATAAGAAATTAATTAAGAAATCGGATTTATCTCGTTACGGCAAAGTCATAGAATTGAGTATGTCCGATATTTTCGGGTACTAATTCTGCTGTTGCTGCAGGATTTGATGATTTTTAATTCCGGGCGATTTATATAAGTCTTGTAGGTCTTCTTTAGAGAAGAAGTCCTGCAGGGCTTGTAAGTGTCGTTCGTGGTGCATATCTGTACAGATAAAATCGTACATGCCTTTTTTCAGCAGGTGATTGGCCACTTTTTGAACTTCTTTTCCGTAGTAGGGAGTAAGGGAAAGAAGATTTAGTTGTAGTTCAAATCCTAAGTCTTTCAGGTATTCGTAAAAACCGAGATTATTATGGTAGTAGACATATCGTTCGGGGTGGGCCAGAATGGGTTCGTAGCCTTGCATTTGAAGTTCGAAGGTTACGTGTTCGATATGGTCTGGCTTCTGAATATAACTAAATTCGGTAAGAATTTTTTGGTTTCCAAAGGTTAGGAATTGGGTTTTTTTCTTGAGTTGACTGCGAAATACGTCATCAATCATGTATTCTGCAATGTGTCCGAAAGTATGGTTGAAGCCATTGTTTTCTGCGAATAGGTTTAACAGGTTTGCGGCATTTGCAATGGTCTCTGGATTATTAGGGTGGGTATCGGCGATAATATGCGGACTACAAATGAACTGCGTAAAGCCAAGTTCAACCAGCCCTTTGGCAAGGATTAGCGATGTTTCTGGATTTGGAGCGCCATCGTCAATTCCGGGTAATAGGTGGTTGTGAAAATCTAACATGATACAAAGGTAGGTGACAGTAATTCGACAAATGTCGTCAAAAAAGTGGCTTATCGTGATGAAATTTGCGAAAAGTCACAATTCTCGTTCGTCGAATTTGCGAAAAATGCAAAAATAAAATGTAACTAATTGCGTTTTAAGTACGTATTTTCGTTGCAAGTTGTTGTTAAACAGCTATTAAATATTAAAAAATGAACATTATGAATAAGCGTTTAAGTGTTGGACTATCGGTACTAAGTTTTGGAGCAATAACTTGGTTTGTGTCTTCTTGTGAGACTTTACCTACTCCAAATACGGGTTCAAACTCGTTAGAAAAGCCCAATTTACCTGCGACATTATACGATTATAGTACAGGTGTAATTAAAGGCAGTGCCCTGGACATCAAAACATTTCTTCAGAATAACGCTGTTAATAAGACGGGTGGATTTGGGAATGTGTTTTTTGACCCAAGTTTTGGGGCAGCGGATCCTGAGTTGATGGAAGCGGCAGATAAGTATTCCAATGCATCGGTTCAGTTGGGTAGAGTATTGTTTTACGACAAGAAGTTGAGCTTAAACAATATGGTGTCTTGTGGAAGTTGTCACCATCAGAAAGTAGGTTTTAGTGATGCAATGGCTAGTAGTATTGGGTTTGGAGGTCAGAAGACCAGCAGAAACAGTATGGCAATTTGTAATCCAATTTTCTTTAATAATATGTTTTGGGATTCTCGCGCAGCGGGAACATTGGATTTGAGTACCAAGCCCGTATTTAATCATATTGAAATGGGCATGGAAAATGATGCTATGCTAGAACAAAAACTGGCCGCTGTTTCGTACTATCCCGCTTTATTTTCTGCCGCATTTGGAGACGATAAAGTTACACGCAATAGAATCAGTATGGCGATAAGTCACTTTTTATCTTCTATGATTACTGGTAATTCTAAGTTTGATGCAGTTTCTGCTGGTACTGAGAAATATTCACAATTAGAGCAGATGGGACATGACTTATTCTTTTCCGATAGAGCTCGTTGTTCTCGTTGTCACGCGGGTGACAATTTAAGTGCTCCTGATATGCCAGGTGATCCGTATGGTGCTCCAACAGTAAAGGGTACTGCAAATATTGGCTTAGAAAGACAATATAAAGATCCAGGGAAGGAGAACGGTAATTTCCGTATTCCGTCTTTAAGAAACATTGAATTAACGGGTCCTTACATGCATGATGGTAGATTCGCTAATTTGAATCAGGTAATTGATCATTATAGTCATGGAGTTCAACCCCACAGCCATTTGGATAAGAATTTAAAAGACAATAATGGCAATCCAGTGAAATTGAATTTTTCTGAGTTGGAAAAAGATGCTTTGATTGCATTTTTAAGAACATTAACAGACAATAAATTCATTACAGACCCTCGTTTCAGCGATCCATTTGCTAATTAATTGGTTGCTGATTGTTGACTGGTGTTAATTAAATTCGCCGGTCATGGGAACTGAGAAACTCTCGGGAGTTAGAATTTTAATTCCATCTGGTGCAGGGGCACCTGGTTTTGCGGGCATTGTTCGTTGTTTACGAGAAATCCCTGAAGTGTTTATATTGGGTGGTGATGCGAAGGAGCATGTATATGGTAATGTTTTATCGGATGCATTTGTCTTAATGCCTGAAACAACCAAGGATTCCGGTTATGTAGAAGCTGTGGTTCGGGTATGCTTAGAAAATAATATTCAGGTTATACTGCCAATAACAACACGCGAGCTTACTGTATTATCTGAAAACAAGCAACAAATTGAGGATTTGACGGGGGCGGTGGTAGTTGTTAGTGGTTTGGAAGGTTTAGCAATTGCGAATAATAAGGGCAGTTTGTATGAGTTTGCTTGGCAGCATGGATTTCGAGTTCCGGCTTTTGCTGTTATTGATGGGAGGAACTCTTTCATAAAGGAGGCGGAGAAATTAGGCATATCGCACAGAGATTTATGTTTTAAACCGGTGTTGGGTAATGGCAGCAGGGGGTTTGGTAGAATATTATCCGAGTGCGGTAATAATGAGGATTGGATGAAGGAGAAGTCGGGGATAATGCCATTGAGTTTAGACGAGTGGTGTACAAGGATTCCTGAAAAACTGGGTGAGGATGAAACATTGTTATTGTCCGTTTATTTATCTGGAATGGAATATTCGGTGGATTTGTTGTGTGATAATGGAAGGGTAGCGTATTGTATTCCCAGAAGTAGGGATAAGATGATTGGGGGGATAAGTGTAGCGGGTACATTTTTACAAAACGACGGGTTAATATCGGAATGTTGCAGATTAGCAGCATTGTTACAATTAGATGGTCCAATAGGAATGCAGTGGCGTGAGGATATGTCTGGTGAAATTTATTTATTGGAAATCAATCCTCGGTTACAAGGAACTACATCGGCGATATCGTTGGGGGGATTAAATATTCCGGCTCTAGCGGTATCGATGGCATTAGGGAGCGCGGTTAATTATGGCGATAAGAAAATGGTGGTGAATGAGGGTTTGAATTTTGCATGGGGGAGCAGTTTTGTTCGATTCTGGGATGAGTCTTTGTTGTTTGAACGCTAAAATCCAATTATATTTGCTGCACTATGACTGAGAAAAAACGCAATACCACCGGATATTGGATCCTTTGCTTGGTTAGCGCTTTAGCCCTAACGTATTTCACAATTTTCCTTCCTCAAGCGTTTTGGCTAGGACTACCAACCTTTTTTGGTGGTTTAGCTATGGCGATGGATTGGGTTTAATCGGGTTAATTCTTTTTATTTGTATTCCAGTCTAGGTAGGCTGGTTAAAAAACTATTGCAAAATAATTTTATCATTTATGGCAAACAACCATTGGTTTGATTTCGAAAAAGATATAGTTGATTTGATGGATCAGCTTGAAAAGACCAAGGAAAGTAATACGAAAGGTAAGGTAGACCTTTCGGATATGATTGTTACTTTGGAGGAAAAGATTCAATTGGCGAGGGAGGCAACGTATTCAAAGTTAACGGGTTGGCAAAAGGTGCAGATTAGTAGGCATCAAAACAGACCGTATACTTTAGATTATATTGAGCACATTGCTACAAATTTCATCGAGTTGCATGGTGACAGGCAAGTGAAGGACGACAAAGCGATCGTAGGCGGTTTTGCGGAGATCGATGGAAGACCGGTGATGATTATCGGTCAACAAAAGGGTAGAAATACGAAAGAGCGTCAATTGCGCAATTTCGGCATGCCAAATCCGGAGGGTTATCGCAAGGCATTACGATTGATGAAGTTGGCGGAGAAATTTAATGTTCCAATTATTACGTTGATAGATACGCCGGGTGCTTCCCCAGGTTTAGAGGCAGAAGAGCGAGGTCAAGGAGAAGCGATTGCACGTAATTTGATGGAAATGAGCGTGTTGAAGGTTCCAGTGATTTGTATTGTTATTGGCGAAGGCGCCAGCGGAGGTGCATTGGGAATTGGTATTGGTGATAAAGTTTTAATGATGCAGTACACATGGTACAGTGTAATTTCTCCTGAAAGTTGTTCTAGTATTTTGTGGAGGACTTGGGAGAAGAAGGAGTTAGCGGCAGAGGCATTGAAATTATCGGCTACGGATATGTTGGGCAACGGATTGGTGGATGGAATTATTCCGGAGCCCTTGGGCGGAGCTCATCATGATCCTGAGGTAGCGTATCAAAACATCAAGCAAGCTATTTTGAGTTCGTTGGATGAGTTAGCGGATATGGATTCGGAGGAACGGATTAGTAAGCGAATCGATAAATTTTCCCGAATGGGAGTAGTTGTGGAATGAGAAATCGCATCACTGAATTATTTGGGATTCAGTACCCCATTATTCAGGGAGGTATGATATGGTGCAGTGGTTGGGAGCTAGCAAGTGCAGTTTCCAATGCTGGTGGATTGGGTTTAATAGGTAGTGGCAGTATGTATCCTGATATCCTTCGGGAGCAGATTAGAAAATGCAAATTAGCTACAAACAAACCCTTCGGCGTAAATGTACCGTTGTTGTATCCGGATTTGGATCAGCATTTAGAAATTA
>JACCDW010637555.1_pt1 | contig 11936 bp, 12 predicted proteins | sample 7449781 | NCBI WGS metagenome assembly JACCDW01 (sample SAMN15323449, study PRJNA562643) | freshwater metagenome | isolation source: river surface water | place: USA:Blue River Watershed | collected 2017-08-18
CACATTGGGGTGGCTACCGTATCGTACCGCATTATTTTGAATTTTGGCAGGGCCGTCCAGGACGCTTGCATGATCGCATTGTCTACAAAGTCAATGAGGATTTTGAGTGGTTCAAGGCCCGTTTGGCGCCTTGATGTTTTCATATATCTCAACTTAAAATACTCCTTTAGGAGTATTTTTTTTGCCTGCCAATTCGGTTATCATTGTGATATGGAAATAATGGTGAAAAACAAAGGGAGCTTCAAAACCTCCTTGGAATTGGATGGAGTGGTAATGGCCAACTCGGCCTTGTACAAATGGTGGAAGATGGATATCGCTTTTAAAAAGGAGGATCAAATAAAGGCACTGTTAACCAAGGATAAATTCTGGAAATTTGATTTGAGTTTTAGCAATGATCACGGGGTAGAAATGCAATTCAAGTCCAAGATCTTCAAGGATATCAAAGTGATTTCAAAAGAAGGTCGAGAGTATGTATTCAAGAGGAAAGGAGCTTCAGAGAATCGATTGTGTTTGATTAATAATCATGGTGAGGAGGTGTTGGTAATGGAGAAGCAAGGTAAATGGTGGAGAAGTCGTCCATATTTGGTGACCCATATTGATCGTAATGATTTACCAACACAAGATGAATTATTGCCCATTGTTATCGTTGCAGCTATGCGCATTTTCAATCAGCGCGCAGCGATGATTGCACCTATTGTTATTATAATGAATGTGGTTTTGAATGAGAAGACAGGGGAGTAGGGCGAAAGGCCTATCTTTGCCTCATGTCCAATTTGATTACCGAAACCATCTGCGCGCTCTCCACCCCACAGGGTGTCGGAGGTATTGCGGTGTTGCGGATCAGTGGCCACGATGCGTTGAGTATTTCTCAGAAAATAGTACGGCAACCTTTGTATGAAGACAAAGTTCGTGTTGCTCAATTCAGGGCCATCATGGACGGTGATCAGATTTTGGACGAAGCCGTGTTGACTTATTTTCAAGGTCCTGCCAGCTTTACCGGCGAAGACGTTGTGGAGATAGCGGTGCATGGTTCGCGGTACATTCAACAGCGATTGTTGCAGGTTTTGGTAGAGCAGGGTTGTCGTATGGCACAACCGGGAGAATATACCATGCGTGCCTATTTGAATGGCAAGTTGGATTTGAGTCGTGCGGAGGCGGTAGGTGATGTGATTGCAGCGGAGAGCGCTGCAGCGCACAAGCAAGCCGTGCACCAGATGCGAGGCGGATTCTCTCAGGAGATCGATGGCCTGCGAGAGAAGTTGATTCAGTTTGCGTCATTGTTGGAATTGGAGTTGGATTTTGCAGAGGAAGATGTTGAGTTTGCAGATAGAAGTGCCTTGCAAAAATTGTTGGCCGAAATAGAAAAGGTCGTCGTTCGATTGCGCGAGAGTTTTCGCTTGGGCAATGCCATCAAGCACGGCATACCCACCGCCATTGTTGGCGCTCCCAATGCCGGTAAGTCCACCTTGTTGAATGCCTTGTTGAATGAAGAGCGGGCCATTGTCAGTGATATCGCAGGGACTACCCGCGATACCGTAGAAGAGATATTGCATTTGGGCGGAGTCCAATTTCGTTTGATTGATACAGCAGGAATCCGTGAAACCCAGGATACCATTGAGCGCATGGGCATTGAGCGAAGTTGGGAGAAAGCCTCACATGCCGAGATGATTTTGTGGATGGTAGATGGAGGAAATTGTTCTCAAGACCAAATGGAAGCAGAGTGGAAGCAGATTTCTGCAGTGCGCCGTCCAGAGTCCAATGTATTGTTGGTCGTTAACAAGCAAGATCAGGCCGACACCCTCATTGAGTGGCATGCTTGTCCACAGGTTCGCATTAGCGCCAAAGAGAAGCAAGGATTAGAAACTTTGAAGACCCAGCTCAGTTCCCATTTTCAAGAAGAGTTGCAAGGTCAAGACACCATCGTCACCAATGCCCGTCACCATGAGGCTTTGGGGCAGGCGTTACAATCTTTACAGGAAGTACAACGCGGCATGAGTGCCCAGCTCACCAGCGACCTATTGGCCATTGACATCCGCAACACCCTGTATCACCTGGCCAGCATCACCGGCGCAGTCTCCGCCGATGATATTTTGCATTCCATTTTCAGTAAGTTTTGTATTGGAAAGTAATCACTACAAAACAACCATACACCAAAACGATAAGAAATGAATGTAAGTCCCTGTAAATAGGGCTTTTTTAATGTTTATAAATATAGGTTTCTTTTGCGTTGTTATTTGTTTGTTTATGGAATATTTGTACCTTTACTGTACCTTAATGTGATTGAGGTACAAAAATCGGGGTTAATTCCTTTTTATTTTGCGCTTAATTGCACTTAAAGTAATGTAAAGATATAAAAGGCTATTTAATGAGTTCAAAAATTGAGGTACAACGAATTTGCCAGCAATGCGGTAATAAGTTCACAGCCCGAACCACAGTAACCCGTTTCTGTTCCCATAGGTGTTCAAGTGCAGCACACAAACAGAAGGTAAGGGCTGGAAAGATTGAACAGAGTAACAGACAAACCCAGCAAGTAAAAACCCAGCCTATCGAGGAACTGAAAGCTAAAGAGTTTTTAACTGTTCGTGAAGTTGCACGGTTGCTGAACTGTTCGGTACGTTCAGCATATTACTACATCGAAAGCGGAACTATCAAAGCCGTCAATTTAGGACAAAGGATTACAAGGGTTAAGCGTTCTGATATTGACAAACTTTTCGAGCAGCCCCAACCCGTAACACCTCAACCCGAACAGAGGCAGTTTGCTATTTCTGACTGTTATAACCTTACCGAAGTACAAAACAAGTACGGTATTTCCGAAAGGGCTTTACATGAAATTATCAAACGAAACAGCATACCCAAGATAAAAAAGGGCTGGTTTGCATACGTTCCGAAAATGGTAATTGATAAATTATTGAGTTAAACAGCAAGGTATAAAAGACAATGGCAATAAAAGTTAAGTTAAGAGAAAAGAAAATTTCAGGGAACAAGCAAAGCCTCTATTTGGATTTTTACCCAGCTATACCACACCCCGGAACAGGTAAACCAACCCGAAGGGAATTTTTAGGGATGTACCTTTTTGATAAAGCAAAGAACCCTATTGATAAACAGCATAACAAAGAAACTTTACAGCTTGCAGAACAGATAAGGCAGAAACGGGAAAATCATTTGAACAAACCAGAAGTTTACACAGGTTACGAAAAGGAACAACTAAAAATAAGGGAACGGGGTGAACAGAATTTTGTTGAGTATTTCAAAACACTTGCAAATAAACGCAAAGCCTCAAACTATGATAACTGGGTTTCAGCATACAATTACCTTGAAAAATTCACTAACGGGAATTTAAAGTTTGCCGACCTCAACGAAAAGTTTTGTAATGATTTCAAAGAATATTTACTCACTACCAAAAGCAATAAGAGCAGCAAAACAACCCTTGCCCAAAATTCAGCCGTTTCCTATTTCAATAAACTGAAAGCAACCCTGAAACAAGCCTATAAAGACGGGTATTTAACCACAGACTTGAACACGAAAATTGAGGTAATAAGACAGGCTGAAACCCGAAGGAACTTTTTAACCATTGAGGAACTAAACAGCCTTGTAAAAACAGAGTGTAATAACCCATTATTGAAACGTGCAGCCATATTTTCAGCCCTTACCGGGTTGAGGTTTTCGGATATTAAAAACCTTGTTTGGGGCGAACTGGAATACATTGAGGGCAACGGGTATTTTATTCAGTTTAAACAGCAAAAAACAAAGGGGGTTGAGGTATTACCTATTTCCGAGCAGGCTTACAGCTTACTGGGTGAACGCAAAGAACCCACCAACAAAGTATTTGACGGGCTTATCTATTCAGCATACGAAAACAAACACTTGTACCAATGGATTGGAGCAGCCGGAATAACAAAGGATATAACCTTTCATTGTTTCAGGCATACGTTCGCCACCTTGCAACTATCAAAGGGAACAGATATTTACACCGTTTCCAAAATGCTGGGACACCGTGAACTGAAAACCACACAGATTTACGCAAAGATTATTGACCAAACCAAACGTGAAGCTGCCGATAGAATTCAACTTGACATTAAGATCGGTTTTAAATAAAACTCTTTATATTTCAGGTATGAAAAAAATTGGATGTGCGGAGTTGTTAAAGATTTTAGCTGACAGCAAGAAACTAAGTGATTTGGATTTATCGGAATTAGATTTGTCGTCAATGGATTTTAGTAGCTGTGAAATCCACAATGTGGATTTTCGAAAATCGAATTTATCTAACTCTAATTTTAGCAAAGCTCGTATTGAAGAATCTAATTTTCAAGAATCGAATATTGCTAATTGTGATTTTCATGATGCAAGATTAAGAAAAGTCGAAATGTTCAATCAGAGCATAGATTTGAGTAAATTTTGTGGAGTTGATTTTTCAGATTGTAATTTAACATCAAACAGCTATTTCTTTTCTCGTCAACTCCGTAGAGATGAATATTTAAAGCCGAATTGTTTTCATTATTGTAGAATGATTAGCTCAAAGTTTGTAAAAGTAGATATGTCCAGTATGAAAATTTGGCATTGTAATCTGGCTTATAGTGTAATTGAAAGTTGTCAAATGGCATTTTCCTATGCTGGTTCTGATTTGGAATCAACAATATTTGTCAATCCTGATTTTTCAATATGTCTTGAAAAAGATTATTGCGTTGATATGGAAGGTGTAAATCTAAAAAATGTTGACTTATCTGAGTTTATTTTTAATCAAGTCGATTGGACAAATTCAGATTTACGCGGTGCTATTCTAGGTGAAATTAAAACACAACAACCTGGTTTTACTATTGTGAATAAAGAGAGTATAGATTTTGAAGGTGTTAACTTGAGTGGAATTAGTATGAAAAATAAAAAATTCGTTCATGTTTTTCTGAAAAATGCGGATTTGTCGTTAACGAATTTAGATGCTTTGGTTTTTCTAAGAGACGAGTTTGCTCCAGTTTCGGAGTATTGTTTTGAAAATGTTAGTTTTCGCGAAGCGAAGTTGAATAGCTGTGTTTTTAGCGACATAAAATTCAGAAATGTTGATTTTACAGGGGCTGTTTTAATTGAGTGCGAGTTCAAGAATTGTTCTTTTGATGGTGTAAATTTTAAAGATTCAGTTTTACTTCAGGTGAGTGGATTTAATGATTCTCAGCAATTCGTTGGTGTTGACTTTGGTGGCGCAAAGATTTCAGACTGCAGTTTTTCTATGATGAATTTTCAGAATTCATTTTGTAACTTCAATGGAGTACATTTAGAAAGGGTATGTTTTAAAGCTTCTAATATCTCATGGCAATCCTTTGGCAAATGTGAAATTGAAGGGAGCGATTTTTCGGGCGCACTGATGATGAGTACTTCCTTAAAAGAAAGTAAAATAAATGAAACATCATTTGAAGGTGTAAATTTAGAAGGTGCTGATTTTTCAGATTCTCAATTCTCTAATTGCTCGCTAGTAAACTCAGTATTTAGATTAGTCAATTTTAATGCTACAGTGGTAAAAAGTTGTCAATTTTTAGACGTAAAATTCGAGTATTGCAATTTTGATAGCACTAAAATAGTTGATTCTAATTTAACAAAGGGATCTTTCAATCTCTGTAATCTAGTATCGGTGAAGTTTCATAGTTCGAATTTAGATTTTACGAATCTTTCGAGTTCTCTTGTCACAGGCAGTGATTTTTCCAATTCCAATCTAAATGGCTCTAATTTAGAAGGTTTGGAGCTTTCTAAATCGAGTTTTGAAAACGCCGATTTAACCAATGCTTCTTTCAGGGGTGCTAATTTGTATGGTACTAGTCAAGGCTATTTAAAACATGGTTTTGTACCAAAGTCGTATACGATTACCCCCAATAGCTTTAAGAATGCAAAAATGGTTGGAGCATGCCTGAATTTTTGTGATTGTGAAAATGCAAATTTTAAGGGGAGTATTACGTTAAATTGTGATTTTAAGTATACTGAATTTGGCGGAACGTACATGAAAATTCAAGATGATCCAGGGTGGAATGCCGATCCTGACCCTTGGAGGGGGCATTAATCGATTTCAATTGCAAGAGTCATGGGAAAGGAATGTAGATTTGAAATAAATTTTTCTTTTGAAGACAATGAAAAGTTTAAGATGATGTTGTCGAGTTTCAATAGAGAAATATTGAATTTTGGATTTGTTAATGTTGTGTTAGGTTCTGAGTCATTTAAAGTATACACGCCGGAATTAGCAGTCATTTTGATTTTGCGAGAATTGCCAGTTTTAAATTTGGAAATTCAAAAAGAAGAATTTGTAAACGGTTGGGATTACCTAAAAACATTTAGTGAAGCGTACAAAGAGGGCGAAAAATATTTTGAAACTGAATTTAATGTTTCACCGAACACTCTTTATGGGGCTAATGCTGAAAAATTTGTAAGGGATATCCATCTTAACTTTTTCCATGTAAAGCATACAGGAATAAATGAAGGCTGGGGCTATGTTAAGAAACAATACCCGATTATTTTAACCCATAAAGCTGTAAAAGAATTTGGCTACTATTCAGGAATAGTAAACAAGGTTGAGGAACAAATAAAGAAGTACCCTCGACTATTCGTCTCATTTGATAAGTGCGAACACAATTTACCAACTCAACAATCCGAAACAAAGACGGAAGAGGAAATCGAAAATGATTTTACCCTTTCCACTATAGAGGATTGGTTATTTGAGTTTAAAGATAAAATGAGCGAAACGGATTATCAAAATTTAGTTACTGCATTGATTAAGTACTTTGAAACTGGAATTTTTCCGATACTTTCAAAACCTATTCAAATCAATGGTAGACCAAATAAGAAGTTGTTCGGCTGGGCATTGAATAGAATATTTGAAGCGAAGGGAAGAGGCGTTGAAAAGGAACTTTTACAGTTCGCAAATAAAAGTATTTCGTTATTTACCAATGTTCAGTTTGATGAAACGAATATTTTCAAAAGCAATTTGTACAAGTATTTCACTACTAATACCAAGTAAATAAAGACTACCACCAATACCACCGAAAACACTTTTTAGACCACCAATACCACTTTATTCATTTGCTACATAAAATTAAAAATGTAGTAAAATGATTAACCCATTTGAAGTAATTGAGGCAAGGTTAAACAATATTGAAACCTTATTGCTCGACCTCAAACACTTACCAAAAGTGCAAGGCGAACAACCCGAAACAGATGAACTTTTAACAGTTCAGGATACGGCTAAATTTTTGAGCCTTTCCGTTCCCACCGTTTACACCTTAATAAGTAAAGGCGAATTGCCAGTAATGAAGCGTTCGAAACGCTGTTACTTTTCAAAAATTGAGTTAATCAATTATTTGAAGCAAGGCAGAAGAAAGACGTTGGAAGAAACAGCCACCGAAGCCAATGCCTATTTAAAAAAGAAAGGGGGTAACAATGGTTAAGACATTGAACACCCCCCAGCTTAAAGGTCAAAGCGAAAGTAGTGCGTCATTCAGCCAGCTACAAACCATATTTCAATACTTACATGAATATGACGCTACGGCTTCAATGGTTGCTGATGCCACAGGTATCTATCAAAAGAATATTTGCAGGTATAAGCGTGATTTAGAGAAGGCAGGTCTTATTTGGGAACTTGAAAAGAAACCATGTAAAAAAACAGGTTTCAAAGCATGGTATTTAACCACTAATCCTGATAGAGCCCCTAAGCATTTATTAACCCAACTAAACCTTTTTTAATCATGGATTTGAAAACAAATTTTGAATTTGCTAAATACGGTATTGGGGTTGAGGATATTATAACCGAAGCTGAACAGCTTTTAAAGAAAGGCAACGAAGCCAAAGAAAGCAAAGGACTGTTCACCGTAAAAACAGCGAGCCGTTGGATTGAGCAAGCGAAAACCCGACCTATTCCGAAAATGCTTTTTGGTGAATTTTGGTTTGAGGGTGAACTATGTATTTTGTTTGCCGACACCAATTTAGGTAAGTCAATTTTAGCCGTGCAAATTGGTAACAGTATAAGCAGGGGAGAACAAGTACGAGGTTTTAAATTGGAAACATCAAAGCAAGCAATTTTGTATTTTGACTTTGAGTTAAGCGACAAACAATTTGAAAATCGATATTCTATAAAGTTTGAACAGCATTACAGCTTTGATAACAACTTTATACGGGTTGAAATAAACCCCGATGCCAATATACCCGAAGCCCAAACCTTTGAGGATTACCTTAATCATTCATTGGAACGAAGTATTACCGAAACAGGGGCAAAAGTTCTGATCATTGATAACCTTACTTACCTAAAAAATGAAACTGAAAAGGCTAAAGATGCCTTGCCCTTGATGAAACATTTGAAAGCATTAAAGAACAAATACGGGCTCTCAATTTTAGCCCTTGCACACACACCTAAAAGGGATTTATCAAAACCAATTACCCGGAATGATTTACAAGGCAGTAAGATGCTAATAAACTTTTGTGATAGTTCCTTTTCAATCGGTGAAAGCCACAGCGACAAAAATTTGCGCTACCTCAAACAGATTAAACAACGGAACACCGAGCAAATTTACGATGCTGAAAATGTTTGTATTTGTCAAATAGATAAGCCATTTAACTTTTTACAGTTTGAGTTTGTCAGTTTCGGAACGGAACGCGAACACCTGAAACAGCACACCGAAAAGGACAAAGAAAACCTGAACGAAAAGGTAAACGAATTAAAGCAGCAAGGGCGAAGCCTTCGGGAAATAGGGGCTGAACTGGGTATTTCTCACATGAAAGTAAGCAGGATTTTAAATGACTGTAACACACTGTAACACATGTAACACCCTGTTACAACTGTTACAACTGTTACACTTGTTACAACTGTTACACTTAAAAGATTGAAAATGAACGAATATAAATACATACTTGAACCATACAGGGGAATGAATACCCGTTACCGTTGCCCCAGTTGCCAGCAAAGGGATAAAACCTTTTCCCGGTATATTGATACGGAAACAGGCGAACACATACACCCCCGTGTTGGCAGGTGCAACCGTGAAAGTAAATGCGGATACCATTACACTCCGAAACATTTTTTTCAAGATAACAATATTTCATTTGACACACAACTGCACAATGCTCACAAGCCTAGGACTTTTACATATCAATCAAAGCCAATTTCGTTAATTCCTGATGAGGTATTTAAAGCTAGCCTTGCAGGATACGAAACAAACCACTTTGTTAAGTTCCTCAATGACTTGTTCGGGAATGAGATTACTAGTGAAGTGGTAAGCCTTTATTTTATAGCCACATCAAATCATTGGGGTGGTTCAACGGTATTTTGGCAAATAGATATACAGGGTAAAGTAAGAACGGGCAAAATAATGCTTTACAGCCCCACCACAGGCAAAAGAATAAAAGAACCGTTCAACCATATTAACTGGGTACATAAAGCCCTTAAACTGCCTGAATTTGAGTTAAGGCAATGTTTGTTTGGCGAACACTTACTAATTGATAAAACAAAACCCGTTGCCATAGTTGAAAGCGAAAAAACGGCTGTAATTGCCAGTGTTTATTTGCCTCAGTTTATTTGGTTAGCCGTTGGCAGCCTTACCAACTTGAATGCTGAAAAGTGCAGCATACTGAATGGACGAACTGTTACCCTATTTCCCGACCTCAACGGGTTTGATAAATGGAGCAGCAAGGCAAAGGAACTTTCACACCTTGCAATATTTACCGTTTCCGATTTACTGGAACGCAAAGCTACCGAAGCAGAAAAGAAACACGGGTTTGACCTTGCCGACTATTTAATAAAATTGAATTACCAAGAGTTTGCACTGCCTAAACCCGAAGCCACCGAAACACCCCCGTCTGTTCAACCGTTGATTAAGGTGAAACCATTTGAGCAGCCCGTATCTGTTTACTTTTTCAGTAAGCCGCAACAGCCAAAGCCTGAAAGCTGGGAACAGGATATTACCGAACTTGAAAGCTACTTTGCCGGAATTGAATTACCAACCCAGCCCATAAAGCTGAACCATTGCAGTTCGATAACAAACTGTTCTCTATTCATTGAAAACCATTTTGCCACCGTGAAAGCGAACAACGGAATTAGAACATACAAAACCTACTTAAATAGGCTGCACGCCTTAAGAAACATCCTAAAATAGATGAAATTAGATAGAATGAAAACGGGTAGAGCCAAAGGCACACCCAATAGAATAACAAAGGACAGTAGGGAAATTCTTTTTTCCATTGTCAAAAATGAAATTGAAAACTTGCCTTCTTTATTAGAACAATTAGAACCGCGAGAAAAAGCCTACATCCTGGTAAAACTTTTACCATTTGTAATGCCTAAGATGAGTGCTGATGAAATAGAGTTACCCGAACCGATAATTATTCAAATACACCCAGATTTATAAATTGGCGATATGAATTTTAAATTCAAACCGAATCTATCTTGGTGTTGGAAGGGTAAATTCAATGGAATATCGGCTTTCATCTGTTGAATTAGTTAATTCAATATAAATGTCTTGAAACTCGTAATAATACGATGATTCATTATTGAAAGTCCTCGTGCGATCGAATTTACACTTGCTATCAATAATTTTTGACCAATCATTGAATTTTTCTTCTTCGAAAATTTCGATTTTTAACGTGGTATTCATCCCAGAGATGCAATAATCATTTTTGCCAAAAAGCGTTACGCAATGTTCTTTCTTGTAATGATACCAATCGGTTGCAGTATTATCTAAATTATTATAATTTTGTGCAAAAGTGAAATATGATGATATAATGCTTTGTAAAAAATCTGTGGGAATAGTATCTCGAAAGTTATTTAAAACAACTTGTTTTCTATCTTTAATGTAGCCTGAAAAATCTTTTTCGAAGGCAATATGATTTTCGATAGTTCCAAGTGGCTGAAAACTATAACCGTACCCAATTAGTTGTGATTTAATTTTTTCAGTTATAGTTATAGGGAAAGCGTAATATTCATCAGTTGATTTCTCTATAAGTCTAATGCCTTTTTGTAACATTATCCTTTCAATTATATCTTTATTCCTGAGGCAATTTATTGCTTCATCAAAAGAAAGTTCCTGCCCCCAATTTTGTATTGGAAGAAATAAAAAAAGAAAAATGTAAAAAGCCTTTCCCAATCTATTAGCGCACACAAGTAGTTTGAGGAGTGGTATTCGAAGTGGTAGCACCATAAATGTAAAAATATCCATTTACGCTGGGATTGTTTAGTGGTTGGATATTCGCAAAACTCAAGCTATTCAAATCTGAAATCGATATTGTCCACATAGCCCTTGTAAAGTTTTGAGGCCCGTTAACAGTTGCAAAACTCAAAACCTCCTCAATTGTTGGCAGTCTCCAATCAGTATACCCTTGCTCTTCAAGATTATAGCAAAAACTCAAGGCTTGAGCAAAATTAGGATTTGTAATTTCACTGGTTGATATCATCGTGAAACCTTTCCCTATATTTCCCTGAAAGTTAGAAACAGAACTTGCACCGCTGTTAGCAGCATACAGCGCATAGGGAACACTCAACATCTGCTGCGTTCCAAGGTCAATATTTCCATTGCCATTATTCATAGATACCTGAAGGAATTTTGTGCCGCTGCCCCAGTTGATAGCACTGAAAGTACCAACAGCAGGAGTTCCTTGTCCAACATTCAAGTTGATTAGCCCCAAGGCATTGCTGGTGGTGCTGTGATTTTCTTGGTATTCAGTTGTTCCATCAACCGCATTGTTGTGAATGGTGAAGGTAATGGTAACGGCTTGGTTGGCAATCACGCTTCCATCCGCATTCCTGAGAACCGCTTGGTAAGGGATGGCTTGAGGACTTTGGGCAATTGCGCTAAAAACGCAGAGAAATAAAAACGGTAATGCAATAATTTTTTTCATACAATTGTTATTGCAGTAAAAGTAAGTCGATAATCCAAAATTGATATCTATTGCTACTTATTTCTTTTGTGATATTTAAACGG
>JACCDW011706141.1_pt1 | contig 11931 bp, 4 predicted proteins | sample 7449781 | NCBI WGS metagenome assembly JACCDW01 (sample SAMN15323449, study PRJNA562643) | freshwater metagenome | isolation source: river surface water | place: USA:Blue River Watershed | collected 2017-08-18
AGGACCAACAGGACCAACAGGTCCAACAGGACCAACAGGACCAACAGGTGCAGCAGGTGAAGCAGGCACTACAGGTGCAACAGGTCCAACTGGTCCAGCAGTCAGTATATCAGCAACTAATACACAGATTTTACATATTTCTAGTAGTCAAACAGTTGGTAATGCGAATTTGATATTTGACAATACTGCTCTTGCACTTGGTGCAACCACACAATTAAAAATAGGGTCTAATACGATTTTCCCGCGAGGTTCTAATGGATGGGGTGTAAATGACAATTTTACAGCTGGTTTCGGTACACAAACCGGCTATCATTTTGCAACCAACACTGGACAAACTGAAATGATATTTACTGCATGTCGTGCAGGCCAATTTACAAATATGTTTGGTGTAGCTGGAACAAATACAAGCAATAGATTTGTTATTGGTAGTGAATTTGGTGTTACTGATTTCCAGTTCCGTAAAGGTCTGGGTATTACTCCTGTAAATCTTAATGGTGGAACACTCATGCTCAATTTGACCAGTAATGGATATCTATTTGCACCCTTATTATCAAATGGATCAACAACTTCAACACTTTATTATGATACAGCTTCTGGACATATTACTTATGGTGCTGCTGGAACTGTGTTGCCTAATGGTACTAATTATGGAAATTACATTTTTTGGAGTACAAATCAATGGGCTGTTGATGGGTCAAGAGTACATTTAGGGCGAAATGCTGGACAATCGAATCAGGGTGCAAGTACAATAGCTATTGGTTTTAATACAGCTATATCAAGTCAAGGAGGAAATTCAATTGGAATAGGTACTTTTGCGGGTCAATACAATCAGGCTGCAAATTCTATTGCCATGGGTTTTGAAGCGGCAAGTACAGGACAACTAACATTAGCAACTGCCATTGGTTACCAGGCAGGAGCAAGTATTCAAGGTGCTGGTTCTGTTGCACTTGGCTACCGAGCAGGTCAGCTTAGTCAAGGGACAAATACAATTGCAATAGGTTCAAATGCAGGTCAATCAAATCAGGGAAATTTTGCAGTAGCTGTTGGAGCTAACTGCGGACAATCATCACAAGGAATCAATTCATTTGCATTTGGAGCATTTGCAGGACAATTTAATCAGGCGGGAGATTGTGTTGCTATTGGTGGAGCAGCTGGTGTAAATAATCAACGGAATTGGGCAAATGCTATAGGTGCTTCAGCTGGTTGGTCTACTCAAGGAATTAATGCAGTAGCGGTTGGTACTTTCGCAGGATATCTTAATCAGGGACAATATGCAATTGCAATGGGTTCAAATGCAGGATCAAATAATCAAAGTACAAGCGCAATTGCTATTGGTACATTTGCAGGTACCTTAACCCAAGGGATAGGTGCAATTGCAATTGGTTCAAATGCAGGATGTAATGCACAAGCAAATTATGGTGTTGCTATAGGTTTTCGTGCAGGATTGAGACAAAATGCAGCAGCTATTGCCATTGGGCAAGATGCTGCTGCTGGATCTGCTCAAGCTGCTTCTGCAATAGCAATTGGTTCAAATGCAGGTAATTCCGGGCAGGGTAATAATTCTGTTGCACTAGGAACTACTGCAGGACAAACTAATCAACAAGCTAATGCAATAGCAGTAGGTCTTTTAGCAGGAAATGCAACCCAAGGAGATAATTCAATAGCTATAGGAAATACCAGTGGTGCATCAAATCAAGCCCCTACTGCAATATCTATAGGATATGCGGCAGGTGCTAATCGTCAATCTACACTTGCAGTTGCTATTGGAAGTCAAGCGGGTTTAAGTACTCAAGGTGCTGGAGCAATTGCTATTGGTGTAGATGCTGGTAAAGTAGGGCAAAAATTTGTTGGTATAGCAATTGGGGCATTTACAGCATCAACCAATCAGGGACAATATGCAATTGCGATCGGTAATCAGGCGGGTGAACAGAACCAAGGGGATTATAGTATTGCAATAGGTAATGATGCAGGCCGTCTCTCTTTACCTGCAAGTTCTATTTGTATAAATGCAACAAGTACAGATCTCAATCCTGCAACTAGCGGTCTATTCATAAATCCAATAACCTTGAATAATGCATTAACAGCATCAAATTATCTAATGTATAATTCAACCACAAATGAGATTTATTATACAACCGCGGTTCAAGCATCTACAAATGTAAGTTCATTCACTGCCAGACAAGCGACTATTTCCAATTTAACGATGATTCAGACAACTGAACAGCATTCGACAATTACGGGGGCAACGGGTGTTGTAAATCACGATTATAGTGTTGGATCTGTTTGGTATCATTCATCTATGTCTGCCAATTTCACGACAAATATTACCAATTTACCAACTACTGAAAATCGTGCATATGTAATTGTTCTGAATTTGATACAAGGAGCAACACCTTATTATACAAGTACATTACAAATAGGAGGTACAGCTACAACCATTAATTGGGCGAATGCCACTATCCCTACTCCTGTGGCAAATAGATTCGAGGTAGAGAGTTTAACAATTTACAGACAAGGAGGAACTTATAGAGCTCTTGGACAATATACATCATTCGGCCCTGCATAATTTTTCCGGCTTAGCACACTATTTTTATAGAAATTATTGAGTATGTATTTAATAATCAAAATACACACTCAAGAATTAGATAGATGTCTGATGCGAAGCGTATTACACAAATAACAAATCTGGCTTTTACAACACAGCAATGGATAGGACCATTGAATCAAGAGGCTCCAACAGGTTATTTTATGATTGCTGGTGGTGATCATATTATTATACCGAGAAATCCGATAGAAACATTTAGTACTGTCTATGGAATAGACTTGTATCTGTTTGCAACTGGTCCGACAGGTTATTTTGGTCCAACTGGACCTGCTGGTATTCAAGGAATTCAAGGTGTACAGGGTTATACTGGTCCGCAAGGGAGAATTGGTCCAATCGGTACACAAGGTGTTACAGGACCTCAAGGTCCACACGGTTCTGATGGTCCACAAGGTATTCCTGGTTATGCAACAAATACAGGTGCAACCGGTCCATTTGGTCCTACCGGTCCAATTGGAATAACTGGACCTGCAGGTTCAGCAACAAATACAGGAGCAACTGGTCCATTTGGTCCATCTGGGCCAACAGGTTTAATAGGACCAACAGGATTCACTGGTCCAATTGGTTACACAGGTTGGACAGGTCCGACAGGTATTACAGGACCTACTGGAATTCAAGGATCAACTGGTTTCACTGGACCAACAGGTCCTCAAGGAGAAACTGGTCCAACTGGATTTACTGGACATACCGGTCCTCTTGGTACTGGACCAACAGGAGCAAGTGGTCCAACTGGCTCCTTAGGTCCAACAGGAACAACTGGTCCAACTGGCTCCTTAGGTCCAACTGGGATGACTGGACCTATTGGTCCTACTGGATTTACTGGTCCGACGGGTCCAACGGGTCCGACAGGTCGCACAGGTCCAACAGGAATTCAAGGACCAACTGGTCCAACTGGAAGACAAGGTCCTACAGGATTACAAGGTCCCACAGGATCTGAGGGCCCGACAGGTCCTAATACTTCAAATGTAGGATATATTTATTTACCACGCGGTATCGCAGGTTTAGGTGGATTTGATACACGAACAGGTTATGCTAGCGTTTCTCTACCTGCATCATTTGGTACATTCGTATACGGAGGATCAGATGAGGAAACTATTCAAATAAATTTAGCTAGGACAGTTCCTCCATTACCTAGAATATTAATTACAGGTTATACTTACAGAAGTGGTGGTTCGCCCGGTCCATATTATCAAAATGTTCAGCGTCAATTTGGACCAAATGGAGGAATTTCATCTGTAAGTATATATATTACTGGGACTTCATTAGTATTTTACAATTTTAACACTTCGTGTTTACCATATGATACGTACAATGATCCTGACGGATATGCATTGTACATGTATATTCAGATTTTGTAGGCTAATTAAAAAAAACTTTAAAATACTCTATAGATGCCTAGACTTGAGCCCCCTATATGTCTAAAGGTTCAATATCTAAATGTACGATTAGGACCTACTCCAAATACATATAGAGCGTCACTTATCTCTAATACTGGACAATCATATGATGGTGGGGCAAGATTCTACACTTGTAGCGATATTGCTGTTGGAATGTATACAGGTAATAATGCATACGGATATATTTTTCGAATTAAATCAATTTCATATCAAGTTCGCAATCGTGCAGATGTTATACTAGAAGATATAAATGGCTTTAATGCTCTGATTGATCCGACAGATAATGGTGGTGGACCTACAAATAATCAATTAGGGTATGTTTATGAATTAAATGTAAATGGTTTATGTGTTTTACATGAAGTTACAACAGCTCCAGCATCAGATGTTTTCTTCCCAGACTCACAATTAGCACGATATATTTATGGACAGTCAGGGGCTACAGGTAGTGGTGGTGGCGGATCCACGGGAGTCACGGGAGCCACCGGTCCTGAAGGATCAACTGGACCTACCGGTCTTCCAGGATTTACTGGCCCTACAGGTTCAACCGGTCAAACTGGTCCAACTGGAGCGGTTGGAACAGGCCCTACAGGTCCTACAGGTCCTACTGGTATACAAGGACAAACAGGTCCTACTGGAGCGGTTGGAACAGGTCCTACAGGTCCTATAGGCCCTACTGGCATTCAGGGACAAACAGGTCCAACAGGAGCGGTTGGAACAGGTCCTACAGGCCCTATAGGCCCTACTGGCATTCAGGGACAAACAGGTCCAACAGGAGCGGTTGGAACAGGTCCTACAGGTATACAAGGACAAACAGGTCCAACAGGTCCCATCGGTTTACAAGGGTTTACTGGCCCTACAGGTTCAACTGGTGCAACAGGTGACACAGGCCCTACAGGTCCTACAGGTGAAACAGGTCCTACAGGTGAAACAGGTCCTACAGGTCCTACAGGTCCTACAGGTCCTACAGGTGAAACAGGTCCTACAGGTGAAACAGGTCCTACAGGTGACACAGGCCCTACAGGTCTTCAGGGAAATACAGGTCCAACTGGACATACTGGATTTACAGGTCCTACCGGCTCACAAGGATTTACAGGTCCAACAGGTCCTTCAGGTCCAACAGGTTTACAAGGACAAACAGGTCCTACAGGTCCATCTGGTGGTGGTACAGGCCCTACGGGTCCATCGGGTTTAGCAGGAGTTGCAGGCCCTACGGGTCCATCTGGTGGTGGTACAGGTCCTACGGGTCCATCGGGTTTAGCAGGAGCTACAGGTCCTACGGGTCCAGCGGGTTTAGCAGGAGCTACAGGTCCTACGGGTCCAGCGGGTTTAGCAGGAGCTACTGGAGCTATTGGTAATGTTGGATGGCAATTGTCATTATCTAATGCACAAACAACTCCAGGTGTTTTTAATATGACCACTCCAACATCATGGTCGGGAATAAAAGTGTTTACAATCAATAAAACAACAATAAATGGAATAAATGCGCAAGATTATTTAAGAACATTTGTAAATGCAGCAAGATCAACTATAGCACAATCAGGTTTAGTAGAAGTATTCTTTGCTGATGTTACAACAACTACTGCATCTCCTAAATATTATGGTTCTTTTCTCAATCCATTAATAGCTATAAGTGAATTTACTAACTATATTACATTTACAACACTTCCTGTAACGACTGGATCTTTCGGAACCCCCTCTATTGGTAATACCTATACATTCTCTGCATATCCTCTTTTCGATAATTCGTCTGGAACAGGAACAGCAGGTTCAACTGGACCCACCGGTGCCGCAGGTGGTGGTACAGGTCCAACAGGTCCAACAGGACCTGCTGGACCAACTGGACCTTCTGGTCAAGCAACAAATACGGGTGCAACTGGCCCTCCAGGTCCTGCAGGACTACCTGGTCCACAAGGACCCCAAGGTATTCCTGGAGATCAAGGATTTACAGGCGACACTGGACCATCAGGAATGCAGGGAATTACAGGTGCTGGATATACGACCGGATCACCAACAATGTTGTCTTTAACATATGGACATATGTTGTTCGAATTAAATTCAGGTGATGAAGCATTTGCTGCCTATATTAGTGGTACACGTGTACGGGCTGTTTCATACCAAACAAATTGGGTCGAAGGTTATTTGGTACGTACACCAAAAAATCCTAGTCCTCCACCTTTTACACCTTGGCCTTATACTAATGATGTATTTGATATTGATGTAGATACAGTTAGTGATAGTTCATTAATTGGAGGTCCACCTAATGGACCATGGTCATTTAGTATTGCTGGATTAATTGGAAATACTGGTCCTACAGGTCCATTGGGAGGTCCACCAGGTGCAAATGGACCAACCGGTCCAACAGGACCTGGACAAGATGGTGGTATTCTAGATTTTCAAAATTCTATGACACGAACAACAAGTTCATTACCAGGTAATAATACTTATACTACAATATTTACTTTTTCACCAGCTGTAGTATCAGCATATTCACCTGTACAAATAATTTATTTACAAGGGAACTTTTCAGTAACAACAGATAACTCAGGAAATTCCGAATGTTATTCCTTAGCATTAAAATGTGTTCCTAATAATGCAGCTGGACCAATTTTTGAATCAGATTATGTTTCATTTTTAACTACATCCGATTACATACAATCAAATGCAAGTAGGTATTTTAATTTTTCACTAGTGTTAAATTATAATATATTATCTGCAGCAGGTAATTTTAATAGTAATACATCACAAATAGCAATTAAGATGAGTGCATTAACAAGTAACTCTAGTTCTGTGGAAGTTGGCTCAAATTCAGACTATAGACTTAGTTACTATTCCCTTTTATAAATATAATTTTCATGCAGTAAAAATGATATCTTTAATCCTAACACAGTTAGATAGAAAGATGTCATTGTCTAATCGTACATCTCTAGATACGAACGTAATTTTCTTAAGGGATGTTTTCATGTTTTCAACAAATACAAACAATATTCCGGTCCCACGTAATTATGTATTAGCTGCTGGTGCTAATGGATATATATCTGCCACTGACCCTGTTTTTAACCTCAGTAGTGCAAATAGTCAGGTTGGGTACTTACCAAGTACATTTTCAACTATTTCTGGACAAATTATTAGTACCAGTATAATTCTCGGTCCTGCAACTGCAATTACTAAGGGACAATTAAATTCAACAACGGATGGACTAATCGCTTATACAAATACTGCAACAGCTGGTCTATCTACTTTTCCATCATTTTCAACTAATTTCTTTAGTACTTACGTACCTAATCAAAGTACTATTAATGGAAATCAAAATAGCACTATTGTTGGCAATTATATTACACTAAGCACCATATCTTTCGATAATTATAGTACACTAAGTTCAGCAATTATATCAACATCAAATTATTTTGGTACAAGTTTTGCAACAACGACCCAATTCTCAAATCTATCAAGTTATGTTAATCAAATTAGTTCTGCTGCATTTACGAGCTTGAATACATTAGGTCAAAATCTAAGTTCAGTTGAACAAGGCACAACAAATCAATTATGTACAATTTCAACTACCTTGGGTGGTCTATATCCATCATCTGTTATTGGATGGTCAGCATTTCCAGCAAGTACAAATGTAAACATGAGTTCGTACATGATGTCTAATCTTGGAGCGCTCCATATGGTAGGCTGTGCCCTGGGATCTGCTCAAAGGACAATGGCACAAGGAGAAAGTACTATTATATTAGCTGCATCAGCGCATGCTGAAGGATCACTTACAATTGTATATGCAAATGGATTTGCTAGTCACGCTGAAGGTATAAGTAGTTCGACAGATGCTGCTGGATCACATGTAGAGGGTTATTATAATATAATTGGATCAAATGGTCAGGGTGCACATGCTGAAGGTACTGAAAATTCAATAAATCAACCATATGCACATGCAGAAGGACAAGGTAATCAAATTATAGGGATATATAGTCATGCTGAAGGAATATTAAATATAATAAATGCGGTAGGTGCTCATGCAGAAGGCAAAGAGAATGTAATTGATTATGGGGCTGATAATTCACATACCGAAGGTACAAATAATATTATTTCAGCAGATGGTGATTCATCACATGTTGAAGGCCATGCTAATCTTATGAGTGGAATATACTCTCATGGAGAAGGTTTTACGAATTCAAATTATGGTTATGCATCACATACTGAAGGTGCTTATACAATTGTAAATGGTTTTTATAATCATGCAGAAGGTATTGGTACTATTGTTGGATTAGATGGAACAATTGGAGTCACTGGAACATATACATCGATATCTGGTGCTCATGCGGAAGGTATATCAACATATGCAGGGGCAACCGGTGCACATGCAGAAGGATATCAGACTAGTACTTTTGGGTTTGCCGCACATGTAGAAGGTTTAGGAACAGTCGCATATGGATCGTTTTCACATGTCGAGGGTATTAATACATATACATCACCAGTTGCATTTGGCTCTCACGCCGAAGGATTTTCTACATTTGCAGGGGCAACAGGTACTCATGTTGAAGGTCTTTATACTACATCAATGGGTCCAGGTGCACACGCTGAAGGTCTATTTACATATGCAGGTGCAACAGGCGCGCATGTTGAGGGATTTAATACGTCTTCTATTGGACAAGGAGCACATGCTGAAGGATATTATAATATTGCAGTGGCCGATTTCTCACATGTAGAGGGACTTTCAAATACTGGACGTGGCATATATTCACATTATGAAGGCTATAAGAATTCCGGTGAAGCACTATATTCACATATTGAAGGTTATTTCAATTCTGCCCTCACAGATGTTTTAGCTGTACATGTAGAAGGTTCTTCAAATAATGCTGAAGCCGACTTTTCACATGCAGAAGGTATAAATACTTTAACCCAAGGAATTGGTTCTCATACCGAAGGTACAAGTACAATTACACAAGGACAATATTCACATGCCGAAGGTGTTGCGACATTTGCTTTTGGTTCAGCATCACATGTTGAAGGTTATTATACTTCATCTATAGGTCAAGGTTCACATGCCGAAGGTTATTTAACAATCTCTTTCGGTAATTACAGTCATGCTGCGGGAAGTTCGACAATAGCTATAGGGGTCGCATCATTTGCTCATGGTATCAATACAAGTTCTATTGGACCGGCTTCCCAAAGTGAAGGCTTAAATACAATTGCTGGTGCTACAGGAACTCATTCTGAAGGTATTAATACAGTAGCATATGGACTAGGATCTCATAGTGAAGGTTATTTTACTAGTTCTATTGGTGAATATAGTCATGCAGAAGGAGTATCATGTATTGCTTTTGGACCAGGATCACATGCAAAAGGTGTTAAAACATATGCTGGCGATTATGGTCATGCTGAAGGATTTAATACTAGTTCAATTGGTTCTTTTAGTCATGCCGAAGGAGAATATACAAAAGCTGGAGGAAGAGCTTGTCATACAGAAGGAGCTGGTACTATTACAAGCACAGGTATGTCTTTCTTTTCACATGCAGAAGGAATTAGTACATATGCCTTAGCAATTGGTTGTCATTCAGAAGGCTCCAATTGTGTTGCAATTGGTAATTCTAGTCATGCTGAGGGTCAATATACAAGTTCACTCGGTGTAGCAAGTCATTCAGAAGGTATTTCTACAATTGCTTATGGTAATCAAAGCCATGCTGAAGGACAAGCATGTGTTGCATATGGAGATAGAAGTCATGCTGAAGGATTAAATACTAGTTCAATAGGTGGGGAATCACATTCAGAAGGTTTCTATACAATTGCTCAAGGATTTCAATCACATTCAGAAGGTTCTTATACGAGTGCATATGGTAATGTTTCACATGCAGAAGGTTATAAAACAAGTTCAATTGGAGCATATTCTCATACTCAAGGTGCGTTCACAATAGCTGAAGGAAAATATACATTTGCAACAGGTATAGGTTCTAAACCGCTCATTGCTGGATCAATGGGATTGGCATCTGGTTTAATAGAAAGTCCAAGTAGTTATTTTATACCAGGTGCAAGTCAGACGAATTTCTTCACTTTAACTGGTACAACTACAAATACAATAACTAATAGTATTCTGAAATATGGTACTAATTCCATAGAAACTGGCAGTTCAAGTATAATAATTCCTAAACTTCTATCGGCATACTTTTCTGCAATGTCTTTTACAGTAGAATTGCTCGGATATCAACAATTTCAAACTACACCAGTACCAGGACCAGCAGCAGGTTACGGTATTTTCTATGCAGAATACAAATTTATTGCTTTTTATGATACTCGTGATGGCACTCTATATGTTAGACACAGTACTGGTGCAATTCCTAAAAATGATCATGGTTATATAACACCAACGACAACATTAAATTATTTCACAGGCACGCCTACAGTTAACTTCGACGTTACGGTGGTACAACCAAGTGGAACAGGTCAACAAGGGTCAATTTATATAAGTATTTATACAAGTGCAGGTGCTGAAAAAGTGAATTGGCACGCAAATATTCGTGGAAATCAGATTATTCAGCCGTCTCCTTAACAATTAATTTTCCATGAATTGTAACATCTCCGTGAAATTCAACAGGACCACGGAAGACAGCAGGACCGGCAACAATTAGAGTACCGTCTTCCCTAATTGTCATTGCCTCAAATCCTTCTACAGTAAATCTTAAAGGACATAGACTGTTATAGTTCGATGCATAGATATCGCCATAAACATATAGAGAGTATGCATTACCTGTTGTTGTATTGCTGAATGTTGTTAGACCTGTAGAATCCTCGATATTTAGAGGGGCATTGATTGCAATATTTCCACTACTGGTAAATGGTTGGATAGAATCTGCATTTATCTGTGCAATTGAAGTATTTACAATAGTTTGAATACTTGTAATATTTGATGCATAGACATTACCATAGACATATAAAGAATATGCGTCACCGGTAGTATTACTGAATGTTGTTAGACCTGTAGAATCCTCGACATTTAGGGGGGCATTAATAAAAATATTACCACCACTTGTAAATGGCTGAATAGAATTCACGTTGATTTGAGCCTCAGCAGTATTCACAACGGTTTGTAATCCTGTAACAGCACTAGCAACGGTTGTTCCAGCACTATCTACATTAGTTTGAAAATCAATGATATTAAGAACGTTTGAATTAAACATAGTAGTACCTGTAGTATATGACATGTTGTCTTCTACTAGAGTATATGAAGATGTATTTAGAACCTAAATTAACTATTCACAATTAGAATAGTTATGCAAAGTGAAGAAACCTACCGTCCATTTGAATGGGGGACGGAGTCAGATACAGAAGATGATTTATCAGGATATACGGATTATACCGGATCAGGATCAGGATCAGGATCAGAAAACGAAATTTTCTTGCCACCTGATCGCGCCGAACTCTATCGCATAGGTAATCCGAAGATTGTTGCCAAAGCCCTAGATAATACAATTATGACTAATACCAATTATGCATCTTTTAAGAAGTCCGGCGCTGATGCACCATTATATGGATCTACTGAAATAAACTTCGGGAAAACTGAATTCAAGATGGCGTCCAAAGAACGGCAGACGATGATTTTAGTTGACAGTCTTAATCGTGACAGAACGGCATATCCGCAGCCAACAAGTCTTCAACTTCATCTTCCACGTGTATATCGTAATATTACTAGTATTGCAATACAGCAACTAAAATTTCTAAATTCTTTTTTGTACTTCAGACAAAACAAATATAATACATACTTCGATATTCTGGAAGAAGGACGGACAGTTCCAGGTACAAATGATCCTAATTTTCTTCGAGTAAATATTCGTGAGGGTACATATGATCTTAATGGTCTATTTATCGAATTAGGCTATCAAATGAATACAACTCCAACATTCTATTATTTTTCTGATGGATTTAATGACTTCGTCAGACAAT
>JACCDW010745789.1_pt1 | contig 11930 bp, 8 predicted proteins | sample 7449781 | NCBI WGS metagenome assembly JACCDW01 (sample SAMN15323449, study PRJNA562643) | freshwater metagenome | isolation source: river surface water | place: USA:Blue River Watershed | collected 2017-08-18
AGAGCTGAAAAAAGTACCGGTACCAGCAAAGCTGCAAATGTTTTCTTCATGACCGCACCTTATCGTGTTTGAAACGATAATCTCGCGCTGTGTCGGCGGCAAAAACAGAGAGATTGATCAATCTGACCATGGCCCTACTGGGAGCTAAACGCCATATGTCGAAATCAGAGATCTTCAAAAAGGTTGCAGGATATGACGGCGCATCTGAAGCCATGGAGCGCATGTTTGAACGAGATAAAGATGAACTCCGCGCTTTAGGTATAGATATTGAAGTAATAAATGATGACCCGCTCTTTGAAGATGAAATCGGTTATCGAATTTCGCCGGAACGATTCTCCATGAAACCCATATTTTCTGCTGAAGAACTTGGAATCTTGGCGACGGCTGTTAATTATATGAATGCATCAGATTTTGCGGAGGATGCACATCGAATTGCCATGAAAATAGAAGCCTTACGAATAGATGCTGAACCTAATATCCATATTGAGATTGATCACTCAATACTCTTAAATTCGGGACTAAAGGCGATAAGTACCGCAATTTCAACGCAATCGGAGATTAGCTTCGACTATCAAAAGAATGACGAGGCGAAATCAGATAGACGGGTTATTTGTCCGATGGGGTTAAGTGCGTGGAGAGGGGAATGGTACGTAGTTGGATTTGACCTCAATAGGAACGATTACCGAGTTTTTAAACTCTCAAGAATTCGAAGTGATGTTGAAATCTCATCCAAAAGAGGTAGTTTCGTCATCCCGCTAGATTTTAACGTTAGAGATCATTTAATAATGTACGCAGACTCTCAATATCTGGTCACTATGCAAATAAGAAAGAACTCCTGTTATTCGCTTCGCGAGAAAGCGCAGAGAGTAGAAGTTATCGACCAAGATTTTGATTTAGCTGAAATTAATTTTACGGATCAAGAAGAAGCTCTGCGTTCGATTCTCTGGTTTTGCGAAGATATCAGGGTGATAGAACCACATGATTTGCAAGTGAGAGTCAAAAAGGGACTGGAGAGCTTGGTGCAGAAGCATGAGTGAAACTGCATCCCAGCGGGCAATACGTTTAATGGACATGATTCCTTTTTTGAGTGCTCATCCAGGAATTACGATCAAGCAACTTGCTGGTGAATTTAATATCTCAACAAATCAGCTAATCTCAGATCTGAATCTATTGTTTATGTGTGGCCTTCCCGGTTACACACCGCTTGAACTTATTGATCTTTCATTTGACGACGGTTATGTCGTAGTAAAGGAACCCCAGAATTTAGCTGGTCCGCGAAATCTTACCGATACTGAATTCCTCTATCTTCTGATTGCTCTATCAACATTAGAATCCCAATTAACAGGAGCCAATAAAGAGAAAGTCAGGCACTTGCGTGAAAAAGTAAGGTTGTCTACGCAATCAAGAATTCCGTTATCCATTGTGGATTCAGATGCCAAAAGACCAGATTCATCTTTTATCATCAAAGAAGTTGATTTCGCTCTCTCGGAGCGCCGCCGCATGTTGATCAGTTACAACAATCCCACGCGTGATTCAATTCTAGAACGGGAGATTAGTCCTTATCGATTGATTAAGGACGATGACAAGATGTATCTGGAAGCTTACGCTCATGATGTTCAATCTATAAGAACCTTTAATCTCGATAACATAGTTCGCTGTCGTGTTTTAAATCAAGAAGCAGTTGAATCGTCGTCTTTCAACAATTCCGAGTCAATTGATGTAAAATTTAAGGCGGATAAGACATCACTTTTCTTAAAAGAAAATGCCGCCCAAATTCGTTCCAATAGCGAAACCGATGTTTACCAAATTTCTGTTTTTCAAAAAGAGTGGCTTCTTAGAAATGTAATACGGTCAGCCGGCGAGATAGAGATTTTGGAGCCCCTGGAAATTCGCAACGAAGCGAGGGCGCTTGCCTCAAGAACACTTTCCTTCTATCAGCCATAACTCAGCTTTTTGAGCTCCGTGATAGCGTTGGCTTATGCCCAAGAGGGCAATGAATGAGGCCCAATCGGGCTAGTTAGAAAGGCGATTTCATGTTCGGACTCAGAGAGCCCTCTCACTGGCTTCTTCTTATTCTTGTTGTGGTTATTCTTTTTGGCGCCAAACGTTTACCAGATTCAGCTAGAGCACTGGGTAGATCACTTCGAATTTTCAAAAGCGAAGTGAAGGAACTCAATAAGGACGAGAAGAAAAAAGAGGACGAAGGGCAATAGCAGTATTCCTTTTTGCTAAAGAGGGGCAGAGATAGTTTTGAAAAGTCGTGGAACCATGCCGCTTCTGGACCATCTCAGGGAACTTCGTGGCCGTGTAATCAAATCTGCAATATTTATTTTCTTCTTTGCGGTATTCGGTTGGATTTACTACACCGAGATCATTGAAACATTAGCAAAACCAGTTTGCGATTTACGAAACTCTTCTGATTCGGCTAATTGCGGTGCTCTTTATATTTCAGGGGTTCTTGGACCATTAAATCTGCAATTAAAGGTGTCATTTCTATCTGGAATTATTCTTGCCGCTCCTTTTTGGCTATATCAGATATGGGCATTTATCGCGCCGGCATTAACGAGAAAAGAAAAAAGGAATTCAGTCCTTTTTATTTTTGCAGCGACTCCTTTTTTTGCCGCAGGTGCAATTCTTGCCTATTCAATCTTGCCAATAGCAATACGGGTGCTGTTCGGGTTTACCCCTGAAACTTTAGGTAACCTTGTACGGTTTGATGATTATCTGGATTTTGTTTTAAGACTGATACTAATCTTTGGAATCGCCTTCGAGCTTCCTGTTTTTCTAGTTTCGTTAAATCTTGTTGGAGTCCTCACTGGAAAATCTATCCTAAAGCCCTGGCGCTTCGCTATTTTTGGAATAACGTTTTTCGTTGCTGCTTTTTCACCTACTGCCGATCCTTTATCCATGGCTGCACTGGCGTTACCGTTGATAGCTCTCTATTTTGCAGCTGGAGGAATAGGACTATTAGTAGATAAAAGAAGAGCCCGGAGAATAAGTAATGGCTCAGATATCTCTTCCTCCGATATTGAAGAAGCGCTACCGATTGAAAAACCTGAAGCAATTTAGAGATGTTTTTCCTGCTCTCAAATCCAACATCCGGCGGCGGAAAAGGTAAATTGATAACTTCGCAAGTTATCAAAGCTTTAAACCATAGAAATATTGATTTTGAAAACATCTCTGGAACAAGCTATGAAAGCGCGTCGGTAAATCTTAAAAATGTCATAGCAAATAGATCAATTTCTGGAATCATTTTGATTGGAGGAGATGGAATGGTCCATTTGGCAATCCAACAAGTTGCCAATCGAAATATACCGATACTTCTTATTCCTGCAGGAACCGGTAACGATTTTGCAAGATCTCTGAATCTAAACCTAAAGAAGCCAGTTCTTAATCTAGAACTTCTTTTCACTGAGCCCAGTACCGTAGACTTAGGAGAAGTAAACCAAAGATATTTTGCGCAGGTTCTAAGTACGGGTTTTGATTCAATGGTTAATGAACGTGCTAATCGAATTCGTTCGAATCGTAGATGGAAATACAATCTTGCAATGCTACTAGAGTTACCGATTTTTCGCCCTAAAGAATATAACTTTTTGGTAGACGGTAAATCATTCAAAACTCGAGCCATGCTGATTGCTGTTGCGAATGGCGCTAGCTATGGCGGGGGAATGAAGATATGCCCCAATGCAGTTAATAACGATGGGTATTTTGACATCATGATATTAAGGCCGGTTTCAAAGATTGAATTTCTAAAAGTTTTTCCCAAGGTTTACCGGGGTACGCATATCAATCATCCGCAAATCGAGATCCTTCGAGGCAAAACGGTCGAAATTGCCGCATCAGCCATTGCTTATGCCGATGGTGAGCGAATTGGCAATTTGCCGTTGAAAGCTAACTTAATTCCACATGCTCTTAAAGTTTGGTGTTGAAGTGTCATTATCTCCGGCGGAAAAATATGTTGCTGCTAGAAAACGCATCAGGTACTCATTAACTCAAGAATTTAGCAGCCAATTTGAATATCCCTTTGACGAATTCCAAACCAAGGCATGTAATCATCTCGAAGATGGGAAAAGCGTTTTGGTCGCAGCGCCAACTGGAGCAGGTAAAACAATTGTCGGGGAGTTTGCTAATTTTCTAGCTTTGACCAAGAACGTGAAATCTTTTTATACGACGCCGATAAAAGCCCTTTCAAATCAGAAATATCAAGAGTTCTGCGCTCGATATGGCGATGCCAATGTTGGCTTGCTGACAGGTGACACTTCGATAAATGGGGATGCTCCTTTAGTGGTCATGACCACAGAAGTTTTGAGAAATATGATCTATGCACGATCACGTGATATTGATGAACTTGGATTTGTGATCATGGATGAGGTTCATTACTTAGCGGATCGGTTCCGCGGAGCGGTATGGGAAGAAATTCTCATTCATTTACCGGAGAAAATTCAGATAGCCGCACTATCGGCGACTGTCTCTAACGCTGAAGAATTCGGGGACTGGCTAAAAACGGTCCGAGGGGACACCGAAATTGTTCTAAGCGAATTACGCCCCGTACCTCTCTATCAACACATATTGATTGGCAATCGTTTACTTGATCTTTTTGTTGATGATGGTCGTGTCAATCCTGAGATTCTACGGCTTGAAAAGAATTCAATGAGAGCGATTCCCGGTAAGAATTATAAATCAGCGAATCGTTCCTTCTCATCTGTGAAACAACTTGCCAGACCTGAAATTGTGGAACTTCTTAGAGATAGAAGTTTTATTCCGGCAATCTTCTTTATCTTTTCGCGTGCCGGTTGTGATGCAGCTGTTGAACAATGCCTTAAATCAAATATATTCTTAACAAATAAAGATGAGCGATCACTGATACGTGAAATCATTGAAAAGCGAACAGCCGAATTACCGCATGAGGATTTTGGAGTTCTAAAGTTTCATGAATGGTGCGAAGCCGCAGAACGCGGAATTGCGGCGCACCATGCGGGCTTGTTGCCAATGTTTAAGGAGACCATTGAAGAGTTGTTCCAAAGAGGATTATTGAAGATAGTTTTCGCCACCGAAACACTTGCTCTTGGAATAAATATGCCTGCCAGAACCGTATTTCTTGAGAAGCTCATTAAGTGGAATGGTGAAAATCATGCGGTAATTTCGCCAGGAGAATATACGCAATTAACTGGTAGGGCAGGACGCAGAGGGATTGATATAGAAGGCAACGCAATAGTTCTTTGGAGCGAACAGATTGATAGCTCAATCGCAGCAGGTCTTGCCAGTACCCGTACCTATCCGTTGCGTTCATCTTTTAGTCCTACTTACAACATGTCAGCAAACCTCATTTCGCGTTTTGGTAGGGCAAGGGCACGAGAATCACTTGGAGCTTCATTTGCCCAATTTCAGGCGGATCGAAGTGTTACTGGAATCGTCAAACAAATTTCCAAAAATGAAGAGATGATTAAAGCTTCTTCGAGCGCTTCCTTATGTCATGTCGGAGATTTTGTGGAATACATGGAATTTAGAAATCAAATTTCTTTGCGTGAGCAGAGGATTCGTTCGCGCGATCGCAAAGTAAAACGTGGGGATTTGGATCGAGAGATTTCAGATTTACGTAGGGATATGAAAACGCACCCATGTCATTCATGCCCAGAACGTGAAGATCATGCTCGTATTTTCGAGAAATACAATCGACTGAAGAGAGAAACTGAAGGACTAAAATCAAGAGTTCAGTCACGAACAAACTCAATTCCCCGCACTTTTGATAAGGTCGTAGAAGTTTTAACAGAACTAGATTACGTAAATAATGAACAATTGACTGAAAAAGGTAGAACTCTCTCTAGAATCTATGCCGAAACTGATCTACTTCTTAGCGAAATGATTCACGCCAAGATGTTGGACAATTTGGGACCGGCAGAACTCGCGGCATTTATGTCATCTCTGGTTTATGAAGGTAGAGGTGAAAGAAGTCGAATTCCAAGAATTCCAAGAAATATTGATGATGTTTATAAGGAAACATCGCAGATTTGGCGGCAATTGGTTCTCCTCGAAGATGAATATGGATTAACTACCCAAAAAGAACCAAATTTTGATCTAGCCTGGAGCACTTATAGATGGGCCAACGGAAATTCATTGCAATCCGTATTACGAGAGACAGATGTGCTGGTAGGCGATTTTGTTCGAAACATGCGCCAGGTTATTGACTTGCTGAATCAACTTCGCGACGTTCGAACTGATTGGGCACCGAGAATCACTTCTGCAATTAAATCTATTGATCGTGGAGTAGTTGCTTATTCAACGGTGATTCTATGACCTTGATGCTAATTGATAGCGCCTCGCTTTGGTACCGCGCCTACTATGGAATGCCAGATACTTTGCTCTCACCTAGCGGCGAGCCAATTAATGCAGTAAAAGGTTTTATCGATATGACAGCAAGATTAGTTAATCAATATAAACCTGATCGTTTGGCACTTTGCTTAGATGGTGATTGGCGACCAAGCTGGCGTGTTGAGCTTTTCCCAGATTACAAAAGTAATCGAGTTTTGGACGATGGCGAAGAAGAAGAACCCGATTTACTAACTCCTCAAATTCCTATCATTACCGATTTCTTTGATGCTCTAGGAATTCCATTGATTGGCGCTGATGACTACGAAGCTGATGATGTAATAGCAACACTTTCAAGAACGGAAGCAGGTCCAGTTCGGATCGTGACAGGAGATCGCGATCTATTTCAACTAGTTGATGATGATAAAGATGTAAAAATTGCCTATTTGGCAAAAGGTATTTCTGCACATGATTTAGTCGATACAAAATGGATATCTATGAAGTATCAAATTCCCGGTGAAAGGTATGGATTTTTTTCGATGATTCGTGGCGATGCCTCCGATGGCCTGCCGGGTATAAGAGGAATAGGAGAGAAGGGCGCCGCGGCAATTGCACAGGAATTCTCATCGATGATAGAACTGATTGATGCCGCTAAGAGTTCTGACTCTCGATTAAAACCCATACACCAAAAGAAGATTTTGGAAGATTTGGAATATGCAAAGAATGCAACGCGACTTGTTACATGCGTAACAGATGTTCGATTACCGAAGGTTGACCTCGTCACACCAAAGGAGCCAGCATCTCGTAAAGAGCTAGCAGAACTAGTTGATGAATATGGATTAAAGACAAATTTACAGAGACTTGAATCGGCGCTGGGATGGTAATTCTAAAAGCTGTAGCTGGTGGAATAACTCTTTACTTTTCGTTTGCTCCGTTCAATTTGTGGCCAGCAGCGGTGATCTCGACAGGATTATTTTTTAGCGCCCTCCTTGAACTTGGGTTAAAAATGAGATTTCTGAGCTCTTTTCTTTTTGGGATAGCGTTCTTTTTTCCGCTGCTTCACTGGTCAAGCACATATGTTGGGGCCATACCGTGGTTAATTCTTGCTATTGGTCAATCAACACTCTTTTCCTTAATCGCATTTTTACCCTACCGCCGGAATCTACCCTCTGCGATAACTTTCGCAGCAGCATTTACCTTGATTGAAATATTTCGCATGAAATTTCCTTTTGGTGGCTTTGGCTGGGGAAGAGTTGGCCATACTCAAACAGATTCCATGAGCGCCGTTTATCCAGTGGTAGGTATTTCTGGGATAACTTTTATCATCGTGCTCTTAGGAGCAATGATATCAATTTTCAACATTAAAGCTGCAATTGTTTCATTGATTGCAATTTCCTTACTTTCTTTTATTCCCATAAATATGAAAGCATCAGGATCAATTAACTTAGTTGGCGTTCAAGGGGGAGTAGAGAAACTAGGTTTGGCTTTTAATGATCGGGCCTTTTCAGTATTACAGAGGCATATAGACGTTACTCAAATAATTAATAATGCGCCAGATTTGATTATATGGCCCGAAAACTCTTCAGATATTGATCCAATACGAAACCAGAAAGCTAATCAGTTAATAAATGATTTGATTGCGAAAAAGCAGATTCCAATTTTGGTTGGAGCAGTCGAGCAAGATCTTCGCGGGCCAATCAACTCCTCGATACTATTTGACGAATCTGGAATCGTACAATCAAGGTATGTGAAGCAAGATTTAGCACCATTTGGCGAATATATTCCACTTCGACAAATCGCCGAATACATTTCGCCGCAAGCTAAGAGAGTTCGTAATTTCGTATCTGGTGAAACCTGGGTCACGCATGATGTGGCGGGCACGAAACTTTTGCCCGTTATCTGCTTCGAACTTCTAGACGATGATCACTTAAGATCCGGAGTGAAACTTGCTGACATCATTGTTAATCAAACCAATAATGCAACGTTTGGGAAAAGTAACCAAGCTGCACAACAACTGCAGATTGCCCGGGCCAGATCTGCCGAATTCAGCAAAGAAACTTTCGCTGTAAGTACAACTGGATTTACCGCGCATATAAGCAATAAGGGCGAAATCTTGCAGAAACTTCCTCAGTTCCAATCCGAATATCTGGAAGCGACAGTTAACGGATATGGCGGCCAAACGATCGCTAGCAGGTTATCGAGTTGGATCTGGATTGGACTTTTGAGCCTGTTGATCGTCCTGACCCGGTTACGGTATAGCCGATAATTGACATTATGTTAAGTTAATTTATTGCCAACTCACTTATAGGCTCGCAGGAGCAAACTAAGTTTCGATCCCCATACGCCCCATCGATACGACCAACCGTTGGCCAATACTTTCCAGATCTGGCTAAATTGAAATTTTGACCTTGTGGGAAAGCAGCCGATTCGCGTGAATATGGCTTATCCCATTTTTCGCTCAAAAGGGCGCCCATAGTATGAGGTGCGTTTCGAAGTGCGGACTCTTCTAATGAGATTTTTCCTTGAGCAATTTCATTAATTTCAGAACGAATACTTTTCATTGCAGCAATAAATCGATCAATTTCTGCAATATCTTCACTCTCGGTCGGTTCAATCATCAAAGTGCCGGCAACTGGGAAGCTCATTGTTGGCGCATGGAAACCAAAATCCATTAGTCGCTTAGCAATATCGTCAACAGTTACACCAGTTTCTTTAGTAATTGGGCGAATATCAATAATGCATTCATGAGCAATCATTCCTTTATCCCCCGTATAAAGCGTTGGATAATCGCCTGAAAGCTTCTTCGAGATGTAATTTGCAGAGAGAATCGCAACTTCAGTTGCACGTTTTAATCCTTCGGCTCCCATCATTCGGATATACGCCCAAGAAATTGGCAAAATTAATGCTGAACCAAATGGCGCTGCACTTACAGGTCCCGGTCCGGTAGCTGGTCCTGCAGTGTTATCCAACGGATGGTTAGGCAAATACGGAGATAAATGCTTACGAGCAATCACCGGTCCGACTCCAGGTCCGCCTCCCCCATGAGGAATACAGAACGTTTTATGTAAATTCAAGTGCGAAACATCTGCTCCAAATTTTCCAGGTTTTGCAAGTCCAACCAGAGCATTCAAATTAGCGCCATCGACATATACCTGACCGCCGGCATCATGAATCATCGCGCAAATATTTGTAATTTCAGATTCAAAAACGCCATGGGTAGATGGATAAGTAACCATCAATGCAGCTAGTTTGTCTCGATATTCAGAAATTTTGGATTTCAAATCCGGAATCGACACATTTCCAAGTTCATCACATTCAATTACGACAACACGCATTCCTGCCATCACTGCACTAGCTGCGTTTGTTCCATGCGCGCTGGACGGTATTAAGCAGATATCGCGATTGTTCTGGCCGTTTGCATCCAAATAATTACGAATTGCTAATAGTCCAGCAAACTCCCCTTGAGATCCTGCATTTGGTTGAAGTGAAACCGCATCGTAGCCAGTAATGGAAATGAGCCAATCTGACAATTCTTTAATAATTCGTCGAGTTCCAAAAGATTGGTTATTTGGCGCAAAAGGATGAAGATTGGCAAATTCTGGCCACGTGATTGCTTCCATCTCAGTAGTTGCATTTAGTTTCATTGTGCACGAACCCAAAGGAATCATCGTTCTATCCAGCGCTAAATCACGATCAGATAGCGTTCTCAGGTAACGAAGCATTGCAGTTTCCGATTGGTAACTGTTAAAGATTGGATGCTCCAAGTAACTCGTAGTTCGCAGGGCTGGAATGCTGCCGAATGAATCGTTTGCATCGTAATTAAGTGCCCAGGCTTTAGCTAATAGCAGCAGATCCTTTTCAGATGTTGTCTCATCAAATGCAATAGAGATGCCTTTTGGAACTCTTCTGATATTGATTCCTACTTTTTTCGCGCTTTCTACAAGTGCATCAGCATTATCCGCATAACAGGTAATCGTGTCGAAGAAATTTTCACTATTTAAAGTGAAGCCGCCTTTCTTCAAAGCGGCAGCAAATGTTCTGGTAAGGCGATGTACTTCCGAAGCAATTTCTCTTAAACCACTTGGGCCGTGCCAAGCAGCATAAAGCGCTGAAATGTTGGCCAAAAGTACTTGGGCCGTACAAATATTGCTTGTGGCTTTATCGCGTCTTATATGTTGCTCGCGAGTTTGTAGAGCTAGACGAAGCGCAGGATTCCCATGCGCATCAATACTTTGTCCAACTAACCGACCAGGTAACGCCCGTTCTAACCCTGTGCGAACTGCCATAAAGCCTGCATGAGGACCGCCAAACCCCATCGGGACACCGAAACGTTGGGCTGAGCCAACTGCAATATCTGCGCCCCACTCCCCCGGAGATTTAATCACTGTGAGCGCCAAAAGATCTGTCGCCATTACAACTAATGTTTGGCTCGCTTTCGCCTTTGCTAGAACATCCGTCAAATCACTCAATACTCCGAAAGTATTCGGATATTGAAGAAGCAAGCCAAAATCATTTCTCCCGTCAAAATCTTTAAGTGAGCCAAATTTAAGCTCTATTCCTAGAGGTTTTGCCCTTGTCTCCAACACTGCTTTTGTTTGTGGATGTACATTTTCATCCACATAAAAAACTGCGTCATCGCTCGCCTTCGAATTTCTTCGCGCAAGAGTCATCGCTTCCGCCGCTGCAGTTGCCTCATCCAACATTGAAGCATTTGCGATAGAAAGACCAGTTAGATCAGAGATCATTGTTTGGAATGCAAAAAGTGCTTCTAGTCTTCCTTGCGAGATTTCTGGTTGATAAGGCGTATACGCCGTGTACCAAGCTGGATTTTCTAAAACATTTCTTAAAATTACTGGTGGAGTATGGGTTCCGTAATATCCCATTCCAATAAATGATTTTGATTGAATATTTTCGCGGGCTATTTCTTTAAGTTCAGCAATCGCATCCGATTCACTCAGTGGATTGGGAAGATCAGAGCCGAATACTTCATTTAGTTTAATTGAATCAGGAAGAACATCAGCAATGAAATCTTCAAGTTTTGCATAGCCCAACTCATGGAGCATTGTTGAAATCTGAACGTCTGATGGACCGATATGTCGGTCAGAGAAATTTCGCCTCGTCACGCGAGAAGAATACGACTAAAAGAAGGGTTACGCCCCACGAAGCTTGCGACGTTGCGCGAGCTCATCATTAGATTCATTTGCAACAATACCGCCGCTATTTGGATCTTCTCCTTGCAGATGAGTTAGTGAGCCTTCAACTTCATTCCATACTTTGCCCACAGCGATACCGAATACGCCCTGACCTCCTTGTAGAAGATCGATGATTTCATCTGAATTGGTGCATTCATAGATTGAGGCGCCATCGCTCATAAGAGTTATCTTCGTTAAATCTTCAGAACCGCGGTCTCGCAGGTGAGTTACAGCGCTGCGGATATTTTGAAGCGATACACCAGCATCCAAAAGTCGCTTAACAATCTTAAGAACCAAAATGTCTCTGAAGCCATATAAACGTTGCGAGCCTGAGCCAGCCGCTCCCCTGATAGTCGGTTCAACAAGTCCCGTACGCGCCCAGTAATCCAACTGGCGGTAAGAAATTCCGGCGGCAGCGCATGCAGTAGCGCC
>JACCDW011986429.1_pt1 | contig 11930 bp, 18 predicted proteins | sample 7449781 | NCBI WGS metagenome assembly JACCDW01 (sample SAMN15323449, study PRJNA562643) | freshwater metagenome | isolation source: river surface water | place: USA:Blue River Watershed | collected 2017-08-18
ACTACGAAATACTATTTGAATTTATCCCAAAAGAAAATAAAAAATATTTTCTCGCTTGGACCAACGCTTTTTTAAGTAGTAGTACAACCATAGTTGCTTTCTATAGAGCACCATTTGAGGAAAAAATATTTGTGTCTTTAGATGAATATCAATTAAGACTAAAAGAAAAAGAAAGAAATAATAAATTAAATAATTTAGGAATATGTTAAGAGAAGATAATAACGGATTTGTTGTTTTTCCAAACAATGGTAGAATATTTGACCATATTGACTCTGGTAAAACCATGATATATTTAGTTGCATTCGATCCGTCTGACTTATCTAATCAACCATATGAGTTGTCAAAAAACAAAATTACCCTACCTGGTAACTTTGTTTCAGATGATGTTTCTTTTGTAAAAAGGAAACAACCAGATTTCTTATTAGAACTTGATGATTTCATTAAAGAACATCTTAAAGAAGGTGACCACACAAAAAGGTACTTTCCAAATAAAGAACTTTCTATTCCACTTACTAGTTCTATACTAGTTGGTTGGTTTGAACAAACAATTGAAACTAAAACTGGTGAACAGTGGTTTGCTACTTTTAGAGACCTTACTAATGAAGGTCAAAAACTTTATTACTCAATGAAAAAACTTCACAATAATAAAGAAATTAGAATTTTAACATTTAACAATGTATAAAAGTTATCCACATATATTGAATAATTAGATATTTATATCTATCTTTACAAAAAAATAATTTATGGCATACGAAAGAAAAACTATCGACATCTTTGTTTCAGACGAATTAAAACAATTTTTATCTCAAATTGAGCATGACTCAATTGTAGCACATCTTTTACTTCGTAAAAGACATAATAAAGAAGATTTGGTGGACAATCCAGTGAACTATATCTCTTTTTCTTCTTCTGATAAAACAAAAGTATCTTATCTTACACAAGAAAGAATTGATGCTTTGACTGAAGATGTTTACTGGAATTCTACAAGAAGATTTCAAGTGAAACCAGGATCTTTCGTTTCTAAAATATTTAAAAATATTCCAGCCAGAGAAATAGAGAAGTTCTCTAACTTCTTTCGTTCAGCACAAAAAACTGCTGGTCTTAAAATGAAAGTAGTTACTGGTAATGATATTAAACATTACTACCATTGGGAAAGTTATAAATCATCTGATCGTGGTACCTTAGGTGCGTCTTGTATGAAGCACGATAGTTGTCAAAGACTTCTTGATATCTACTCTGATAACTCTGATAAAATTTCAATGCTTGTATTAGTCAATGAAGACAATCAACTTATCGGAAGAGCTTTACTTTGGCACTTTGAGTCTTATAAAATTATGGATCGTATCTATACAATCTGTGATGAAGATTATGCATATCAATTAAAAAAGTGGGCTTATGAAAATGGTTATGTTCACAAGTCTGAACAAAACTGGTATAACACACTTTTCTTTGATTCTAAAGATAAAAAGAATCAGGAATTCAAGATGTGTGTTAAGTTAGACGATAACTACAGTTACTATCCATATATGGACACATTTAAGTTTATAGACCGTGAAGGAAATCTTTACAACTATCAACCAAATTGCACATTCTGGACACTTTGTTCAACAGACGGATGTAAACAATCTAGTGACTACCTACGATTTGATGGTATCAGCAAAGTTTTCAGATATCAACACGATGCTTGTTGGATTGAATATGCTGGAATCTACACTCATTGTAACAATGCTCAATGGTCAGAAGTAAATGATACTTACATTCTTTGTAGTGACTGTACTTATTCTGACGAATTAAATGACTACATATTCAATGATGAAAATAAACACTTGAATAATCAAACTAGAATTCAAGAAAGAATTGAATATATGAATCAAAGAGCTTCTCGTAGAAAATCACCTTCAACTAGTTGGATTAGTAACTATCTAAACATTGAAGGCACTGATTTGAATCAAAATACTATTAATGAGATTTATCAACGACTAACAGCTCAAACAGGTATTCCTGAAGGTTATTTCAGTTTCGGTCGTCCTACGACTGAAGTGAGAAGAGATACTCAAGAAGAAAATCAACCAGAACCAGTTGAATAAAAAAAGTGACCTATTGGTCACTTTTTTTTTGATTAGTATATTTATAAAGTAATGCTTTTACATTCTCGAATTCATAGTAACTTATATACTCATTAAATTCATCTACCAATTTTTTATCTTTTCTTCCTGGTGTAACTAAAATGTCTAAATAATAGGACAAATATCTAAGAGTTTCTTTCTCACTGACCAAATTGTTTTCAATGTAAATGTTAAAATAAGAAAGTCTGTCAAAAAAATAATCAAATTTATCTCTTATGATAGCTTCGTTTTCAGTGAACTTTGCTTTTTTTCTATGAGTCAATAAAGCTGACTCCAAAAAGTTATCATCAATTCTAACTATCTCACCATTGATATCTACTTTTCTTGCATTCCAATCTAAAAGTTTACATATCATATTTACTGTTTCATCTGAATAAAAATCTTTAATCTCTTTAGATAAAAATTCAGATTTTTTCCACTTAAGAACCTTTACATATTCTACTATTGCCTTTATAAAGGTCAAGACCGCTAAAAGTGGTACTACAAAATCTTTAAGAATTATCATCATAGTTTCCATACCAACAAAGTAAATTTTATTATATATAAACAAATAGAAAATAAAATAGTTAATGAAGGACTTACTTCTTAAAAAGTTAGAATGTTTCAACGATGATGAATTTAAGTTCAACTCTCGAGCACATAAATATACCTATTTAGGTGAGGAGTTCACATCTGTTACAAGATTTATACAGAGATTTCACAAACCGTTTGAGCAAGATTTTTGGTCTAAGAAAAAAGCTGAAGAAGCTGGAGTACCACAAGAATGGATACTAAATGAGTGGAAGAAACTAAACGATTATGCAAATGAGGTCGGTACAGAAACACATGAGTGGATAGAAGATTATTTCAACCAAGTCTGGAAACCTCTACCAAGTAATCCTGATGTAATTCATCGAATTAACAAATTCAACAAAATTTTTGCAAAAAGTTTATATAAACTTGAACCTCTTAAATTTGAGGTCAGAGTTTTTTCTAAAAAGTGGAGAATCGCAGGAATGATTGACTCACTTTTTATTTACAAGGGTAAAATATACATTTTAGATTGGAAGACTAATAAAGCTTTCACACACGATGACCATCCTAAGGGAAAATACGAAAAACTACTAGAACCATTTCAAGACCACTACAAAAATCATTTATCAGAATACTCTATTCAACTTTCATTCTACGCTTTAATTTTAGAAGAGTGGGGATTTGATGTAGGTGGTGCTTATTTAGTACATATAGGACCAGACGAAGAAGATGCTGTTTTACATAAAGTAGTTGACATGAGAGAAAAATTAAGAAATTATTTAGATGCACAACTTATTTAATTATCTCAAGGATGACGAATCAAGAATTCAGAGTTTTTCTGAAACACTAAAATCTATCATTTTAGACAATAAAGGTGAGTCGGTAGATATTAATTGTAGTAAAAGTGATACTTGTATTTATTTCTTTATGGATAATAGTTCCTCTTTATTACAGATTATGCCTGACAAAGAATTAAAGTACACTTACGCAAATAGTGCAAAATTTCAGAATGAAATACAAAAGTGTATAGATGTCTTCAATCTAATTGAAATTAGAAATAATAAAATCACTGATATATTAGAGAAATAAATTATTTCTCTTGTTCTTCAACATACTCACTATAGAGATCTTTTTGTTTAAGTATTTCGATAATATCATTAGTAACATCAAAGATATCTTTACAACAAACAATCTCAACTTTACCCATAACTAAGTCAATATCATTCTGATCAGCCCATTCTACAATAATCATTCTTAACTGGTCATAAGTTACCTTACTCAATTCTTGTCTCATTTCAGCAACTTGAGATTTGAATTCCTTATCTAATTCCATAATCTCTTTTTGCATATGTTGAAACTTCTCAGCTCTTTGTTGCTGACTTAATTGGTCGATGATTAAACCGGATTGAGCGGATAAGAGAATATTTTCCATCTCTTTTCTGTAAGGTTCTATTTTATCAAGAAATTCTTTCTTTCTCTCTTCAATTTTATTTACACCTTCTTGATATTTAGTAAAATGTCTAGTAACAATTTCAAAGTCAACAACTCTAATTTCCATAATGATAATGATTTTTTTATTATATCAAAAAAATATCAGGAGTTTAAGTAAGCTATAGCAATTTTATATCTGTTGAGTAAATTCTGTTCTTCAGATAATGTTGGGTTATCAAAGTAAATGTTTGACGCTGTTGCATCTACAACTCTTTGTACCTCAAGATAAGTTGTTCTCGCTCCTAGAATTGAAGAATATTGTTTATTTTGTTGTAAATATTTATAGTCTGGAGTAAGAACTTCAATTTCTTTAATAGTTCCTAGTTTTGATTCTTTAACAACATTCAATCTATAGTTAGAAAATCTATAACTACCAGTTACACCGGCATTTCTTTGTTCAGTCGTAATTAAGTACTCTGATGCGGTAGTTGTTGGTATGTCTGTTTTGATAGTCAATGAACCAGTCATTGATATTCTCTGTACTATCTGTAGATCATCTGGTTGATATATTCCAGATTGAGTAGCCCAAGTTGTACTGTAAATATTAACTCGATAGACATCATTATTTAGAATGTATAAATTAACAATATCTTCTATTCTACCAAAAGCTACTGATTGAGTAAATGCTGTTGCTGAATAAGTAGGAGATAAAGGTTGACCTAAAGTTACTTGAACGTAACTTGGATTTGTAGTAAATATATCATATGAAATTTGATAGACCTGAGCAGAGTCATAGAACAATTTTAACTTCTTTAAGAAAGTAGATTTAGTTTGAAATAAAATCTCTTTCCAAGTAAATCTTCTTATCTCAAAGACGGTTTGGGCATTTGATATATCTATTTGATAAAAGAAATATAAAACATCTTGAAATGCACTGTAATCACCTTTTTCGATTATCTCATCAATATAGTTATTATATTCCATAAAATAGTCTCTACCCTTGGAGGCGATAGTATCAATCTTATTGAATATTTTTTCTAATTTTTTCTTATAGAGTTTATCCATAGACTATATATTAATAGTCATCATTCACATCTTTATCACTCGAATGTGCCATATGACAAGTTATACAAAATAAAGTATCTTCTGAGAATGCAAACTCTGGTTCAAAACCAATATCATAACCCATTGAATTTATTCTATCCTTAGCAACTTTTAATGAATCAAAAACTTTTTTTATCTCAGTTTGCATGGAATCTAAGTCACGACATCCATAACTTAATGTTTTTGTATCAAAGTCAAACTGTTCACTGAACTGTTTTCTTAAATCAAAATAGTAAGTACCTGGATGTAGTTTGTCTAGTTTTCCATCTCCATATACTGTCAAAAGGTAATCATCATCTATTAAATCGATGAAAATTTCTTCTAAATCTGACTTTTCAATTTGATGAGTTTGTGATTCGAATTTCTTAAATTTGACTATTCTTTTCATAAATTATTCGCCTGCTGCCTCACCACCACCAATTATTTTATCAATTTCAACCACTTTATCTTTATTCTTTTCATCACTGATGAAATCGACAAAGTCACTTACTTTTTTAATATCTTCTGGTTTCTTAGTTTTAATTTCTCCGAGTTTTTTAACAAGTTCTTCTTGACCCTCTGCTTTTACTCCTTCAATTGTAATAAGAATATCTTCTTTTGTTTTTGTGAAGTCAGCGTCCTCAAATGAAATCTTATCTCCTTCAATTTTAGAAATTTTCTTGATACCGATTCCCTCAGCATCTTCTAATTCTTTAATAATAGGATTTTTATCTAAATCTTCTTGTTTGATAGTTGTTCCTTCAATTTTTGCACTTTTCCACTTAGCTTCATCAAATTTACTTCTTTTATAAACTACTGTATCACCAACTTTTAGTTCAGAAGCTCCAGCATTTGGTTCAATTTGTTTACTTTCTAAATAAGCAACTAACTCTTCTGGTTTTATAGCTTTTACATATGCTATCATTTTAGGTATCAATGTTTTCTCAACCCAAGCTAATGTAGAATCATGTTTCTTTTTAGCATCTTGACCAGCTGCCGTTAATAACTTTTTAACATCCGGTAAGTGAGTCATATCAGTTAAATCCATTTTAATTAATTTAGGATCTATCTTTACTGGTTGTCCTACTTTAAGATCAGGACCACCTGCATATTTAAATTCTTTAATAACTTTATTTCTAGCTGTTTCGATGTAAAATTTTAGAGTCTCAACTGGTCTTTTATTTTCACCATAGTTTTTATTTAAGTTCTTAATAAACTCACCCATTCCTTGTTCACCCAATGTACCAGTAGCAGGGTCAATAATATCACCAACTAATTTAAGACAAGTTTCACTTTCAGCTTCAGGATTCTTTTTGAAATTATCAATCACACCCTTAAAAAGATATGTATCATCCGCTGGATTGAAAGCATTTTTTTCAATGTACTCATCTAACTTTTCAGCTGACGGGTTCTCACCTAACTTTTTTAATTCTTCCATAGCCTTATTCCAAAGGTTCTTAAAGAAATTAACAACCGCTCCGAAGAACTCTTCGTTAACCGGTTCTTCTACAATTTTCTTTTTGTTTCTGTGTGACTCAAATGTTTTGATGTATTTCATCTTAAAGTTATTAAATTTTACCTTTTATATATTAAAATACAATTTCTAAATTTCAACTAAATAAAATTTCAAAATATAATTATAAACAAATTAATTTATGAAAAAATTAGACGCTCTAAATCAAGTAAAAGAATTTCACAAAACATTTGATGTGCCTGTGTTGAAAAATCCAGAAATTCCATCTAAAGAAAGATGTGAATTAAGAATATCACTTATTCAAGAAGAACTTAATGAATTAAAAGAAGCTATTGAAAACAATGACATCATTGAAGTAGCGGATGCTTTGTGTGATTTACAATATGTTCTTTCAGGAACAGTTTTAGAATTTGGTCTTGGAAAGAAATTTACAAAGCTATTTGATGAGGTACAAAGAAGTAATATGTCAAAAGCTTGTGAGACTCAAAAAGAAGCAATTGAAACTCTTTCACATTACAAAAAGAAAGACAAAACTGAGGGAACTTATAAAGAAGTAAATGGTAAATATATCGTATATAGAAAAGGTGATAATAAAGTATTAAAGTCTGTAAACTATTCACCGGTAAATTTAAAAAAAATAATCGATAATGAAAGTCAAGAGGTTTAATGAGCATAACTCAGTAGATACTTTAGTTGTATCTGCTTTTCCAGGATGTGGAAAATCACACTTATTCAGAAATAAAGGTGATATGAAAATATTAGACAGTGATTCATCTACGTTTGATAAGTCAAAATTCCCGCAGAATTATATAGAACACATAAAGTCTAATATTGGTGAAGTTGATGTTATCCTAGTCTCTTCACATAAAGAAGTAAGAGAAGCTTTAGTAAATGAATCTATTACTTTTACTTTAGTTTATCCTAGTAAAGATATCAAAGAAGAATATATCCAAAGATATATTGATAGAGGAAATGATGGTAAGTTTGTTGAATTACTCAAACAAAATTGGAATATCTGGATAGATGAACTTGAAACTCAACAAGGTTGTGAAAAGACAAAATTAGAAAGTGGACAATACTTGTCTGATGTAATTGAATTATGAAAAAAATATTAGTAACAGGAGGAACTGGTTATATTGGTTCACATACTGTCGTTGAATTATTGAAAAAAAATTATGATGTCGTAGTTTTAGATAATCTATCAAACTCAAAAAAAGAAATTTGTAGTAGAATATCTGAGATTACAAATAGTGATTTTTTTGTTTACTACAAAGACTGTAGAGAAAACTTAGATGATATTTTTTCATCTCATGAAATAGATGGTATAATACACTTTGCAGCTCTTAAATCAGTAGGTGAATCTGTAGAATATCCATTAGAATATTATGATAATAACATAAACAGTCTTATAAATATTCTTAATTATGCAAAAAAATACAATGTTAAAAACATCGTATTCTCATCTTCGTGTTCACTCTATGGTAATTTAGATATTTTACCAGCCAATGAACAATCAAAGAAGTCAGAACCAGAATCACCTTATGCTTATACTAAACTTGTAGGTGAGAGAATATTAGAAGATTTCACTAAAGTAAATGACCAGAAAATAATCTGTCTTAGATATTTCAATCCAGTTGGTGCTGATGAATCCGGTCTTATTGGTGAATCACCAATTAACAAACCAAATAATATATTACCAGTGATTTGTCATTCGGCTGAGTTTGGTGATGAAATGTCAGTTTTTGGTAGTGATTACAATACAAAAGATGGTACTTGTATAAGAGACTACGTTCATGTATCAGACATAGCAGATGCTCACGTTTTATCAATTGAGTATTTAGATAAAACAACTAATAAATTTGATGTTTACAATCTTGGATACGGTGAAGGTGTTTCTGTCTTAGAGATTATAAATTCATTTGAGAAAGAGAACGGTATAAAAGTTAATTATAAATTAATTGACAGAAGACCAGGAGATGTCGAAAAGATATATTCTGATTCATCTAAATCAGAAAAAAATCTTGGTTGGAAGCCAAAAAGAAATATCACTGATATGGTAACATCTGCTTGGAATTGGAATAAAAATAAAATATAATATGGATTGGAAAGAAGATTTGTTAAAAAAATCCAAGTTATTTGGTGAGTATTACACCTTAGAACTAAAAGATTATTTTAACTACGGGGAACTGATAAAGGTTTACTCTCATTATTCATATAGAATATTCACAATAGGTAAAAATGATAAAATATTCAGAATACATCACACTGAGTTCGGTAAAGTTTTTTTCACAAAAGAAGAATGGAGAAATAAAAAAATTAATAAGGTATTAAATGATAATTGGGAAAAAGTCTAAAGACATTTTAGAATCTGGATATGTTTATGCTCCTTATATACCAATGACCACATCACAAAAAATTGTTGAGTATGGTTCTAAAAATGTAAAAAGGAAAAGAAAGATTAATAAAGTATTTAATTTAGGTTTAGATATTAAAGATGAGTTTTCACCAAGTAAACAAATTATGAGTAGGTACTCAAAAAAGATTATAAATAGTAATTACTACGGTAGTGTAGAAATAAAAAATAAAAAAAAGAAATGAAATTAGGAATTATTGGACAAGGATTTGTAGGAGGAGCAGTTTATCAAGGAATGAAAAACTTCTTTGATACATATACATTTGATATCAACGGAAACTGCACTGAGCAATCTTTATTTAATCTTATAGAAAAAGTAGATATGACTTTTTTATGTTTACCAACACCTATGAGAAAATCTGGTGAATGTGATCTTTCAATTGTTAGAAATTGTTTATCTCAAGTAGATATGATAGTTAAGTCTTTAGACAAAAAAGACTTTATTGTTGTTATCAAATCAACTATTCCACCAGGAACAACTGAACAGTTAAACAAGGAAAGTGAAAACTTAAATATTGTTTTTAATCCAGAATTTCTAACTGAGGCAAATGCTATCGAAGATTATAAGAATCAAAATAGAATTATTGTTGGTGGTGAGAGACCTTATTCATCAAAAGTTAAAACGGTTTTTGAGAAAGCTTTTCCAAAAGTTCCAATAGTTAAAACTTCTTCAACAATTGCTGAAATGATTAAATACGTTACAAATACATTTTTAGCAAGTAAAGTTTCATTTGCAAACGAAATGTATCAGATTTGTCAGGGTCTTAATATAGACTACGATAAAGTAATTGAATATGCAAGATATGATGATAGATTAGGAAACTCACACTGGTCTGTTCCTGGTCCAGATGGAGACTTTGGATTTGGTGGTCATTGTTTTCCAAAAGATATCTCAGCTCTTAAATATGTTTCTAATCAAATGGAAATCAAAACAACAGTTCTAGATGCAACTATAGAAAAGAATAAAGAAGTTAGAACTGAAAAAGATTGGGAAAAACAAGTTGGAAGAGCGGTATCCGACGAATAATTTATTATATTTGCTATAATTTTTAACAAATGAGTTTATCAAATAAGACAAAAAAGAAAATACAACACGAGAAAGAATTGAATTCATTGAGAAATAAAATGGGTTCAAATATTGTTTGGTTCGATTCTTTATCAAAGACCAAACAATATGACTTGCTTTACGCTTGGAAACAAGAAAAGAGTAGAAATAAGTTAACAAAACCGCTTGTTAGAAAAGTAAGAAGAAGAGTTTTAATCAACAATCGATTTGTTATGAAACTTGTTGATGTGATATCTTACCCACCAAGTCTTAAACATTTTATAATCAAAGCAAAGTCACTTCCTGGATTTGCACCAAGTAAATTAAATCTAAGACAATCGGCAATCGATCTAATTCTAAATAAATAATAATATATGAAAATTTTTAGCGGAACATCTAGTCAAGAACTAACAGATAAAATCTGTGTAATCTTAAACAAACAACAACAACGTTTCTCTTCAATGGGTACTGTCTATGAAGGTGAAATTGTCCCAGGTAAATTAAAAATTGACAAATTCTCAGATGGTGAAATATTGCCATTATTCCAAGAGTCTGTCAGAGACCACGATGTATTTTTTGTTCAGACAACCAATTCATCTGATAACATAATGGAAACTCTCTTAGTGATTGATGCTGCTAAGCGAGCAGGATGTAAATCATTTACTCTGATAAGTCCATTTCAAGGTTATTCAAGACAAGATAAGACAGATCACTTAAGATCATCGATTGGATCTAAAATGTTAGCTGATATTTTAGTAACAGCCGGGATGAACCGTATCATAACTATAGACTTTCACGCATCTGCTATTCAAGGTTTCTATAATGTCCCTGTTATTCACCTAAACGGAAATAAAATCTTTATTGACTATATAAAGGAAAATCATATTGAGGATTTAACTATTGTAGCTCCTGATCAAGGTGCTGTTAAAAGAGCTTCAGACTTCTGTAAAGCTTTTCCAGAATCAACATTTGCAATGATTAATAAGAAAAGAATTAAACCAAATGAGATTCATTCTATGGAACTAGTAGGTGATGTCAATGGTCGTAATGTTGTTATCGTTGATGATATGGCTGATACTTTAGGAACTATGTGTAAAGCCGCTGAACTACTTATAGAAAAAGGGGCTAAATCTGTTAGATGTATTGCTACTCATGGTATATTAAGTGGCAAAGCAATTGAAAATCTTTATAATTCTAAGATTACCGAGTTATTAGTATCTGATAGTATTCCACTTATTAATGAGAAAGACTCTTCTCGTAATGATGGTAGAGGATTAAAGTTAGGACCACCATCAACAACCAAATTGAAAGTCATTTCTTGTGATGGAATTATCGGAAAATCTATCTGGGGATTAGTAAACAGACAAAGCATTCACGAATTAAACACAATCTAATGTTAGACGATACAGATAATTATATAAAAGATAATCTTCAGAACATCATTGATGGTAAGTTTGATGATAAATTTGATACCGAACAATTGAAGATGATGTTAGAAATGTCATTTTTATATAATCATATTACAGTTGAAAATGATTCAGTTATATTTGAGTATGATGGTCAGAAATTAAAAATATCAGGTATTAATGACCTTGTACATTCAATACCAACCGGTATAGATTTTAAAAGTCAAATATTTTCAACGATTAAAAGTAATATGATTTTTAAATCAGCTATCACTCAGTTTTTAAGAGATAAAAAAATTAATGAAATATTAGAATGAAAGTATTCTTAGTAGATATAGACGGAACTTGTTGTGATGATATAATGAATGAAGATTCTCATTTATATCCTACAGCTAAAGTGATTGAAGGATCACTTGAACAAATTAACAAGTGGTATGAT
>JACCDW011528084.1_pt1 | contig 11929 bp, 7 predicted proteins | sample 7449781 | NCBI WGS metagenome assembly JACCDW01 (sample SAMN15323449, study PRJNA562643) | freshwater metagenome | isolation source: river surface water | place: USA:Blue River Watershed | collected 2017-08-18
AGTTGAAGACTATAGTGCCAATAATTACAATTGGGTAGATGTTCTACAGGAGGATATCCAGTTTCAAAATCATTAGAACTTTTAATTTCTTTTGAACGTTTCCAATCATAGATACAGATTTTTCCATCAGATTTTCTGCGAAATACACCATCAATACTACCGCAGAGCAAATGTTCCTCCGACCAGACTTCCCATTCCATACGATAGGGTTCAAGGTCATCACCGCATTCTTTCCAGAAATTCATAAAATAGGTCCATTCAGGAGTTAACATTACATTGGGGTCAATGAGTTCGTAAGCACCATTGAGGAACATTTCAATTGCCAAGTGCATAGCAGTACCAAGTCCACTAGCCTCTTTTCCAGAATCACTCCATTGTTTTTCAATTTCTTCAGCGGTTTTTCCAAAGTAGGGACTGAGAGGCCATTTCGGTGAACTCATCATTTTCGCGATAGTTTTTTTAGGTTCAAAATGAGGAAAGAAATGATGTAAAAATCCAGTACAAGATATTACTTTATCACTAGAGCCTTTAATATAGTATGTGTGTGTGGGTTCAAAGAATCTTACAGATTTATCACGAGAATGTTCATTTTTTGTTGCTAGAACTTGCCATGATTCAGGCATTTTATTCTTCTATCTCTCTTGAATAAAATCCAATTCAAATCTTTAAACAAGGTAGGGATGGCACTTCCACAAAAACTCTATAAAATACAAGAGGCTGGAGGAGCAGGCCGATGTTTTTTCAACAGTGTCCATGATAGTATACTATCGCGAGAAAATGAATATAATCCTAAGAAACAGATTATAACAAATATTTATACTTGTTTTGGTATACCAAAGGCTGATTATGATAGTAAAGCGACACTCGAAGAAAAAAAATTACAATTTAACCGTGATATTCGAACAGATTTAGCGAACAAAGTTCGAGAGGAGCCAAGTGAATTTCAAAAACAAGCAAAAGATAATTTTATAGAATTATATAACACAATCGCAAATAGGGCACCCATAGAACAAATTCAAAGACAGGGAGCACAAGATATAAATGCATATCCAGGATATTATGAACTTTTGATAAGTCCAGATACATATGCTTTACACACAGCAGATAATGAATTATTTGAACTTCAAAGGGAAGGTGCGATAAGTGCGGATGCGATTCGAGCGATGGGAAAGCGAGGTTTTTATAATTTAATAGCGCGAGTCTTAGAAAAGAATAATTATTCAACGTATGCTTTATCACCAATTATATTTTTATTAAATTATCTTTTATCAAAATGTCAACCAGAGGGATATATAATTAATATAATCGCTACAGGAGACATACAAGCAGGTGCGCCACAATTAACGAAACGTATTAACAATCGAGATTTACTTAGTATTCCAGTTCATAAGACTGGATATGCACATTATCAAGCCATTGTTCAAGTTCCATTACAGGCAGGTCAAGATTACTATATTCAACAAACATTACTAGAAGATGAAACAGAGGCAAAAGACAAAGCATTCAAACAACAAGCGATGAAGGAAATAGAACAACTCATACAAGAAATTGAGAATAAATATGCTGGATTTAAGAAAAAAGCAATAGTGGCAAAAGTTCCAAAAGATATCAAGCAAAAATTAACAGGAGATTTAATGTCGATGTATATAATTCCTAAAGATTTTTTTGAAAAGGACAAATGGTATAAATCAGAACAGGAAGCAGGTGGTGAACCGATAGTACAACCTTTTCTTGTGATAGACATTCTTCCAAAAGGAAAGACATCTTATGAATTACAAATACAAATGATTGACGGTTCTAAAAGTAGTATAGTAATTGATACATTGAATGGGCATTTTGTTTCATATGTAGAAGTTTCACAAACGCAAGCACAAGCGGGTAAAAGTACAAGTCTAATTAGTAAATCACAGTCTCAATCTGTAACACCAAAAGTAAAACCGAAATCATTTAATGAATTTAAAAAGGGTATAGAGGATATACTAGGTCCAGACATTACCTCAAATAGTAATTCATCTATACCAATGGGAACACCAGGGCAAGGAAAATTATCCTTGGAAGAGTTTAAGAAAAAGATAACAGGAAAGTTTGGAGGATATAGAAAAACGCGTAAACCAAAAAGAAAAGTAAAAAAATCAAAAAGAAAAACAATGAAATTCTTGCGTAACAAATCTTCAACTCGCAGAAAATAGGGAGGGATTGGGCCAAAAGGAGGGAGTATTTTCAATCAGCCAGGTTTGGATTGAAAGTTCATCCCTTTCAGAAATTTTAATTTCAATTGTGCGAATTTCAAGGTAAGAATTTAATTTTTTAATGGTGGAGGCGTGGGGTAATTCGCCACGAAATTCTTCTTTTGAAATCCAAGAAAGTTGGAGTAAATTTTTTTGTGAAGGATGAAGATTCCAAGAAAAGAGAGAAAAATCACTCCAAAGTCTTTTTAGTCCTTCTTCATTTACAGCAAATTGTTCCCAGGTATCATACTGTACACTATGTTTGATACCTGTAAAAAAAATACGATTTTGATTTTCCGAATTTTTATTCATTCTTATCTTCTAGTATATATTTATTCACCCATAAGCCCTTTTATTTTAAGGACTAGGAGAATATCCAGCGAGTTCCATCATGAATTTTCCAACCTTATTTTGTCCAACAATAGAACCGTCATTTTTTCTTTCACCACCTTCATCATTACTGATGGGGGTATCATAGAGAAGATACATTTTTTCATCACGTACTTTCGCGATAATTTTTTGGAATTTTTCATCTTCAGCGAAGCGTTGTGCGAGTGCTTGTTGTAGGAGTCCATCTTTAATACTATTCCAAGTGGCCTCATTGAAGTCGACTTTATATTTTTTCATAGTGCTTGTTTTAGCAAAATCAAGAACTGCGCGTCGTTCTTCAGCAAGTACAGTTTGTCGCACAGATTCTGAGGGAGTTTTACCAGGTCCACCTGCTCTTTCTTGGAGGATACCGAGATATTTTTGATGGATAGTACCATCGTGAGTGAAGGTATCTTTAGCGATTTGTTTTCCAAGTTCTTTTTTATTGGATGCGAGTGAATATTTCATTGCCGCGAGGAAGTGTTCAATGGAAGGATATTGTAATTGGGGCATATCAGAGGTAACTTTATCTTTAGGAGGATAGTAGATAGGGAAAGGGGCCGATAAACTAAGCCAGCGAGCAGCACCAGGTTCACCAATCTTCAATTTATCACTGAGGTCAGAATCATATTTAAACTTAAATACTTTTTTAGCAGGGAATTTTTTCTTTTCTGCGTCGACCAATTCAGAGGCTACAAATCGTTTTGCGGGTACTTCTTCTTTAGCGACTTCAGCACTGAGGGCTTCAGCGACGGAGGAGCCTTGAGGAGCCATAGAAGCAGATTTTTCAAGGACAACAGCGGCAGGTTTTGTTGCTTCAAGCACAGTTTCTAATTTAAGACCTTCAGTAGAAGGCACAACAGTATTTTGGAGCGCACCCATTAATTCAGCGCCTTGTTCAGTTCCATCGGTTTTTCGTTTGAAGATAAACCAACGATTCAAGAAACTAAATTGTTTTATAGAATCTGACATAGAATAAGCAACATTTTGTTTTAGAGCGGCTTCATAACTATCACTAAACATATTTGTAGATTTTTTTAACATAATGGAATCGCGTTCAGCCTCAGTAAGGAGTTCACAACCGATAAGTTTTAATTTATTAACGAGGAGTTCCCATGGCACCAAGTATTCAGGATGAGAGGCACCAATACTAATGAAATTAACATCAATTTTCATTCCAAATGCAGTTTCATCAAGAGGTAAATCATTTTGTTCATATCGTTTTGTGATAGACCAAAGAACACGTTCAGATGTTCCTTTTCCTTCTTTTCCTACAACTTGTTTATTTACATTGATTGTGCTGAGGAGGTCAAATACTGCTCTACCATCAAAGCAGCAACCGATAAAGTATCCTCCAACTTTGAGTGTTTGGCGAAGATTATCTAAGAATCCATTAAAGATTTCTTCATTTTGGAAGAAGTAATGAATAGCAAACATACAACTTACTACATCAGCACCTCCTTCTAGAGCCCCCATAAAGTTTTCAGCGACGAGTTTAGGAGGGTCTTGGATAGGTGCTTGAAGATTAAAGATTGCCTGCATAATAGCCGAATCTTCAGTGGTGGCACCAGCGGTTCCATTTGTAATTGATTTGGAGCAATCTCCAACTGCGAATACCATAGGGGGCACATTTTCTGCGCCATATTGAACGATAGTATTGAGTAAGCGAGCGTAAGCACCATCATTTTTATCTAAGATAGATTCGCTAGCAAAATCAATTCCAAACACCAATTTCGCATCTTGTCTCATCCATTTTTGGATATCTCCACCTTTACCGCAAGCCAAATCGAGGAGAGTTTTATTTCCACCCATAAGTGAACGTTGAAGCAAAATTCTTTCTTTAATCCAATGATTATGAAAGTCTTGTAACCCACGGACGAGTAGCATATCATTTTTGGGAGCAGTTCGATTATAATATTTACGAGAAGGGTCTGTTTCAATACCTTTATCTTCAGTCATATCAACAAGTTCACTTTCAGTGGGAGTATCTTTTCCAGTGCGAATCATTGTAAGGGTAATTGGTTCATAAATAGAATTCCAATTATCATTCGCAGTTTTTTCTGAATTAAGAGTTCTTTCTAATCCACTATTTCGTGTTCCATTTGTGATATCTTCAGCGCGGTGGAATCTTTCTGTTTTATCAACACGAACGCGAAGTGGTTTCCATCTCCATCCTGGTTCTTCAGAAGGGTCATAATACATTTCGACGATACTTCTATCCGTAATAGGTTCAACGACTTTTCCATTTTCATCAAGAATGGCCGCATATCGTTCTTCAGTTTCTTCATCTTTTTCAGTGGGGACATAACTTACTGCGCAAAGAGGATAGGAGTAAGTAGGAGGACTAAAGAGAACTGTTCGTAAATCTCCACGACTATTATTCGCGGCACTTTCAGGGATTTCATTCTTTGTTAAAATTGTATTTTTAGGGTCATCAAAGATAGGGTCACGACGACTTCCTACATAGAGGAACATTGTTTTACATTGGACACTTGCGCCTGTTCTAGGATGAACTTTAATTTCTACTTTATCAAGTCCAGTATTAGGGTCTTTATCCATAACAACCAAGAAATCAATAGTATTATCACGTGCTGGTTTCCATTTAAATTGAGATTCAAATGTAACAAGCGGAACAGTCGGCATAGGTTGGTCATTTTTTGTGAAAATTAAACCATCGACATTATATTTTAAATCTTGATTATCAAGAATAGCCGCAGCGTGTCCAAAAATACTAGTATCATCTTTTTTGCCGAAACGAAAGTTTTTATGACTGACTTGAAGCATAGATTCTAAAGTAACTGCTTTAGATTTAATAGAAGGACCATCTTTATCATTCCATGCTTTTACCCAATTGACGAGTGCACCATATCGTCCATTATATTCTTTTCCAGATTCTTCAATATAGAAGGGTAATTGTTCTACGCGAATACCACCAAGTCCATAGAAGATATCAAAGAGAAGTAATTGATAAATGGGATTTCCATCTTTATCTTCAGTGATGAGTTCTCCATCTACAAGAGTTTTTGCACAGGCATCACGTTGAAGGGCAGTTCGATAGACATTTTTTGCCATATCAATGAGGAATAATTCACCATCTTCATTACAATATCCCATTACGCGCAAACCATCGGCTTTATCAGTGACGTTATAACCATCACGAAGATTAAATGTTTTAGGTTCTCTTTCTTCTTTAATATTTCGTATTTGAAGAGTGCGAGGACAATTTCCACGAAACTTGGCAGTTTTTATAAATTGTTGATATTCCTCAAGGACTGCTTTTTTAACAGATTTACGAATGAGAAGAGTATTTTTTTGATATCCACGAAGGGCATCACCGATACCTGCGATAAAGGTTTTAGCGCCATCTTCAGGCGTTCTTCCTTCTTTGCGTAGGAGTTCTACTTCAACTTCATAGACAGGAGGTTTGGATAGGAAGTCATATTCACGGAACTTACGAACCCATCTATAATTTCCATTTCTATCAACATCTGTGCCACGAACCATAGAGAGGTCATAACGAATACCTCTTTCAGTATCATCAATTGTCCATCGACGAATTAAACGGAAGGCCTTTGGTTGAACATCCCATTTTGCGAGTAAACTTGTAACATCTTCATCTTCATTTCCGATGGGAATTTCACGACGGATTTTAATTTTTAAATCATAATCATCGAGGATGAGAGGTTCAGAAGAGGTTGATTTATCTTTAATGATGGCTGTGAAGGGTTTATAAGTGCGCACATCATCTTTGATATAGAATAGACTATCATCAATACAATATTGATTAATGAGACCTAAGCCTACTAGTGAGAAACGAACTTCTTCAGGTGTCAAGATATTTAATTTATCATCTTGAGGTGTTACAACAAAGTTTTTTGCTTTTAATCGTTTTATGATATTAAAAAACTCAGTAGAATCCACTCGACCTTTATGACCGATGACGGCTTCAAGTTCTCGATTTTTATATTTTTGGAATTCATCTACCAAGGTTTCTAATGCTTTGTACTCTGCTTTGCGTATTTCCATTTCCTATTGCTAACCTTGAACTTATAAATCCTTCAAGGTTCAACTTTAACCCCCTGCGTCTCGAGGTAACCAAATTGAAGCCAATGAATAGCCTGATATTTTCCAAGTGCTTTAGCATATTCTTCTTTGAGGAAGCGACCTGATTGTCCAGGTCCACGAGGAGGATTTCCACGATTGAGGGCATCCCAAGCGGTTTTGAGAGTTTCCATTTTACCATCTGCGACAGGCCATTCGACTTTCCATCCTTCGTGTTCACGATTGGAAATCCAAGCACCAAGTTCTCGAAGACTCATTTGTTTCGATTCAGTTTCACCAGCGGAACGATACCTTTCACGAGTCCAAAGAATGGTATAATTGGGGTCCCATAACCGGAGATCATTGGGAACAAATAAAAGTTTTTTTTCATTTTCATTCATTCGAACAATTTGAACTTTACAGAGTTGATGAAGAGCAGTTTCCAAGAGTTCAAAGTTTTCTTCTTCAGCAAATTCAACATTATGACCGATGGCTTCACAGATGCGAGTTTTTGACCATTTTCTAGAAAAAGAGCCTTCACCATCTTGAACTCTTTCTTGAAGTTCTACAGTTTTATCCATAAGCATGGTGCGACGTGACGCTTCAGTTCCTCCACGATATTCAACGTCAGTGGTCCAAAACCAAAGACTTAGAGGGCCGGGTGGTTGTAAGCGGGCCCAATGAATTTGATATTGAAGTTCTGTAGATTCATCTTGGGGTGCTTGATGGTTATCACCAGGCATATGTATAATGTCAGGAACTTTAGATTTATGAGGGTTTTTAAGTATTGTTTCAAGTAAAAGTTGGGAATTCATATTCACTGCTTCAACTTGTAGGTATAACTTTAAACACCTTAATTAAATTACTCATTACGTAAAGCGGCCATTTCTTGGTCACGTTTTTCAAAGTTTTTACGATTACTTTCACAGAAATTAATAAACTTTAAAATTTCTTCAAACATACTGGGTTTTAGTTTGGTAACATCAAAAAAAACTCCATTACTATTTTCACTAAATTCAGCTTCACCTCTTCGGAGAATGCGAAAAAGTTCTTCTTGTTCAGATTTTACCAAAGTTTTTATAGTTTCCCATACCTTTTTTCTTTCTTCATATTGTTCATTTGTGAGAGATTGTATTTGACTCATATCTACCTTAGAAATATTTCCTAGAAAATCATACTATACGCATTTTCTATACTTAAAGTTCGGTAGTTTGAGGTTCTAGTGTTTTTTTACCACGAATAACAATTTCCTCTTCATCAGAACCATTTTCAGAATTATTCTCAGAATTGTTATCAGAATTGTTATCAGAATTATTTTCAGAATTATTTTCTTCCACAGTTGTGGGAATAGTAGTCGCCGCAGGTTTTTTCTGAGTTGTGGATACTGCGGTAGATTTTTCTTTACGACCTACTTTTGCTTTAGCCCTTTCACGGATAGCGGCTGTGCTTACCACACGACTAGGTTCAATTTTTTGTAAATCACTCAATTGTTTTTTAGCACGGAATTTTCCAACACTAAGAATACTTGTATCATTGACTTGATATCGTGATTTTTTAATTTCAATTTCAATAACATCACCTTCTTCAACCTTATGATATTCTTCATTTCCCAAGTGAAGGTCGCGAGGAACCATAACACGAACTGCGCCGTTGGCATATTCGGCATAGAGGCCCATTTTATTTTTTCTCATAACTTTAGCATCAATTACAGTTCCATCAGGCGGGTAAAGAACTTTACATTCAACTTCACCAACAAAGAGAATATCACCAGAATAGCGGCCTTTTTCAACCATTCCATAGGAGCGAGAAAGAAGATTAATAGAACCAGGTACAATATATCCACTACGAGAACATTTACCTTCGTATTGAGTTCGTATTTTATCTTCTAGAATTTTATCAATTCCACCATCAGCGGGAATTTCATCTCCCAAATCTCTGGGAGAAAGGGTTACTTTCGTTTCGAATGTTGCTACAGTTTCCATCTTTTTACCCTTATTCTAACTTAGTAAAAAAAGTCAAGTTTAGGCACCTACTTCTTTTTTCCTTTTCCCTTTCCTCGAGATTTTTCAGAGAGTTTTACCTCTTTCACTTTTTCATATCGACCTTTATGACCAATAATTTTAGAAGAAATAGGTCTATAAAACCAACGTTTAGTATCAATTTTTTTCTTATCCATAAATCGTAATACAATATCAGTCAAAGCGCAGATTCTTTCTTGATTTTCAAACTTACGTTCACCTGTTAACGCATCCATAGAAATATCATAATCTTTACCAAGTGTTCTTTCAAGAATAGGGCCTAAAATAACAAGTTTTTTCAAATGGTCCGTAACTGCACTAGAACTAGCACATTCTTGTCCAAGTCCAACTTTACCATTTACAACAGGAGGTTCTGCACGTTTGAATACAATTTCTCCTTTTTTAGGAACTAAGAAACCGTAAAGTTTTCCTGTTGTATTTATATTTGCTTTCAAGTCACGAACCTTATTTGAAGAGGATGATTCTAATAATTCAATGATAGCATCATTACATTCTTCATCGCCACAGATAAATCTAAAATTTCCAGTGACAGGGTCAACAAATCTGAATGCTTTTGTAGAACCAGAATAAAGATATTGTTCTTCATAAATTGATTTTTGAGCCAAGGCACGTGTATGAAGTTTTTCAACTTGTTCCGCAGTTTCTCCACCACTAGGAGTTCTTAATTTGAACACGCTCCATAAATCCAAGAGTTTTCTTTGTTGATTAGGGCTTAATAATTCATCCCAAACATATTCTAAAAGAATCATTGCTAAGTCAGATTTATCTTGTTTTGTATTTTCACCATCTCCTATAGATTCTAAGAACCAATCGAACATTTCTAAGCGCTGCATCATTGTATTCTTAAGAATTGTATTTTTCTTATAAAAGGCAACTAATTGTGGTCGCACAGTTTTTTCAGGAATCTTATATTGACTTCTACCTCCATTTCGAATAAGATTTGCCCAACCTTGTATACTTTCCCAGAATTCTAAAATATCAACTGTACTCTCTTCTTTTATTTCTTCAACAGTTTCTTCATCTAAGACTGTGGCTGTTTTATCTTCAATATATAATTTAGGTTTATAAATATCTCGACGAACAGGATAATCAGAAATACGTAATGCGAGAGGAGCACGAATATTCTTTAGATAATCAGGTTGAAATACATAGAGACCATTTCGATATACAATATATCCTTCGTGATTGCCAACTTTTACTCGAAAGGCAGGATTGTTTGTAATGTCAGCCAACATTAAATTCACTGCGATTTGAGGATAAGTGCTAAAGTTACTAAAAATATCTTCTTCAGTAAAATATAGTGAACCACCATTTTCTTCAAACATATTTCGTAATTGTTGTTTGAGTTTTTGTTCTTGCCAACGCGCAGAAAATTCAGTATAGGTTCTTGTGCTTGCCTGAGCAGGAATTGTTACAGGATAAAAACATTTATATGTGGTATCTTTTAGCCAATCTGTAATAAAAGTATAAGGAATATCATTAAGATTTACATTATTTCGAGTAACTCCTTGACTATCAATCATAGTTTTAGGAGGTAAATTTTTAATTTGGATTACATCTTTATTAAGATTACAATCAATAGCACCACTTTTTAATGCACGTGAAACACGTCCAACTTCTTTTGCCTTATCAAGTGCTTTTCGATAATTATACATATCCATAGTTTCAATATAGGGTTCATCATCATCTTCAGGTTTTCGAAAACTATTGACAAGCATATTGATAGTACAATTTCGTTTTTCAGAAGGCAAAGCACGATGTGAGCAATAACGAATACCACGTCCAATGACTTGTTCCATTTTATTTAAGTGAAACCAACTATCAAAAATAAAGATTTCACGAATATATTTAAAATCAATACCTTCTCCAGCAACTTGTGAGCCAATAATAACTTTGATATCATGACCATTCATATTTGAAGCGGCTTGTTCTTTTCTTACACAATAGGTATTATTAGGTGAAAGTGCATAATCACTCGTGATTAAGATATAATAAGATTCTTTAAAAGCGTGGTCTTTTTGTTTGTGTAATTTTTGACGAACATTACAGACAGAACATATAAGTCCATCAGGATGTTGATTTCCATCAGTAAGAATTCCGTGTTCTTTATCAGTGCCATAAAGAACATAACCATTGGCTTCAAGACACATAGCAATGGGTAAGGCTCCAGATGAAACAAAACGACTATAAATAAAGGCAGGGCCATCGCAATGTTCAAGTCGGTCAAGAATATATTTCATTTTAGGTGAATGTCTATCAAGATTTTTAGCAAGCATCCATTCAGGGTCAAAGATACTTGTAAAATTACGATAGGGTACAAGATTTACTTTATCAGCACTATCATTTTTGGCTTCCTCTTCACCAACTTCACTGGCTTTAAAGGCTTCACTAAATCCATCTTTTTTAACTCTTTGTTCAATTTTAGAATCTTCATTTCCAGGAAATACCCAATTACCTGCCTGTATAAGTAAATTTGTATTTTCAATACCAAGACCTCTTTCTTCGGCTTCAAGCATTGTAAAATCTCGAAATTCTTCTTCAGTTTCTTCATCAAAGTAACAGGGAACAATGGGAAGTAAATTAATGTATTGGCGTCGTTTTTCCTTTATGGCTTGAACTTCAGGATTAAAATCTGGCCATTGAGGAAGTTCTAAAATCTTAGGGGGTATTTTCCTTTCACGAACCATAGTATTAATTTCTTGATTCGAATAACCAAATCGTTTTAGAAATTGAAAATAAGCAGCATTAATATCAAGAGGCTCAGATTCTTTTACGATAGGAAAACTAGGACGAAATCGAGTAATATTCATAGGGTCAAGGCGTGTAGGGAATGTTAAAGGATTTTCTCCACGCATAAAACTGACATATCGACTTGCGACTTTCATTAAGATTTCTTCACCTTGAGGAGTAAATGTGGAATCACGATTAAAAATCATTTCTTCAGTTAGAAGTTTAGATTGACGTTTGTATTCATTTAATAAAAGAAGATTCAATAAAAAGATAATTTCTTTATAAGAATTGTACATAGGAGTACCTGTTAAAAGAACAAGTGTCATGTCATTTGCACTACGAAGTAAATTCTTCAAGGCAGGAGTGAGTGATTTTCCTGCTTTGGATTGTGCCACACCTTCATCTCCTTCAGGTTCATCTCTATTTTCATCGGCACTTTCACCAATATCACGAAGAGTGAAGATATTAATTCAGCTAAAGATCTCATAGCATCCACTGTAGCTGTGTATGAACTTGAAAAGC
>JACCDW010378073.1_pt1 | contig 11928 bp, 7 predicted proteins | sample 7449781 | NCBI WGS metagenome assembly JACCDW01 (sample SAMN15323449, study PRJNA562643) | freshwater metagenome | isolation source: river surface water | place: USA:Blue River Watershed | collected 2017-08-18
GCACAAAAGACACTACAATCACAACTAAGTTTAACAATTTTAACGAATTGCAAACAGGTATTAGATTGGGTGGCCCCATCATTCAGGATAAATTATTCTTCTTTGCAAATGCTGAATTTACTTCACGCGTTCAGCCGGTAGATAATATAGCATTGACTCAGAATACTCGCGCAACACAAATTGACTCAATCGCACAATTGGTTTCTTCGCATCTGAATTCCAAATATGGATATGATCCGGGGCAATTGAGAGGATTTGAAATCACTCGTCCTTCCACAAAAGTATTTGCTCGTTTGGACTGGAATATTGATGAGAGCAATCGTCTCACTTTCCGAAATAACTATGTAAGTGCTTATGATGACAATTATAGCACTACAGTTACAAGTTTGAGATTCAGCGATAGAAATTATCGATTCAATAATTCCCAGAATTCAACAGTGTTGGAACTCAATTCTTCATTGGGCGATGATATGCACAATGAATTGATTGTAGGTTATACCAGAATTCGAGATTTCCGTGAAGTAACAGGTAAACCATTCTCAGCAATCACCATTAATGATCCAAGCATGGGTTCCGGTGTAGGTATTCAATTTGGTTCAGAGGAATTTTCGAATTTCAATAAACTAGATCAAGATGTAATTGAAATCACCGATAATTTCACAATGAATCTTGGCGATAATCATACATTGACGATCGGTACACAAAATGAAATTTTCTCATTTAGAAATCTCTTCATTCGTGATGCTTATGGAACATATCGCTTTAATTCTTACTCTGATTTTGTTGCCGGTAATGCAGCAGCAGTAAGCATGTCATTTGCTCGTCCTGGCTTCCAAAATGATTGGGCAGCTGAATTCGGTGCAATGCAACTCGGTGCATATATTCAGGATGACATCAAGGTAACCGATAATTTCAAAGTAAATCTTGGTTTACGTGTAGATGTTCCTGTATTCCCTGATGCACCATCCTACAATTATAAAGCAGAAAATGGTTTTGTAAACACAGCTGCCGTTACCTATGCCACAAATGGCAATGGTTCTATTAAATATGCCAATGATTCAACGAAAACACTTGGATGGAAAACCTCAGAAATGCCAAAGTCAGCATTGCTCTTCTCTCCAAGAGTTGGCTTCAATTGGGATGTGAATGGCGATCAATCACTTCAAGTTAGAGGTGGAGCTGGAATTTTCACAGGTCGTGTGCCATTCGTATGGATTTCCAATCATTATGGAAACACAGGCGTTGAAATCGCTCGTTTAACTTTAAACACAGCGGGTACAGATACAGTACGATTCAATCCAAATATCGCAAATACACTTTCAGAGAACTTGAAAGATACGACAAAGATTGCTTCAACTACAGAATTGAATCTTACAGGTAATGACTTCAAAATGCCTCAAACATTCCGCATGAATTTGGGCATGGACTATAAGTTGCCGGAAGACATCATTTTGACTGTCGATGGAATGTATTCAATGAATTTGAATGAGATTGCTTATTCTGATTTGAATCTTGGTGAGCGTCGTGATACAACACAATTTGGAACTACTTTACCAGGAAATCGTGGCGTATTTGGTATTTATAATGGTCGAAATACTACAGCACGCTTCCTTGATGGTCGTAAGAGTTTCACTAATGTTATTTTGCTTAGCAATACAGATATGGGCTATTCATACAATATGTCCGTGCAATTGCAGAAGTCTTGGAAATCAGGTTTGGACTTGATGGCAGCCTATACTCACTCAGCTTCATATGATATCAATTCTGGATTATCATCACAAGCTGTATCACAGTGGCGCTTCAATTATATTCAGGATAATCCAAATACTCCAACACTTGCACGCTCATATTTTGACATTCCTCATCGCTTGATTGCATCAGCTGCATATCGCATTGAGCTTGCTCCTGAAGTTGCTTTGAAAGCTTCTTTATTCTATGAAGGTCGCTCAGGTCAACCATTCTCTTATGTATATGATGGCGATCTCAATGCTGATGGTCAAACCAGCAATGACTTGATTTATGTACCAAAGGACAGAAATGATATTGCTTTGATTTCTGGTACAGCCCGCGCTAATGATGCTACATATGATGCCCTCGATCGCTATATCACCAATGATGATGGCTTGAATGCTGCTCGTGGTACAATCATTGAACGCAATGCAGCTCGCGAACCTTGGAATAATCGCATTGATTTGCGTATCGCGGCAGATATCCGTAATCCATTTGCAGATGGACATAATCTCGAAGTTTCTCTTGACATCATCAATCTTGGTTCAAATGCATATCGCTTTGTTCCTAATCAAAGTGATGCAGTACTTCGATTTGAAGGCTTGGCAAGAACAGGTAATACATTTGGAGCAAATGGCGCAGAATTGCCAGTTGGCACTCCAATGTTCAGCTATCGCGATAAAGAGAACCCATATCAATACTCCGATCTCCTTTCACGCATGCAAATGCAATTGGGAATCAGATATTCATTCTAATCGGGTTTGAATTGACAAAAAAACCTCTCATGTTCTCATGAGAGGTTTTTTTTTGGCATGGCTATTGTTGTACATAGTTAAACTAGACAATCTTTGGATTTGTCTTAGATTTGCTCAATTAGAATAATCAAATATAGGAGTGTGATCATGCGCTTTGCGACACTCATCATAAGCTTAATTCTCTTCTGCGGAAATTCAGTCAATTCTCAAGTTGTTGGTCAATATTTCCCGCCTTTAAATCCTCAAGCAAAATGGGACACTCTTTCAGCTGAAAAGTTGGGATGGTGCACAGAAAATATACCTGTTCTCTATGAACAATTGGAGAGATCCAATACAAAAGGATACATTCTATTGTACAAAGGTCGTATTGTACTTGAAAAATATTTCGGTGATTTTGCCAAAGACAGTGCATGGTATTGGGCATCAGCAGGAAAAACACTTACTTCATTCTTAATTGGGAAAGCACAAGAAGAAAAGAAATTGAGTATCGAAGATCCAACTTCAAAATATTTGGGAATTGGCTGGACTGCAATTCCTAAAGAACAAGAAGACATGATAAAAATCAAACATCAATTAACTATGACAACAGGAATTAGTGATGATGTATCTGATTTGGACTGTACGATTGATAGTTGTCTTCAATATAAGGCTGATCCTGGACTTCGTTGGTCCTATCATAATGCACCTTATACATTACTCGAAGACGTACTTACAAAAGCAACTGGACAAACATTCAATGCTTATACACAAAGCACAATCAAAAATCGAATTGGTATGACCGGCCTATGGGTAAAGTCAGGTCCATATAATAATGTATATGTGAGTACTCCCAGATCCATGGCACGTTTTGGGCATCTTATGTTAAATGATGGAGTGTGGAATGGCGATACAATCATGAAGGATCGTGAGTATTTCAATTCCATGGTCACTCGATCACAAGTGCTTAACCCATCCTATGGATATCTCTGGTGGCTCAATGGACAAAGCGGATATATGCTACCAGGTTTTCAATTCTTTTTCAATGGCAATTTGGCAAAAGAAGCGCCAGAAGATGTTATTTCTGGTATGGGAAAGAATGGTCAAATAGTGTCTTACTCAAAACAACATGAACTCGTGATGATACGAATGGGACAAGCTCCTGATTCACTGGGATTTGTGCCTAATTTCTTTATGAGCGATATCTGGAAATTAACAATGGATGTGGCTTGCAGAGCAACATCTGTGGAAGAAACAAGAGAAGCACTGTCATCAATAGTAGTGCATGACAATATGGTGAGATTCACAAATCCCGAACCTGGTTCAAGAATCATGATTTATGATATGACAGGAAAAAAGGTGCATGAACAAATAGATCATGCACCAATTGATATATCGGAGTATTCTTCGGGCGTATATGCTTTGGTAATTTCCTCCAAGAAAGGAAATTACACTGAGCAAATCGTCAAGAGGCAATAACTAAGCTTGGAATTTCTATAGATTCCACTTCTCGAGCATATTTTTCGAGGTCTTCTATCATATCAGGACATTCATAAGAGCAATTCTTCAAAAATGCTTCATTGATACTCTTATAATATTCAATACCGGAAAGTAAATTTGTTTTAAATGCATTGAGAGTTCTGAATGTGTTTTGATTCAGAGACAGTGCATTTCTGTCTATTTCTTTACGAAGATATTTCACATAAAGCACCAATTCATTGACAAATAGGGATGCTCTTTCTACAGAATTACGAACATTCGTTCTTCCATAGATATGATCTATCATCTGAGCTAATGTAAATGTACCTGAAAAATATGCAAGATTCGGACCGGGGCAGATAATAACGCCCTCAGGTTTATGTTGCTTATTTACGATATCATTTTTAAGCAATGCCGTTGTACCTAATCCAGTACACAAACAATCCTTTTCAACGATTGCAGCAAATTTCTTTTTATACTCTTCTTCGGGTAAATCTGCTTTATTCAACTCATCAATCTTCAGTCTCTGATATTTGATAGATGCTGTGCAAATTGGATCAGTCGAAAATTCCGAATTAGATACAAGCAATTTCTTCACGCATGGATTTCCAGGCTTACCAGCTGCAACCCGGTCATCACGCAACTTTTGAGAACCGCTTTTTCTGAAATGATTAAATGGTATGCCAAGTGGAGAAGCACCGCTTAGATAATAATCATCGGGTTCAGCAGTGGCCAATGCATTAAGTGTGGCATCATCTACATTCGTTGCTTCTGGAACAAGCAGGAATGGACTTCCCCAGCCGGTTCCATCCAATTCATAATATTCAATCATAAACTCTTGCTCATGTGCAGTACCAATACCACCTTGATAAGTGATTCTCTGCATAGGCATACCCGGGAAGGTATTCTTGCCGAGAGCTTCCAATGATGCATTACAGAGTGTTATCAATTCATCACGAAGAGCTTGTCTATTGTCTTTGAATGACTGCAAAATCGGACCACATAGCAGACCATCGGTTGCAAATGCATGTCCACCACAATTCAAACCGGATTCAATTCGGAATTCAGACACCCATATTCCCTTTTTTGCTAGAATCTTACCTTGAACTACAGCACTGCGATAATCACTTACTTTGAGAATTACACGCTTTTTGAGCGAACCGCATTCAGTTGGATAAAAATCATCAAAAGAAGCGATATAATTATAGAGTCTTGGATTATATCCTGCAGAAAAAATAATTGAGGAATTCAATGTGCTTTGGGCATAACCACGAAGTGCTGTCAAAGCATCAGATTGCTCAACAGGTAATGGTTCACCTGTTTTTGCAGCACCGAGATTATCCACTTTGGACATAATATTGACATCAATATATCCTGGTACTATAGCTTTTCTTAATTCAGCTTCAATCGCTGAACGCTCAGGAGATTCATCCATCAAAATCATATTGCGATATTTTGACTTGACCGGAGATGATTCAGGTAACAATTCAAAATATTTAACGATTTCTGATCCGAAAGTGAATTGTTCATTGCGAATAGACTCGATTTTCTTCTGAACCAATTGGTCGAGCAAATTGCAATATGCTGTTATGCGCTTGGCTCTTGAGTCAAACTCTTTTTTATCAATAGGTATAAATTCTATTCCATTTTTCTTGGAATGATGCTCTCTCATCATCTCGAGTAAATCTTCTTCCATAATGGATACAACAGAAGAAATACCATATTGAGCAACTTTCAAGGGTGTGTCAACCGAGAACGATAATCCCATGACAGGGATATGGAAATTATGTATATAGTTCATACTTTCATCATTATTTAACTTGAATATGCCCATAAAACTACGAATAATGAAGTGAATGGAATAGAGGAATTTTTTCAAATAATTACATGAATATGACAATAGTAATTAATACATGGAGAATTTCGCCATAGTTACCCCTAAAATCCATTAATTATAACCATCAATTCTTGATTTCCACACGTAAAACACCTTTTCTGTAATTTGCGTTCACCTATTCTTACAAATTCAGTATGTAGATATGGAATGGCTTTATTTATGCTTTGCAGGTATTTGTGAAATGGGATGGCCAATAGGAATGAAATTGACCCAAGATCCTTCCAAAAGACTATGGGGCATGATTCTTGCAATTGGCTCAATGCTCCTAAGCTTTTATTTTCTGTGGCTGGCACAGAAGTCCATACCGATTAGTACTGCATATATGGTTTGGACAGGAATTGGAGCAATTGGAACAATGGCTATTGGAATTATATTCTATGGAGATTCCTCCAGTTTCTGGCGTTTATTCTCAGCCTTTCTGGTATTAGCTGGAATTGTCGGATTAAAACTCAGCACATGATATACTATCGCCTGTAATGAATCGTCATGTTCGGGCACAAATACTGAAAAAACAACAATTATATATATGAAAAGAAATCCCAAAAGAGTTTTGGTTGGCATGTCTGGGGGAGTTGATTCCTCGGTCGCCGCATGTCTATTGCATGAGCAAGGATATGAAGTGATAGGAATCACAATCAAGACATATAGATATGAAGATGTGGGCGGAAATGTTGGGAATGATTCCTCCTGTTGCTCACTTGATGGCATTAATGATGCCAGACGCGTATGTAATGCACTTGGTATTCCTCATTATGTGGTTGATTGGTCTGAAAGATTTAAAGAAGAGGTAATCGATTATTTTGTAGAAGATTATCTTGCCGGAAATACACCCAATCCTTGTGTAAAATGCAATCGTACTATCAAATGGGGTGAAATGCTGCGTAAGGCTGACATGCTTGGTGCAGAATGGATTGCCACTGGACATTATGCTAATATCAGAAAAGATCCTCAAACCGAAAGATATATTCTCTCAAGGGATTCAGACAATATCAAAGATCAGTCCTATGCTTTATGGGGCTTGAAGCAAGAGCATTTATCAAGAACATTGTTTCCACTTACAGGATTCACAAAGGTTCGCTCCAGAGCAGAGGCTGAGCGCTTCGGTCTCACAATTGCTAAAAAACCTGAATCCTATGAAATCTGTTTCATTCCAGATAATGATTATAAACGCTTCATGCGAGATATGGTCCCCGACCTAGAAACTAGAGCAGGAAAAGGAGATATTGTGATGGAAGGTGAAGTTATTGGCTCCCATCAAGGATATCATGGATTTACTGTTGGACAAAGAAAAGGCTTAGGTATTTCACATCCAGAGCCACTCTATGTGCTAGATGTGCTTGCTGAAACAAATACTGTTTTGGTTGGAACAGAAGAACATTTACTCTCTAAAGAACTCATTGCACATTCCATCAACCTGATTAAATATGCTGAGATTGAAGGAACAAAAACATTCACTGTGAAAATACGCTATAAAGATGAAGGTGCTCCTGCTGATTGCATCATGCTCTCAGATGGAACAATGCATGTGAAATTCCATGAAGATCGTAAAGCTATTACTCCAGGACAGTCTATAGTGCTTTATGAAGGTAATGATGTAATTGGAGGTGGAATAATAGATCGAATCAACCATTCTGAGATTGATGCATGATTAATGCATTGAATCATAGACTACTGTTCACATGCTTGATACTTCTGGCATTCATACCAACATTTCTCTTTGGGCAATTCAGGCAAGGCAGCATTCCTCAGAAAAAAGTGCCTGCAATGTTTGTAGATGCCATATGGTTCAAATCTGATGGTGATTCATTACCATTTATCGATGTTTTTGCAATGATTCCATATGAGGCATTACAATTCTCACCGGAAAAAAAAGGATTTAGTGCAAATATCACCGTTTCATTATCGATTCGTGATACAACAGGAAAAAAGATTGCAGAACAATCTATAGATCGCAAGATTTTTGCAGAAACATATGAGCAATCTCGTGGAGGAAATGCGGAATTTAATCATGTGCAATTTCGAATTCCGGCCGGATTCGGCAATCACACATGTTTCGTGAATGTTCATGATGTAGTGGCTAATACGGATATTCGCGAAGTGAGAACGGTCACTATTCCCAAATGGTCATATCAAGAAAAGGAACATCGATATCTTTTTAGTGGCATGATGTATGCATCTGCAGTTGAAGAAAAAAGTGATGGGTCAATTGTGATTACACCTCATCTATCAAATAATGTAGCTGGCCTCATTGACGGATTTTTTCTCTATGTGGAGTTATATCATTTTGGTGCTTTAAAAGATGAAATTATTGCTATACGCTATACGATTTCTGATGAAAAACAAAAAGAAGTATTTCTAAAATCAGTACCAATCACCTATTCATCAGGTAGAGCTGAATCTCAGCATCTCTATATACCCGTCAAGCAAATGCCGATATTGTCATCGGGAAACTATGTTATGACAATCATGGCTTATTCGATGAAAGATGATTCTATTGATACAGAATTAACTCGCGTATCAAGAACTCTAACAATCGAAAAAACCATCGGTGGTATTGTCTATCAAGATCTGAAAAAGGCAATCAGACAATTACGATTCATTGCTACGCAAGCTGAAATTGATCATATCAATGAAGGCGAAGATGAGGAAACAAAAAGAATGTTATTTGAAGAATTTTGGAAAGGTATTGATCCGAATCCATCCACTTCGCGCAATGAAGCATTCGAAGAATATTATGGTCGAATTGAATACTCAAACAAGAACTTCAAATCTTATACAGAAGGCTGGATGACAGATATGGGAATGGTGTATATTATCTTTGGTCAGCCATTTCAAGTTGAACGAACTCCGCGTAGCTCTGATGGTAGAACATATGCTCGATGGATATATCAAAATCAAAGACAATTCACTTTTGTCGACAATAGTGGTTTTGAAGATTTTCGTTTAACAAGTCCATTTCCCACAGGCATAAAGTATAGATATTCGGGGACACAATAATGCAAAAGAATATCAAGCTTCACATCATTGTCTTAGGCATGCTCCTATTATCAGGATGCCATACCTATGACAATTTCACGACCTATTTCAATACATATTATAATATGGATAGATTGATTTGGGAAACGGAATATGATTTTGAAGGAACGGAAATCATGCGCAGGCAAAAACCAAGAGTACTTACTCCGGTTGATAGCGGAATGCGCTTTGGTCAAGATGCCTTTGGAAGACCTGCAGAGATACCTCAATTTTTGAAAGATCTCATGATTGAGCAAACTCGACTTCAACCTGTGAAAGTGAAATTAGATTCGGTGATTATCAAAGGATCTAAAATCCTCAAACAACATCCCAAATCAGATTATGTTGAAGGTACTTTGCTTCTTATGGCAAAGTCATTCTTCTATCAAAGTGAATGGGTTTCAGCTGAAATCAAATGCGCTGAATTGATCGATAGATTCCCACTCGGAGACATGTCACCAGATGCTCATCTTCTTCTTTCCAAAGTGTATCTTATTCAAAGAAAATATGCACTCGGAAAAACCATGCTTTCGCGAACAGCAGATATCGCATGGTATAAAAAACGATATGATATTCTTTCTGAAGCATTCCGTTTGATGGCCGAACAAGCAATTTTTGACAATGATGAAGTGGAAGCCGTAAGGCCATATAGACAAGCCATTGCACAGAGTGATGATGGTGAGATCCGTGCTCGTTGGCAATTGGATCTTGCATCATTGTATTATCGATTGGGTAAGTTCGACAGAGCTTTGAAAGAATTCAATGCCGTTCTTGATGAAAGCCCAGAACTCGTTCAAGAATTTGAAGCAGAATTATATAAAGCTTCTTGTTTGATGTATCTCAATAAACATGAAGAAGCACAAGTAATACTCGATGATCTTGATGGAAATGAGAATTTCAAAGACTATAAACCAGATATTCTTGCTCAAAGACTTCGCATGCTCCGCATTCAAGGGAAAAAAGAAGAATTCGACAAAATGGCCACAGAAGCTCAAAAGTATGCAGGCTTTATTGCTATTCCAGTTGTATATTTTGAACAAGCAATGGACCTCTATAAAAAGGGTAAATATGAAGAAGCAAAGTCATATTTCGCAAAATCAAAACCTGTAAAGTCGCAAGTAAGTCAAGCAGCTTCTAAATATTATGGACTTATAGCAGAATGGGGACAAAAACATGATTGGCTCACTAAAGCTAAACCTTCTAACGATTCTTCACATATTGATTCTATTGGAGTGAATATTCATGATTCCTTGCGCACGCAAATCAATATGCTGCATTATCAATTGGCAAGAATTCATGATCAATTATATAATCAAGATTCAGCTTTACATTATTATACAATTGCTGCAAAAACCGCAATACCCACCGATTCAAATCGGGCCCAATATCTCTTTAGTTTTCAGAAAATGATACGAAAGGATCAACCTGAATTGGCAGATTCTATTCTAGAAATTCTTGCATATGATTATGGTAAAACAGAATATGGACAAGAAGCTCGAATTCAAATGGGGTTCACTGATGCAGTAGTTATTGATACACTTGCAGAATTATATTCATCGGGAATTCGATTTAGAAATATTTCTAATTATGTACTTGTAGCAAGACAATTCAATCGCATAGCAGAGGAATACAGGGATTCACCACTAGCTCCGAAAGCTTTATATTCACTCGGATGGATGTTTGAGAATACTCTCATGCAACCTGATAGCGCCATATATTATTATCGTTTGCTTGTTGAGCGATATCCTCAATCAGAATATGCTAAAGATGTGCGCGCTGGAGTTGAAATTGCTCTCGCACATCAAAGTGGTTTATATGATATCAGTACAGGAAAATTTAAAGATAGAACACCAAACGTTGATACGATACAAGTACCTGCAGTTGATACTACAACTAAAAATGACGCACAAATTCAGCAGAAAAACGATAATTCCAGAACTTTGACTGATCCTAATATTAATCAGCAAAAAGAACCACTCAAACAACGCAGACCAAATCAAAACAATCAATTGATTAATCCTAATCAACCAATGCAATTACCTGTGAATGCTCCATTACCGGGCAATATGCAGATCTCACTTCCACAGGATGCAAGTCCTGCGGATTCGATGAAAATTGGTGATCCACCTTAATCGATTGATTGCCATATTCCTGGCAATTCTCTTCCCCTCTCTTGATAATCGAGTCCATACCCAATGATAAATACAGGTGGAATATCAAAACCTGTGAACTCTTTTGAAAGGTCAACATTATGTTGATCAGGCTTCGAGAAAAGTGTGACAATAGTGCAAGAAGCGATTTGCATAGTTTCCAAAACTCTTTTCAATTCCCTGATTGTTCGCCCCGAATCAATGATATCTTCAATGATGAGAATATGCTTTCCTGCATAATCATCCTCTAATTCTCCCACCGAGACCACTCCCGAGGAAATCGCTGCACCTTTATAACTTGATGCTCGAATCATGTCGATTTGCATCGGAATATGCATATGCCTCACCAAGTCAGCTGCAAAGATGAATGCACCTTTTAAAGTGACAAGCACCGTGATTTTATCAACTTCCGCAAAATGTTCATTCAGTGCTTGTGCTATTTCTTTGACTCTATTAGCAATAGCTTCAGGTACAATGTACTCTTTGAAATGTAAATCATGAATAGTTTTGATTTCGGACATATTTTTCTCAAAAATGAATATTCATATTACTGAATTATTATCAAAATTCGAGAATATGCCGTATGCCAAACATGATGGTTGTCTGCATATTCTGCATAGAGAAGTCTTTTTGAGGAGTATAGAGTAGCATAGGAGAGGCAGTAATTGAAAATTGATCCGATACATCATATGACATGGATAAACCAAGTGATGACATCGCAATACCTGTAACTGTCTGTAACTTTCCCGGTCTGACAATTAATAATCTACGAGTGGCTATAGTATATCGAGTACCAACTATTGATGCAATTGGCGATAAACGAACATTACCCCATTGAAATATACCCATTAATGTAAGCGCGAGATAATTAACAGTCTCTGTTTCAGCTCCAAACATTCTATCATAAGAAAGATCAATCATGAATGAA
>JACCDW010058261.1_pt1 | contig 11927 bp, 7 predicted proteins | sample 7449781 | NCBI WGS metagenome assembly JACCDW01 (sample SAMN15323449, study PRJNA562643) | freshwater metagenome | isolation source: river surface water | place: USA:Blue River Watershed | collected 2017-08-18
CCGTGATTTATCGTGATTACCGAGCAGGGGAGACATCACCGTCTCGGGACCGAACACGCGGTCGGAGGCGGCGGCAGATCTTTCCAGAGCGGCAAAGTCCTCCTTGCCGGTGCCAAACACCTCCAGGAGGGTATCATAAAGAGGAAACTCAAACTGCCCGTCCAGTCGGTTGGGGCCGATAAAGGAGTTGATACCGGGCCGGTCCATGAAGGTTTCGCCCACGAGGTAAAAGGAGTCCTGGGAGGCTTGAGGCAGACTTTGCCGGAGGCCCTGCCGGAAAGAGGTCCAGAATTTCGGCGGGATATGCTTCACGGCATCGAGGCGAAATCCGTCCAGATGAAAACGGCGGACCCAGTCGGCGGCATTCTCAATCAGAAAGGCGCTGCTCCCTGCCCCGTAATTGAAGCGGGGGAGAAAAGGCTCAAACCAGGTGGTAAACTGGGTTTCGTTGTCCCACTTGCGGAGATTTTTTGTGCCATCCGGTAGCAAAAGAGAGCCAAACCAGTCCGGATTTTTTTTGAAGGAGGGATGCTCCTCGTGGACGTGAGCGAGAACCAGATCGAGGAGAATGCTGATGTTTTTCCGGTCGGCCGATTCGGCGAGGGCGGTCAGCGCCGCATTCCCGCCAAAGCGTGACTCCACTTCAGTGGAACTGATGGGCCAGTAGCCATGATAGCCAGTGTACCAGCGGCGGGGCTCCTTGTACTCCTGATAGGGGGGGAGGGGATTTTGGTTTACCGGGGAGAGCCAAAGGGTGTTGATGCCCAACTTCTCAAAATAGCCCTCATCGATGAGTTTTTTCACTCCCGCCAAGTCGCCTCCCAGATACTGGGCCGGGGGTTCAACCTTGGCGTCCGGCTTGGGATTGTTGGAGGGATCCCCGTCGACCAGTCGGTCGATGAAGGCGAAATAAATGATGTGATCGTGGCGGTTGGCCCCTGCCGGCAGATCTTCGCTAACCTTGGTGCGGATTGGGAACGCGGGTGTGCCGTCGGAGCCCATTCCCATCAGGCGGATCCAGGATTCAGGGGGCAACCCAACGGTTTTTACCAGCCAACCGCCGTCGGCGGCGGGTTCGACCGGGAGAGCGCGGGAAGTTCCTCCCGGCAGCTGAGCGACCGCTGAAATTTTGGCAGGTTGCCAATCTTCCGGATGGCTGCCGAAGGAAAGAAAATCCTGGCCCCGGGAGCGGGCGAACAGGACCGGGGCCTGGCCGGGTGAGCCGGAAACCTGAGCCAGAGAGTTTTCGTTACCCGTACCGTCTCTGGCGGTTTGTTTGTTGGCTGGATCGAGACGCCACTGTCCGTCCACCACCAGCTTGTAGGGGTGGGAGCCCGGGGGCAGCCCGAGGGAGAGTTCCCAGGTGTTTTCGCCCGTTTTTTTCATCGGGTTGGCTCCGGTGTTCCAGCCGTTGAATGAGCCGGCCACGCTTACGGACTTTTCCGAGCCGGTGCCGAAATAGCGAAACTTCGTCTGCGGAGTGGATTGAACCGCGAGGGTAAAAATTCCCTCCCGAGGTTCGCCTTGAGCGGGGCGGATACGCAAGAGCAGGTCTTCCATGCCTTGGGCTCCATTTTCCGGCACGATGCGAAGCACGGTTTTGGCTGCGTCCAAGTCCACCTGGAGCTTTTCCATGGGGGTGGGGCGTGCCAACTCCAACTTGTCCCCGGCCGAAAGTTCCAAGAAACGGGTTAAATCAAATTCCGTTGCTTTTTCGGCGGTCACCACTTGGACAGGAATCCATCCCATGAAGGAAGTGGGCTTTGTTTCCGCATGGGATTCGAAAAGGGGCCCAGCGAGAAGCAGGCCACAAACCGTTGAAAGCAGCAAAGAGTGTTGAGATTTCAAACCTAGAGAAAATACCAATGGGAGAAGGGGTTGCGTAACAAAAAACAGTTTGTTTTTACACAAAAATAGGTAAATTGTAGGAGTTGAATAAGGCCTTTTTAACCGCACGTAAACGCATGGGAACTAGCCGTTGGGCAAGTTTTGCCGATACTGATCTTATGCCCGTAAGGTCATGGTTCCTTTGTTTGGGGCTCTTTCTTTGTCTTTCGTTGCAGAGCGTCCAATCCCAAGAGTCCCAGTGGCAATCTTTGGCTGGTGAGGCCAGTGCCATGAGCCGCAAGTCCAAACCGGAGTCGATGGACTACAATCTCGACTTGGGCCCGGTGCTTTTGAATGTGGGGGCCTCGCTTTCCGGGGGATACAACTCGAACGTCAATCTGACCCAAAACGGAAACAAAGGCAGCGGCTACACAACTCCGGCTGGCACGTTGAGCCTGATGTGGCCGATCACGGACTTAAACACCCTGACGTTCTCCGTCGGGTTCGGTTACTCGTACTATTGGGACGTGTCGGAGACCGACAGCCCGGGCGGCTTGTTTATCAGTCCCAACAGCGCTTTGCAGGCCACCTTTTTCGTCGGGGATTTCCGTTTTACGCCCTACGACCAGTTCTCCCTTCAGAATGACCCCACCCAGGCAGGAGAGCTGAGCGATGTGTCCCGATTCACGATTTATCAGAACAGCGCCGGCTGCAAGGTGGATTGGGATCTGGCGGATCTCATCGTCACGGCCGGGTTTGACTGGTTCAACCTCTGGTCCGGGCAGAGCTCCTTCCAGAATCTGGATCGCCGAACCCTGACCCCCAGCTTGGCCACCACTTACTACCTGACCAAAACGCTGATCGTGGGGATGGAGGGTGTGGCGGCCATCACGAACTACAACTCCCCCCAGACCCAGACCGTCACCAATCCACAAGATAACTCCACCACCACCGTCAATGGGCAGAACAACAACAACATTTACCAAGTTGGCCCCTTCGTAAACTGGCAGATTTCTGAATATATCACCGTCACCGGTCGGGGAGGATGGGTGTGGGGCCAATTCACCGGGAGCAACACTCCCGAAAACGCGGCGGGGGGAAATCCATCCACCTACTATCTGAATCTCGGCTGGAGCCACCGGCTGAATGAGTATTTGAATTACAACCTCACCGCGAGCCGCAGCACCCAGCTTTCGGCCATCGTGGGCAGTAACTTTGTTGAGGTGTGGAACTTCGGGGCGGGCCTGAACTGGAACGTGATCGACCAGTTGAGCCTATCGACGCCATTTTCCGCGCAGCTGGGCCAGGTTTCCGGCAACCTCTACCCGGAGCAGTACCAGCAGTACAGTGCGGGAATCAGCCTAGGCTACCGGATCACCGAGAAACTCGGGAGCAGCGTGAACTTCATGTACATTCTGAAGGATTCCGACCTGCCCGATAATGGTTACCAGCAGTGGAATGCCTCCGCGGGTTTTAATTATGATTTCTGAACCGCCTAGAGCTTGGATCCGATGGATGTTGGTGGCGGGGCTTTCGCTGATCTTGGGCGGCAGCGTTCCCCATGCGTGGGCCCAGGCCCGTCTGTCCCTGCGGACCTCGGAGCCAGCGTCGGCCACCACCCCGACGGCGGGGGCACCGGTTCTGTCGGATCCGGCCAAGGGCAACCCCATGGACTCGTTGGACGACCGGAAGCCGATCGCGGTCGGAAATCTGCTCGAGTTCCGCGTGCTGGAGGATCTCGACGAGGAACCGGATCCGAGGGCGGACCCCACCGCACAAAACCCCCTGACGATGAATCGGCTGCAGGTCTCCGACAGCGGAGAAGTGGAGCACCCTTACTTCGGCCGGGTGATGGCGAAAGGGAAAACCCACCGGCAACTGGCCGAGGAGATCAAAAAAATTCTGGAGAGGCCCGACGGGTACTATTATCAGGCCACGGTTTTGATTTCGCTAGCCACTTCCGGCGTCTCGCGGGGCAAGGTTTACATCAGCGGGGCGGTGAGCAAGCCCGGGCCTTTTGATATTCCGGTGAATGAGAATATGACGGCCAGCAAGGCTCTCTCTTCCGTGGGGGTGTTGGAGGAAAGGGCGGCGATCAACCAGATCAAGTTGATCCGGAAGGTTCCGGAAGGAGCCCCGCCACCGGAGCCGATCATCATCAATCTCGATGACATCCGCAAGGGTCTCACCGGATCGGATCGTGTTTTGGAGCCGGAAGACCAGATCATCGTTCCGGCGGTGACCAGCCGCGGGCAGGTCAGTGTGGCCGGCAATGTGGCCCAGGTGGGAAACTACCCCATTCCGCTGGACCGGGAGCTGACCGTGAAGGACGTCATCGTGCAGGCCAAGTTCGGAGACTTTGCCGACAAGCGCCGAGTCAAACTGTTCCGAAAAGGAGAAAAGGGGGAGCCGATGGAAATCGACATGGTGAAAATTCTTGAGACAGGTGAGGAAGAAAACAACCCGGTGCTGCAGGATGGGGATCACATCTTTGTGCCCAAACGCCTCTTTAACTTCTAAGGTGCCGGGCCATGGCTGAAATCGGACAAGAACTAGGCATTGGCGGACCGCTCTCTCCCGCGGCTCTGCGGGCGCGGGTGTATCGGTACAGCCTGCTGCTGCGGAAGTACTGGTGGTTGCCGCTGATGATCCTGTCAGCCTCCCTGCTGGTCCAAGGGGTCCGTTACTTTTTGAGTGAACCGCTTTACGTCAGCACCGGTCGGATGATGGTGGCGCCCCGCATCATGACCAAGGAAAGCGCGGTCTACACGGAAGAGCTGACCAACTACTTCGGCACCCAAGTCTCCCTGATGCAGAGTGAGGAGATTAAGCGCCGGGCCGCCCGCTCGATTGAGGCTTCGCATCCGGATCTGAAGGATTTCAGAGCAGAGCTGGGAGTGCAGCAGGAGCCGAAAGCCTCGATTTTTATCCTGCGGGTCACCAGCGCGGACCCCAAATATTCCCAGCTCTTTGCGGATGCCTGTATGAGCGAATTCTTGGAGTTCAAACGTGAGATGCGCGGAGAGACCTCGCAAAAAACGGTGGATGCGGTGGCCAAGCAGCTGACCGAGCTGGAAAAAGCGATTGCAGATTTGGATACGAAAATTTTCGAGTTCAAGCAGGAGAATAATATTATTTTCCTGCAGGAGCAGGGAAACTACGTCGGCTCTTATTTGGTGGATCTCAACAAGCAGCTGGCCGAATTAAAAAAGGAGTCCCAGCTCTTGGACCTCATGAACATTGACCAGACGCTGGAACGGCAAGCGCAGGGGGTGGAAGGGGCCCCGACCAAGGATGGTTCCGGCTCCGCCGCTTTGATGGAGGGTCCGCAATCTGAATTTATTCAGACCAAACGGCAGCTCCAGCGGTCCAAAGCCCGGCTGGAGCAAATGTCGAAATATCTCCGGCCCAAGCATCCTAAGATTTTGGCCCTAAAGGATGACATCACGCGGAACGAGCGAAAGCTGGAGATTGTGCGCCAGCAGAGTCAGGAGGCCGTGCAGGAAAAACGGCAGGCGATCCAGCTTCAGATTTCCAACTTGGAAAAGATTGTGGCGGAATCAGAAACCAAGGCTCTGGAGGTCGGGAGAAAAATGGCCGAATTCGAGAAAATGAAAACCGAGCGCGACCGCCAGAAACAGTTGTATGACTCCCTTCTCGGCACGGTGCAAAACGTGAATGTCAGCCAGGATGTCAGCCAATTTGACGTCAACATACTCGAGCAGGCCACCGTCGCGATCTCCATCAAGCCGGGATTTGCTCGCTCCCTGCTTTTGGGGTTGGGCGTGGGGCTCATTTTTTCGGGCGGCCTCCTCTTTCTGCTGGATCGTTTTAATGACCGCGTCGCCACCGTGGTGGAATTGACGGAACATTTCACCGAGCCGATCTATGGGCAGGTTCCCGAAGAGGCTCCCGATGCGGATGGACGGCTTCCGCTCCTGAATCCCCAGGACACGCGGCATGTGTATGCGGAAAGTTTTCGTAATATCCGGTCGAGTCTGCGGTTCGTGGGGGCCGATGGGCTAAAGAAAAGCCGGATCATCATTGTCACCAGCCCGACGCCGGGCGATGGAAAGTCGACCATTACGGCCAATCTCGCCCTCACGCTCTCGTTTGCCACGACCAACAAAATCCTGCTGATCGACGGCGACATGCGGCGCGGAGGACTACACCGTCTTTTCGGGCTTGAGGGGGAGCCGGGATTGGCCGAAGTGCTCAGCGGGGAGGCGGAGTGGCGGAAAGTCGTCCAGCCGACCCGTTATAAGAACCTTTCATTTCTTTCCGCGGGGGAGCCGACCAGCCATCCCGGGGAGCTGATCTTTAGCGCGGCCTGCGAAACCATGATGGAGGAGCTGCGGCAGGAATATGAAGTGGTGATCTTTGACACGGCGCCAGTGTTGGCGGTTGACGACACCCCCAGTCTGGCCCCGAAGGTGGACGGCACTCTGGTCCTTTACCGGGCTGGGCGAACTTCCTGTCGCCTGATGCGCAATACCCTCGAGGCGCTTTATTCCCGTAATGCCAAAGTGCTGGGAATTATTTTCAATGGAGTGGACCCCAAACAGCCGGAATACGGTTACTATAAATACACCGAGTATTACTACAGCAAGACCGTGAGCCGTAAAAAACCCGTGGCAGAACCGGGGAACACCTCCGCACCGGAAGTGACCGTGCGGGCAGAGGAGGGTGTGATCGCTAGCCCTGCGACGGGCGCCCACGGCAGTGCGGGTGGGCCTCCCACCATTACCGTCAAAAAAGCTTAAGCTGTCGGAATGCCCTCGCGGGCGAGGGCGGCGGCCAAATCGGCCTTGGGCGGCAGGTGGATGGTTCTCCATCCCAGGCGTGCGGGGGTCTCGAGATTTTCCGCCAAATCGTCGATGAAAAGAGAGGAGGAAGGACTGGCTCCGGCTGCCACCAAGGCTTTTTCATAAATGTCAGGGTGAGGCTTGCGGGCGCCGACCTCGTGGGAATAGATGCGAGGTTGGAAGATCGGAAAGAAGTCATAAGTGGCCTCCAAATGGCGGATGTGGGAGGCGCAGGTGTTAGAGATCAGTCCCAGTGGGTAGCGGGTGGCCAGTTGCCGGGCGATGGCCACGCGTTCGGGAAGGGGATGAAAGATGTCGCAAAAGGCCTCACGCAAAGCCGATTGCGCATGGGCGAGGTCCAGATCCTCGGCCAGTAGGCTGAAATACTCCTCGCAGGTGTGGTGTCCACGTTCGTAATCGTGGGAGCGTTCGTGTGACCAGATCTTTTCGCAGAAGGCCGTCAGTTCCTGCCCGGATTGTTTCGCAAGGGTGCGGAGTTTTTCGCCGGCATGCAGACCGACGAGAATGTTGCCGAGATCAAAAAAGATATGGGTGATGAGCGGACGCATGGGGGGAGAAGGCGGGGCCAGCCCGGCCTATTTGGAAGTCTGGATATATTCCCCCGCCCAGCCATCGGGGGGAGGGGTTTTCAGAAAACCTTCGCAGATTTTTCGGTAGGCCTTGGAGGGGCCGTCATGGGCGTCGATGGCCAAGGCCTCGTCAAACTTCGCGATGGCCTCGTGGAATTTCTTTTCCGCATGGAGCTTCCAGGCCTCCTCAAAAATTCGGACCACCGTGGCCTTGGTCTCGGATAGTTCGCCCTTCTTGGCGAGCAACTCATAGCACGGGACCGGCTCGGTCTTGCCCTTGACGATCATGTTGGCGAGGAAACGGGCCTCGATCTTGTCCTTGGCCATCTCAAAGGTTTTGCCTCCGATCATGATGTGGGTATCGAAGGGTTTGTTGGCCGGCTCGAATCGGGCCGCCTGGTTCACCGCGTCACCCATGACGGTATATTGAAATTTCTGTTCTGAACCCATATTGCCCGCCGCCACCTCGCCGGTGTTGATGCCCATCCGGGCATCGATGTCACAACCGTACTCGGCCTTGAGCTCCTGCTTGAGAGTCTGTAACCGTTCCTGCTGCTCAAGGGCGGACCAGCAGGCCTTCCAGGCATGGGAATCCGGATCGGCGTCGGGCCAGACGGGCACGCCGAAATCCGCCATAATGGCGTCCCCGGCATATTTATCGATGTAGCCGCCATACTTAGTTACGAGGTTGCTCATCGGAGTGAGGTAGCGGTTTAGGATTTTGGCCAGGTCTTCCGCGGTGACGGATTCGGAGATGGTGGTGAAGCCGGCCAAGTCGGAGAAAAACATGGTGGCCATTTTCTTTTCCCCGGTGAGGCGGAAGCGGTCGGGATCGGCCTGCATGTAGGACAGGACCTCTGGACTAACCATGGTGGAGAACATTCCGCGCACCCTGCGCTTTTCCCGCTGTTCGAGAACAAACTCGTAACTCAGGCAGCCGATGCCGCCGAGGAGCAGGGTGAGGGCGGGATTCACCACCGGGAGAATGAGATCCAGGCGGTTTTGGACAAAGAACGTCAGGACGGCGTAACCCAGGGCCGCCAGGAGAAGCAGAGCGAGGCGGAGAACCGGTTGGCTGGTTGCCAGAATCAGGAGCAGGGCCAATACGGCTCCGGCCACGAGCAGGGCGGGGGAGGCCCACAGGGGAGGGAGCTTGAGGAAACTACCGGTCAGCGCCGCGCCGAGGGCGGCCAGATGAACCTCCGGTCCCGGCATGGGGTTGGGGTAGGGGGTTTTGAGGAAGTCTTTGGACCAGTTTCCGTAGGGGCCGACCATGACCAGCTTGTCGCGAAGCATTTCGCCGTTTTGGAACACCTTCTCCCAGGTGGAAGGGACGAAGAGCTGGTAGACAGGGATTGCTTTATAATTGAAGTTGGGCGGGCCGGCGTACCGGATAAGGCCCGAAGCTCCGGAAGGAATCCGGTCACCCAGCCCCGCCTTTTCCAGCATCCGACCGGAGAGGGAAATGGCCGAAGTGTCCTGAAAAACGCGGCGGTAGTGGGCTTGGCGGATGATGCCGTCAGAATCCGGCCAGAGGTTGACGTAGCCGACCCGGCCGTTGGCGTTGTCCGAGGCGATTTCCGAAACCCCGTTGGCGGCCAGCATGGCCGGGATGGCGAGCTGGACTGAGGTGCGGCCGAGGTTGCTGACCTCCTCAAACGTTCCGCCAATCACCGTCCGGGGGCCGAATTCGTCGAGGGCGAGAAGAAGTTCGTCGTCGCCCTCCTTGGGGGTGGGGAACATCAGGTCGAGGGCGATCACTTTGGCGCCAGCTTCCGCGACACGGCGGATGACGTGGCCCCAGACGGAACGGCGCCACGGCCAGGATCCGGTGGACATCTCCGCCAAGGCCGGGTGGGCGGCGATTTCCTCCTCCATCAGCACGTCGTTGTAGGACTGTTTGTCGATCGCGAGAAAAATGATCTCGGGCGCGATCGGGGCGGTGTGGCCGAATCGGACGCGCAGGTCCCGCGTATAATTCTCCGCTTCCAGGAGGGGCTTGAACTGGATCAGGGCGAGCAGGCCGAAAAACAGCGCGGTGCCGGCGCAGATCCCGGCCAAAATCAGTCGGCGGATGACAGCGTCTTTTTTGGCAGTTCGGGCCATAATCGTTTTTAGGGGGTGGCGGTGGGGCGGGACAATGTGGATTCCTGCCGGGTGGCTTCCTGCGTCAGCTCATTTTCAAATTCGCGCATCAGGCGGCGTTCGTAATCTTTGACCTCCCGCTCGACCTGGGCCACGGCTTGGCGCCGGGCCGCCTTTTCCTGCTCCACTCGTTTCTCCTGCTCGTGATGGGCCATCAGGGCGCCAACCAGCATTCCAGCGAAGGCACCTGCTCCTGCGCCAATCGCAGCGCCATCGCCTCCCCCAGCCAGAGCTCCGATGCCGGCGCCCGTGGCGGCTCCGCCCACGGCTCCCACGCCGGCGGCGGTGGGTACCCCGCTGCCCGCGCCGAAACCCTTGCTTTTCATGGCGGCGGGGACGCCCGCCATCAGGCTTTGGCGGTACTGTTTCACATCCGCGGCGATGGCAGCCAGACGATCGTCGAGGGATTGGAAAGCAGCCCGGCGCTTGGCTTCCCCATTTTCCAGTTCGGCTTTGGAACGCAGCAGGGCCGGAGGAGGGCTGGAGGCTTCCCGGACAAAAATGGCCTCCAAGGCGGGAATTCGGGTCATGGGTAGAAGATCCGCACTCAGAGCCGTCCAAGTGCCGGAGGATCGTACGGCCCGACGCAGGGTCCATCCCCCCTGCAAGGTGGTGCCGGCGGGGATCACGGTTCTGGCTTGGGCCAGATCAAAGACTTTGCCGGGAGGAAGATCGTACGCGTAGACCATCCGCGGAAGAAGGCGCTGATGGGTGGCGGAAAGGCCCGGGGGGATTTCTGCCGGAACCACCGGTGCGAGGACGATGTCCTCCTTGGCCTTGAGACGAATTTCGTAATCGACGGAAACACCTTCTTCGTTTTGGAGCATTCGCTGTGGGGTGAGGCCGACGAGCTCAATTTGGGGTGGCAACCGCCGGGTCAGCACGGTTTTGGCGAGACCCTCGGGAGGAAGATTTTGCCATCGGTTCCACCAACCGAGGGTGGATGGATCGGCGGCGACGGCCGGAGAAAGAATAGGCATGGCCGGAGTGTTGGCCGTAAGTGCGGCTTGGGAAATTTGACGGAGCCCTGCACTCCAGCGGGCATAATCGGCCTGAAGGACCTGGGGCGTGCGCACCTCGTCATCGTTCTTGGAGTAAGAAGGGCCTCGTAAAAGAAGATAAAGGCCGGTGAGGAGGAGAAAGCCGAGCAGTAGGGCTGCTGTCCCCAGCCCGGCTAGGGGAAGCCAGGAGCGAAGTCGGACGGGTTCCTTTTTGTGAACTGGGGCCGGCTCCTCGCTTTTTTGCGGAGAAGGCTGGATGCGCCGGGGGGGGCCGGACCGAAACATATTCCTAAATTAAGTCCGCGGCCGACGGCGAGGAAGAGCCGGCTTCTGGCAGCTACGGCACCAGCACGTGGTCCGACCGCCTACCGGTTCACGGGTGAGAGCCTTGCGGCAACGTGGGCAGGAGTTCCCGTCTTTCCATCGGTGAAGAAAGAGCCAGGTTCTGGGCGGGTTAGCCCAGCTTCGGCCGATCGTTTGCAGGGCCAGGCGGCTGATGCGGCGGATGGTTTGGTGCAGGGCGGAAATCTCTTTTTCCGAAAGGGATCCGGCCGGGGAGCGGGGGTGGAAGCGTATCTGCCAGAGGATCTCGTCCGCCATCCAGTTGCCAATGCCCGGAAAAAATGGCTGCATCAGCAGGAGTGGTTTGAGCGGGGATCGCGATCGCCTTTGGCAAATCGAGCGTAGTCGGGGCACGGAAAACTCCTTGGAAAAAAGAGCGGGCGGGAGGGAGGACCACCAAGGAGGTGGTTCTGGGGATGGTGCAAAACGGACGCGGCCAAAGAGTCTTGGATCCCGGAAGATCAGGGCATGCTTTCGGGTGAAGAGTACAAGGTGGTCGTGTTTGGTGGGGCAGTAGTCCTTGGATTCGGCCGAGAGTTGACCGGTCATGCCTAGGTGGATTCCAAGCCAACCATTCCGGCCAAAACGAAAAAGCATCTGTTTTCCGTGGGTTTGAATCGATTTCAGGGGTTGTCCGATCAAGGTCTGGATTAAATTGGAGAAGTAAACCCCACGGAAGACCCGCTTGCCGCCATGGCAATGAACCCCCAGCACTTTCTGGCCCAAGCCACGCCGCCATTTTTGGGCGAAGAAATGGACTTCAGCTAGCTCAGGCATAAGTAAAATTTATGCGATTCCATAAAATATTGAAAATCAGTCTTTTAAAAAGTTTTACCTCGGAGACACCTCGGAGGTATCTCCGAGATGCCTCCGAGGTGCTTTGAGTTGCGGGTGAGGTACATACGAGGAGGTGGGGCGAGGAGGAGTTGAGGGAGGCGAAATGGAGGCTTGGGTGAGCGGGAGGTTTCGATATTTTAGTCAGATGGCGGTGAAATTAACCGGACATCAGATCGAAGTGGTTCTGTCCACCCTGGACGGCTGGAAACAGGCGGGGGGCAAAATCGTGCGGGAGTATAAATTTCCGGATTTCATGGCCGCGGCCATGTTTGTGACCGGGGTCAACCTCGAAGCGGAAAAGATGAACCATCATCCCGACCTGCAGCACTCGTTCGCCTCGGTAAAAATCGAGCTGACGACCCATGATGTGGGTGGGATCA
>JACCDW010399301.1_pt1 | contig 11927 bp, 10 predicted proteins | sample 7449781 | NCBI WGS metagenome assembly JACCDW01 (sample SAMN15323449, study PRJNA562643) | freshwater metagenome | isolation source: river surface water | place: USA:Blue River Watershed | collected 2017-08-18
CATCCATAAGTTGGAGGTCGATTTGCCCAGCAACTACATCCGCCGGGATGAGTTCCAAGAAGGAAGTAAAGAGCTAAAAGACATCTGCCGTCAGATTTTTGACAAGGTGGACAGCCTAGAAAAGCGCAAGGCTGACAAGAATGGACTATGACAACATCACCAAACCTATAGCTGTCGTGACCGCCATGATGAGTGCAGTTGGCGGTGGCTATGCGTTAGTTGATAAGTTTGGGTTGCTAAAGAAAGACATCCTGAAGTGGGATGCAGAGCATTTCCAAATATCAAATGGTCCAGCCCATGAGCCTTTTCGGGTGATTGTGGCTCGGCAGAAAATCAGGGACGACTGTTTGGTTGAAGACTTCACCCTAGAAGTCAGAGATGCCAACTATATCGTCCACCGTGCAACGCCGTCTGTGGTCAAGTTTTCCGGGCCAGCCAGCCACAACGTAGACAAGCTTGGCTACACGATGACAATTGAAGCGCCGGAGACGGTTGCTGCCGGTGAGGCTAAACTTCTGGCCCGGATCAGCTATAAATGCCCGGAGGGGAATGTCATCATTTCCTATCCAGACCATAAAAACCTGACATTCAAAGTGGAGGCTAAGTGATGGACCTTCTCAAAGCATTCGGCCCGCTGCTGGGTCAGGTAGCTCCTACGCTTGCCACGGCCCTTGGTGGCCCTTTGGCGGGGATGGCTGTTAAGACCCTTTCTAACGTGCTTTTGGGCCATGAAAGCGGCACTGAGGACGATGTGAAGGCGGCACTGGAAAATGCCTCGCCAGAGACATTGGCTCAACTCAAACAGATTGATGCTGAGTTCAAGGTTCGGATGAAAGAGCTGGACATTGATCTGGAGCGTATTGCGGCCAATGACCGTGACAGCGCGAGGAAGATGCAGACGGCCACCCAAGACTGGGTTCCTCGTATGCTGGCCCTTCTTATTACGGTCGGCTTCTTTGGCATTTTGGTATGGATGCTGATGAAAGGGATGCCTCAGACCGGCACGGAAGCCCTCCTGATGATGCTCGGTGCCCTTGGCACGGCTTGGACGGGCGTAATTAACTTCTATTATGGCTCCAGCGCCGGGTCCAAAGAAAAGAACAGCCTAATTGCTAGCAAGGACAAGTGAAATGGCAAAAGAGAACTGGGACAAGTGCTTTGAGATGGTCCTCAAGCACGAAGGTGGCTACGTCAACCACCCGAAAGACCCCGGTGGCCGCACCAATCTTGGTGTCACCCAAAGGGCGTGGGAAGAGTATGTGGGACGCTCAGTTGATGAGGCTGAAATGCGAGCCCTTACCCCTGAGAAGGTTAAACCGTTCTACAAATCCCGTTATTGGGATCGCATTAAGGGCGACGATCTGCCTTCTGGCGTGGACTATGCTGCTTATGATCTTGCTGTAAACAGCGGGGTTGGTCGGGCTGCCAAATACCTTCAGTCAATTGCTGGGGTCCCGTCTGACGGGATCATTGGGCCAAAATCTCTGGCTGCAATTAAGGATTGCCCAGCAGATGAGATGGTCGATGCCATGTGCGGTATGCGGCTTGAGTTTTTGAAGGCACTGCCAACTTGGGACACTTTTGGAAAAGGCTGGGGCCGGCGTGTTGCCGAAGTTGAAGAAAAAGCAACGGAGATGGCAAAAAGCGCCTAATGGTGGTAAAACAGGGGGATAGCGGAGTTCTCCCATGACGACTGGTCTTTCATATGCTGGCACGGTAGCAGGCACCAACAGCTACATTGATCAGATTGCCACTATGGCCGTGGTTGCGGTTAACGACCCCGCGTATGTAACTATTCTTCCGCAGATGATTACATACGCCGAAAACCGAATGTACCGCGATTTGGACTTTCTGTTCACCTCGGTCTCCAACACAAGTTACTCATGTACTATCGGAACGCGCACGATTGTGGTTCCCGCAGGTACATTTGTCGTCCCAGAACAAATCAATGTCATCACGCCTGCTGGCACCACTAACCCAGATAACGGAACTCGCGTTGCATTACTCCCCACGACTAAGGAGTTTTTGGACGCCTGTTACGGGTCAGGTGTGTCAGCTAATCGTGGATTGCCAAAGTATTTTGCGCCGTTCGATGATTATACGTTCTTGTTAGGTCCGTATCCTGATGCTGCCTATCGGGTTGAGATTGTCGGCACGATTCGTCCTGATAGCTTGTCAGCGACAAACACCACGACATTCATCAGCCTGTATCTGCCCGATCTGTTCATCATGGCGTCGATGATCTACATCAGCGCCTATCAGCGCAACTTTGGCCGCGCCAATGATGACCCGCAAATGGCTGTGACGTATGAAAGCCAGTATCAGGCGCTTCTAAAGTCGGCCATGATGGAAGAAAACCGCAAGAAGTTCGAAGCTGCGGCTTGGTCGTCGCAGTCGCCGTCTGTCGTTGCCACGCCGTCGAGGTAATCAATGCCGCATCAGAGCCTCAAGCTTCTTCCCGGCGTTGATCAGAATAAAACGCCTGCTTTGAACGAAGCAGCTATTTCTGAAAGCCAACTGATTAGGTTTATTCCTGATCGGACGATTGGTGGCTTGGTTCAGAAGCTTGGTGGTTGGACAAAGTATTTTTCCAGCCAGATTGGCTCTATCGTCCGGTGCCTGTGGGGTTGGGAGGATACCAATGCAAACTCGTATCTTGGCGTGGGTGCAGAAGGTCAAGGACCTTTTACGGTCACTAATGCAACGGGTGATGGAACTACTGTCACGCTTACGCACTCTGCTAACTTCACGTTTACCGTAGGCTATGCAATCACCGTATCCGGCATCAACCCGTCTGCCTATAACGGCACTTACTTGGTGACAAATTCAACGCCGACAACGGTTGAATATGCGAGTGCAACAACAACTGCATATGTGTCTGGCGGCTTGATTGCTGGCGGAGGTGGGGCGTTAGAGGTCATCATTGGGTCAGGCATTCAAGACATCACCCCACAAACGACAATCGACAATGTAACGCCGGACTTCAGCACCACGGCTGGAAGTGATGTCGTGCAGGTTGTTGATTCTCTGTATGAAACGACAAACTACGATGTCGTTTATATCAAAACGCAGGTGAGTGTCGGCGGTTTGATATTGTTTGGTCAGTATCAAGTAAGCAAGGTCAACAGCACCACATACAACATCTATGCGCGTGATGTCTTTGGTGAGCCTGCACTTGCAACGTCAACAGTTACAAACGGTGGTGTCGTCTCAGTCTTCACGTTCCAATCTGGCAGTGATTTTGTGAACGTTGAGCTTCCAAATCATGGCTATTCAGTTGGAAACACGTTCCCAGTTCTGGTTGCAACGTCCGCTGGAGGTGTCACTCTATATGGCAACTATCAAGTCCTGACTGTTGTTGATGCGGACAATTTCACGATTTCTGCCTCAAACGTAGCTGGTACGATTTCTGTGACAGGTGCATCAGGAACTGGTGCAACAGTGACTATCACATATTCCGCACCTGTTACCTTTCTGATTGGCGACAACGTAGTTGTCTCTGGGATCAATCCTGCTGGCTATAATGATGCAGCAACTTTGACAGGTGCATCGGCAGGTAGCATTTCCTACGCTAATGTCGAAACCGGCGCATATGTATCAGGCGGTACAATCTCTGGTCCGTATTCGGTCGAACAAAACGGCGGCAATGTTTATTTGCTGTATTATAACGGCCTTGGTCCATCGCCTGTAGCCAGTGGGTATGGCGTGGGGCCGTATGGCGCAGGCGCATATGGCAGCGGTCTTTCATCGTTGCAGGGTGCAGGGCAGCCTATCAATGCGGTTGATTGGACTCTCGACAACTGGGGCGAGGTTTTCATTTCCAATCCGTTGAATGGGCCGATCTATCAATGGTCTCCCACTAGCGGTAATGTTGTGGCAAATGTCATTGCTAACGCACCACCGGTGAACCAAGGAATGTTCGTTGCCATGCCGCAACGACAAATCATCGCTTGGGGTTCAACATTTACGGGCGTGAGTGACCCGATGCTGATCCGCTGGTGCGATGTCAACGACTATGAAACATGGATCGCCTCCATCACAAATCAGGCGGGATCGTATCGCATCCCTAAAGGCTCGCGCATCGTTCAGTGTATTCAAGGTCCGCAGCAAGGTCTGATTTGGACTGATCTTGGTGCTTGGGCCATGCAATATGTTGGTCCTCCATATGTGTACCAATTCAACGAACTTGGTACCGGATGCGGTCTAATTGGCCGAAAAGCTGCCGGTTCATTGGGTGGTATTGTCTATTGGATGGGGCCAAGCCAGTTTTTCAAGCTCGCTGGCGGTGGTATTGAGCCAATCCGTTGCCCAGTTTGGGATGTCGTGTTCCAAGATTTGGACACCAACAATCTCGACAAAATTCGCATCGCCCCTAATAGCCGCTTTGGCGAGATTACGTGGTACTTCCCAACTGTCAGCAATGGCGGTGAGAATGAAGGCTATGTGAAGTACAATGTCGTTTTGGACCAATGGGATTATGGGTTCAACACGGCTCAAAACCCGTATGTGGCACGATCCGCATGGATCAATGAATCAGTGCTGGGGCCTCCGATTGGCGCAGGTTTGAATACGTTTATCTATCAGCATGAGACATCGCCTGACGCTGATGGATCAGCTATGTATAGCTCGTTTCAAACTGGCTATTTCGTGCTGTCTGAAGCCGATGTGAAGATGTTTATTGACCAAGTATGGCCCGACATGAAGTGGGGCTATTATGGTGGAACACAAGGTGCCAACATTCTGCTGACATTCTATGTCACAGACTATGCCGGGCAGACGCCTACTGCATATGGCCCATACACGCTGACACAGGCAACGACTTATATAACTCCGCGATTCAGGGGACGCTTGGTTTCGATTAAGATCGAAAGCAATGACATCGACTCTTGGTGGCGGTTGGGTAATTTCAGGTATCGGCTCCAACCCGATGGTAGGTTCTAATGGCGTCACTCGACGACATCCTTACAGCCCAGAAAAATGGCGTTGTTGCTATCAACGGCATCAATCAGGCTATGACGGGTTTATATGCTTACGTAAGGGGCACACCCCTTGCGTCTGGCGCGGCAGGGACGGGTGGGTTTTCAACGCTTTATACAGTGCCCAGTAACGCGCAGATGGCTATTGTAGACATTGAAATCTGCAACACATCTGCAACTCCTGCTACTTTCTATATCTCGCTGGTGCCAAAGGGTGGGACGGCTGGAGCAAGTAATGCGCTGTTTTATGCCGCGCCAATCAATGGTAATACGACTGTGCAATGGACAGGACAGCAAGTCTTGTCGGGTGGTGGCTTTGTGGCAGCATATGCCTCTGCATCAACTGTGACATTCAAAGTTGGCGGAGGACCTGGCTGATGACGATCACTGTTTACCCTCCGTATGGGTCATCCGTTAATAATGCCTTTTACGCACAGTTTGGCGGATCGACTGTAGATGCGTTTGGCCGACTGCGTGTGACATCGCCATACACCCTGTTTGATAGTCAGAGCCGGTTTTCTGCTGATCCGCAATACAGCTATGTCACTGCAACGGGCGGAACAACAACTTATAATACGAACAAGTCATCTGTTGATTTGGCTGTTACCACGGCATCAGGATCAACAGTTCTTGCACAGACATTTCGTGTCTTCCCATATCAGCCGGGTAAGGGTCTTTTGACGCTTCAGACGTTCACCATGGCTGCGGCTAAAACAAATCTGACGCAGCGTGTTGGGTATTACAGCGCCTACAACGGTGTATATCTGGAGCAAGGACCGAACGGTGTGACGTTCGTCGTTCGCACCTACACAGGTGGCTCTGTCGATAACACTCGTTATGTGGCACAGGCTAACTGGAATGGTGACAAACTAAATGGGACAGGTCCGTCAGGTGTGACGCTTGATCTGACAAAGACGCAAATCCTTTGGTTTGACTTTGAATGGCTGGGGGTTGGAAACGTCCGCTGTGGCTTTGTCATTAACGGCCAGTTTGTTGTCTGCCATACGTTCCAGAATGCCAACATTGGCACTTCTGTGTATATGCAAACAGCTATTCTGCCGCTGCGGTTTGAAATTACCAACACAGGAGCAACAGCATCTGCATCTACGCTTCAGATGATCTGTTCTTCTGTGCAATCTGAAGGTGGATATGAGCAAACATCGCAGATATTTACGGCTCGCCGCACTGATGACGGCGTAACAATCGCCAACAATACAAATCTCACATTTACGCCTTTGGTTTCAATCAGAGTAAATTCCAGTTACTACGGAGCCATCGTGATCCCGCAGGGCATTTTGTTTCATCCGACTGCCAGTGGATCAACGGGCTATGAGATCGTGCTCGCTCGAAATGCAACATTGACTGGAGCAACGTGGGCTGGCGCAGTTCTTTCATCTGGTCAGGTAGATGTCGATTTGGCAGCGACTGCTATGACAGCAACAGTGGACAATATCATTCAAACATCATTTTCTGCTCAAAGCGCACAAGCAACAGACACTGCTGTTGTGCCAACGGGATATAACTTCGACATTCAAATAGGATATACAGCGTCACTCAGCGGCAACGGATTTGGCACTAGTGACACTTATACCTTGGGTGTTCGTGGTTTGAACAACAGCCCGACAGGCTCTGGAACGGGTTCTATTTCCTTCTACAATCTGACGGTGTGACCATGCCCCTAAAAAAAGGCTCATCCCAAAAAACCGTTAGCTCCAACATCAGTGAGCTGATGCATTCTGGTCGCCCCCAGAAGCAGGCAATTGCTATTGCTTTGGAGACGGCTCGGCGCACTAAAAGAGCTTTTGGCGGTATGGGGTCCACAACGACTACTACCACAACCCAAGGTATGACCCCTGGCAAAATGGGCAGCCTCAAGCCACGGGCACCTCGAATTAAGCCGCATATCGGGCCGATCCATAGCCCTGTCGCGGGCCGCACGGACCACCTGCCTATGCATGTCCCATCGGGGTCTTATGTCATCCCAGCAGATATCATTTCTGCTATGGGTGAAGGGAATACCATGGCGGGGTTCCGCATTATGACGGACATCGTGAAACAGTATGGTGGCCTGCCCAGAGCCTATGCTCGCGGCGGCTATACTGGAGAACTTGTTCCGATTATCGCAGCGGGCGGGGAATATGTGATTCCGCCAGAGACTGTCGTTGGCATGGGCAGTGGCGATATGGATGCCGGTCACAAAACCTTGGATGATTTTGTGAAGAAACTCCGCGCCAAAACGGTTAAGACGCTGAAGAGCCTGCCTGGGCCGAAGAAGGATTAAATCTGGACTAAGAGGGGAAAGTCCATGTTTGCGAATGAACTAGGAGTACGAGCCGGAACGCCTGATGACATCATCCCGATGATGGACCTAGCTTTGGCCGCATGTGAGGAAAATGGCTTCGTAAATCCGAACCCTAAGAAATTAGGCGATGAAATATGGTCTGCCCTTAATCTTGAGCATGGATTGATCGGGATTATTGAGGGCGAAAAAGGAATTCTTGAGGGGGCTGTCCTTCTCAGGATTGGTAGCATGTGGTACTCTAACGATAGGGTGTTGGAAGAAAAGGCAATTTTCATCCACCCCGACTACCGTTCCGCTAAAGGGGGGCGAGCGCGTAGGTTATGCGAGTTCACCAAGCTGGTGGCAGACAAATTGGGTATGCCCTTGATCATTGGCGTTCTTTCCAACCACAGGACCAAGGGCAAAATCCGGCTCTATGAGCGCCAATTTGGGGAGCCATCTGGCGCGTTTTTCTTGTATAATGCCCGCACCGGCTTCGAAGCCGAAGCGCAGGCTGCTGCGGAGTAATTGGGATGGGTGGCAAGACCAGTACATCAACACAATCGGTGTCCATCCCGCCAGAGGTTATGGCGCGGTATAACGCCGTTAATGCCCGTGCTGAACAGGTCGCCGCCACCCCCTTCCAAGCTTATCCAGGGCAGTTTGTCGCTGGCCTGACCCCCACACAACAAGCCGGTATTCAGGCTACAAGTGCTGCCTCACAGTCAGCACAGCCTTATTACGGCATGGGTGCAGGCCTTACTTTGGCGGGGGCTCAGGATGTCGGCCCTCTGACCCGTGGTCAAATCGGCTATTACGAAAGCCCCTACACGGAGGCTGTGGCTTATCCGACCTATCAGGCGCTTCGTCAGCAGCAGGGTCAGGAATTGGCCCAGCAGCAGGCCACTGCAATTCGGTCTGGCGCGGCATTTGGTGATCGTTCTGGATTGGAACGCGCTAATTTGATGCGCCAGCAGGCTCTGGGTACGGCACAGGCCATGGCCCCGATCTATCAGCAGGGCTATGGACAAGCGATTCAAACCGCCCAGCAGCAGCAGGGCGTTGTGGCGCAGGATTTGGCTCGCCGGATGCAGGCAGGCCAGCAAATCGCTGGTTTGGGCACCGGCGCACAGCAGGCTGCCTTGCAGGGTGCGCAGGCTCAATTGGCGGCAGGTACGGCTGAACAGCAGACCCAGCAGGCCGATCTCACTGCCCGATATCAGCAGTTCCTGCAAGAGCGCGGCTATCCGTTCCAAGTGGCTCAGTTCCTCGCCAACATCGCGATGGGTACGGGTGCGCTGTCTGGTTCGACCACCACGACAACCCAGCCGGCTGGCTTCTTCTCAGATCGTCGCCTGAAGCACGATGTTGAGCGTATCGGTCAAACCGATGATGGTCTGCCGATCTATAGCTATAAGTACAACGGCGACGATAAGACCCAGATTGGTCTTATGGCGCAGGACGTTGAGAAGGAAAAGCCGGAAGCGGTGGGCTTGGCCCCGGCTGCGGATGGCAATCTCTATAAGACGGTTGATTACGAGAAGGCTACCCGTCCAAAGCGTGACGCTGGCGGTCTGGTCATTGACGGCGATTACACGGCTGATGACGCGCAGTCTATGGGCGGCGCGGTTGGTCTTGGCTCTGCTATGGAGGCTTTTGCCCGTGGCGGGTATGCCGTTGGCGGGGGTGGTGGCCTCCTTGGTTCCACTGAGTTGCAGGAGATTCTCAAGTCTCAGCAACAGTTCCTGAATCCCTATGCGCAGAACGCACCCTATGGTCAGTCAGGTAAAACACCTGGTGGTCAGGGCTACGTGCCGCAGGCGTCTTTGCCCACGCCAAAACTTGTCACGGCTAGCAGCAGTGGTTTGCGTTCGCAGCCGTCTGGCGCGCAGCAGGCGCTGGAAATCGGTAAGGGCCTAGCAAGCACTTATCAGACAGGTAAAGATATTAAGAAGGGATTTGGAGAAGTATCCGACTTCCTCAAAGACAAATTCACAACACCGGAAGCTGCGAATGGCGGCTTGATGGTGCCGCGTTCGGCCTATGAAGAGGGTGGCGATGTCACCCCCGGTATGCCGGATGAAGACGATACCCGCATGTCCGGCAACGAGGTCAACCCGGCTGGTGTGCCCAAGTCGGGATTTGCAGAAGGCGTTCTGGAATCCGGCAAGCGTGCAAATGAATTGGCTGTTGCCAAGGGTGGTCCCGGTGGCGGCGGCGGTGGCGGTCTTGCTTCTGGAATTAAAGACGCAGCGGCTTTGATTGGTGCAGGTAAGACTCTGTGGTCTGCTGGAACCGCAGCCGCAGAAGCTGCACCTGCCTTTTTTGCGATGTTCTCCGATGAACGTCTAAAAGATAACATTCGCCCTGTCGGTGAAACCTATGACGGTCAGAACATCTACGCGTATGACATGGGCGATGGTAAAACACAGCTTGGCTTGATGGCGCAGGAAGTCATGCAGCGTAAGCCTGAAGCAGTTGGCATGAATGACGAAGGTTACCTCATGCTCAACTACGACCGCGCCACAGAAGATGCGAACCCATTTGCCTACGGTGGTTTGGTTCCTCGCGGAGCATATCAAGATGGTGGTCCGCCTCAACAGGAAGAAGACCCGTCCCTTGGGCTCATTCGTCGCCGCGAAGGTTTCCGCGAGCAACCTTATTGGGATGTAAATGCTCACCGCGTTGGTTATGGTTCGGACACCATGACCACGCCGGAAGGAAATGTTCTGCGCGTTACCCCTGATATGCGTGTCAGCCGTGAGGACGCAGAGCGTGATCTTGCTCGCCGTGTCGGAGAATTCCAAGGCACTGCGCGGACAGCTATTGGCGATGAGGCATGGGGATCACTGAGCCCCAACGCTAAGGCTGCTATTACGTCTCTTACGTACAACTATGGCCGTGTTCCTGAATCTGTAGCTCGCGCCGCACAATCAGGCGACATGCGTGCCCTTGGCGCGGCAGTAAATGCGCTGGGCGTTCATAATAAAGGCATCAATGCTGGTCGTCGTGCTGAAGAAGCATCTTTGATTGATCCAGAAGGCAAGTATCAGCCACCTGGATTGGTCACGGGTGATACTGGTGGACCCCGCAGGCCCGGCGTCATCCCAACAGGGCAAGCCGGTATATATGCTGGAACCCCGTCTGAGAAAGCATCCCTTGGCGATGTAGTGCGTGAATATGCACCCAAGGGTATGCCGACCAGCGAACGCTTCTGGGTTCCGGCACTTGGCTTCTTGGGTTCAATGCTTGCGTCTAAGTCGCCCTTCTTGGGTCAAGCTATCGGTGAAGGTCTTGTTGGTGGCGTTGGTGCTTATACCGCGCTTAACAAGCAGGAAGCCGATATTGCCAAGACATACGCTGAAGCGCAACGTGATGTTGCGACTGCTGGCCTCATTGGTGCGCAAGAAAAAGTTCAGACCGCTACGCTGTTCCCATTCGAGTTCCAGCGTGGTTATGGCTGGGTTGTGGTTGATCGCAGCGATCCTGCCAACCCCAAGCTGCTCCAGGTTTATGAGCAAAGCGGTAAGCCGATTACCGATCCAAACCTGTCGCAAGAGCAAGTTCGTTCTCAGACAGGCCGCATTGGTGAAGCAGTTCCCGGTGCCGCACCGTCCGCTTTGCCAAAGCCGGGTGACTTCAGCACGGCTAAGGTCACACCAAGAGAAGTTAGTGAAAGTGCGCTCCCAGTTGAGCGTCCAATTCCCGGCACTCGCAATGTGGTGACTGCGATCCCCGAAGATTATACGCCGGTTGATCAATCGGCTTTGTCTAGGGAATTGAAAGAACGCCCTGACTTTGGCGCAAAGGAATTTGCCAAAGTTCAGGAGCAAGAAGCACTTGCCTCCGCTGCTACAAAGTCACTCATGCAGTTGGATGCGATGAAACGCGAGTTTAACAACATCCCACCAGGTACGTTGCTGACAGGAACAAAATATGCTCCGCAAGTGTTGGAGGCTCTTAAGACTATTAAGGGCGTAGCAAATGTGTTCGGCGGCGATTTCTCGGCAGATTTGTCCAGTGCCGTTGCATCGGCTGAATGGCTGAGTAAAGAACAATTCAAGTTGGGTGCAGAATTGCAGCGTGGCCTTGGTCGCGAACCTGGATTTATTCTCCAGCAAATGGTAAATGCAAATCCGGGTGCTAACAATACTGCGGTTGGCTTTGCACGTATCGCATCTGGCATGGAGCAAGCGGCCTTGTATGAAAAGGACAAGGCTGAATTTAAGAACAACTACTACATCAAGTTCGGTCACCTTCGTGATGCAGATAAACTGTTTGCGCGGCTAAACCCAATTCAAGGATATGTAGACCGTGCAGTTTATCATGCGATCCCAGAAGCAGATCGAGAGAAACTGACATCGTATGTTGCTGCTAATCGGGAACGTTATCCCGATGCAGTCAATCGTCTGATGCAGCAGTTTGATAAGACATACGGTAAAGGTTCCGCCAAGATTGTGATGGGAGGTCAGTAATGGCTGAAGACATGCCTCCTCCCCTGCCGCAGTTTGGTGTTACTGAGGCTCCCAAGCGTATCCGTGCTGAGAAAGAAGCTCCACAGCTTCCAAGTTTTGGGGCTCCGCCTACTGAGTATGAAAAGGATTGGGGTGCAGCATCTGCTGGAGAAGTCGCTCAAGGCTTCGCAAAGGAGTTCTTGCCGTCTGTTGGTC
>JACCDW011571607.1_pt1 | contig 11927 bp, 18 predicted proteins | sample 7449781 | NCBI WGS metagenome assembly JACCDW01 (sample SAMN15323449, study PRJNA562643) | freshwater metagenome | isolation source: river surface water | place: USA:Blue River Watershed | collected 2017-08-18
AAGACGTTTTAAATCAATATCAGGAAGACTTTAATAACGTAGAAGATTATCCTATTTTATCTGACGAAGAAATAAGAGATTTTAATCCAATACAAGAGGAACCCGAAGAAATGAGTTTAGAAGAAATTCAAACCATGTTCCCCGAAGAAACTATAGAAGAACCAATCTACGAACCAACACAAGAAGAAGAGGAACAAAACTTCGATTCTGTTGTAGTACCATTTGATGTAGTGGTGGATAATGATCGTGAAGTTAACCAAGTACAAAACGAACCAGAGGTGATTTCTATTCCTGAGGTTATTGAACAACCACAATCAACAACTGATTCAGATGAGTTAGTTGAAAAAAAAAATTCATAGTACAGGAAGACCCCTTACCAGAGGAGGTAAATTACCCCTTAAACACGGAAGATTTTCAATCCTTAGATTCGGAGGAAGTAACCCAAGCAATCTCGACACCAGATGATTTATATTGGGAAACAGATGATATAAACCCTAATCAGGTTATATATGATTTGGAAAATGATGAAATAATAATACCAACAGAAGACGATTTTGTATCTACAGCAACTCCCACCGACCTACCAATAATAAAAAAAATAGTTTCTAGAAATGTTGGTAATTCAAGACGTAGACGTTTTAGATAAGAATAATCTAAACGTTAACAAAAGAAAAAGTAAAAAAACACAAATTTTATTATACGATACACAAAGAAGGATAGATGACTTCATTCAAAAATTAAAGTATCGTAAGAATGGTAATTTTGAAGACATCCCTCATTTCGTGGTGAGTAAATTGGGCATGGTTTTTCAAATATTTGATTCCAATTATACCTCAAATACATTCGATAATCCTTCAATAGACAGAAAACAAATCAAGATTGCAATAGAAAATCTAGGTTGGTTGAATAAAAATACCATTACAGGGTCGTATACCAATTGGATTGGTGATCCTTACAGGACCGAACCACACATCAAAAATTGGAGGAACTATTACTTTTGGGACAAGTATAATGAGGTACAAATAGAGAAGGTTTCCGAACTATGTGAGTTCCTATGTGAGAAACACGATATATTCAAACAACACGTACCGTCACAAGGATTTTTTGAAAATGCACCTAAATTTAACGGTATTATATGTAAATCCAACTTTTCAAATATTTATACAGATATAAACCCGTCATTTAATTTTAGAATATTATTTAATCATGCAAAATAGAAAAAACATAGGATATGATGAGACAAAAAGGATGTTAAACACCCTTAGAAGACTTAATGAGTCAACACAAAACACCAAAATCCTAAAAGAAGAAGAAGCTCCTGTAACATCAAACATGGAAGATGAGGTTGATGTCATTAACGACGTAGATATTAAAATGTTATCTACAGATAATATGGACATGAAATTGAGTGATGAACAAAAGAACTCAATATCAGGTCTAATCGATTCATTTAGAGAACAGGTATCAGAATTAGCAAATTTAGAACCTGGTTTAACTATTAATATGAATCAGATAAGATTAGATGGATCAATTCCTGATGTAGATGTGAATTTCGTATTAATAACTGGAGATGATTCTGGTTTTTATATTAATGCAGATATGTTAAAAATTGAAGACGAAGCGATGAGTATCATTCAAAAACTTGCTAAATTTCAAATGGTTTTTGAAGACACATTGAACCCATTAATTAGACAAAGAAACAATAATTAATATGCCTCTTACAGATTCAGATAAAAGAGAAATAGAGAGAATAACCAAAAAAGAGATAAAGGATTTTATGGACTCAACACAGGCCCATAAGATTGTTGTTGACATGGTTAAAAAAGAAATGGGTACAAGAGATATTAATGATAAAGTTATTGATTTATCTACCAAAGTTGTTGTTGAATTATTCAAGACATTATGGCAGAGAAAATCATTTTGGGAAACATCACTAAAAAATGTTAAATAAAGAAAAAGATATCAGACCTAATATTGAGGGTGAGATGGACGAACTCCAAAGATTATCACAAGATTTAAAACGTGATGATGATATCGATGTTTCTGTGGATGAAATTGTAAATGCGTTTAAACAATCAGAAGAGGAAATATTAACAAACGATATTTGGGTAAATTTAGAAAATACTGAATCAAATGAAATTGAGGAAGGTGATTGGGATTCAGTAATGAAAATTGCAAAAAAATATAAAAAAACAAACCCAAAAGAATTAAAGGTTTCAATTGAAAAGGGTGACTATAGTAGACCTTTAATTGTAAAATTAGGGGATAGACACATATTAGTTGCTGGTAACACAAGACTTTGTACTGCTGCGGCAATGGGGATAAATCCAAAAGTATTCATTGCAAATATTGATGTGGATTCCGAACTAAACGAAAAGTGGTCAGAAAAATACAAACGTTCAATAGATTGTAACAATCCTAAGGGATTTAGTCAAAAAGCACATTGTCAGGGAAGAAAAAAGAAAACAAACGAATCCGAAGAATTAAAAGGTGGTTTGGCTGATAATAAATCCCTAATACAAATTGCAAAGAAACACGATGCAAAAGGTTATTATCACATTACCAATATGGTGTCATCTTTGAAAAAACAACTTGAGATGGGACTTGAAGTGGAGATGGAACATACCGACAATAAAGATAAAGCAAGAGAGATTGCTTTGGATCATTTGTGGGAAGACCCAAGTTATTATAGTAAATTAAAGAAAATGGAAACTAAAGAATCAATGGGTGCGGATTCAGCTGGTTCATTTGAAGGACCTGCTTTTAGTGGTGTTATAAAAAAGAAAGATTTATATAAACCAAATAACTTTAAGAAATACAATGTAAATGAAGAACAAGAAGTTACAGAAGTAACCGATTCTTCATCTTCAGGAGCATATGACGCTCCATTTGGTGACGGTGGTAAAAATCCATTAAAAATTAATGGTGAAAAAAGTATTAAAAAATCAAGAGCAGTAAAAGATAAGAACTTCCCTAAATGGGGTGGTCCTGATTCTGTTTTCATTAAAATTAAGGAAAAATGTAAAAAATATCCTTATTGTAACCAGGGTGACATTAATGCAATTGAGCTCCTTGAAATTGAAGAAGACATTAAAGAAATTTCAGAAAAATACGGGATTCCATATAAAGAAATGGAAAAAATCGTATTAAATGAAATAAATAAGATATTTATCAATATGAATTTGTCAGATTTAAATACACTAATCGAAAGTATTGCTTCGGAAGAAGTTAAAAATACTATTATTTCTGAATCTGAGAGTGAAAAGAAACAAGTATACCACATAAAACTTGATGGTGAACCTGTTGAAACTTTTGACTCAAGAGAAGACGCGGAAGAGGCGTTACCAAGATATCAAGAAAAAAATAAAGGTGAACTTATAATTGAACCCGAAATATATGAATCATATTCAGATATGATTGAAAAGATGGATCAAATGGGTCAAGAATTAGAAGAAAAAGAAAATCAAAATATGGAAAACCAAGAACCAATGGAAGGTAATTCCTTCACACACGCAGTATTGAAGGCTAAACAAAAAGGTGAAAAAACATTTAAACATGGTGGAAAAACTCACAATGTCGAAGAATGTTGGAAACAATTAGAAGAAGAAGAGGCTATGGGGGAATGGGACGAAGAAAAAGAATGTAAAGAATGTGGCGACTCTTCAATGGAAGAAGAATTGACTGGTAATCAAGAAAAAATAGACGCAAATAAAAATGGTGAGATTGATGCCGATGACTTCAAGAAATTAAGAGATATGAAGGAAGAAGGTATGGGTACGTGTAACGAATGTGGTTCTATGTTAACTGAAGAAGGTATGTGTAGTGAATGTGGTATGATGAAAGAATCCACTAAGAAGAAAAAAGTTCTACGTCTAACAGAATCTCAAATGATGGAAATGATAAAGAAAATCGTTGCAGAATCTGTACCAGGACAAACAGTTACTAAGGCCGCACAAGACCAAAGTAAAAAAGATAACGAAGCTAATGCAAAAGAAGTTGAAGCTAAAATCAAAAAGGCAACAACTATTGAAGGTAGTGACAATCCTGAGTTCCCACAACAAAATAATGATGGTACTAAGGTTGCAAGACAAAATAATGAAGAGGAAAATGAATTTGTTGAAGATAACAGAGGTGGTAAGTCAATTGATTTAGACTACGATAACGAACCTTCAACAAGATTTAAAGAAAGATTAAAGGCGTCTTTGGAAGGTGATTCTAAAATGGGTAACTCACAAGATGCTGCAAATGTTGTTAAAAGTGATTTAGGTAAAAAGTTAGCTAAACAGGCTGAAAGAAAAGAGAAAAAAGAGGAAGAAGCACCTATGTATAACAAAGATGCACAACCTGTTAAAGAAGTGAACGAATCAGAAGAAAATGTTTCTTCTGTGTTAAAAGAGGAAATTGAGAAGATGAAGAAAATGGCGTCTTACAATAAGAAAACTCAGTAATAACTTCTTTTTCTTTTCTTTTATCCTTATATTTTAAGACAATAAGGGTATGGAAAACAAAGAAGGTTATTTAGAGTTTATTTTTTCTGAGAGTTACAAAAATCAAATTGACGTTTGGTATCGAGCATATAATATATCTCGAGAAAAAACTGAATTATTCCACGATTTTTTAATATCCCTACACGAATTAATTGAAAGTACTTATCTTGGTCCTGATGTTATTGAAACAGAACAGGACCAAATAGGTCATTTTAATTGGTGTTGGAATAAAATTATAGATAATTTCTCGAAAGAGAGGATATTCTTTAAAGAAACTGGTAGTCACAAAGATTATTTCTCTAATTTCTATATCGAAGCTTTTTACATACCCAATACACATGACGGTAATCTAAAAATTCTAGAATATCTCAACAAACTTTTTGATTTCAAACATAAAAAATCTAGGTCAGAATTAGACATGTTGACTGAAGTTTATAAAATGTTAGATCAAAACTTGAAAAAGTGAATTTTTTTCCATATATTAGTATTAAAAACCGAAATAATATGGAAACCTTAAAAAAAATTAAGGAGTTAGTTGAAAAGATGTCGGTAGATACTCAAAAGGTATATGAAAAGGGTAATCGAAGTGCATCGATTAGAGCAAGGAAATATGCTCAAGAAATTAAACTCCTAATCTCACAATATCGTAAAGATATTTTAGACGAAATCAAAAAACATGATTAACGAATTAAAGTTGTTTTTACTCGTACTTAGTTTGATTTTCACCTTACGTTTTGTTTTTCAATTCGTAATCAAATTATTTCAGGAAAATCCTGAAGAATTGGTTGTTAATAAAAACGAAAGAGTTCTACTTCATTTTGCAATTGCATATATAATAACATACATTTTAATTTAATATTGTGTTCGAGAGTATAAAATCATTAAGACCTTATTTTCACTCATTAAGAGAGATAGAATCTAACGTGAGTTTAGATATTAAACTACCGTTAACGTGGAGATATGAAGAAATCATAAAACCATATAGATCAGTAAAAATTAAGGTACAAGATAAGAACGAAAAATTTACATTACTGTCACTGGTTTCAAATGCAACACAAGAAGGTTATGATGTTGTTTTTGCCTGTTCTTTAGAAATAATTAAATTAAATAAAGAAGAAGAGGAGAAACAAAAACTCTTCCAATTGAAGGTCAAAGAACTTCAAGAGTTATTTAAAAAAGAATCATTAGATAAATTAAAAGATATTAACCTATTTAATAATAATGGACAAGAGGATACAACAAGCATCGGATTGGTTGAAGAGGGAGTTGGAGAAGGATCAGAAGGAGATTCTGAATCACAAGAGTCAGATGATTGATGAGATTAAAAAACTTGACAAAAATAAAATGTTTGTTAAGGAACAAAAACCTAAAAAATCCATTTTAAAAAAAATCTTAATGATATTCGGTTATGTCAAAAAAGGGTGATTTATTAAATCAGTTGGCAATTGTATCAGACTTAATAGAAAAACTAAATGCAGAAATAAAATCAAGTACACTTGTGATGGAAGTATCTAAAGTTGAGTTTGATAGAATATTTCAATATTTGGAAAAAAAGAATGACAGAAAAACAGAAACACCAAAAGGTAAGTTTACCATAACAATTGGTAATGTTGATATTGTTTTTAGTACGAATAATGTCTAAAAAGTTCTTGTCTTTTAAATCCTTTGGATTCTAATAAATTATATAAAAGTTTTCTTTGATGGGTAGTTATATCTTTAACGAAGATAAAATTACCCTTTTTCTTTTTTAATAGTTTTTCTTTTACCAGTTCAAACAATCTTTCTGCATCATGAAGATTTTTATTTCCATATAACCATACATCATTCTCTACTTGTACAAATAATTTGTTGTTTAACGTGAAGACTTGTGCAATATCATTTATAGGATATATTTTCTCCATCATTTCATGAAACCTGATTCTTTTTTTGATTTGAAAATCATAAATTAATTCCTCTTTCCAATATGGAATGATTTCTTTAATTCTAAATTTATCATCCTCAATTTTTGCCTCGACGTTTCTACCTAAACTATCCTTTACCCACGGATTAGTTGACCACCTGGTATTTGGGAATACCAATGCTAACTCGAATATTTGTTCTTGATTTCTTTTACCACCTTGAACCTTAATAAAATCAGGTTTCTTTTGTGTTTTGAATTCGTGCCAATATTCAGTTATAGTGGTTCTTTTCATGCATTTGTATAGTATTTTAATTCTTTTTTTATTACAGAAAAGGACAATGAAATATTTTCCTTTTTTCATAATAAATTTACTATAAGACTATAGAGACCATATACTGCAGAAATCGCTACTAACACTATTGTTATAATAGCCCATTTTTCCATTCTAACAGATTCTTTTTCCATCTGTTCTCTTAGTTCCCTCTTTTTACATTTTGAACAAGCCATAATAAAAATATACCAAACTTATTTCTTTTTTTCAATTTTAAAGGTTATATTTTATTATAAACCTTAATGATAAATAAATGATATCTTATATTGGCGGTAAAGCAAGAATCGGTAAATGGATAAAACAATATATCCCAAAAGATATTGAAACATATGTGGAAGGTTTTTCTGGTATGTTTTGGGTATTTTTTAATATGGATTTAGAAAATTATCCTAATTTAAAAACAGTTGTCTACAATGACTATAATAGATTAAATTATAATCTAATGAAGTGGACTAAACAGTACGATGTTTTATGGGAAGCATTGTCACATTACCCATGTCAACAATTAGGTGTTGTAGATACTCCAACTGAGTATGGTGAAATGTTTGAACGATTCCAAAAAGAAATCTTCAATGATGAATTAGTAATCACTGAAGAGAATGGTTTAGAAATTGCATGTAAATACGTGTATGTTTTGGGTCAAGTATTCTCAGGATCTAAGCCTGAAACGGCATCTTACATGGATTATAAAGGAAAATATCGTTGTAAAGTGTTGGTCTTTATGGACAAATTAAAGAATCCAAAATATCGTCAACATTTTGATAAAATAACATTTATTGAGAACAAAGATTTCCAAGAAGTTGTTGAACAATACGATTCACCAACTACATATTTTTACATGGATCCACCATATTGGAAAACTGAAAATTATTATTCTAATCATGAATTTGATTCAGAAGACCATATTCGTTTGGCTAATTGTATAAAAGGAATAAAAGGAAAATTTAGTTTATCATATTACGAATTCCCACAATTATTAGAGTGGTTTCCAAAAGAACAATTTACTTGGGAACAAAAAGACTTTAGTAAAGCCGCGTCTACTAAGAAGGAAAAGAATATGGGGACGGAACTACTAATAATGAACTACTAAGTTCACTATTTATTTAAAAACTTTAATTATGCAGTCACATTGGTACGTGGTAAAAGTGTTACCCGGTAAAGAAAGAATTTTAAAAGATGAGTTTAATAAACAAATCACACAAGGTAAAGTAAAAAACATTCTAAGATTTTTATGTCCAACTGAAAGAGAATTAAAAATCGTAAAGAATAAAAAAGTAGTTAGAGAAAAGGTTCTTTACAGTGGATATCTTTATTTCGAAAGTCAAGTTAATTTAACTGAGGAAGATTTAAAATATATCTCAGGTATGAATGGTTTGATGGGAATGATGGGTGAAAGGATACCAGTTAAATTAAGAGAAACTGATGTCATTAGAGTCATAAAGGATGATGAATTAGATGAATATAACAAAACAATCAAGTATCAATTTAATGTGGGAGAATCAATAAAAATTGTTGATGGTCCGTTTACAACTTTCGAAGGAATTATTTCAGCAATTAACGGAGAAAAGGTATCTTTGGAAGTAAGAATTTTTGGTAGAGTAACACCAGTTGAATTAACACTACGTCAAATAGAAAAAATATAGAAATAGATGGCTCCCGAGGTTTTAATTTATGTGAAAAACGTTAAACATTTCTTAGACACCAACGAGGAAGCACATGATTATTTTCTAAAAAATATAGACGAATCTGATTTTTATTCAAGATTAGCCGAATCATCTCAAAAAAATTTTGAAAAAAATGGTGACCCAATGTTATTGAGAAACCAATTTGAAGAAATCAAAAACGAACTATTGAATAGTAAAACAATCAATGAAGAAGATAAAATCTTTTTTGATTTAAAAGAATTCGGCAAGATTTGCTTAAACTAGTTTATTTTTTAAAAAAATATTATTATAATTTTGATATGGATAATATCTTATCAATTAACTATCCTTTGTATGAACTATCATACGGGAACGATTTTCCTACTGAACAGTTTTTTTTAATTTCATTCAATGAATTACCATCGAAGCATGAAATTTTATCTAAAACTTATGATAAATCAATTGAAACTTATTTTAATTCAATAGGATTTACAAAAGAAGTTGATGTAAAATCAACAAATAGGAGAAGTGAGCTTTCTCATAATGTTTTGTTGATTAATAAAAATAAAAAATTAATAGTAGAGTTTAATTCCGTAGATAACAATAAAGAGAAACCACTTTTTGGTGTCAAACTTTTTTATTCTATTAAAAATGGTAATTTACTTGAACAGATTGATTTCAGTGAAGTTTCTAAATTCGAATTAAAAAAGGAAAAATCTAACATAAGTTTAATCAGATCTGACATGGGTCATTTAGACACCGAAGATTATGATTTAGTTATACCAAAAACAGATATCGAATTAAACTACGGTTCAGAATTTTCAAAGGTTCACGAAGTTATTGTCGAATCGTTAAATAAACCTAATGGTAAAGGTATTATTTTATTACACGGTGATCCTGGTACAGGAAAGACATCATACATAAAATATCTAACCTCTTTAATCAAAGAGAAACAAGTATTATTTGTCCCACCATCAATGGCCGAAATGTTATCCGAACCATCAATTATCCCATTCCTAATGGACCACAGAAATTCAATTTTGATAATTGAAGATGCCGAGAGAGTAATTGCAGATAGAGAAGGTAACGGTTCACCTGCAGGAGTGTCGAATATTCTTAATTTGACTGACGGTATTTTGGGTGATTGTCTTAACATCCAAATAGTTGCAACATTTAATATGAAAAGGGAAAAAATCGACTCTGCGTTACTAAGAAAGGGTAGATTAATTGCTGAACATAAATTTGAAAATCTTTCTGTAGATGACACCAATAAACTACTTAAACACCTAAATAAAGATTTTATAAGTGAAAATGGTCTAAGTTTGGCTGATATTTATAACATAGACGTTGAAGTTTATAAAACAAAATCAAAAACAAAAATAGGATTATATTAATATGGAAAGTGTAAATAGAGAACAATTAAGTGAATTACAAAATAACGGTGAGAAACTTTTAGTGGATTTTTGGGCATCTTGGTGTGGACCTTGTAGACAATTAATGCCACGTCTTGAGGGGATTGAATCAAAGTATCCTAATGTAAAATTTGTTAAAGTAAACGTTGACGAAAATGTGGATTTGGCTTTAGATTTAAACATCAGATCAGTACCAACTGTCATTATCTATGATGGTGATAAATTAATAAACAGAAGTACTGGAGTGAATCCTGATGTACATTATAGTAATATTTTGGACACACTATGAGTTCTGAATTGATTGTTTTTACTTTAAAGGGTTGTTCTCATTGTACGATTTTAAAAAACAAATTAAATGAAGAAACAATTCCGTATACTGAAATTGAAATCACAAATAATCAAAAATTATGGGACAGTGTTGTGGATCAAACAGGACACAATGTTTTGCCAACTGTTTTCATAAAAATGGAGGGTTCTGACACAGGACCAATATATATACCGGGTATAGATTTTAAAAATCCCGATGAATTGATACAAAAAATCAAAAAACATCTTTAAAAATAAAAAAATAAGAGGATTTATTCCTCTTTTTTTATGCACATAAAATATATAAAAGTATTTATGTAAAAGACTTTACTTTTCTAAATGGCACTACAACAGATTAACTGGATACAAATTGACACACAAACAGTCCCGATTAACTCAAGCGGTTCATCTTCTTTGGTTATACTTGGTGGTACTGGTTCAAATTATTTGGAGGCGGTATATGCTAAAAATTTATACACATCAGGTTCACTTATTGTAGGTGGAGATTTAGATATCCCTGGAAACTTAGTTGTTAGTGGTAATTTAACGGTAAAGGGTACTACCACTTCAGTTGATTCAAACGTAGTTAGTATTGGTGATAACGTTATTGAATTAAACGGTACTGAAGCCGCTTTCGGTGGTTTGTTAATAAAAGATCCAATTGCACCGAATACTATCTCGGGATCATTACTTTGGGATTCAACAAATGATTATTGGATTGCAGGTCCATTAGGTAACGAAGAGAAGGTTATATTAACAACAGACTTAGATGCTGGTATTTGGAGAGAGACAGGTTCATTTTTTGCAACAACAAATGATTTACAAGTTACAGGTTCTATGGTAATTAAGGGTGATTTGAGGGTTGAGGGTACTACAACAGTAGTACAAACCTTAAACCCATCATTAGAGTCCCTAATTGTGTCAGGTGCAATGAAAATAGTAAAAAATGAATTAACTCCACAAATAGTTTCGGCGTCTTTATCGATTCAAAATTTGGGTTCACTATCTGATAGGTCGTTAGCCTCTGTATTAGACTGTGGAGACGGATTCTTTTAAACAAAAAATAAAGTATTTATATAATAAAACAAGAAAACTAGAAAAATGGCTCAAATAATTAAACACAGAAGAGGTAGTATAACACAATTAAAGGATGTAACTGCTAGAATTGGTGAATTGGTTGTTGCAACAGGTTCCATTAATGACCTTAACGGTCCAATGGTATTTGTTGGTGAAACCGAAGGTGTTGCGGGAGCATATAGACCACTCTCAAAAATATACCAAGGTGTAAATGCCCCAACAATTACTGTTGGTTCACACGGTTCAGTAATAGATGGAACACCTTTCTATGCTACAAGTGATAAAACACTTTACATCTTAAGTAAAGATGGTAACACAGATATTGATTTAACAGGTAATATCGAAGGTAATACCATCAATAATGTTACAATCACATCACTTACAGGTAGTAATGCAAATGTTACCAACATTACTGGTACCACAATATCAGGTTCAAATGTTAACATTTCAAGTACATTGAAAGTTTCAAGTACAACCGACTTGGGTGGTAATCTTAATGTTACAGGTAATACGATTTTAAACGGATCAGTTACAGTAACAGGTCTAACAGATAATAGATTAGTGGTTGTTGGTAATGGTGGTTTATTAGAGGACAGTGCAGATTTAACATTTGATGGTACTAAATTTGATATCGGACAAGGACAATTCCAAGTTGATACCGCAACCGGTGATATCAGAACATCTGGTTCAATTGTTATGAAAGGTAATATTACTGTCGGTGATTCAAACACAGATAATATTATTCTTGCTGGTGAAGTTAGTTCTTCAATA
>JACCDW011595222.1_pt1 | contig 11927 bp, 12 predicted proteins | sample 7449781 | NCBI WGS metagenome assembly JACCDW01 (sample SAMN15323449, study PRJNA562643) | freshwater metagenome | isolation source: river surface water | place: USA:Blue River Watershed | collected 2017-08-18
GAGTACCACCATTAATTTTCTTAGTAAGGGATAGTATCGCAGCATCAGTCACTCCTTGATCGCAAATGCTCCATAGTTTGTTTCGTTCGAAGAAAAACATTGCTGATTCGAATGCTAATTCAGTAGCAACGAGATCAGGATTTGTCATCACATCTGGACGATTGCAGTATTTTGCAAACGCAGCGTAGTTATCTTTGCCTGTCAGTTGAAGAGCACCACGACCGCGATACTTCCAACCATCACCTGAACTTTCTGGACCATTGCCCATACGATTCGCATAAACGCGATTAGCAATGGCTTCTGGTTTGCGTTCATACTTGGCAGCAGTTGCGGCATCTGGGAAATATTTCTTGAACACACCCATCAAACCCTTTGCGCCATAACTGAGATTTTCAGAGAACGCTTTGAATCCGCCAGTTTCATGAGCAGTCTGACCAAAGAAGTGTGCTGCTCTTGCTGGTGATAATTTATAGAATGCAGCAGCGGCACGTAGAGTTCCTGGACCCCATGAGCCATCAGCTGTCACTCCGATCTTTTGTTGAAGTGCTTTCAAACTCATAAATTAATCCTCACGCAATATGATCTTCTACTTCTTCAACCATTTCCTTTACAGGTTCTGGGAGTGTATCTTCAACCTTTGGTGCTTCTGGTGTTGGTGGAGCATTTTCTTTTTCGCTCTTACCAAGCATAATACCAGAAAGAATACCAGTTAGGAATGTTGCAATTGGAGTAATCAACTCAAAGAACTTTGCGTCATTTGGTGATTGCTGCATTGGTTGCGTGACAAAAATCAATGAGTAGAGAACTACAAACACGATTCCTGTAAGAGTAAATGCCAATGAAAGACCGACTGTAAATTTCAATCGAGCCATTAATTCCGATTCAGTATAACGTTGACCATTAAACATGATTATTCTCCTGTTGTTTCACTAACTAATTCAGTTTCACTATTACATGGTGCTGATTCTTCAACAACCACTGTTTCTTGCTCAATACCATTTAATTTGTCGTAGCAAAATCCATCAGCTTCGCATGCTGGACGATTACATTCTGGATTATCTTTATTTTCTGGATCCTGACAAGGGTATCTATATCTATCTTCACATCCAACCAATAATAAAGCAATTGCAATAAATGCTAATTCCTTCATTTAATTACTCCCATTTCTCAGATAATACATCGCACCAGTCTTTTCATCTTGAACAATAATTGGCGCATTCTTATTTTCTTTAGCATATTGTGTGATTTCTTCACCAATCTCGCCGCTGACATATGATTTGAAATGCTTAAATTTCTTTTTGCCTAGAACTGCTTTATGATAATCACTTGATGGCACTTTAAAGACAGCCTTACCACCAAACATTTGTGGAGGTTTGCGTCTGAGTGGTTTCCCACCCATCATCAACTTATCATAGCCAGCAATTGGTGCACCTTGAGCAGAACCCAAGCCTTGCATGCCAGCTCCAACCGATACGGCTGGTGCTTCTTCTTTTATGAATTCGTTAAATTTCTTCATTTGGCGTTTGACTTTTATTTGACCTTTCTTTATACTCAGTATGTCGCTATTGATCGTTAGAGTTTCTGTAGAATATCCACAAGTTTTAAATCTAGCGGTATCTCTTCGGAATAAATGTTCAGTCCATTAATTCCTTTCACAATCTTTGGCATTGCTGACGTATACATTAAGAATGTCTTCAATGCGCTATAATCTTTTTCGTTAATACGCAAAAATAACATTCGAGTGCAAGGTTCAATTCCAAAAACATTCTGTGCAACAACCAAGTGATTTAAAAGCAATCGTTCTTTTATATCACCTGTCATTCTATATTTTTGCAACAATCTTTTTATATAACGAATCTTCTTATAATCTTCATCAAATTCACTAGAAACGCAATTTGGTTTCTCGTAACACTTTGCTGCAAACAATAATATATTAGACTCATTCAAATCTTCAAACATATATTAATATTCGCTGCTATTTCCTGAATCGTCATCTTTTCTTGCGTATGTGATCGAGGATCTTGATCCAATCATTTCACGATCACCAAGAAGTTCTTCAGTATCAAGCTCTGTTAAATCGTTCAATTCGTCTTCAGAAACAACTTGAGCATATCCATCCACATATCCATCTTCACCAGTGTCATATACGATGTATAGAAACATCTGTGAATCACCTAGAGAGTAAACTAACTCTGCAGATAGGTTTAGAAATTGTGGAGTTGCTTCTGCTGGAAGCAACATGCCGTATCTTTCCATCGCACCACGAAGTTGATTTAGAAAAATCGGTGCGTTTTGATATGGTTTTGATGTCAAAACATCTAAATCATTGTTCAAAGCGTCTTTATTTGATAAAAGATGTTTTGAATCAACGTCGATACTGTCAGCAGAAGTTTCTTCTTCTAAAAATTGTTTAAACTTAAGCATTGTTCACCTTATTTGAAGCAAGAACTGGTTCTAAATTCACTGGATTCTTTTTATTTTTAGCAATTTGCATGACTTTTTCAGCTGTTTTCAACTTTTTCTCAGATTTTTTCGTGTCAGCAGCTGCTTTTACCTCAACTTTCTTGTTCACAACACGATGTTTGCCTGGATCTGCAGCCTCGTCAAGTTCAACTTCCTCATTTTTCATCTTTTTTGCTGAGTAATATGCGCCTAGAGCCATATTGATGCGTTCTTTTTTGCTCTTACCAGCAAATTTTGGATTATCAGAAGCAACGAAATCGCTGATCCACTTCGATGCTGGATCAGAAGCACTGAGTTTTTCCTCAATATATTGAATTTCCTCGACTTCTTCCTTTCGTAGAGCAGCAAGGGTTCCTGCTTGTGGACGCATCTTGCCTTGACCCTTTGATTGAGCATCAAATTTCTTTTGGGCGGCGCGAACTGTTGCTGACATCTTGTAACCCTTGTCACGTTTATCAGCATCAACGCCATGGCGAAGGTCCATCATCTTCATTGAAGTGCGAAGATCTTTAGTTACATCTTTGGCTTCTTCAAATTTTGTTTCTTCATTAGTTGTCGTTTTATCTGTTTTATGTATCAAATCAATGGCTGGTTTGAACATTTTGTGTGCAGCTTCATGTGCTTTATCTGGATGATGTGTTTCTTCATCGCGATCAGGCACATTATCAAAATCTCCCTGCATTTCCATATGAACTTTATTTGTCTTATGATTGTGTTGCAATTGAATATTTGGACCCATGAGTTCTTCACCATTTTTAAAATTTCTGGTGTCTAACTTGTGGTGCACAACATGCGCTCTTCCATGATCACCATTGTATGATGAAACTCTAAAGTTTGGGTGAGTCGCTGCAAGAGAATTTGCGATTGTTTTAGCGTGATCTACTTGCTTGGCTTCTTCAATTGACTCTTCTTCAGTGAAGACTTCTTCTTTTTTCATTCGTTTTTTTGCAGCATCACGCACATATGATTCTTTATCTTTTAACGCAATCGCAATGTTCTCTGGACTTACATTTCGATGTTTGATTGCATTCATGCGCGTGTAAATGTCTCCATCTTTCAATGCAGCCGAAATATGTTCTGATGTCGCATTTCGGTTTTTGATTGCAGCCTTGCGCACAATCATATCATCATCTTTTAACCCAGCCGAGATGTGTTCTGATGTCGCATTTCGATGTCTGACTGCAGCCTCGCGCACCTCTGGGTGTTCATCTTTTAACGCAATCGAGATGTGTTCTGGTGTTGCTTTTGGGTGTAGGATTGCATTGACTCGCACATCTCGGTTCTTATCTTTCAACCCAGCTGTGATTCGGTCATGTGCTTTTCCCTCATCAATCTGCTCAACTTCTTCGCTCATCTTTTTGACATGCTTCATGACTTCATCTTTTTCGATTGGTCTATTTGAATCGCGACGTCTTTCGTAGGCTTCAATGTGATCCATTGTAACCTTGCCTTTACCGTGGCGATCAACCAAGTATGCGGCGATGTCCTTTGGATCTGTATCAAACCCTTCTTTTATATCGCCGTTTTCAACAGAAATTTCTGTATTCTCATTATCATCAACAACTTTTTTCTTTTTCTTTTGCTTGTATTCTGACTTATCATCAGCTTCAGGTTTCATCACTGTTGCTTCTTTGATCATGTAACCAAGAGCACGCTGTTGATTTGCTGCGCGATTTAGAGCCTCAGTTTCGCTTGATGCTTCAACAAGACGAGTTACAGATTCTACTCGACGACGAAATGAAACATGTTCGTGAGAAGGATTTGTGTATTTGATTTGTACTTGATACTTCATGTTATTTACCCATCTTCTTTGCTGCGGCTGACTTTAAACGAGCCTTGATTACATCACCGTAAGTGATTTTGTTTGGATCGCCGTGATGTTTGGCGAGTTCCTTTTCTTTTGGAGTTGTTGGGGCTGAACCTTCTGCTTCTTCATCAAGACCATGAGCAGCGCGAACTTCAGACTCTGCTTCTTTTCTAGAATCAAATCCAGCAGTATTCATGCCAGACTTGTGATGCTTTGCGTACCACTTGCCGACACCTGGAGATGCCTCAGCATCAATTCCAGTTTCACCGATTTCTTTACCCTTGTGTAGAACTGGTTTTGATTTTACATCAACCTCATCAATCTGCTCGACTTCTTCATTCATCTCACCTTCCATATAGTTGGCAGCAGTGAGGATATAATCTTCAGCAAGAGTGATCTTGCTTTGAACCCATTCAGGGAGATTTGTATTTTCTTCGAGCATATCGTGCATACGCTTTGCGTTGGCTAGAATGCTACGCAACTGAGATTTAGCCATGTCGCCTTCGTAATCATATTCGCCAACGTCTGCAACATCTTTAACTTCCTCACCCATTTGCTGGGCGATTGGACGCTTTGACTGCTTTGCCATGATTGCTTTGGCGAGTTTCTTACCATAAGACATGTTCTTAACCTCTGCGGTTGATTTGTTACTTGATCTTTCTGTTTCTTGACGATCGGTGACGATATCTTTCATCTTACCTTCTTCGATCGCAACTTCTTCTTTGTATTGTCCATATGGAGTGTTTACTGATCTTGGATTCAACTTCATATCGACTGCTGGATTCAATGAACTTCTTGGTTCAACAACTTTAGATGGCTTTGCTCTGTCTTTTGTATTCGCAGCCTTCTTCATAAGTTGCAACTTGAGATTGAAAATTCTTCTTTTCTTTTCTTTTTCAGCTGGTGACATTTCTTCGTTGGTATAACGAACAAGAGCAACTTTTGGATTGATTCCTGCTTTGATGCCCTTGATGATTTCTTTTGCAGAGGATTGACCGACGCCAGCCATTGAACTGTGACCACCACTTCCACCAGCACCAATTGGCTTACGACCACCCTTTGCATAATAGGCTTTTTGACGCTCCATGCTAATTTCACGAGCAGTCTTTGGTTTATTAGAAACAGCAGCAGGTTCTACTTTCTTTGGCTCTGGAGCTTTCATTTTACCCGCAGTCGCAGCAGACTTTTCCTTTGCTGGCATTTCCATGCCATGCTTCTTATACCATGCTTTTTGAGCACTGGCTGACATTTTGTGTAGTAGTGATGGAACTTTTACTGCCATTTTTCTTCCTCAAACTCCTCGATTTTTAATACGAGGTCAGTTGATCCTCTTTTAATCCGATGAAATGTTTTGGCTGGAATAAAAAAGTGGTCGCCTTTGTATAATTTCTCTGGCAATCCATTTTCGTATTGTATTTCCCAACCAGAACCCTCTAAAACCTCAATATATCTACCCTTTTCGTCACGATGCCATACTAATTCTTCAGTCAAGACATCGTGTTTGAATGTGCGCACGAACGTCCAAGTATTTAGTTTTTCGTCAATGTATGGTTTATCAACCATTTCCCACCATTACCACCATATTTTGCCTGAATTGCTAAAGAATCTTGGCCAACGGCACGCCCAGTAGGATGCGCTGGTCTTATCTTTATTTGTCAAACAACGATGGCGAGCGACAAATGATCTTGTTGCAGCTGGATCCATGTATTTCTTTTTCATTCCAGATTTGCTGAAACTAATTTTACGGACCCCATCACCCACTCGAACATAAACAGCACCACCACCGCCTTCTTGCCATGGCTTGCCGATACCCTTTCCGTTTGTCTTATCTTCTTCGTTCAATTCTTCTTCGAATGGATAATCTAGAATTACTTCCTGACCCTCAAATACGACCTTCTCGCCGATATTTGATTCAAGCATTTCTTTTTCCCACTCGTCTTTTGGCTGATATTTTCCTTCAGTATAAAGACGCTTGGCTTCAGAGATCATTTCGAAGAACATCTCTGATCCTGGACGAAATACGTTTTCCGTGAATGAAATTTTATTGTCAAGATGATACTGCACTGCTTCTTCAAGAGTGATTTCTTCCTTTACAAGTTTCCAGCCAGCGATGTTATCTCGAACTCGCTTGTATCCTTTTGGAACATCATGCCCACCTGGAGGAGGTGGAACTTGACGAGGTGTTGGCATGAAATCTTTTTTAGGTTCTTTTGATTCGAGTGCATTAAATCTTGCTGTGACTGGCAACCCCTGCAAATCACCACGATAATATTTTGGTCCAACTGATGTTAACTTATCTTTTTTAGGTTTTAAAGATGGTGTTGCATCAATCACTTCTTCTTTTTCTTTCGCTTCTTCGACTTTGGTTCTGAAGGAATTGAAACTTCTAGGATTTCGTTCACTTCCCTCTCGTACTGACTCAGTCTCGCTGCAGCCACAATCTCCTCCGCACTCACAATCGTCTCCTGCGGATTCTTTTTTGATAATCTTTTTAGGTTTTCCCAAAGCATCGAAAGCATCTTCAATTTCTCCTTGTCCTGGTGTCATAGCAATAGCATGCTTTCGGTATTCGTCCGTGCCCACTAATTGCATTTCAAATAGTTCATCTAAGTTTTCTGTTTCTTCACGCAAGTCTTTATCTGCTGTGTGATAGGTCTTACCCTTATTGATGTAAGAATTTACACGAGCATGACCCCACTGTTGTGGTGTCGTTCCTGGACGATGTCCAGAATTCCAAGCAGCAACTCCACGATTATAAACTTTGCGGAGTGTGCCAAGAGCGATTCCTGACTTCTTGGCTTTTGCTGATAGTGAAGAATCTGCAGCACCTTCGTTCATGCGACCAGTTTCTCTACGCTTGTCCATCACTTGAGTGATGTTTCCACTTCTTGGTGCACGACGAAGTTTTGTTGGTAGATCTTCAGCCTCATTTGCCATCATCTTACGAACTGCAAGAGTATGCTTACTTGGTTTTGTTTTTGATGTTTTATCACCAGGAGCTGGTTCATATGCTCTTGGATCTTTGTCTGACAACTTGCCCATCTTCTTCCAATGAGCCTTGCGAGCAGCTGCTGTTGCGTCAGAAAGTTTACCAACATACTTCTTTGGCAATCCTGATTTGTGCTTTGCTACTGCTGGAAAATATTTTTCTTTAATAACTGTAAATGTCTTTGGTTCTGGTGTGGTTTTAATTTCAAGACCAAGTTCAACAACACGCTCTAAAAGTTTTTCAATCTGTGCGCCGAAAAACACTTTCTCCATTTCTGATGATTCATTTAGATTAATTGAGTTGTTGAAGATGAATGCTTCAACATCCTTTGCGAGTTCTTCTGCTTTTAAGAATTTATCAATTCTCTTGCTTTCTGCTATTGGTTGTTCGCGTTGTTCATTACGCAAACGAGAAACTTTATTTGTTACAGATACGTGCACGAAATCAAACGTGTAACCTTCTAGAACGTTTTGAATCAGTTCAATCTTATCAGCGTCATTTGCGCCATTGATCACAATGTGTTGCTTTGATTCATAAAGTTCATTTGCTGCACCATTCAAAATTTGGTCAGCTTGAACTTCAGTCAAATCAAAGCGAGAGAAAATATTCTTAAGAACATAATCCTTTCCACTGCCTGGACCGCCGAGTAAGAAAATACCAACTGGTGAAACTGATTCCATTTGCATACCTGCTTTTACTTTGTCATGTATATGTGCGCCAAGTTTCTTGTCGCTATAATGTGAAACAAATTCGTCTTTCTTTCCAGCAGAAACTAGACCACGAAGTTTAGAAGCAGACATACCTTCTGCTCCTTCTGCATCTGGATCACGATCTCCTGCTGATACAACATTAACCTTTTTAATTTTTGGATATTCTTTAGTTCTATATTTATCGAGTAGAGATTGGAAGTTATCAACGCGATCAGAACCTACAACCATAGTGACGTGAGTGTGACCTTGCGCTTCTAAATGTTTCATAGCATCAATTGCAGTACGCACTTTGCCACTCGCAACAACGTTTGCATTTGGGAACAAACGATTCATTGCACCAACCTTATCTTTGTGACTCAATGGATTCTTTTTTGAGTCTTGAGAATGTGATGGAAAAATGTAATGCTTGCCGCCAGTTTTTTCTGCATGCGCTTGAACAGCAGAAACCAACTTGCCGTGACCTGTTTCGGTTGGTGGATTAAATCTTCCAAAGGTGAATGTTGCTTTACTCATAATACACTCTTTTGTGCTTTCAATTCCGCTGAACGTTTGCGATTTGCTTCAGTAAATGCTCGAGGAACAAACTTCATTCCTCCAGAAACAAACCCCTCACCAGCTGCTTCTTGACCATCTATTTTGTGCGAATACCCACCATGTGCTGTTTTTGAGAGAGCATTTGCAACTGCTTGCGTTGCTTGGTGGATGTGATGATGAACTTCGAATGTTCTATCAAACTTATCAAGATTATCATTTACATGATTAATTGATGATTTCATGACTTCAGTTTTCTGAGCCTTTGCTTTATCAGTCTTAACTTTATCAATCAGTTTCTGGTGGTGTTGTTGCAAGAACTTTGTATAACCTTTTGCGCTTGGCTTTTCTCCACTATCAACTGTTGAGTTTGCATAACGCAATAATGTTTCTTCATGACCTTCGTGGTGGTCATGTGAATGATCTTTTGAGAGTTTTTTTGCTGCAGCGATATGTTCAAGTGCCTTTCGCTTTGCTTCTGGGCTGATTTTTCTTTCTTCTGAAGAAACAAGATGGCTCATCAAATGAACGTCTGGATGTTCTTGAAGTTCGCCCTCGCCAATCGGAGTTACGCTTCCATCTGCGGCAATACGAGAATGTAGAGCAATACTCAACGGAGCCTTTGCGAGTTTCTTACCTTCTGGAGAATTTTTATCTACAGAATAGCGAATAGTATTTGGTTTGTGACCAATCTTACCATCTTCCTCTGTACGATCTTCAAGAGAACTGAGATATCCACCTTGATACTCACCTGAACCTTTTGGAAGCACTTTATGGACATGCTTAAGGATATTCATAAGTGGACCAGCGATGTATGGCTTTTCACTGTGTTGTTTCTTAATATCTTCTGAAGAGAAGTTATAAGTGGCACCAGTTCCTTTATACTTCACTCCGACTTTACCGTCTGGAGTGCGAATAGCCTGGAACGACATACGATCGTCGATCTTTCGAGTGATCGGAGTGCGACCGTTGATAACGCCTTGGATTTTGGAGAGAGTTGATCCGACTGCGCCTTTGCGAGAAGCAAATGCAGATTCAGAAGGATGGGGCAAATGTAGTATTCCGCGAACAGGCTTTTTAGCCTCTGTTAATAGCGGAATACATTGTTTGAAGCCAAACATACTCTCTCCACACTGTGGGATTATAGTATATTTAGTTATTTTTATCAGTTAAAACATCGTGTATGATGTCATCAATCGTTTGTTGAATTGAATATTCTGGTCGATATCCAAGTGCCATTAACTTGGTATTATCCATAAAGAACGAACGAGAAGATTGAACCTTTTTGTGGAATTCTTTCTGCTCAATTGTGTGGATTTCTGATCCAGAATCCATCGCATCCCGAGCATATCGAATAACGTCTCGGAAAATTATTCCTTTACCGTTTCCGATATTGTAGATGCTATTTTGTTCCCCAGATCGAACGCAAAGGTCGATAGCACGAGCGCAATCCCTGACGTCAATATAGTCACGATAAAAATAACCAGAGTCGTAGAGGTCCACTGGGCGATTGGCTTTAAGTTCTTTGAGTAGATACTGAAGTGCATTTTTCTTTGCGGAAACTTTTTTATCATCTTTACCAAGGACATTTGCCAACCTCAAGATACGATAATTTAAATTAAATGTCTCGCAATAAGACATAAGCAACTGCTCGGCGCACCTTTTTGTGATTGAGTAAAACCCTTTTGGATCACAAGAGTCTTTTTCTGAAATACCACAAGAACCAGCACCGAAACCAGAGTCTTTACCATACACAAACCAGGAACTGATGAAATTGAAACAGCCATTCTCACCAGTTCGTTCAATATACTTGCGATAACTATGTAGAACCTTCATCAAGACAACGAGGTTAGTATTAATATCCAATAAGTTATCGACGTGTACATTATAATTGTCGACAGTACTAATAAAATAAACACACTCCGCACTGCGTACTTCATAATCGTTTCTTTGATTGACGATGATGCTGTTTTTCGAGGTTTTACAATACTCGCTTCCGACAAAACCGTTTCCTCCGAAAACATTTACGAATGCCATTTTGACATCACACTTTCGTAGTAAGCAAATACATCTTCACCGTAATGCGGTGGGCAACCGACGAAGAATACATTGCTCAATGCTTTGTTCGCATTTGGATACTTCGCGGCATCATCGAGATGCTTGTAACCAGGATGCAACAGAATATTTCCAGCAAAGTAGTTGCGAGTCTGAATGCGATTTGCTTCACAGAATGCCTGAAGTTTTTCTTTCAGTTCAGGCGTATCAGTGATCAAAGGAACACCGAACCAAGAAGGATCAGCAAGCAAAAGATTCTCAGCAACACGAACACCAGGAACATACTTCTCAAAGAGATGCTTGATTCGAGCAAAGTTTACACGACGCTTGACGTCAATCTCATCAATTTTCTTCAACTGCTCAATACCAATCGCACCCTGGAGATCGAGTGGCTTGAGATTGTATCCCATATTTGAGAACAGATACTTGTGATCAATTATTCCATTATATCCTTCAAGCCATTTATCAAAGCGATTACCACATGTTCCACAAGCCAATAGATTAGCAGCACCAACGCAACGGCAATCACGACCCCACCAGCTAATGCTGCGAGCAGTATTGATGAGTTGCTCGTCGTTTGAGCAAACCATCCCGCCTTCGCCTGTCGAAATGTGGTGAGCAGGATAGAAAGATGTTGTCCACGCATAGTAATAATCCGTCAGTAATCTACCATCCCACTTTGTGCCAAGTGAGTCGCAATTGTCGCCAATAAGATAAATGTCATTCTCCGCGCAAAACTTTGCGATACGATCCATGTCTGGCGGATTACCAAGAACAGGTGAAACGAAAACAGCAACTGTTTTGTCAGTGATCCACTTCTCAACGTTGTCAAGATTGAAATTAAGAGTATCCATTTCAATATCAACGAATACAGGAGTCAATCCATTCTGAACCAATGGAGCAATCGTAGTTGGGAACCCAACAGGCGATACAATTACTTCTGCGCCATCCTTCCAACCCAAGTGTTTCTTGAGTGCGGCGACCATTGTTAGGTTGGCTGATGAACCAGAGTTCACCATATGCGCATGCTTCACATTGAACTTGCGACAGAATGCCCACTGAAACTTCGCAACGTTCTCACCAGAAACAAGCCACTTGCCTGTAAGAAATGCGGTGACGCCAGCGATAACTTCTTTCTCATCCCAATATGGACCAGAATAGAAAACAGTATCCTTTTCAGGATTGAATTCCTTGCAATTGTAAGCATACTTCGGTGTGCCGACAGCAGCAACCAATTCTTCAATCATTTGTTTTACGTCACTCATAATGTTTCCTTAAATTGTTCAATACGTTTAGTCAAAGCGATTTTAACAGGCGACATTCTCTCATAAGCAGGAATGACACAATTAGATCGACGAGCAGCAGTTACACC
>JACCDW011460757.1_pt1 | contig 11925 bp, 4 predicted proteins | sample 7449781 | NCBI WGS metagenome assembly JACCDW01 (sample SAMN15323449, study PRJNA562643) | freshwater metagenome | isolation source: river surface water | place: USA:Blue River Watershed | collected 2017-08-18
CCTCAAGTTACTTCAGCAGATTTCCCTGAGGCTAAATCATGGTACAACAAAACATCAGGTGTATTTAAATGGGGTGTTTCTGATGATATTATCGCTACAAGACTTTTGTTAGGTAAATTATCAAAAGCAACTCCTACCGTCGTTTATTCTCCAGCTATTGCCTCAAAAGAAATTACTGATCTTGAGGATGGTGTGTGGTATCTCCATGTTCAGCTTAAAAATGATTCAGGATGGGGAGCTGTTACTCATTATCCTATTAAAGTTGATACCACCAAGCCTGATACGTTCTCTGTTAAACAATTGCCAGTAAGCGATGAAACTAATCCGAGACCACGATTCGCTTTTTCTGCTACTGATGGTATGTCTGGTATTAATCACTTTACGATTCAAATTGATGGTGGTGAATCTGTTGTGTGGCGAGATGATGGTTCAGGTGTATACGAATTAAATCCTGTAAAACCAGGTAATCATACTATGGTGGCTCGTGCGTATGATGAAGCTGATAATTATTCTGTTGCCTCTATTGATTTCACTGTAGCTTCGATAGAAATTCCTCGAATTGATTCTTACACGGAAACTGTGTCTACTGATATTCCGCTCTCAGTCGCGGGTACAAGTATTCCAAATGCTACTGTCTATCTCACATTACAGAACGACAAGATTGAGCCTATTGTATTTAGTGTAAAAACAGACAGTCAGGGTAAATTCTCAACCCTCTACGATAAAGAAATACCTCGAGGATCATACCGACTCACCGCTGTTGTAGAAGATAAGAGAGGTGCACAAAGTGAACCTTCACTCGAAAAAATTGTAACCTCAAGAGCAGCATGGTTAGCTTCGCTTGCTTCAACTGTAGTTAACACCCTCGCTATCATAGTGCCGATTGCAGCACTCGCATTCTGGATTATTTTTATGGCAGTACGTCTTGTTCATAAAATTACCCGATTCCGTAAAAATGTACGTAGAGAATTACGGGAAATTGAAAGTACTATAGAAAAAGCCTTTGATTTGCTCAAAGAAGATGTCGAAGACAGTATTCATCTCCTCGAACACGCAAAGAGTAAAAGAAGACTCACCGAAGAAGAAGATAAAATAATTCAGCGATTCAGACAAAATCTCCTTACTGCTGAAAAGGTTATTAAAAAAGAAATTCGTGATGTTGAGCGAGAAATAGGGGATAGATAGTACTAATAGACATGAAAAGCACCTTTAATTGACTTAAAGGTGCTTTTCATATAGTATGTACATCACTTCAAAGCAAGATTGTGTTACGGGGGAAACATGAAGCATTATAAGGTTTTTTGGTCCTTTTCTTGCTAAAAAACTCATAAACTAAACTTAAACGAATTACAAGCCTCACAAAAAGGCGATTTTTGCGTTTAATTGGTCTCATGTATTTTTTGTAAGAAAAAGATCTCATTAGTAAAAGGGATGATTACAAAACAACAGAAGTATTTCGGACGATTCAAAGAGGCTCTTGTTGATATTCCGAACCTCGTAGAGGCACAGACGGAATCTTTCAAGTGGCTCATAGAAAAAGGCCTCGCTGAACTTTTCCAGGAGTTTTCTCCGATAAAGGATTATTCAGACAAGAAATTCGAGCTCTCATTTACTGGTTTTGAACTTTCAGAGCCTAAATACGGCGAGCATTACGCGAAAGACAACAAGCTTTCATACGAAGCACCCCTCAAAGTACGTATAAAGCTCAAGAATAAAATGTTTAACTCTGAGAAGGAACAGGAAATCTTTCTTGCTGATTTCCCGCTCATGACTTCTCACGGTACCTTTATTATTAACGGTATTGAACGAGTTATTGTTCCTCAGCTCGCTCGATCATTCGGTGTATTCTTTACTTCTGATGAAGTAAAAGGAAAGACTGTATTCGGTGCAAAAGTTATCCCTGCACGTGGAGTATGGCTCGAAATTGATACTGATAATGATGGTACACTCTACGCTCGTATTGATCGTAAGAGAAAATTCATGGTAACCGCACTCCTCCGTGTGCTCGGTGCTGATACTGATGAAAAAATCCTCGCTTATTTCAAAGGTGATGAAGCAACACAGAAAATTGTTGCCGCAACTCTCGCTAAAGACACAGCAAAAACTACTAATGATGCTTATGTAGAGATTCACAAGCGCCTTCGTGACGGTGATCTTGCTACCGCTGATAACGCACGTGAATTCATCTCAAGCCTCTTCCACAAAGATCGTTACGATCTCTCAAATGTGGGCCGTTTCCGCTTTAATAAGCGCTTCGGTAAGCCTATGGATGAGAAAGCGCTCGAACAGCGTACTATTACTGCTGACGATCTCGCTACTATCATTGGTAATATCATTCACCTCAACGGTAAACTCGATGCGGTTGAAGACGATATTGATCACCTTGGTTCACGACGTGTACGTTATGTAGGTGAACTCATGCAGCAGAAACTCCGTGTGGGTCTCTCTCAGATGAAGCGAAATATTCAGGATCGTATGTCTACCATTGAGCCTGATACGACTCAACCTCTCACATTTGTATCTCCACGACCTCTCCAAGCACGTCTCAAGGAATTCTTTACAACAAACCAGCTGTCACAGTTCATGCAGCAGGAAAACATCCTCACTGAACTCGAACATCTCCGTACTCTCTCAGCTCTCGGTCCTGGAGGTCTAACCCGTGAACGAGCAGGTTTCGAAGTTCGTGACGTACATCCTTCTCACTACGGTCGCCTCTGTCCAATCCATACTCCAGAAGGTCCAAACATTGGTCTTATTTTGCGCCTTTCAACATACGCACGTCTCAATGATTTCGGTATGATCGAGACTCCATATGCAAAAGTAAAGAACGGAAAAGTAACCAAAGAAATCCAGTTCTTGAACGCTCTCGAAGAAGAAAACTACAACATTGCTCACGCAGCTACTCTCTATGATAAAGACGGAAAAATCATGGAAGATGTTGTGGAAGTGCGAAAGAACGGAAAGCCAACTCTCGTAAAGAGAGATGAACTCGATTTTATCGATGTTTCAACAAACCAGGCGTTCTCTATTGCAACAAACATGATTCCTTTCTTGAACCATGACGATGCAAACCGAGCACTGATGGGATCAAACATGCAGAAGCAAGCTACTCCTTGTATCATTCCTGAAGCTCCATTGGTTGCTACAGGTATCGAAGCAAAGGCAGCTGAATACACTGGTCGTATTGTCCTTGCTCCAGAAGACGGTGTTATTTCAAGCGTAGATGCAAAGCATGTAACTTTCAAAAACGCTAAAGGTAAAGAAACTCGCTATGATCTCGTATCATTCCAGCGAACAAACGGATTTACCGCATACCACCAGCGACCTGTTGTTTCTCTCAATGAGAAAGTAAAGAAGGGTCAGGTACTTGTTGACGCTTCATCATCTGACGGTGGTCAGATTGCTCTCGGTCAGAACATGCGTGTAGCGTTCATGTCATGGTCAGGTGCAAACTACGAAGACGCAATCATTATCTCTGAACGTGTGGTAAAGAACTCAAAGTTCACCTCTATCCACATTGAAGAGTTCGTAGTAAACGTACGAGATACAAAGCTCGGACCCGAAGTAACTACTCACGATATTCCGAACGTAGGTGAAGGTAAACTCCGAAACCTCGATGAAGATGGTGTTATCCGCATCGGTGCAGAAGTTCGATCTGGAGATATTCTCGTTGGTAAAATTACTCCAAAGGGTGAAACTCAGCTCACCCCAGAAGAGCGACTTCTCCGATCTATCTTCGGTGAAAAAGCTCGCGATGTTAAAGACACCTCAAAACGTATGGAAGGAGGTAAACGAGGTCGCGTTATTTCTGTAAAGGTATTCTCACGAGAAAAGGGTGACAAGCTCGAATCAGGTATTATCAAGCGTATTCATGTTGAAGTAGCTCAGCTTCGAAACGTATCTGTAGGTGACAAACTCGCAGGTCGTCACGGAAACAAAGGAGTTATTTCTCGAATTCTTCCTGAAGAAGATATGCCATATTCAGCAGACGGAACACCTATTGATGTGATCCTTACTCCGCTCGGTGTGCCATCACGTATGAACCTCGGTCAGATTCTCGAGCTCCATCTCGGTCTCGCTGCTCACACGCTCAACTATCAGGCAGTTGTCCCTCCATTTGCAGGTGCAACAGGTGATGAGATCAAAAAAGAACTTGTAAAAGCAGGTCTCCCAGAAAACGGAAAGATCACTCTCTACGATGGTCGTACCGGTGAAAAATTCCAGCAGGATATTTCAGTGGGTTACATGTACATCTTGAAACTTCACCACATGGTTGAAGACAAGATCCATATGCGATCTATTGGACCATACTCTCTCATTACTCAGCAGCCTCTCGGAGGAAAAGCACAGGGAGGAGGTCAGCGATTCGGAGAAATGGAAGTCTGGGCACTTTTGGGTCACGGCGTGGCTCACACTCTTCGCGAGATCCTTACCATCAAATCTGATGATATTCAGGGTCGTTCAGCAGCCTTTGACTCTATTGTAAAAGGTGAACGATTACAGCAACCAAACATTCCTGCTTCGTTCCATGTACTCCTTAACAGCCTCCGTGGTCTCGCTCTCGACGTCGAATTGCGAAAAGACGGAAAGGACATTAGGAAAAATAGTAAGACTGCCTAATATAACCTTCATCAAAAAAATATATGGCTTACACACCAAAACATAAAACAGCAGAAGCTACCGATTTCGATGTCGTAGCACTCCGCGTTGCTTCTCCAGACCGCATCAAAGAATGGTCTTTCGGTGAAGTTACGAAACCAGAGACTATTAACTATCGAACACAGCGTTCAGAAAAGAACGGTCTTTTCGATGAAAAGATTTTCGGTCCAGATAAAGACTATGAATGTTACTGTGGAAAATACCGAGGTATTCGTTACAAGGGAATTACCTGTGAAAAATGTGGAGTTGAAATAACTCGATCTATTGTTCGACGTGAACGAATGGGACACATTGAACTTGCTACACCGGTTTCTCACATTTGGTTCCTCCGTTCAATGCCTTCACGTCTCGGTATTATTCTCGGTATGACGACTGCAGACCTCGAAAAGGTTATCTACTTTGCAGGATATATCGTAACCAAGGTACATGAAGATGCTCGTGCAGAAATCATGCGCGATCTCGAATCAGAATTCAAAGCAAAATCAAAAGCGTCTCTCGATGAAAAGACAAAAGAAGCTTTGAAGACCATGTATCAGGCTGCAAAGAAAGAAATTGATTCTATTCACGAAGGTGCAGTACTCGACGAGGTAGAATACGGTAAGTTCTCAATGAAATATTCAACCCTCTTTGAGGCGGGTATTGGAGCTGAGGCTATCTATAACATCTGTAAGAATCTTGATCTCAAAAAACTTGAAACGACTGTTGTTGCTGACCTCGAAAAAGCAAACAGCCTCGAGAAAGACAAGATGAATCGACGTCTCTCTGTTGTTCGAGCAATGATAAAGAGCGGTATTCGTCCTGAATGGATGTTCCTTGTTCGTATTCCTGTTATTCCACCAGCACTCCGTCCTATGGTTCCGCTCGATGGAGGCCGTTACGCTACATCAGATGTAAACGATTTGTACCGACGTGTTATCAACCGAAACAACCGTCTCGCAAAGTTGAAAGAAATCATGGCTCCTGACGTGATTCTTCGAAACGAAAAGCGTATTCTCCAAGAAGCTGTTGATGCACTTATCGACAACTCTATTCGTCACGGAAACTCTACGACTGCAGCAGGTTCAATTGCTTCAAAACGAGCACTCAAATCTCTCGCTGATAACCTCAAAGGTAAACGAGGTCTCCTCCGAGGAAACCTTCTCGGTAAACGAGTGGACTACTCAGGACGATCTGTGATCGTCGTGGGTCCTGATCTCGCTTTGGACCAGTGTGGACTTCCAAAACACATGGCACTCGAACTCTTTAAACCATTTGTTATCTCAGAACTCTTGAAATCTGAGCTCGCGTACAACATTCGTGGAGCATCACGTTTGATCGAAGATGGTATTCCAGAAGTATGGGCAATGCTTGAAAAGGTTATTGAAGGTAAATACGTACTTTTGAACCGTGCACCTACACTTCACCGACTTGGTATTCAGGCTTTCCGACCAAAATTGATTGAGGGTAACGCTATTCAGGTGCACCCACTCGTATGTTCTGCTTTCAACGCGGACTTCGACGGAGACCAGATGGCAGTTCACGTTCCACTTTCTCCAGAAGCTCAGAAGGAAGCAAAGGAAATCATGGCATCAGATAAAAACATCTTGAAGCCAGGTTCAGGCGATCTCACACTCACCAACAAAATGCTCGACATTATTCTTGGTGTGTATTGGATGACTAAACATGTAAAAGGTGAAAAGGGTGAGGGTAAGATATTTGAATCACCAGAAGCAGCGGTTCTCACTTCTGATTTCGGTGAAGTATCATACCGTGCATTGGTAAAAGTACTTGCTCCAGCAACCGCAAAGTTTGCTGATATGAAAGGTAAAGTATTTGAGACTACTGTAGGCCGTATCCTCTTTAACAATATTCTTCCTGCTGATTATCCATTCATCAACAAGGATATTGAACGAAAGACAATGGCTGGTATCATGGATGATCTCATTATTCGTTATTCAATTGATCGAGTTCCTGCAATTCTAAACGACATCAAGAAATTTGGATTTACGTACACAACATACTCAGGTATTACTTGGGGTCTCGATGATGTACGTACTCCAGAAGGTAAAGGGGATGTTATTACAAAAGCAAAGGCTGAAGCTGAAGTGGTAAATGATCAGTTTAACGACGGTCTCCTCTCAGAAGATGAGCGTATTCGTAAGAACGTTGAGATTTGGCACAAGGCAAAGTCAGATATTGAAAAACTTATTCCAGATTCTCTCGATCCTCAGGGTCCAGTAACCGATATGGTGCGATCAGGTGCCCGAGGTTCTATCGGAAACATTACTCAAATGGTGGGAATGAAAGGTTTGATTACCAACACCGCCGGAGAAACTATTGAATTCCCAATTATTTCAGGAATGAAAGAAGGTCTCACTCCTATTGAGTACTTTATTACTACTCACGGTGCACGTAAGGGTCTCACTGACACCGCACTCAACACTGCACGCGCTGGTTACCTCACACGACGTCTCTTCGATGTAGCACAAGATGTTATGGTTACTGAAGCAGACTGTGGAACAAAGGAATCAATCGTTATAAAGAAAGAGTCAGCAGGAGGTATTGAAGTATCTATTGCAAAAAACATCCGAGGACGAATACTCGCACGTGATGTTGTTGATCCAAAAGGCACTGTCCTCTTTAAAAAGGGCGCACTCCTTTCAAAACAGGATGCTTCTCTCATTGAGAACTCAGGTGCCACTGAAATTCATGTTCGTAGCCCACTTGCATGTAAAACACTTCACGGTGTATGTCAGCAGTGTTACGGTATTGATCTCGGTAAAAACCATCTCATTGATATTGGTGAAGCTGTAGGTACTGTTGCCGCACAAGCTATCGGTGAACCAGGTACTCAGCTCACTATGCGTACATTCCATGCCGGAGGTACAGCGTCAGTCGGTGGAGACATCACTGCAGGTCTTCCTCGTGTTGAAGAAGTATTTGAAAAGCGCCGACCAAAGAATCCAGCTGTTGTTGCAACAGTGAGTGGTACTGTTACTTCGGTAAAGGATCTCGGTAAAGAAAAAGTTATTACTGTTATTCCAGACCTCGAAGATAAAGGTAAGACCAAGAAGGGTGCTCAGGAGATTGAATACACATTCTCATCACGCCGTATGGCTCTCGTAAAATCAGGAGACAAGATTACTAAAGGCCAGTTCCTTACTGACGGTTCTGCTGATATTGATGAAGTGTTCGAATACGCTGGTAAAGAGCGAGCGATGGATTACATCATTCGTGAAATCGGTAAGATTTACGAACTCCAAGGTGAAACTGTGTCACGAAAACACATTGAAATCATCGTAAAACAGATGTTCTCACGACGTCGTATTACAGGTGCTGGTGATTCAAAATACTCTATTGATGATGTTGTAGATGAATTTGATGTAAATGTTGAGAATGAAAAGGTAAAGCAGTCAGAAAAGACAAATGAAGCAACTACTGAATCTGTAGTGATGGGTATTACTGAAGTTTCTCTTTCTCGACAGTCATTCCTCTCAGCTGCATCATTCCAGAACACAACTCGTATATTCATTTCTGCGGCTATTCGTGGCACAGAAGACAATCTCAAGGGTCTTAAAGAAAACGTTATTATCGGACGTATTATCCCTGCAGGTACTGGTTATAAAGGTAGCCAGAAAAACCTCATGATTGAGGCTATGGCTCCAAAGGCTACTGAAGAAGAGTCTCTCTAGTCGATCTGTGTTGGTAGGTGGTGTAATGCGGGTATTCCGCACGCAATCAATGTCTACACATGTACAAGATATAAAAGACCGACTCAGCATTGTTGATGTTGTAGGGTCTTATATAAAACTCGAAAAGTCAGGCGTTAATTATAAAGCGCGTTGTCCTTTTCATAATGAAAAGACACCGTCGTTTTATGTATCGCCTGAGCGTGGTTCATATTATTGCTTTGGCTGTAGTGAAAAAGGGGACATATTCAACTTTGTTCAAAAATTCGAAGGTCTCGACTTTACTGGGGCACTGAAAGTTCTCGCAGATCGTGCTGGTGTTCGTCTCGAACGAATGGATTCTCAAAAAGATAATCGTAAAGAAATTCTCTATGAAATCCTTGAAACTGCCACTCAATTCTTTGAGGAACAGTTAGCAAAAGACGCTTCAGCTCGTGAATATATTATGGGTCGTGGTTTGACTGAAAAAACCATTACTCATTTCCGTATAGGGTATGCTCCGGCCGATTGGAGGGTGCTTCGCATGTATCTCAAGTCAAAAGGCTATAAAGACGCTGACGTCGAGGCGGTAGGACTCATTAAAAAGACAGATAAACCGGGGGCTGATCCATATTACGATGTATTTCGAGGTAGGATTATATTTCCTATAGCAGATACTTCAGGGAGGGTTGTGGCATATTCTGGACGTATTGTTATTTCTGATGATAAATCACCAAAATATCTCAATAGCCCAGAAACAGTACTCTACAGCAAATCTAAAACCCTCTATGGTCTCGATAAAGCAAAGTCAGATATTCGCAAGCGAGACTACGTGCTCCTTGTAGAAGGGCAAATGGATTGCGTTATGCTTCACCAAGCTGGTTTTACCAACACGGTAGCGGCTTCAGGTACAGCATTTACCGAAGATGACGGTCCTTCATCAGGACTCGGTCTCATATTACGTCTCACAGAGAACATTGTGATAGCGTTTGATGCTGACCAGGCAGGGCAAAAAGCTGCTCGTCGTATCGTCCCAGCAATATCACTTATGACAGCAATATCGCTCGGTATGAATATCAAGATTGTTGATATTAAAGGTGGTAAAGATCCTGCTGATATTATTAAAGAAGATCCTCGTAATTGGGTAAAAGCTCTTGAATCAAAAAAACACTTTATAGATTTCCTTGTTGATTCTTTTGTTGATGCAAAAGCATCTCCGGTAGAGATGAGGAAGCTTATTAATCAAGATCTGTTCCCATATGTGAGAAAAATACCTGCTGATACACAGCGATTCCAGGCGATAAAAACAGTAGCAGACAAACTCGCACTCTCTGAGGATGCTCTATGGAAAGACTTACAAGCCTACGTCAAAGCAAACCCTCTCACGATCACTCAAACAGCTCCTCCAGAATCTCTGGTAAAGAAGATAGATAGACTTGAGTCTCTTGAGAGGAAAATACTTGGAATACTCTACTCAGAAAAGTACTTAAAAGGTGATAGTGAAAAGAAAAAAGAACTTTATGAAATAGTAGGAAAAGAAAAAGCCGAGTTGTTCGAACATTTAAGCGATGTTGATAGATCAGAACTCACTCTCGAAGCAGAAGTAACGTATGGCGATGGTCCGATAGATAAAGAATACAAAGTACTCACCCTTCACCTCGAAGAAGAGTATATAAAAAAGAAGTTAGAAGATCGGATGGGCGAATTACATAAAATAGACAAAGGTAAAGGTGATGTTGCTCATATAATGAAGGAAATACAGACTCTTTCACGGCGTATACACGAAATTAAAACTTTAACAGAAAAGATGTAGTAGACTTGATATAATAAACCCATGGCGAAAAAGAATGTCAAAAAAACAAAAATAAAGGCAGACAAAAAGGGGGCTTCAAAGCCGTCTAAAATCACGTCTAAGAAAACAAAAGTTAAGAGTGCTCTTTCTCCAAAAGCAAAAGAGAAAGCAAGAGAAGCGCTTCGTAAAGCCGATAGACTCATCGCAAAAGGTAAAGAACGAGGTTTCGTTACCTATGATGAGATTTTGAAAGAATTTCCAACTATTGAGGACGATATACTATTCCTTGATGAGATGTATACCAAGTTCTCAACTGCAGGCATTGATGTACTCGAATCTGGTGGCATGCTCGATATAGAGCCACAGGTCAAAGAAACTGCGAATAAAAAATATTCTCTCGGTAAAGCAGGGGAGTCTTCATACGATTCTATTCAGATGTATTTGAAAGAAATCGGCCAATATCCTCTCGTATCTGCTTCAATGGAAAAGGAGCTTGCGAAACGTATCGAAGCAGGTGACGAAGAAGCAAAAGGACTTCTCGCAAAAGCAAACCTGCGTCTCGTGGTATCTATTGCAAAAAAATACGTAGGTCGATCAGCTGACCTCACACTCCTTGATCTCATTCAGGAGGGTAACCTCGGTCTCTTTAAAGCGGTAGATAAATTTGATTGGTCAAAAGGATTCAAGTTTTCAACCTATGCTACCTGGTGGATTCGCCAAGCTATCACCCGTGCTCTCGCGGATCAGTCACGTACGATTCGTGTGCCGGTGCACATGGTAGAAACTATCGCAAAATACAAACAGGTAGTGCGTAGACTCTCTCAAGACCTTGGTCGAGATCCTCTTCCTGATGAAATTGCTACTGAAATGGGGCTCGAAGTAGAAAAAGTCTATCAGATTGAAAAAATTGATCAGGACACGGTATCACTCGAGAGCCCTGTGGGTGATGATGGTGATGATGGTAAATCAACACTCGGGGATTTCCTCTCAGATGATAAAATATTGTCACCAGATCAAGAATCTTCACGCCGTATTCTCGCTGATCAGGTCAGGGGTATTCTCGACGACTTGTCTCCAAAGGAGCGCAAGATTCTCGAAATGCGTCACGGTTTGAATGATGGTATTACTCATACTCTCGAAGAGGTGGGTAAGGAGTTCGGAGTGACACGTGAACGTATTCGTCAGATTGAAGCGAAGGCTCATGAAAAGATTCGTCAGCATGATAAGGTGAATCAATTAAAGAACTACTAATACACAAAAGCCACACAACCTTAGAGGGTACCTGATGAGGTTGTGTGGCTTTTTGTATGAATTGACATATCTTATATTAAGATGTTATAATATTAATGTAAGATCATTGATACACCTTGCGACTGGTTATAGCCAAAAATCCTTGTTTTTCGAGGCTTCCTGGCTATGACCATTCACGGTCCTGGTATCCATGTCTAATAGGCGTGGATAAACTCACAACTAGTAGTTGAAGAAATAGGACAGCATCATGAAATACAACATGTACGTTGAAGATGTCAGCGTCGAAGCGGTTTTCAACAAGCTCGGAGGCGTGGAGGGAGCCAAACGGTTCCTCCGCAACGAAGTGATCCTCACCGAACCGAAGCTGCAAGACTTCCAGACCTGGCGGACGCTCAAGCTTGGTACCGGCCTCAAAACCGCCGATGACTTCCGCACAGCCTTGAAGAAGGTTGGCGGCATCGGCGACCAGGCTGACGACCTCCTCGGCAAACCCGCCTTCATGGCGAGCGACACCGAGACCGAAGTCGAGCTCGTGGTCCGTTCCGTGGCCGAACTCGGCTTCAAGGACGGCGCCAC
>JACCDW011598856.1_pt1 | contig 11924 bp, 8 predicted proteins | sample 7449781 | NCBI WGS metagenome assembly JACCDW01 (sample SAMN15323449, study PRJNA562643) | freshwater metagenome | isolation source: river surface water | place: USA:Blue River Watershed | collected 2017-08-18
CAATTGATAGCTGGTACCACAGTAACAGCAGGAACTGGTATTACTTCTTCAGCTGGTAACATAACTGCAACTGTTGGAAAAGTTGTTGGTGGAGGAGGCTTGGAAGCAACAACTGGTGGTGTATTAGCAGTAGGTGGTAATGTTACAGCTTCAACAGGTAATATTATTGCTTCAATCGGAAATGTTCAAGCTGCAACTACAGTTACAGCTGGAACAGGACTTATCGCTACTACAGGTGGTTTGACTGTCAATGGTAATGGTGGTATTAACTTCTCTGGACAGTTCAAGAGTAATGTTGTTTCTACCAATTTGAACTCTTCAATAAATGCTTCAAATGGATCCGTGTTCGAATTCCAAGGTTCTGGTGACGCATTGCTATCCACAAGCTTCACTCCGGGTAGTTCAGGTCAAATTATTTGGGTCGTGAATTTATCTGGTGCAACTCAAAATAATATTGATGGTGGAACTTATGATTTAGCTAACGGTAAAGTTGCTTGTTTTGTCTATGCAGGTGGTGCATGGAGATTAGTCGACGCAACTCCATAATGAATATCTCATGATGTTCACGCATATAGAGCGACCACTTCGGTGGTCGCTTTTTTTTTGCACTTGGAGGAATTTCAGGTACATGGTATATTGCCTAAAAGACTCCGGGGATTCCCTTTTCAATTTCATCACAGAATAGTATGCTTTCAAGACTTAAGCTATTGTCATATATCGCCATTGCTTGCATGACATGTATTTCTTCAGTTCATGCACAACTTGTCAGCCAATGGCAGAATATGTCATCAATGTATGCTGTGAATGCCATAACAAGTGCGAATGAAATTATATATGCCGGAACTAAGGGAGGTATTTTTTCCTATGATACAAAAAGTGGTTCCACTGAATATTGGCGCGTGAGTGATTCAACATTATTGTCTTCCACCATCACATCTATTGCTTATGATTCATCCATGCAAACTATCTGGGCAGGTGCAGAAAATGGGGCAATAGTCATCTTTGATATTCAGAACAAATCTTGGACAAGTATTACTGCAATTCTTACTGCGCAACCACAAGGTATCGCTTCAAAACGTATACGGACTTTTACTTTTCACAAAGGAATTACCTATTGCGGAGGTGATTTCGGTATCATGAAATTCCAAGGCTTCATTCCAGGTGATTGGATTAAATTTATTGGTACGATTCCAAGCGGAACATCCATTGGAAGTTTGGCAATTCTACAAGACACATTATGGGTTGGAACAGAAAAAGGTTTAGCCAAAGCGAGTATCAATGCAACTTTGCAAGAAATATCTTCATGGAAAGTACTTAACTCCGAAGCCATCAATGCAATGATCACTGATAATAATGGAATTATCTGGGCAGAATTTGATGCTTTGAAATATAGGAGAAATGGTGCAGTAGAGACCCTCAATATTGGCTTCCAAACCCAGCTGAATGATGTATCAGTGCATAATGGAATCATTCATTATGGCACTCCAAATGGGATCTATGTATATCCTTCAAATACCAAAGTATCTGGATTACCCGCGATACAAATACGTGGCTTCCACCATTTGCCTGATGGCTCTATTGCACTCATTCAGCAAATAGGAGGTATTGGATATTTGAGTAATTCCACTTATATACCTATTCGACCCAATACTCCAGCTGGTAGCAAATATGGATCATTATCTGTAGATAATGCATCGAATTTATGGGTAAATATGGATGAAGGATTTGTAGGAGTCTTGATAGGTAGTGATTGGAAAAACTTCAATAGGTCTGATGTCTTCGGAGCCAAAGCATTAGGTAATACTAGATTCAATGCACTGCAATCCATGAATAATGGGACTATGTGGATTGGTAGCTTTGGAAATGGCTTTGCTATCGGATCAGTTGAAGGAAATGATGTTAAATTCACACAGATGGATGATGAAGCGAGAAAGAATTTGGCAATCAATGCTGGCGATTATACCGTATCTGGAAAAGTGACCGAAGAAAGAGATGGCTCTGTGTGGATTCCACGGCTTACTACAGGAAATGATGGCGCATTAATCGTTAAGAAAAATCCCGATGGAACATATATTCCATATCAAGGAAGCATTTCGGGAAAGAAATTCACCATTGCGGAAATAGATAATAATAAAACTGTTTGGCTTGGCGCACCAACATCGAATACCGGTGATGGAAATGTCTATTATTTCAATCAAAAAAATACGCCGAATGATGAAACTGATGATATTCGTGGACCTCTTACTGCGCTCTCTGATATTCGTGTAATTCGTCGCGATGCATCAGGATTTATGTGGTTTGGCACAGGTACAGGACTAAGTGTGATGTATTCACCAGGTAGTGTTTTGTCAGGCAGACAACCAAATATCATTTCCATTGCAGGACTCAAAGGCCAAGTGGTGAATGATATCGCCATCGATGCCGTGAATAATAAATGGATTGCAACAGATAATGGCCTTTTTGTTTTAAGTGAAGATGGCTCCGAAATTCTTGAAACATATACCGCTCGCAATACAATCTTCCAAAGCACTGCAATCAAAACCATTACTATAGATAAACAACAAGGATTGGTCTATATAGGCACCGATGAAGGACTGTATCGAGGTATTACAACCATCGTTATGCCTGCTTTGGATTATTCACGTATCAGATGCTTTCCTCAGCCATTCATTCCAGGAATTCATCCGCATGTCACTATTGAAGGTCTTGGTGAGCAAAGTGGAATTTCTATTGTCACTCCTTCCGGAATGCCAATTCGGAATATCACCACTCAAAGTGGTCGCATTATTTGGGATGGAAAAAATGATCAAGGAGAAATCGTTGGTTCAGGAGTATATCTGATTATCGCACAATCAGGCAATCAAGACCAATCTGGAATTGCCAAGTGCATGGTGATTAGGAAATAATTGTCTTAACTGGGATTTGTGGGATTGTGAGATTGCGCATAACATTTGGAAATCCTGGTAATCCAAAGAATCCCAATGATCGTGGTCTGTACTGGGATTTGTAGGATTTGTGGGATTGTGAGATTGAGTATAACATTTGGAAATCCTGTTAATCCCAAGAATCCCAATGATCTTGGTAAAGAATTGGCACGGTTTTCCCTCCACATTACGAATATCATGCATTTTTTTCGCAATTTGCGATGTGTTAAAGCAAGGAAGCAGAAGATTGAAGGTTATTCCCGTAGATAAACCATTGCGTCTCAGCAATTCCGGAGAATTAGAAATTGTTTTTCTCGGAGTTGGCGGAGCATTTTCTCAGACGCTATATAATACTAATTTCCTCATTATAAAAGGAGATGCACATCTTCTTGTGGATTTTGGAACGACCGGTCCTTTTTCCCTGCCTGCATCAACTGGCTTGACATTATCTGATATAGATGCAATTCTCCCTACACATAGTCATTGTGATCATATCGGTGGTATTGAATCACTCGCATTGTGGAATCGCTATGTGGCTATTCCTCAATTTGGAAAGAAGAAATTGTCGATGATTATTTCCAAAGAATATGAAGAAATACTCTGGAATTATTCATTGCGTGGTGGTATGGAACAGAATGAATATTCTGCTGAAGGAAAACCATTGGCAATGACTGATTTCTTTGAACTGATCAGACCACGATGGATAGAAAGAGAACCTCGTTTACACTTGGAAATCGAATGGAAGGGGATACATATTGAACTCTTTGGTACAAATCATGTACCAGAGCAAGCATCTAGCGCTTCGAGTGCATTCATCACTCATGGCTTGCATATTGATGGTCGAATTTTCTTTTCAGGTGATACAAAATTTGACAGAGCACTGCTTGATGCTTATGCCGACCGGGCAGAATATATGTTTCATGATGCCTCTTTCTTCCCCAATCCCGTTCATGCATCATTGGATGAATTGCGCACTTTACCTGCCTCTATGAAAGAGAAAATGTTTCTCGTTCATTATGGCGATGCACATGCTAATTATGATGTCAGTGAATTTTACGGATATGCACAAAAAGGCATGCGTTATATATTCGATTGAATTCCTTTCCCGCCCATCAATTTTGACAACAAATCACTATTGAAGACCATGCGCAAAGAGGTTTCGACCTCAATGTCTTTCTTCATTAATTCCTTCAATTGCTCTTTATCCCAAAGCAGACATCGTGTTTCATCAATGGTAGTAACTGTGGCTGTTGTTAGATTCCCCGAGAGAAAACTCATTTCCCCAACGAATTGTCCATTTCTCACATAGCTTACAATTGAATCATCCACTTCAATTTTAGCTAGTCCATCAGAAATTAATGCCAATTTATCGATGGTCGTACCCTGATGAACCATCACAAAATCATTTGGTAAATCCTCATAACCAGCGATATTCAATAATTTTCGAAAGGCAGTTTTTGGCATGTCTTTGAATACTTTTGCATGTAAAGCCAATTCCTCATCGGTGAATTTCAGATTTCTTCTTTCACGATAGAGCATCATGAATTGATAGCCATTGACAAGGATATAAAACCCACACCATACGATTTCTGCCCATTCAGGAGCATGTAAATCCCTGAAATGATAGATTAATTCTATATTAAAGCCAATGATGATGAGAACACGAAGCCATAGGATATCTTTGACAATAAATCCGGCAAGATAGAAGAGATTGAAGATGCTGGTGATGATGAACTCGGTGATTGAGAACTGTGTTTGCATATATGTCTCGACCATTCTAGAAAAGTATAGAACAAAGATAAGCATGTTTCTTGCTTTGCTAATCAAGATGCATTGATTCCATACCATCTTTTACTATGTTTGCTCATTATGATACGTTATCTACTCATAGTATTGCTTTTAGCAACCGATATTCTTGCATCTGATCATTGTTTGCTCTATCCAGTTTCATTATCTGAAAGAGTACAATCATCTGATTTGATAGTAGAAGCAGAGATTGTAAAAGACTCTGCATTTGCCGACAGAAACATGATTTATACCGCCTATCAATTGCGTGTTTTGGGCACATTGAAAGGCGCTGAATTAGAAACTATTCAATTGCTCACCGAAGGTGGAATTTTACCGGATCGAGCATTGATTGTAAGACCATCCCTTTCCCCGCTCATTGACTCAAGAGGGATTTTCTTTCTGAAGAAATCCGGAGCTTTTTATGTGCCATTTGCCGGACCTCAAAGCATGATTGCTTTGCAGGAGGATGGCAAAGCGCTAGATCCATTTCGGGTCTATCCAACAATGCTTGATGCAATCGAAAGAATCGTTGCATTAACACGAATTCCATATCGCCATATCCCCGTATCACAGCGAAGTGAAAAATCAGAAAGGGTTTTGGCCGCGAGTATCACTTCTATTTCTCCAACAACTTCCACAGCGGGTCGCGGTTCTATTCTTACAATAACCGGAACAGGATTCGGTGCAAGCAGAATTGGTAATGCCAAGGTGGAATTCAAGAATGGTAATGATGGAGGTGCTACTTGGACAGCTCCAGCTGCAGCTCAATATGTTTCTTGGTCTGATATTGAGATTCAAGTGGCTATACCAACACTAGCCGGAACCGGACAAATCCGAGTGACAGCAGCTGACAATTCAACTGCTATTTCGGGGCAAACCCTCACTATTGACTATTCACTTCTCAATACTTCGCTTAATCGTATTTGGCTGAATGGACAAAATGGCAATGGGGGACATACTTTTGTATTTAATTCATCATTTGGAATTTCTCCAACTGATGCTGCTAAAAGAGCATTACAAAGTTGGCGCTGCAATACATTTGTGAATTTTGCAGTAAGCGTAAATACTACAAGCATCAATCAATCTGCGAAAGATGGAATCAATGTGATTTCCTTTAATGCGAGTTTGCCAGCGGGTGCATTGGGAGTGACCTATAATTGGTATGCTGGATGTGCGGCGAATCAATATTATAATGATGAATTTGACATGATATTCGCACCGTCACCCGGAGCCGGCTGGAATTTTGGACCCGGTCCAACAACTGGAAGTCGTTATGATTTTGAAACTGTTGTTGTGCATGAATTGGGTCATGCGCATCAACTTGGACATGTAATCAATGCAAATTATGTCATGCATTATGCACTAGGTCCCAATACTGATAAGCGTACATTAAATGCACTCTCTGATATCGCGGGTGGAAGTGATGTGGTGACTTTCTCAACTGCCACAAAGCCATGTGGTCCTGATGAAATGATAGCACTCAATACAAGTAATTGTCAACTCTTTGCTCCTCCAATAGCATCATTCTCGGCTACTCCCACAATGGGATGTTCTCCGCTTCAAGTGCAATTCACTGATTTAAGCCAAAATAATCCCACAACTTATGCTTGGGATATTGATAATAATGGAACAACGGATTATACTACGCAGAATCCTCTGCATACTTATACAAATTCGGGAACATATTCAGTGAAATTGACGGTGACTAGTGGTAGCGGAACGAATTCAGCAACGATGACAAATTTGATTACTGTTCATCAAAGTCCAAGTGCCATTAGCCGTGGAGCATTTGCTGCATGTCCGGGATCTCAAATTGAACTAGGTCCAGTGGTTGCGCCGATAGGTGGAATTACACCATATACATATTCTTGGTCGCCTTCAACTGGACTGAGCAATGCATTTATTCTCAACCCCACTTTACAAATTGATTTTACAAATCAAAGAATCTATGCACTTACAATTACTGATCAGCGAGGATGCAGTATCATTGTTCGAGATACAGTGAATCCCAATCCGGCATTGACAGTTAGTGCTGGATCTGATCGAACAGAATGTGCTGGATCCACTGTCATTTTGGGTGGAAGTGCAACAGCAGTTGGGGGTACCATGCCATATACATATGCTTGGTCACCAACTATTGGTCTCAATTCATCTGTGATTGCTAATCCAACATTTATTATTCGACAAAATCAAGTTTATGAAGTTACAGTTACAGATGCCCGAGGTTGTGTCAAAAAAGATACTGTGAACATTTCCATGCATCCTGAACTTTTGGTGAATGCCGGAAATGATAAAGTGATTTGTATGAATGTTCAAGATACGATTGGAGGGAAACCAACTGCAATTGGTGGACTTCCACCATATCAGTTTCAGTGGTCACCTGCAATGGGTTTATCATCCACATCAATAGCAAATCCGATAATCACTAATCCCCAAACACGGAATTATATACTACAGGTCACTGATGGTGCTGGTTGCATCAAAAGAGATACAGTGCAAATCACCGCAATACTTCCTGTGAAGCCAACATTGAAAATTGTATCTGGCAAACAAGTTTTGTGTGCAGGAGATAGTATAGTCATTGAAGCAGTGGGAGATCTTGCAACATATCGATGGAAAGATGGCTCCAATAAGAAAACCATTACCATTCGAAAAGCAGATACAATGTTCGTAGAAGGAAAAAATGCAAATGGATGTGCAATGATATCGGACACTATGATCATTCGCATGATTGAAAATCCAAATATGAAGATATCAGGTTTGAGAGAATTTTGTGCGAATGAAATCATAATACTTCATGCAGAAACCGCTCCTAATTTCACACAATCTTGGTCCATAATTGATGGTGAAATCATAGGTGTTAATTCAGCTGATTCAGTGAAAATCCGTATGCAAAAATCCGGTATCATTCAGCTTGAAAGAAAACAGGGAGCATGCACTTTTGTGCAAAGAGATTCTGTGAGAGTATTGCCCATTTTTGCAGGAAAAATCATCGTAGATGGAAAAAAAGAATCTTGTGAAGGAGATACGGTATTACTTTCGATTCAAGGTGATATTCGAGAATACACTTGGTTGGATGGAACTAAAGGAAAAAAAATACTGACGCGTTCTGGAGTATTCTGGGCTGATATTGAAGATATGCGTGGATGCATTTCTCGTTCAGATACCGTGATGATACGATTCAATGCACCTCCAGTGAAGCCGACAATTACTGTAAATGGGGATTCACTCACTGCTTCGAGTGCAACTGCATATCAGTGGTATTCTGAAAAAGGAGAAATATCTAATGCCCGCTCTCAATCATATAGACCTGATACCACAGGATTATATCGTGTTCGTGTGTGGAATGTGGAGGAATGTTCAAGTATTTCTGACCCATTTTCCTATATTAAAGTAACTGCCTTACCAAGAGATGAACATCAAATTTCTAAAATAGTAAGTCATCCGATTGATAAGGAATTGCGTATTATTCATCCATATCAATCACCTCATATTTCAATCATCAATATGCTCGGGATATTGGTGCATAAAGAAAGGGCTGAACCATTTCAACATACGGTATCAGTTGAGCATCTTCCACAGGGATATTATGTATTAAACATTGATCGCGAAGTAATACCGATACTGATACTGCATTAATTATCTTCTTGTAAAAATCTTCCAGACGAATCGATAATATTCAATTTGATTCTTCTACATATATAACAGTGTTTTTTTGCTGTTTTTTGGAAAAAAACTTTCAAAAAATCAGTAGTTAATCAGTAATGATAACAGAGACCGACCTCATAAATTTGCTCGAACTTTGGAGATGAAATAGAATACTGCTCCAAAAGGGTATATAACAGCAATTGAGGTCTTATGTCAAAGCGGAGTATTCAGTCATCGGGAACTGAAAAAAAAGACAAGATTAATCGCGGAAACAAAAAGCGTGAGTCGGACACAACATTTTCATCCATGCAGTCTGAATTGATGAGCAAGACTTTGGAGCTTATCCAGTTAAAAGATGTCTTGGGAAATGCGCATAGAGTATTGTCGGGATTGAGAAAGGAAGTAGACAGGGCTGATCATAAGCTTATGTTGAAGGAGATCTTGCGCACTTTACAAGTTGAAGGACCCAAAAAGCGGGACTGGGAATTGTTTCACTCACAATTACGGATGTATAATGAACCATTTATGGAGGCATTATGCAAGAAATTTCCAACTCTTTCTCATCAGGAGATACGTATTGCATCACTGCTTAAATCGGGTATGACCACCAAAGAGATTGCTGAATTATTTACCATTCAGGTAAGGACTGTTGAGAATCACAGATTTAGCATTCGAAAGAAGATGAAAATTGACCCTGACAGAGATCTGGTATCTGTTTTACAAAATCTTACTTGAGATTCATCAGCAATTGCTTTGTCGCTTGGAAAAAGTCATTAGATTTGCATCATTCATTTGACATAGGCCTCAAGTTTTGTCAGAAATTGACAAGAAGGAATCAGGTGTAAATCCTGAGCTGTCGTGCAACCGTGAATCCAATTGGATCAGCCGGATACTTCCCTTGAGCGTCAATGCATAGCACTCACGAGAAGGTGCGGGCATCTGAGGTACGCTATACGACCATGGCCACACTTTCTTTAATCCATTAAGGTGTTGATACCATGAAGTCACAGATGCATAGCAGACTTATCCTACTTTCCGCTCTCATTCTTATTGCCGCATTCGGCAGAATTATCCCTCATCCATATAATATGTCACCTATTGCCGCGATGGGCTTATTGGGTTCAGCATATTTTTCTCGTAAATGGATGGCTTTATTGATACCATTTCTTGCTACTTGGCTTAGTGATCTCTTCATCAATAATCTACTCTATGCTGAATTATTTGATGGATTCACATGGTTCTATGCAGGTTCTGCTTGGGTATATGGAAGTTATGCAGTAATTATCATGATGGGTTTTATTCTCTTCAATACTGTTTCCATCGGACGCATAGTTTCCGGAAGCATTCTTGCAACAATGCTCTTTTTCCTCATCACAAATTTTGGTGCCTGGATGGGTAATCCAATATATCCTCAAACATTTGAAGGATTGATGATGAGTTATGCTGCTGGATTGCCCTTTCTTCAAGGCAGTTTTATTGGTGATTTGATGTATTCCGGCATATTGTTCGGTGGTTTTGCATTGGCAGGTAAATCACTGAATATTACAATTGCGAAAACTGAACAAATATGAAATGCATGCTGAAGATGCTTGTCATGCTATGCGGTATGACAAGCATATATGCTCAATTTCCTGATAGAGTGGGCATGCCTGGCAGTGATGCTATTCCTGCTGTGCAATTGGGTTTGAAATGGGGTGTCGCATGTCAAGTAAAGCCGGGTTTTCTTTCCATCGAAAATCAGAATGCCGGTAAAGTTAGTATTGACGATGTGAGAAAAGCAATTGGCATCGCTGATCAGGAGGTGATTAGCTTGGGGGATGGGGGAATTGCAACAATGATATTTGCCCAACCAATTACAGATGGACCAGGACCTGATTTTGCCATATTTGAAAATTCCTTTGAAGATTATTTTCTGGAATTAGCTTTCGTTGAAGTGAGCAGCGATGGTGTCCACTTTGTACGATTTCCATCAACTTCACTTACATCTTCTGCAAAGCAAATTGGACCTTTCGACCGTATTCCGGATGTACGAAAGCTTCATAATCTTGCTGGAAAATATCGTGCTGGATTTGGTACTCCATTTGATCTATTGGAATTGAAAGATAGTTTGGGAATTGATATTAAGTCAATCACGCATGTTCGGGTTATTGATGTGATTGGCTCTATTGATCCTCGTTTTGCTTCTTATGATGCGCAAGGAAATATCATCAATGATCCCTGGCCTACGCAATTTCCCACTTGTGGTTTTGATTTGGATGCAATTGCAGTCATCAATGAGAAAGTGGATGAAATTAGCTCAATACAAGTGGCTCCCAATCCTGTGCAAGCCAGTGCTGACGGTCTTGCAAGAGTTATTCAAGGCATGCAAACGTTTGATGTGTACACCATGGAAGGTGTTTGGGTAAGTCATGTGAATGATGGAATCATTCAAGTTTCGGGATTATCAGCAGGATTATATCTCATGAGAGGAATTGAACAAGGGAATGTTCATACTGGCACATTGATGATACTTCGGTGATTATTTCTTCTTCAATGCTTTTTCGAGATCGCCTCCGAATGTTGCAATCATCTTGCGGAGCACATCATAATCTTTATCTGTAGTTGGGGCTAATCCTTCCACGCTATATGTGGCATACAATGTTTCTTTTCCGGCTGGTGTAGATTGAAAATCCAGTAGGGCTTGGATTAATTCTTTTTTCATATCATCAGGAAAATCAGCTCGAAATACGAAGGGATCATTTGGAATACTTTCCGTGAAACCTATGATCTTGACCGCTGAATAAATATCAGGATATTGTTTGCTCACTCTTGCTCTTGCATCTAGAATTTCTCCAGTCTTTTTATCAGGTGGAGAATAATATGTTGCGCCTGCATCCACTTGATTTTGATAGACCATTGTCACAACATTATCATGTCTCATTGCAAAGACTTCTTCTGCGGGTTTGATACCTTTTTTATCAAGGAGTGCTTTGGGGAGTATATATCCTGAAGTTGATGCAGCATCCACAAAAGCTACTTTTTTTCCTCTAAGATCATCGATAGATTGGATTCCACTATTTGCTTTAGCGATGAATTGACCTCGATATGTGGTTTCCCCATCTCTGCGAATGACTTTTAATGCTGCTTTAACGCCATATTTTTGATGTGCAAGAATATAACTGAAGGTATTCATCGCAGCGATATCGGCTTTTCCACTCCCGAATGCTTCTACGACTGCAATAAAACTTGTTGGAAATGTAGCCACGAAATGGTATCCGGTTTTTGCTTCTAAATATGCTACGAGGCTATCAGCACTATTACTCAATTTCTGAGCATCCACCGAAGGAGTGAGTAAAATTCGAATTGGATTACCTTCGCTTCCGATTTCTGTGGATTCCATCATTGGTTTGATGCTCAGATAAAGCAAAATGATGGTTATGAGGGAAAGATAGAATGATCCTATTTTCATGGTATTCGCATGGTTTTGGCTATCCCATGCCGATTTGGTAGTTTTGAATCTGTTTTAACTTGAATATCCAACAATTTAGCGGTTCAGCAAAGAATCGCGAAAACAATTTTCAATAC
>JACCDW010504328.1_pt1 | contig 11923 bp, 10 predicted proteins | sample 7449781 | NCBI WGS metagenome assembly JACCDW01 (sample SAMN15323449, study PRJNA562643) | freshwater metagenome | isolation source: river surface water | place: USA:Blue River Watershed | collected 2017-08-18
GCTCCTGAAACAGCTGCGGTTGAAATTGCATTTTTCTTCCCAGGCATGCAAGTTTTCTCACGTTAATTCATCCCATTGATTGACTCACGCATCAACTTACTGAACTTTGATCCTGAGGGAATGAGCGATTACATCGCATCCCTCCAGGAGAAACCGTTTCGTGCTCAACAGTTGATGCGCTGGGTTCATCAGCGCGGTGAGGCTGATATCGCTCAAATGAGTGATTTGGCTAAAACCTTCAGAGCCACGCTCGCTGAAAAAGCTTGCGTATCAGCTCTACCAGTTATCAGCGATCAGCAAGCAGCCGATGGCACCCGTAAGTGGTTGCTAGATGTTGCTGATGGCAATGCAGTAGAAATGGTTTACATCCCTGAGGACGATCGAGGCACTTTGTGCATCTCTTCTCAGGCAGGCTGTGCGGTGAACTGTAGTTTTTGTTCTACAGGCAAGCAGGGCTTCTCAAGAAATCTCACCCTTGGTGAAATCATTGGCCAGCTTTGGATGGCCGAGCACACTTTGCGTAAAGAACCTGGCGCAATCAAACGAATCGATAGTTACGATGGCACGCCGCTTGATGAGCATGAAGGTCGAGTTATTTCCAATGTGGTGATGATGGGTATGGGTGAGCCTTTGCTCAACTATGAACCTGTGGTCGGTGCGATGCGTTTGATGTTGAGTGATAACGCTTATGGCTTATCTCGTCGCCGTGTGACTTTATCCACGTCAGGTGTTGTTCCTATGATGGATCGTTTGGCGAATGACTTACCTGTGGCATTGGCTGTTTCTTTGCATGCGCCCAATGACGCACTGCGTGATGAACTTGTACCTATCAATAAAAAATATCCATTAAAAGAGTTGATGGCAGCTTGTATGCGTTACTTGCCGTTTGCTCCACGAGATTTTTTAACATTTGAATATTGCATGTTGGATGGCGTTAATGATTCTGATCAACATGCAAAAGAGTTGGTTGATTTGCTGAAGAAAATCCCGTGCAAATTAAATTTGATTCCGTTCAATCCTTTCCCTGATTCTGGCTTAAAGAAATCCAGTCCTGCGCGCGTGCAAGATTTTGCTAAGCGCCTCATGGATGCTGGAATCATCACCACAGTGCGTAAAACACGTGGCGACGATATTGCTGCGGCTTGTGGTCAATTGGCCGGTGATGTCAAAGACCGCACCAATGTAAAACAAAGAATGCAGGTGGTTAAGTTTGATAAGGGAGTCACTCGCTCATGAGTTCGAGTCCAACTTCACCAATAAAAAGAAGAGTTAGTCAGCAGTCCATCATTGAATGGGCTGGTCAAGTTGTCACTGTGGGCGGCGATGCTCCTGTACGTGTGCAGTCCATGACGAATACCGATACAGCCGATGCGATTGCTACGGCCATCCAGGTAAAAGAATTGGCCAGAGCTGGCTCAGAAATTGTTCGTATCACGGTCGACACTCCGGCAGCGGCTGCCGCTGTTCCTGCGATTCGTGAGCAACTCGACAAAATGGATGTTTATGTTCCGTTGGTTGGTGACTTTCATTACAACGGCCACACCCTTTTAAAAGATTACCCTGACTGTGCGCAAGCTTTGTCAAAGTACCGCATCAATCCAGGCAATGTGGGTCAAGGTGCCAAGCGTGATGTGCAGTTCTCGCAAATGATTGAAATGGCTTGTCAGTACAAAAAGCCGATTCGTATTGGTGTGAACTGGGGCAGTCTTGATCAAGACTTGCTGGCAAAACTATTGGATCAAAATGCCGCGAGTGCAACTCCTAAGGAGTTGAACCAGGTGATGGCTGAAGCTCTGATTCAATCTGCTTTGCAATCTGCGCAAAGAGCGCAAGAGTTAGGTTTGCCAAGCAATCAAATCACTTTGTCTTGCAAGGTAAGCAATGTTCAAGATTTAATTTCCGTTTACCGAGACCTTGCGGTGCGTTGTGACTACCCATTGCATTTAGGTCTTACTGAGGCAGGTATTGGAAGCAAAGGAATCGTTGCTTCAACTGCGGCGCTTTCGGTCTTATTGCAAGAAGGTATTGGTGACACCATTCGCATTTCGTTGACGCCTGAACCAGGAGCGCCCAGAGAGAATGAAGTGATTGTGGCTCAAGAGATTTTGCAAACGATGGGCTTGCGTCATTTCACACCCATGGTAATTGCTTGCCCAGGATGCGGTCGTACAACCAGCACCTATTTCCAAGAGTTGGCCTCACGCATTCAATCGTATTTACGTCATCAAATGCCCATCTGGAAGAAAAATCATCCAGGCGTTGAGTCGATGAACGTTGCGGTGATGGGTTGTATTGTGAATGGCCCGGGTGAAAGCAAGCATGCCAACATTGGCATTTCATTACCAGGTACTGGAGAATCTCCAGCGGCTCCTGTGTTTGTTGATGGGGTCAAGGTTAAAACTTTGCGTGGTGACAAGATTGCAGAAGAGTTTCAATTGATTGTTGATGAATATGTCAAAAATACATATCAGAACAAAGTGAGTGGATAAGAATATGAGCCAAGAAAATAATCAAGAAAAAGGCCAAGAAAAACAAGTGAGCCAGAACAAGCAAAACAAAATCACTGGTGTGCGTGGCATGAATGACATGCTTCCAGCAGAAGCGCCACTCTGGGCTCATTTAGAGCAGTCCATCCAGAGTTTGGTGAGAGCCTATGGTTATCAACAAATTCGCACTCCGATCGTTGAGCAAACAGCTCTATTTAAACGTGGCATTGGTGAAGTGACTGACATTGTTGAAAAAGAAATGTACTCCTTTGAAGATGGTCTCAATGGTGAGCAGCTAACCTTAAGGCCTGAAGGAACGGCGGCCGCTGTGCGAGCTGTGATTGAGCACAACATGCTTTATGAAGGTCCAAAGCGTCTTTGGTACACAGGCCCGATGTTCAGACATGAGCGTCCACAGCGTGGTCGTTACAGACAGTTCCACCAGTTGGGTATCGAAGCCCTTGGTTTTGCTGGTCCTGACATTGATGCTGAAATTATTTTGATGTGCCAGCGTTTATGGGATGACTTGGGTTTATCAGGCATTAAGTTGGAGTTGAACTCACTGGGTCAAGCCAATGAGCGTGCTGCGCATCGTGATGCTTTGGTGGAACATTTTAAAAAGCATGAAGCTGAGCTTGATGAAGATTCAAAGCGACGTTTGGGAACAAACCCTTTGCGTATTCTTGATAGCAAGAATCCAGCGATGAAAGCCATTGTTGAATCTGCCCCTCAAATTTTGAACTACCTGGGAGAAGAATCTCTCAAGCATTTCGAGGGCGTGCAAAAGTTACTGAAAGCCAATAATTTGCCTTTCACAATCAATCCTCGTTTGGTCAGAGGTTTGGATTACTACAACTTGACCGTTTTTGAGTGGGTCACCACTGAGTTGGGTTCGCAAGGAACTGTGGCGGGTGGCGGTCGTTACGATCCTTTGATTGCTCAAATGGGCGGTAAAGCTGCTCCGGCATGTGGTTGGGCCATGGGCATGGAACGCGTGATTGAGTTAATGAAAGAGCAGGGCTTGACCAGTGATTTAGACGCAGGGTGTGATATTTATGTGTTGCACCAAGCTGGTGAAACACTAGAGCCGGCTTTTATCTTGGCTGAACGTCTGCGCAGTGCTGGTCTAGAGGTCATCTTGCACAGTTCTCCGGATGGTGAGGCTGCTAGCTTTAAGTCACAAATGAAAAAAGCAGATGCCAGCGGCGCTGCATATGCGATTATTATTGGGCCTGATGAGTTAGCCGCTGATCAAGTTCAGTTAAAAGATTTGCGTCGCGATGGCCAGCAAATCACAGTCTCAATGGATAATTTGGTTGATGAGGTCATCAATCAATTGGTCAGTACTTCAGAATAAGAGAGTAACTATGCATTTCAATCTAGAAGAACAAGAACAATTGGCCGAGTTAAAGGCTTGGTGGAAGCAATACGGCAAGTGGTTGATTGCGATACTCATCCTTATTTTGCTGTCATACACCTCATTCACAGCTTGGAATTGGTGGCAAAACCGGTCTTCTCTTGCTGCAAGCAAGCTTTACGACACTTTATTGGTTTCTGCTCAAAAGCAAGATGTGCCAGGAGTTCTAAGAGCTACCAAGGATTTACAAGATCAATACTCTTCAACCAGTTATGCGGGTATGGCTGGATTGGTTGCGGCTCAAGTAGCTAATAGTTCAGGTGATATGGGTGCCGCTGAGCAACAGTTGCGTTGGACCATGTCTAAGGCTTCTTCAGATGCTCACCGTGATGTTGCCAGAGCGCGCTTGGTTTCTTTGTTGATTGATAAGCCTGATTTTGCTGATGCTGAAAAAGTAGCCAGCGCTTCAGTATCAACAGCTTTTGAGCCATTGCTGCTTGAGAGACGTGGCGATGTTCAGTTGGCTCAACAGAAAACGGTTGAAGCTCGTCAGTTTTATCAGCAAGCTTGGGATAAGTTGGCCAAGAATCCTGATGCTGCAGATGAGGCAAAACGTTTATTGAAAGTTAAATTAGATGCTGTTGGAGGTCGTTAATGACTAAATCTCTATCTAAACTTGTATGGGCTTTTTTAGCCATCACTTTATTGGCCTCATGCTCTAGTGTTAAAAAGCGTGAGCCTGCTTCATTGACGAAAGTTGATGACAAAATTTCTGTTGCCTCTGTTTGGTCTACAAGCGTAGGTAAATCTGACACCTTTGTGATGCGACCTGTTTTGGCTGGAGATTATTTATATACCTCAGCTGGCAATGGCACGATTTCGAAGATCGAAGTTCTGACTGGTAAAGCTGCGTGGCAGGTAAAAGCGCCTTCAGATATCTCATCTGGTCCTGGTAGTGATGGCAATGTTGTTGTGGTTGGTTCTACTAAGGGCCTTGTTTACGCCTACGACTCAACTGGTCAAAAAATTTGGGAAGAAAAAGTTGGTAGCGAAGTTTTGACTGAGCCGCTTGTGTTGAGTGGTATTGCGGTGATTCGTACGATTGATAATCGCTTCATTGGCTTGGATGCTAAAACAGGCAAGCGTCGTTGGTCTTATGTGCGTCCGCAAACAGCGCTGGCACTCAGAAACAGTTTCCCCATGGTCCCAGTAGCAGCTGATGCATTTGTGACTGGGTTTTCTGGCGGCAAGATCGGTGTGATCGGTTTGTCTTCAGGCAGTCTTTTATGGGAAGCCTCTTTGTCTTACCCGAAAGGTTTCTCAGAGATCGAGCGCATGACAGATGTATCTGCTAGACCAACTGTGTTGGGCCGTCGACTGTGCGCCGTTGCTTTTCAGGGAAGAATCGCTTGTGGAGATATGAATACTGGCAATTTAACTTGGGCTAAAGATTTCTCAAGTCATACTGGTACTGCTCAATCACAAGAATTCGTTTTTGCTGCTGATGAAAAATCTCATGTGGTTGCTTACAGAGCAGCTGATGGCGTTGAAGTTTGGCGCAATGAGACCATGACTTGGCGTGATGTCGGCGAGCCTTTAGCGGTTGGCCGTGTGGTGGTGATGGGTGATAAACAAGGTTACCTACATTTCCTAGAGCAAAGCAGTGGTCAGGCCATCGCCAGAGTAAGAGTTGATAGCAGTGGTGTTAGTGCCGCTCCTATTGTGGCTAATGGATTGTTGATCATTCAAACTCGCGGCGGCACTTTATCTGCCTATCGCCCTAATTAAAAACAAATCTGCCTGAGTTGGACTTAGATTAAAAATCAAGCCTGACTCAGCCAGAGACTTAAAGAACTTATGAAACCAGTTATTGCCATTGTTGGCAGACCAAACGTTGGTAAATCAACACTATTTAATCGCTTGACGCGTTCGCGTGATGCGTTGGTGGCTGATTTTTCTGGCTTAACGCGTGATCGACATTACGGCAATGGCCGGGTGGGTGAGCGTGAGTTCATTTGTATTGATACAGGTGGTTTTGAACCAGTTGCAAAGACAGGTATCTTGGCTGAAATGGCCAAGCAAACCAAGCAAGCGGTGGTTGAAGCTGATGTGGTTATTTTCTTGGTGGATGCTCGTTTGGGCATGGCTCCTCAAGACCGCGTCATCGCAGACTTTTTACGTAAGACAGGTCGCCCAGTTATTTTGGCGGTCAATAAAGCTGAAGGCATGGCGCATGCCACTGTCACAGCAGACTTCTTTGAATTAGGTTTAGGCGAACCTGTGGCCATTTCATCAGCGCATGGTGATGGTGTTCGCTACATGATTGATGATGCTTTGGATGCATTGGGGATACCTGATGAACCTGAAGAGGATGATCGAACTGATAAGCCAATGAGGATTGCTGTGGTGGGTCGACCAAACGTTGGTAAATCCACATTCATCAATACCTTGATTGGTGAAGAGCGCGTGATTGCTTTTGACATGCCAGGTACAACCCGAGATGCGATTGACGTTCCATTTACTCGTAACGGCAAACCGTATGTGATGATTGATACAGCCGGCCTTCGCAAGCGCGGCAAAGTATTTGAAGCCATTGAGAAATTCTCAGTGGTTAAAACCTTGCAAGCGATTGCTGATGCCAACGTCGTTATTTTGATGTTGGATGCTCAACAAGATATTTCTGAACAAGATGCTCACATTGCAGGCTTTATTGTTGATGCAGGTCGAGCGCTTGTGCTAGCTGTGAATAAATGGGATGGCATGGATGATTACCAAAAAGAACGTGCTAGAACGGACATTGCTAGAAAACTACGTTTCTTAGACTTTGCCAACGTTCACCCAATTTCAGCCATCAAAGGTTTCGGTATCAAAGAGTTATTCAAAGATGTGGATGCCGCTTACGGTGCTGCAATGTCTAAATTGCCGACCCCGAAGCTGACTCGTATTTTGGAAGAAGCGGTTGAGTTCCAGCAACCTAAGCGTGTTGGCATGTCTCGTCCTAAGATGCGCTATGCGCACCAAGGCGGTTCAAACCCTCCAATTGTTGTGATTCACGGTAACGCCTTGAGTGGTGTTACTGACAGCTACCGCCGTTATCTTGAGGGTCGCTTCAGAGAGGCCTTTAAATTGCGGGGCACCCCTTTGAGGCTTGAGTTCAGAACGGGTCAAAACCCTTTTGTTGACTCGGATAAAGGTAAGAAAAAGAAGTGAAAAACACTTTTTATATAGCTTAGTTAAACTAAGGGCTAATGAATAAATAACAACGATTAACCGAGACTAGATTTCTAGAGTAAGACTCCCAAACAACCAATAAGAAAGAAGGAGCAGGCATGAACAATAATAAAGGCCAACTTTTACAAGACCCATTCTTAAACGCGCTGCGCAAAGAGCACATTCCCGTATCTATTTACCTAGTCAATGGCATTAAATTACAGGGAAATGTTGAGTCATTTGACCAGTACGTGATTCTTTTGCGTAACACCGTGACCCAAATGGTTTACAAACACGCCATTTCAACAGTGGTTCCTGCAAGAGCTGTGGAATTCCGTGCGGATGAGGGAACCTCAGACGCTTAACTTCTTATGCAAGCAGTTAAAGCAGCCCTCATTGGGATAGATCCAGGCGGTAAACCTGACTTTGCAGATAGTATGGCGGAGTTAGGCCTTCTTGCATCCAGCGCAGGATCGCAGCCCGTGATGACCATGATCGCCAAGCGAGCAAAACCAGACCCAGCGCTTTATATGGGCTCTGGTAAAGCCACAGAACTAAGAGAGCAGATGGAAGCCAATGAGGTTGAGTTGGCAATTTTCAATCACGCTCTTTCACCAGTTCAGCAACGTAATTTAGAGCGTCATCTGCAGTGTCATGTGATTGATAGAACCGGCTTGATTTTGGATATTTTTGCCCAAAGAGCTAAGAGCCATGTGGGTAAGACCCAGGTGCAACTGGCCAATGTTCGCTACCAAGTTTCAAGACTGGTCAAGGCGTGGAGTCACTTGGAGCGCCAAAAGGGTGGTATTGGTATGCGTGGCGGCCCTGGTGAGACGCAGATGGAGTTAGACCGAAGGATGCTTGAAAACAAAGCTAAACGCTTGCAAGCAGAATTGGAAAAGTTACAGAAGCAACAGGCTACTCAGCGTCGCTCAAGAGAAAAGGGCGGTGTTTTTTCTGTTTCATTGGTGGGGTACACCAATGCTGGTAAATCGACTTTGTTCAATGCTTTGACCAAGGCGGGCACTTATGCTGCTGACCAGTTGTTCGCAACATTGGATACCACCTCAAGAAGGGTCTATTTGCCTGAGATTGGCAATGCGGTGATTTCTGATACGGTTGGATTTATTCGTGATCTTCCCCATCAGCTGGTGGAGGCTTTCAGAGCCACTTTGGATGAAACCGTCCGGGCGGATTTGTTGCTTCACGTGGTCGATGCATCGAGCTTTGACCGCGAGCAACAAATGATTGAGGTGGATAAGGTTTTGACTGAAATTGGCGCCAATGAAACCCCTCAGTTGGTTGTGGTTAATAAGATAGATCAAGTCCCTGCTTTAATGGAGCGAGGGCCCGTAGTTCGTTATGACAGAAGTGGCAAGGTAGCTGCCATCTATATATCTGCAAAAGAGGGCATTGGCCTAGATTTGATGCGCCAAACATTGGCTGATTTCGCAAGGAACACTGATAGAATGAAGGCTCCTGTAGATGAGGTTCCTTCAGTAGCAGAATTAAGTTCACAGGCCCCAGTTAAACGCTGGGAATCGTTAGATGTTTTTCATACTCGTACAGGAATGTATTCTCCCTTCGATGCGTAAATTACTACAAATATTCTCTGTTAATGATCCCGGTTGGGGCAATAACCATCAATCAGGCCCTGATCGTGGCCGTGATGAAAAAGACGCGACACCACCTCGTCAGGAGGAGAGACCTCGCCAACCTCAAAAACAAGATGGCCCGCCTGATTTAGATCAGTTGTGGACAGACTTCAACAACCGTTTGAATAATTTATTCAAAGGTAAAGGCCAAGGTGGTGGCAATAATGAGCCACCATCATCCAGAGGCACTGGTGGCGGAGACGGTATGAAGTCAGGTATTGGCGCTGGAGTCGTGGTGTTGGTTGCTGTGGTGGTTTGGGTATTCAGCGGCTTTTTCATGATCCAAGAAGGTCAAACCGGTGTGGTTCTACATTTCGGTAAATACAGTCACACCACGCGCCCAGGTATCAACTGGCGTATGCCTTGGCCAGTTCAATCTCACGAAGTGGTGAACTTGTCATCTATTCGTTCGGTTGAAGTGGGTAGAGCAAATTTAATCAAAGCATCAAATCTCAAAGACTCTTCAATGTTGACTGAAGATGAAAATATCATTGATGTGAAATTTGCTGTGCAATATCGCTTAAAAGATGCGTCTGAGTATTTGTTCAATAACAAAGATCCAGATGCAGCGGTTGTTCAGTCTGCTGAAACAGCGGTGCGTGAAATTGTCGGTAAGAGCAAGATGGATAACGTCTTGTATGAGAACCGTGAAAAGCTTGCGATTGATTTAAATTCTTCAATTCAGAAAATTTTAGATGGTTACAAGGCCGGTATTTTTATTACCAGCGTGACGGTTCAAAACGTACAGCCACCTGAGCAAGTTCAAGCAGCTTTTGATGATGCGGTGAAAGCGGGTCAAGACCGTGAGCGTTTGAAAAACGAAGGTCAGGCTTATGCGAATGACATCATTCCAAAGGCTCGTGGTGCTGCAGATCGTTTGATGCAAGAAGCTGAAGGTTATAAAGCCAAGGTGACTGCAACGGCTGAAGGTGATGCGACGCGTTTCAAATTGATTCAAGTTGAATATGCCAAGGCTCCTCAGGTAACCCGTGAGCGTATGTACATCGACGCGATGCAAGAGATCTATAACAACGTGACCAAGGTCATGGTGGATCAGCGCTCAAGCAATGGTAGCTTGCTGTACTTGCCGCTTGATAAGTTGATTCAGCAAGTGGGACCAAGCACTGCACCAGCTCCTTTGCAGACTTCAAACACTGTGGCAAATACACCTGCCAATATTTCAACTCCTAACCCTAACTCACCAATTGTGAACCCTCCAGCAGCTCCTGCTGAAAGAAGAGACACCTCTGGTTTGCGCAGTCGTGAACGATAGGAGACAAAGAGAATGATGAATCGAATTTTCCCAATTATTGCTGGTCTCTTTATTTTGATCGGCCTTTTATCGTCAACTATTTTTGTTGTTGATCAACGTCAGTACGCTGCAGTCTTCGCCTTTGGTGAACTAAAGCGCGTGGTTGAAGAGCCTGGTTTGCAATTTAAATTACCGCCGCCATTCCAAAGCGTGCAATTTTTTGAGCGCCGCATTTTGACCATTGACACACCAGATGCTGAGCGTTTCATCACGGCTGAAAAGAAAAACTTATTGGTTGATTCTTTCGTGAAGTGGCGCATTGTTGAGCCACGTAAATTCTTCATCAGCTTTAGAGGTGATGAGCGGATGGCTCAAGATCGTTTGAATCAGTTGGTCAAGTCTGCATTGAACGAAGAGTTCACCAAGCGCACTGTTCGTGAATTGATTTCTGAGCAGCGCGAGCAAGTGATGCAGAACATTCGCAAGAAAGTTGCTGAAGAAGCTGCAGATATTGGTATTGAAATTGTGGATGTGCGCTTAAAGAGAATCGATTTGCTAGCAGAGATCAGTGAGTCAGTTTTCCGCCGAATGGAAGCGGAGCGCAAGCGCGTCGCCAATGAATTACGTTCAACTGGTTCTGCTGAGTCTGAAAAAATCAGAGCTGATGCTGAGCGTCAACGTGACATTATTTTGTCTAGAGCTTACCGTGATGCTCAAAAAATCAAGGGTCAAGGTGATGCACGAGCCACTGCTTTATATGGTGAAGCATTTAACCGTGATCCTCAATTTGCCCAGTTTTACAGAAGTCTTGAGGCCTATCGCAGCAGCTTTAAGACCAAGCAGGACTTGATGGTGATGGATCCAAGCTCTGAGTTTTTGAAATTCATGAAGGGTAGCAGACCGCAATCTTCAAATTCTAATGCGGCGGCCAAATAATGAATCGTTGGTTATTACCTGAAAATATCGCGGACATCTTGCCTTCTGAGGCAAGAAAGATTGAAGATTTACGTCGTATTCTTTTGGATCGTTTCCAAGCTTACGGCTATGAGCTGGTCATGCCACCGATGTTGGAATACTTGGATTCTTTGTTGACTGGCTCAGGTCAGGACTTAAATCTAAAAACCTTTAAATTGGTGGATCAGATTTCAGGTAGAACCCTGGGCTTGCGAGCTGATATGACGCCTCAAGTTGCTAGGATTGATGCGCACCTACTCAATCGCCAAGGTGTCACACGCCTTTGCTACGCAGGTTCAATTCTTCACACCCGAGCAGCTGCAGGATCTAGCTCAAGAGAGCAGTTGCAGTTAGGTGCTGAGATCTATGGTCATGCTGGTTGGGAAGCGGATTTAGAAATCCAAGCATTATTGAACGACGTTCTAAATATGAGCCAGGTCGGTGAAATCACCTTGGATATGTCTCATGCTGGTCTTTTGACGGCTATTTTGGGTGATTTTGCACCCAAATCAGAGTCTCTAGAGGCTCTTTATTCTGCTTTGCAGACCAAAGACTTGCCAGGTTTGAACCTGGTTCTCCAAGATTGGCCATCTGAGGTTAAGTCGGCCGTTTTGGCTTTGGCTAATTTGAGTGGTTCGCCTAAAAAGGTCTTGGAACAAGCTCGTCAAAATTTACCTAAAACTGCTGCGGTTAAAGCTGCTTTAGATGAGTTAGAGCGTCTTTCTGCTGCTGTTGCAAATTTGCCAAACAGCCCGCAACTGAACTTGGACCTCTCAGATTTGAAGGGTTACCAGTATCACAGCGGGGTGATGTTTGCCGCTTATGTTGAAGGTTTGCCGGTTGCGATTGCCCGAGGCGGTCGCTATGACATGGTTGGTAAAGCATTTGGTCGATCACGACCAGCCACAGGTTTTTCATTAGATATCATGACTTTAGCTCGTATTTCTAAGAAAGACTCTAGAAAAACTGCGATTCTCGCTCCATGGTCCAATGATTCAACATTGAGTCA
>JACCDW010291306.1_pt1 | contig 11922 bp, 7 predicted proteins | sample 7449781 | NCBI WGS metagenome assembly JACCDW01 (sample SAMN15323449, study PRJNA562643) | freshwater metagenome | isolation source: river surface water | place: USA:Blue River Watershed | collected 2017-08-18
CAACTCTTGTGATTGATGTCTTAAAGCCAGAAAGATGAGTGCCACCGTCAGAGGTATAAATATTATTTGCATAGGTATAGATTGTTTCTTCATCATCTTCACTGTATTGGAATGCAACTTGAACATTTACTTTTCCACTTTTGTTATCAAAGAAAAATGGCTTAGACGGATATACACCTGTCCTTGACGAAGCAAGGTAACTTACATAATCAGCAATTCCACCCTCGAAGAAAAATTCTTCTTTTGTTCCAGTGTGCTCATTTTTGTAACAAATCTTTAAACCACCATTTAAGTAAGCAGTTTCACGAAGACGACGAACTAAGACAGTCTCATCAAAATGAATATTACTCCAAGAATGATTGAACCAAGAATTGTAAGCATCAGTGTAAGTGCTTTCATTGTAATTCATTGGAGTAAAGCACTGAACAAATACTGCTAAATCTACTGGCCCATTGATAAGAGCTTTGCGCCATTTGCCCGAGCACTCTGCAAACTTCTCGTCAATATCAAATTCGTCAAGAAGTACTTCACGGAACGCATCTTCAACTGCAAATTGACCAAAAATGTTATAGTCTGGAGAAAAAGTTATTTTTGTACCAGTCAAATTAGAATTTCCAACTTCAGATACACCTGAAGCAGGGATTCCACGGTCAAATGAAAGCTGATATTTTTTCTTATCACGACAAACTTCAACATCCATTCTCAATGAAAGAAAGTTTACACAGGATGCTCCAACACCGTGAAGACCACCAGATGCTTCATAGCCAGAACCGTCATCGCCAAATTTTCCACCAGCGTGTAGTTCTGTAAGTACAATTTCAAGGGTAGAACGCTTTTTTGGATCTTCTTGCTTTACTGCTACTGGAATACCACGTCCATTGTCAATCACAGTTACGGATCGATTGTCTTTTGACACAATCACATCAATCTTAGAGCAGTGCCCAGCCATATGCTCATCAACAGAGTTATCCAAGATCTCCCATACAAGATGATGAAGACCTTTCTTGCCAGTGTCTCCGATATACATTGCTGGTCTTGTGCGTACAGCTTCTTGGCTTTCCAAGATCTGTATGGAGTTTTCATTGTATTGACTTGCCATTTGGTTTCCTTAAGCAAAAAAATGCTATGATTTTTATACCATAGCATTATACCAAAAACAAGTCAAATTTGAAAAATATTACATTATTCGATCCGCTATACGATAAAACCCCATTTGGTCAAGATTTCGTGCAATTTTAACCATATTTTCAAGTTTTCTACTAGCCATACCAGGCATTCCCCCGCCAGGAGCAGGTTGTTCTTTAGCTTTGTTTTTTGCAAAACCAAAAGAGAGATATTTAATGGCGTTTGCAAAATCGGAAAGTTCTATTTCTAGGTCGTCTAAATTTTGTCCCTCAGGCAATCTTTCCCAACGTGATTTTTCTGTATTTTTTATTTCTTCGTCGTCAACTTCCTGGTCATCTTTTCTTTTGCCAGTTCTTGACTCGCTGACACCGCCATTTTCAGTGCCACCATACATCATCCAAATTTCGTTGGCAAGTTCAAGCTCATTATCTTCAAAATCTTCCATAAGCTTTTTTTCAATTTGAGCATCTGCCAAAATTAATCCAAGATTGTCTAAAGGAATGCGAATGACTTTCTCAGCATTTCCGCCAGCCATACCAGGTCCAGCCATAGGAGATACAGGAGGAGCACCTCCCATTGCGGCTAGAGGATCACCCATAGGAGGCATTTGAGATAAAATTGTTCTTTTCATATTATTATCTAGGTCTGCTGAAATCAGATCTATGTCTGCCTCTACCTTTTGTATCAAATGCTTCTGTAGATTGTTGAGCATTCTCAAAAACATTTTCTGGTTCTTCAATATCTTCTTCTTCAAATGAAAAGACATCTTCGAGCACGTCAGGATCAATGATAGGCATTTTACCCCAAGGTGATTTTGTATTTGCAATTTTTCTGACTAATTGAGATGCAGATAATCCTCTTCCATCAACAAAATCACTTTCATCTTCATCATCATCCCAACTAGACATTGAGCGCATTGCAATGAGTATGGCATCAGTCATACTAGCTTCAATTGTTCTGGGATCTGTCTTTGCAAATCTTACTTGATTATATTTTTTACTTAAGATGGATGATGCATAAGCTATTATCTTTGCCTGTTCTTCATATGAATGAATATCTGGAGCAATGTCATCTAAAATAACGTGAAGATCTGATTCTAAATTATGCATATTTTATCTCTCTTGATAAATTGTTAATACTATATTTTTTCATTCTGTGAAGTGATACCTTCAGTCCTTAGCAATTTTATACTCAACTTTGAAATTCAAACCCCTAACTTTGCCATTTTCAGTAATACCAAAGCCTGATAATATAGAACTTATTGGGGTTTTTACTGCGATACCAAAACTTCTACTTTTTGCAGTCGAATCTGTAGACATCTTAGCTGTCCCCAAAAATATAGCATTTTCATAACCAGATTTAAGGTCTTGCCATAGTTCTGGACTTGATTCATACAATTCAGAGGATGATGTGTCCACCCAATCAATATTGTCTGTACCTAAAACGTATGCAGTTGGTTGCGAGTTTGTGATAGTAAGTGGTATAGGAAGTTTTATTCTAAAGTTTTTGTTTGCATTTGTAGTTCCAAATCCAACATTAACGGTAAGTTGTGGTATTAACTCACTGCTCGAATCTAAATCTGTTGCTCTTGTCCATACATTTGAGCTTCCAATACTTGAAACTACATAAATGCCATTTTGAGTTTTTGTTGACTGGTCTTTTACTAAAACTCTATCGTATTTTCTCAATGTAATTTCGTCAATTTTTGATGGTGGATTTGTAAGAACAATATTTGAAGTTGTTGCAACTCTAGCATCAGTAAGTATAGTATTCTCTCTTATTTTCACCCAATATAATGGAGTGACTCCTATACCAGGGTTAGCAATACTTTCGTTATAAGACAATGCATAATATCCTGAGTTAGCAATACCAGAAGTTACATTGACTTTTTTACTTATATTAATTTCACTATCTGAATCTAAGAATGCATCTCTTGAAAGGAAATAATTTCTTATTTCATCATAAAAATAAATACCATTTTCAGTTTCATTTGATTGTGAATAAGCTAAAATTCTGTCACCTTTTTTCGCACCAGAAAGGAAGAAATTGCTCAAGGTCAATGAAGTTGTAGATCCAAATGCTACTGGCGAATAGTTTGATATGAAATTTTGTCTAAACCACTCTACAGCATGAGTTCCAACAGTTGTCTCGGACGGATTGTAATAAAGTTCATAATTGATATTTCTATTGCTATCCGTCACGTACAAGCTTGAAATTTGATATTGAGTTGCAGCAGAACCACTACTGATTCTTGCAAGATTAGGCATAATAGTTTTCTTAAGTCTAGCTACAATCTTTTCAGAGTTTGTTGACTGAGCATATAAGAATAATCTATCTCCGTCAGACAATTCTCTACCATTAATATAATCAGGTAAGGCATTTAGATTCGAAAAACTTGTATGCCCTAATCCTGTAACATCTATGACATACTCTAGTCCAACATTTTTCCATATGAGTGGAGTATTGAGCGCTGATGCACCTAAATTATATGAAGAACTGTCTTCTGGTAAGTTGAGTTCAAAAGTTCTGTTTCCAAATGAAACTCTTCCCAATTCGTAAAGTTCTGAAGTTGCATTTAAGTCTTGTGCCCTTACAAGTGCATACTTATTGCGAACAACAACTGAATAAATACCGTTAAGAGTATTATCAGATTGATTTCTGATAAGTATAGTATCTCCAGTACCAACAACAAAACCATCAAATGAAGCAGTATTACCAAATGATGATGGTCCACTCATTGGGCCTATCACAGGAACATATGTAATATTATTGAAATCTGGAATAGAACCAGTGTTTCCAGTCGCACACAAAAATTCTGTTCTTGTTGATACATCAATCCAAGATCTATTGCTTGTACTTCTATTAGTGTTAGATGGATCGTAGTACAAAACAAATGTGCCAGAACCAGCAGAGTTGTTCAGAAAAGCTTGTGTTGGGGAAAGAGTAACTCCAAAAGCACTATGGTAACTAAGATTGACTAATTGATGCTCGGAGCGCTTGAACGAATAAACTTTCTGATCTCTTTTACCAGATTTATCTTGCAATATAAGCCTATTAAGGTCGTCATAGTATGAAGATTGGTAATCAGAGTCGATTATTCTATCACTATAATCCGATGTAGTTTTATTGTTTAAAACAAGCACATTCGCATTGACTGTGAATCCAAGACCAGAATACCAGTCGGTTAGAGTTGTAGCAGTTCCTGAGTTGATTATTTTTTCTAAATAAAAATCTCCAGTGAACAAACCAATTTTATTTAAGGTTACAGGATCAATTAAATTGGTATCAACAAAACTGCTTGTATTTCCTAAACCAGTTTTGAAATAATAACCGTCACTAGACAATCTCTCAGTAAAGAAATAACTTGTATTAGAATTGTTTGTTACGATATGTTGAGCTACAGAAGCATAATTTTTTGAAGAATTAAATAGTTTGATCCAGGAACTTCTATCTCTATTATATTTTATTTCTGTTGAAGTTGCAGTGCCTATTACGTTGACAATTTGGAAATATTCTTCATCTACTTGCCAGTTTGATGAACTTAGTGCATCATTAGAAGTAAATAAATGCCTATCTTTCAATACTTGCTGAACATAATAATATCTGTTCAAAAGTTGTTTTGGCTCTGAATCATATGAAGGCACTGTGTTATCTCCGTAAAGATAAACATAAAGAGTGCCTGTCCAACCGCTACCTACAACACTTAATTTTCCTGAAGATGCATCAATAGTGTAGTCTGTCGAATAAGTTTTTGATATTACTGTGCTTCCAGTAGATACTAAATATACGTCCGCTAATGATGTGGGATAATTATTTTCAGTCCAAGTATATACTGTGCTTGATGTTTCTGGTCTTGCTAAATAAAAGATAGTTCCGCCTATAGATGATTGAGATACTAATCTTTTAGCATAATCTAAATGGCCATTAACAGAGTTATATTTTACTTTTCTTAAATAATAATTATTGTTTGTATCTTTATATACTATTTGATAAATGCCACTTGTAGATTTTCTTACGCTTGAGTTGTAAATTTCTTCAGTTTCAGAATAGTAAAAAATTCTGTCATTTATTTGATAATAATAGAAAGTAGAATCGCCACTTACTGTGCTATAGAGTTCTGCTCCACCTCTCTTTACTAACAATACGTCATCTGTAAGGGTGTCTTGAGTAAGATCTGCCAGTAGTAAATGTTGTATTGGAGCTAATCTTGGGAAGTTGTCTATATCTTGATTATTAGAATTTAATCTTATTTCAGAACCAATCTTGTAAATTTCGCTACCAGTATGTAAATATTTTTCAAGATCAGTGCTTGCATAGTCTGAAGCAAATGTATTTCTACGAACTCCAACTTCAGCTTGCATATACACTTGCTTTGATTGGAATGTGGAACCAACAGCTATATATCCGTGTTCAACAGAAACTACAGTAGGACGTTCGTATGGAGATGCAAGTGATTTGAGATCTTTAGCTGCTTCAAATTTTGTGTCAAAGTAAAAATCTTCGTGTTGTGTAAAGTATACAGAACCAATACCAGTGAATGTTGGTCTGTAAATTCCATTTGACGCAGAGTTTGTACTAGTTCCCGATCCTACATATACTAAAATACTATCATTTGCATTAAGTAAAGTTGCTCCAGCACCACTATGAGAATAAATCAAGCTTGAAATTGCAGTGCCCGAAGTTGTTGGAATTAAGGAAACTGAAGAAACATTTAAGACTGCTTTAACTGAATATTTTTGATAATCTTGTCTGTACCAATCTAAATCTATATCTTGGATAAGTGAACTTCCTTTGCCTTCAGAACCAAAGAAGTTTTCATAATTTTGGAAAGATGAAAATTGAATTTCAGGAACAAAAACTTGACCAACTTCTGTATTTCCAACAGAAACAATTTGATAAATCCCTTGAACTTGTTTTTTCAAGTTTGGTGATACTGCGTGAGTACCTAATGAATCAGTGAGTACTGATTCGTAAATATCATAAAACCAATCAGTAAGTTCATTATTGTATTCAAAAACTTGTTTTTGTGAGTTGCCTATAGATGATACGGTGTAAATTCCATTTCTGGATTCATCTGATACTCTTACTAATACTGTAGTCCCTGTTGAAACTGAAACATCGAAATCTCTAGGTGTAAAATATTGGCTTGAAAACTTGTCTACAGTGGTTTCGGCATTACATACAATATTCGTAATATTTGTTATGTTAAGCCAAGTTACTCCTACGGCTCCAGCAGCTGTTTCTGTCCCTGATGCATATAGCATCCAAGTTGTTCCAGCTCCAGTTGTTCCATTTACCAGTCTTGCGATTGAGCCTCTTAAAACTGAATAATCATCATAAAGTTTGAGACCATAAACAGAATCGCATAGAGTACTAACACTATATATTCCATTTTGAGCTGGATAATTTGTTTGTCCTGTAACTAAAACTCTTTGAGATATTGCAATACCTGAACTAATAAAATCAACTTCATTAACACTAGAAAGATCGGATTGATTTTTGCTTATTAGGTTGTTTACAGGCTCATATGTAAATGGATAAAATCTTTCTTGAACTGTAATGGGGTCAATATTGAGATTGAAAAATTGATTGTATGTTGAAGTTTTTCCTAAATACCAAATATTTCCACCGAGAGAATTATTACTATTATTTGCTCTTACAACAGTTTGAGAAATTTCACTTGGAGTATCGAATGCTGTTGCTCTTACCCAAACTCCTGTTGTCCCGCCACCAACATTTTGCACAGAATATATTCCGCTATAACTTGGAACATAATGTTTGACAAGAACAAGCTCGTTAACAGCTAAAGTTGTAGCTGTTCCTGATGAATTTGCAATTTGTCTTGGAGTGCTAGTAAGTGTACCTGAGTTTCCAGATAAGTTGAAGCTAAATCCTATCCCACTACTTGAAGTAACTTCATAGTACCAATCAACCCCATATTGTTTGTAATTATAAGTTGCATCAGACCATCTTAAATCTGATGTTGAAGCAATACCGCCAGTTAATCCGCTTCCTGAATAATATCTGAAATATCCACCGCTGTTGCCAGCGCCTGAGTTGATAAATTGAACACTAAGCGCATTATTGGACTTTATGTAACTTAATGCAGTATCCCAGAAATCATCTGCTGCAGAAGTACTAGTGTAAGGATCGTAATAACTGTTAAAATTGGGTCTATAAAGACTCGATACATAATAAATGCCATTTTGTGATTTAGTTGTTTGGTCCTTAACTAAAACTCTATCATTTAATTGTAAAGTATAGTTATCTAGCACTCTCGAACTTGCTGATAAGCCGACTGCAGATTGTTGTAAATTTTCAGTCGTTGCACAATTAACATTTGAAAGTTGATACAAAGAAGCACGACTTACCCACTTAAAACTTGTTGAACCTGCAGCTGCACTTTGGAAAGGTGAAAGTCCAATACTATATGTGTAATAAGAAGTGCTTCCTAGAGCAACAATTTTAGCAGCAGTTAAAATGTCCTCAGCTACAACTCCACCATAACTTCCCTGTCCAGAGGATGAAGAAACTTTGTATAGACCATTCTGAACTGGATTTGTTTGTGATCTTACTAGAATTTTCTTATTTGCATCAAGCGCTATACCATCTATATAACTTGGTGCAACTAAAAAACTTTCTGTAACTATAGTTGTAGATCCTAAGTTACTTGAAGTTGCTAAGTCAGCATTTATTTGATTAACAATAAAAGTATCAAATACAGTAAATTTAAATTGAAAACCTAAGTCTTCAGCAATTTTAAGGTCTGATGTATTTTTAATAGTGGGGTAGTGTGAAGTGTTATAAATATTTGCATATTCATTATCTATCCACAACTTGATGTCTTGAACATCAGTATTAATCCACTTAAGTTTAAAAAGTTTTTTTGTCCAAGTGTTTGATACATTTGTACCAAAACCAGCACTAGAAATTTCTCTTGATACTTCAGTGTTGTTGGAGGAATTTAATTCAGTCCATAAAAATGCGTGAGCCATTACTTATCCGCTTAACTTCTTCTTGCTTCTGGTTTATTGAAAATATCACTTGCTACTGCTGCAAGTTCCGATCTTTCAACCTTTGATAAAGTTACAGATGCAACAAGATCGTTTGTTTTACCGCCAGATACTGCGTGTGCCAATCCGTTTGATTTTGCATCAAGGTATGGATTTTCTACTTGAGACAAGTCACCTAATAGGATTACTTTACTGTCTTTTCCGCATCTTTCAACTACCATCCTTGCTTCACGAGGAGAAATATTTTCCGCTTCGTCAAGGATAATAATAGATCTTGGAATCGAGCGGCCTTGGATAAATGCCATTGCTTCAACTTCAATAATCCCATCTCTAACCATTTCTTCAAACATATTATTGGCTGAAAGAGATTTGCTTCCTAGAATTTGGTCAATATTGTCTTTTATAGGACCTAACCAAGCAGAAATCTTATCAAACTTGTCACCAGGTAAAGCTCCTATATCTTTTCCACCAACTGCAATAAGAGGCTTCATAACAACAATCTTGTCATAAATGCCCTCGTTGATCATTTGAAGAGCAGCTGCAAGTGCTAAAAATGATTTACCCGTACCAGCAGGTCCTGTTAATGTTACAAGAGGAATCGTCAAATCAGATAGAATTTCTAAGGCACATCTTTGCTCTAAGTTTTTGCCTTGCACACCTTGATATGCTTTGACAGCTTTTTCATTAGACTTATCTTTCAAAATCTTAAGGACATTCCTTTTATGCAAAGTTGGACATTTTGATTCGCCATATTTGAATATAACAAATTCATTTGGATATAAAGAACCTAGTTTTGTTTTTGTATCTTCAGATAATAAATCTATTTCTAAAGTGTAATCTTTCCAGAGAAGTTCCCAATCACTCTTACTATCGATTTCACAATATCTTATGCCAAAGAATTTTTCATCTTCAAGTTGATCGGCTCTGTAGTTTTCAGCTGCACATCCCCAAGTAATTGCACGAATTCTGAGACCCGTGTCTTTTGTGATGATTGCTACTTTTTTCCTTGGATTTGCAGCTTTAAGAGCTAAACAACATTCAATGATTGCATTATCAGAATGTACTTTAACAATATTTGGTCTTTCATTTTTTTGAAGAGGAGATTCTGTGTTATAGACAAACAATCTTCCATTGAGATCATTTATTTTCACGCCTTTCAATAAGTCTTGAAGAGAATAATGTTCAAGATTTCTAAATACTTCTCTAGCAGACCAGCCTACATTCTCTTTTCTAGTCTTTATGTCATCTAAATCATCAATAACTGCTAAGGGAATATATATATCATTATCGCCAAATTTGTATAGGGCAAGGGGGTCGTGAAGTAGGACGCAAGTGTCGATGATGTAAATATGCTTTGCCAAATTATTGGTCTCCTCGCATCTGTGCTAAAAATATAACCACTCTTATTTTTTCCAAATCTCAGTTGATAAGCCCTGTTATAAAGGCAATTCGGGCTTATGTGTATCTACTCTTTTTATGGGTTTCTTATCTATCGTTTCAAGCCAAGAGTCAGCATTTTCATTTTTTGCAATGTCAAAACTCTTAAAATTAATAATTTCCTTTAGCTTTTCTTTATCAAGCTCTTTGAGTTCATCGCTACTCATCCATTTTTTTTGGTTTGTTATTTTTTTTGACTTAAGCTCTCCATTCAAAAAGAGAGTCAAGTCTGAAATAAGTTTTTCTTCAATATAAGTATTTGTTGCAGATAAATTTGTAGATTCTAAAAGATCTAAATCATTATAGTTAGCAGATAAAATTTCGCCATTTATCAATGTTTTTCCATAAGGGTCCAAAACAGTGTTATTTCCTCTTGAAAAAACCAAAGATGATTCTGGAATACAAATGTAAATCTTAAAAGGCAAAGACTCTTGAATTTCACTTGAATTAGTCAATCTCAAAACTTCATTTTCATCATTGACAATAGAGATAACCAATTTATTTTTATTTGAATTTTTAATTACAAAATCCCATTGATAGTTATGTTCATTTGTAGTAGGAAAAAATGCCGGAATAATTCCAAGTTCTTCTTTCCTTTCGCACAATCTTAAGAATAAACTAAAACCTATGGTATCTTCTGGTGTGCCTTTTCTGTAATTTCCAACCTTAGACCAGTCAACAGTAAATGTGTCTTCAGCTGTATCTCCAAAATTAAATTCAATAAACTCTCCTGCATCATATATCTTACGCAATATTGAATCTTCTAGTATTCTTCTAGCTCTTACTAGATCTAAAAATTTTTCTTCAGAGCCTCCAAAGTCCGGGTGAGCTTTTCTTGCACTTTTACGGAATGCATCTTCAAGTATTTTTGTTCTAGCAATAACAGCATTTCTATTATTGCCAGATGGGAAATTATCTTTTTGGATTCCTAAAATTTCATAATAATTTTTTTCAAAATCAATAATTTTCTTTGGATCAAATTCTGATGACATAAGGCTTTTATAAAGAAAAAAGAGAATAAAAAACTTATGTGGTACAGGCAAGCAAAGAAATTCAACATATTTGGTTTACCAATTTCAGGTGATAAAAAATTTAAGTATTTTGCTGAAGAAGAATCAGAAGAACAATCAGCAGAAGAAACTCCATTTGAACAGCCTGATTTAACAGAAGAAGAACCAGAAATTGTCAATCCTGTTGAAGTTGAAGTAGAAGATCAAAGCCCTGAAGATGATTTTACTCCTGATGATTTGCAAGAAAATATAGAAAAAATTGACAACGATCCTACAGTTTTATTAGCATTACCACCATTACACGATAATTGCAGATGCGAAGTTCATACATTGCCAATTCTTTCAACTCCTGGAATTAGAGATGGCAGAAGAGTATGGAGAAAATCAGAAGATTGTTGTGAGAAATGTGAAGCTAGTGCAATAGAATTTAATCAGGCTGAAGTGAATAGATTATTGCTTAAGGGCATTGATATAAATGCCATACCCGGATAAATCAACATCGATTTTTTTACGTAAATAATTTTCTGGAAGCTGTTTGCAAGATTTTATCTTATTCAATAATCTATTAGAGATATTGTTTGGTACTTGCAATTTTTTAATCTCTTTTACTATTACATTTCTTATGCTGCGATTGTTAAGTTCAGTATGCAAAGTTGTGTAAAATATTTGATCTTCAAAGCTTTCAAAAACATTTTTATAAAGTTTGGATTCTTGTATACTTAACTCGTCAAAAATTTCAAGAAGAGTATTCTTGATAAAGTTAAATTTCTTAATGTTCATCAAAGATATATCATTGATGCAATTCATAAAAAAAAGATAATCTTGATTGCCATAAATTTGAAAAAGCTCTGCATCATTTCCTATTGCATAAAGAGCGATAAGAATATTATTTTCTTTGACTATGATAACAGGCTGACCAGATTGTAATTTATATTCATTAATTTTTATAAGATTGGACGGATTTTCTGTTGCCAAAAAACTATATTCGTCATTTTTTCTTCTTATAAAAGTTAAGAATGCTTGTTTCATAATAATAAATTTTCTACAATACCAGGGTTTAAGTATGTTTCTGATAAACCCCAAGTGTTTATCCAATAGTTTCTTATTTTATTTTTTCTTGATATCGTAAAACAGTTTTCATAAATTTGTTTTTCTATATTTGCATAACTTATAATGTTATTAAGCTCTTTCATCCTTTTGTTGAATAAATCTATATTAATTTGCGAAAAACAAGTTTTATTTTCTAAAATAAACTTACATAAATCATCAGACATAAAAGGATCTGCTCTTATTTTGTCATAAATTATCGTGCAATTAAATTCATCAATAAGAGAATC
>JACCDW010216891.1_pt1 | contig 11921 bp, 15 predicted proteins | sample 7449781 | NCBI WGS metagenome assembly JACCDW01 (sample SAMN15323449, study PRJNA562643) | freshwater metagenome | isolation source: river surface water | place: USA:Blue River Watershed | collected 2017-08-18
CGCGGGCGATGAGCCACATCACGAGTTCAATGCCCTCGCTGCCGGCTTCGCGCACGTAATCGATGTGCGGGCGCTGCGCGCATGCGGCGGGGTCGTGGATCATTTGGTCGAGCCAGGCGTTGTCCCAGTCCCGGTTGATGAGACCGGCCCGCGCGCCTTGCAATTGGTGGCTCATGCCGCCGGTGCCCCAGATGTGGACCTTGAGGTCCTGGTCGTAAGACTCCACCGCACGGCGGATGGCTTGACCCAATTGGAAGCAACGGTTGCCACTGGGCACGGGGTACTGCACCACGTTGACGGCAAACGGAATGACCGGGCAAGGCCAGGCGTCTTTGACCGGGTCGCGCTCGCCGCACATGAGTGAGAGCGGAACGGTGAGGCCGTGATCAACATCCATCTTGTTGACGATGGTGAGGTCGAAGTCTTGCTGGATCACGCTTTGCGCGATGTGCGACGCGAGCTCGGGATGACCCTTGACCACGGGCACGGGGCGTGCGCCCCAGCCTTCGTCGGCGGGTTTGAATTCGGCCGCCGTGCCAATGGCAAAGGTGGGAATGATGTCCAAGCTAAAGGCCGTGGCGTGGTCGTTGTAAACCAAAAACACGACGTCGGGGCGGTTGTCCTTCATCCACTGGCGGGAGAATTCATAACCCTTGAAGAGGGGTTGCCAATAAGGTTCCTGGGTTTTGCCCAGATCCATGGCCACGCCAATGGCGGGTACATGTGAGGTGTAGACCGAAGCGGTAATGCGTGCCATGTTTATGCCTTTCGTCCTGCAGCGCCTTGGGGTTGGCGGTGGGGTTGGGCGTCGCCGTCCTCCCCCAGATAGCGATTGCCCTCGATGGAGCGGCCCCCGCGCATCATCATCTCGCGGTACTCGTCTTCGGTCATGCCCGTCATCGAGCCCGCCATTTGTTGGAATGACTTGCCATCGGTCGCGCCAATGCGCGCGAGGAAATAAATATTGCCGCCCTCGCGCATGCAGGCGTTGAGGTCGCGCGCGAGCACACCTTGCTTTTGGGCTTCGGTGAGCGGCCATTCGTCGAGATAAGCCCGCTCATTGGCCTTGAACCGCTCGCGGTTCTCAGCCTTCATCAGGCTCGTGCAAAACTGGTTCAACCAATAGCCTTTGCGGCTTTGCTCGGCATCAAAAATGATGGTGCCGGGCACGTCCAAATAGGGTTTTTCGAGTGCCATGACTGCTCTCCTCTCGTTACGCCCGCGCTTCTTCGGGCCAGTACAAACGCATGGGATTGTCCACCAACAGTTTGCGCTGCAACTCGGCGGTGGGGGCGATGTGGGGAATGAAGTCGACCAACAGGCCGTCGTCGGGCATGTGGTCTTTGAGGTTGGGGTGCGGCCAATCGGTGCCCCAGAGCACGCGGTCGGGGAAGCTCTCCACCACATGGCGCGCAAAGGGCACGACGTCGCGGTAAGCGGCAGCTTCGCCGTTTTGCGCCTTGGGGCCGGTGAGCGAGAGGCGCTCGGGGCAGGAGACCTTGCTCCAGACATTGGGGTGCTCGCGCATGAATTGGAGAAAGAGCGCGAACTCGGGGCCGTCGAGGGGTTTGCTCACGTCGGGGCGGCCCATGTGGTCCACCACCACAGTGGTGGGCAAGGCAGTGAAGAAATCCCACAGCTCGGGCAGGTCCACCGCTTCAAAGTAAATCACCACGTGCCAGCCGAGCTCGGCCACGCGCGCGGCAATCTCCATCAATTCGTCTTTGGGTGTGAAATCCACCAGGCGCTTGACGAAGTTAAAGCGCACGCCGCGAATGCCCGCCGCATGCAGTTGCTGCAACTCCGCGTCGCTCACGCTGCGGCGCACCGTGGCCACGCCCCGAGCCTTGCCATTGGAGGAGAGGCACGCGTCAACCAAAGCGCGGTTGTCCGCGCCGTGGCAAGTGGCTTGCACGATCACGTTGCGCGCAAACCCGAGGTGATCGCGCAGGGCAAAGAGCTGCTGCTTGCTCGCATCGCAAGGGGTGTATTTGCGCTCGGGCGCATAGGGGAACTGCGCGCCAGGGCCAAAGACGTGGCAATGCGCGTCCACGCTGCCCGCGGGCAACACAAATCGGGGCTTGCTCGGGCCTTCGTACCAGTCGAGCCAGCCTTGGGTTTTTTGAAAGTCACCGGTGGTGGGTTTGCTCATGGTGAGTAGGCCTCAATCGATGTAGCGCAAACCGGCCTTGGCCAACGGCTCGCGCATTTTGTACATGTCCAGGCCGAGCACGCCCGCGGCGAGCTGCTCGCGCTTGGCTCCTTCGTTGGCTTCGCGCGCCTTGGCGGCTTCGAGGGTTTGCGCGGCGCGCTCGCGCGGCACGCACACCACGCCGTCGTCGTCGGCCACGATCACGTCGCCGGGCGTCACCCACATGCCCGCGCAGACCACGGGAATATTGACCGACCCCAAGGTGGCCTTGATCGTGCCCTTGCTGCTGATGGCTTTGCTCCAGACCGGAAAGCCCATCTCGGTGAGGGTTTTGACGTCACGCACGCCCGCGTCAATGATGAGTGCGCGCGCGCCACGGGCCATGAAAGAGGTGGCGAGCAAATCGCCAAAGTAGCCGTCGGTGCAATCGGCCGTGACGGCGGCCACGACCACGTCACCTGGCTGAATTTGTTCGGCCACGACGTGCATCATCCAGTTATCGCCCGGGTGCAGCAACACCGTCACCGCGGTGCCCGAGACTTGCGCGCCCGCGTAGATCGGGCGCATATAGGGCTTCATGAGGCCCACGCGACCCATGGCTTCGTGGACGGTGGCGCTGCCCAAGGGGGCAAGCGCATCGGCCACAGGGCGGTCGGTGCGTTGGATGTGGCGATAGACCACGCCGAGTTCGTACATGCGGTTTCTCCTGCTGCGAAAAAATTAAAGGCCTTTGGCCTTGAGATGCGCGTCCAAGCGCGAGAACACGCGCCGCGCGTTGCCCTCAAACACTTGGTAGCGCTGCTGCTCGCTCAAGTTGGGCGTGGCGAGCACATAGCGTTTGGTGTCGTCGAAGTAGTGGCCGGTCTCCGGATCGATGCCGCGCACGGCGCCAATCATCTCCGAGGCAAAGAGGATGTTCTCCACCGGGATGACCTTGGTGAGCAAGTCAATGCCGGGCTGGTGGTAGACACAGGTGTCAAAGAAGATGTTCTTGAGCAGATGGTCTTTGAGCAAGGGCTTTTTGAGCTCCTGCGCCAGGCCCCGGTAACGCCCCCAGTGGTAGGGTGCGGCCCCGCCACCGTGCGGAATGATGAACTTGAGCGTGGGGAAGTCTTTGAACAAGTCGCCCTGGATGAGTTGCATCACGGCCGTGGTGTCGGCGTTGATGTAGTGCGCGCCCGTGGTGTGAAAACAGGCGTTGCAGCTGGTGGAGACGTGGATCATGGCCGGGATGTCGTACTCGACCATCTTTTCGTAAATGGGATACCAGTGGCGATCGGTCAAGGGTGGGCTGGTCCAGTGGCCGCCCGAGGGATCGGGGTTGAGGTTGATGCCCACCATGCCGTAGTCCTTGACGCATTTGTCGATTTCGGCCACGCAGGTTTTGGGGTCCACGCCCGGGGACTGGGGCAACATGGCCGCACCAATGAAGTGATCGGGAAAGAGCTGCGAGACGCGATAGCACAGCTCATTGCAGATGGCGGCCCAGGTGGAAGAGATGGCGAAGTCGCCAATGTGGTGAGCCATGAAAGACGCGCGCGGGCTAAAGACGGTGAGGTCGCTGCCGCGCTCCTTCATTTTGGCGAGCTGGTTGGTCTCGATGGTTTCGCGCAACTCGTCATCGCTGATCTTGAGGTCGGCCACGCGGGGCATTTGTGAAGGATCGGCAATGCCCGCGATTTGGCGATTGCGCCACTCCTCCAGCGCCTTCGGGGCTGTGGTGTAGTGGCCGTGGATGTCGATGATGAGGGGTTGACTGAGGGACATGGCAAGACGGGGAAGTTAGTGGGAAGCGGACCAGTCCATCCCGTGCTGGCGCTTGGTCTCGCGCGTTTGGGGATGGCTCAGAAACTGTTGAAAGGCGCGCGCGGCAGCCTGGCGCTCGGGGTCGCTCGCCAGGGCGTTGCCGAGCGCCGAAGAGAAGGTGGTGATGTAGGCCATGTCGGCGGGCAAATCGCCCACCACGGTGAGGCCGGGCACCGAAATCAGTTCGCTGCGCTGCTGAAACCCGAGCGCCACCTGCCCGCTCGCCACCAACTGCCCCACGGGCGTACCCGGCGGGGGCACCACAATGCGCGGGCGCAGCGTCTCGAGCAACCCCCATTGGGCAAAGCGTTTCTCCAGGTACTGGCCACTCGGGCCGGTGGAGTAGCTCAGCGTGGGCGCGGCGCTCACGGCGGCGCGCACCGCGGCCTCGTCGCGCAAATCGGGCACGGCCGCACTGGCAGGAACAGCCACGGCAATGGGCGAATCCACCCAATCCCCTCGGCTGTTGACAAGCGCGTGACCGCTGGCGAGCAACTTGTCGATGGCGTCACTCGCGAGCAAGATGAGGTCAAAGGGCTCGCCCGCTTGCACCCGCTTGGCCGCGTCCACGCCCCCCACCGACGTCACCTCCACCGCTTGCCCGGTTTGGGCCGCATAGGTGGTGCAGAGGTCGGCCAAGATGGCGCGCGTGGCCATGGAAGAGATGGCCTTCAGGGGAGAGAGGGGGTTTGCTGACATGGCGGAAATTGTAGAAAGGGCCCCCGCTGGGGTCAGCCCTGCCGGGCGACTACCTGATATATCAATATCGAATATCATCAGCCATGTTATTCACATAACTCGCCAGCCCATGGACCTCAAACAAATCGAATCCTTTGTGCGGGTGGCCGAGCTGGGCAGCTTCACGCGCGCGGCCACGGCGCTGGGCACGCCGCAGCCGGTTTTGAGTCGCCAGGTGCGCCAACTCGAGGTGGAGTTGCACCAAACCCTGTTTGCGCGCACGGGCCGGGGCGTGACGCTCACGGAGGCGGGCGCCCTGCTGCTCGCGCACGGGCGCGGCATTCTGCACCAGGTCAACCTCGCGCGGGAGGAACTCGGGCGGGTGCGCAACGCCCTCTCGGGCCAAGTCTCCATTGGTCTGCCGCCAAGCCTTGCGCGCTTGCTCACGGTGCCCCTCACCTTGGCCTTGCGCGCCGAACTGCCCGAAGCCACGCTCACCCTCACGGAGGGCTTTTCCGTGAGCTCGCTCGAAGGCTTGCGGGCCGGACGTCTGGACATGGCCGTGCTCTACAACCCTGCCGCCGCGCCCGATCTGGAGACGAGCTTGCTCCAGCGTGAATCGCTGGTCTTGATTGGCGCGCAGGCGCAGGTGGCGCAGGCGCGCTTGCGCAAGCGGCTGCCGCTGGCCGAATTGGCGCACCTCCCGCTCATCCTGCCGAGCCGCCCCAACGCATTTCGCTTGTTGGTCGATGCCGAGCTGCAAAAAATCGCGCTCAAGCCGCATGTGGTGATCGAGATCGATGGGCTCAACGCCATTTTGGAATTGGTGCGCGAGGGCTTGGGCTATGCGGTGCTGCCGGGCTACACCTTGGGCTCGGTGGCCCAGCCCGAAGCCTATGTGACGGTGCGCATCGAGAGCCCTCGCTTGGACTGCGAGCTCATGCTCGCGCGCTCGGCGCGGCGCGCGCACACCGCCACGCAAGCGGCGGCGGAGCGCATTGTGCGGGAGGTGATTCAATTGGCCTTGCAAAGCCATGCGCACTTTGGTGGAAAACCCTGAATGCGCGCGCGAGCGGGCGTCCTTAAACTGAACGCTTCAAACACAGAAAGCAATGGCAATGAAATCACACCACCTGATGTGGATCTTCTGGCCCTCTTTTTTGGTGGCCTGTTTGCTCGAAGCGGTTGTCTTCACCTTTGTGGACCCACTGGAGATCATGTGGCCACTGGGGGATTTTGAAGTCACGCGCCAGGGCATCTACACCCTGGGCTTCTTCTTGTTCTGGTCGGTCGTGGGCTTTGCCTGCGCCCTCACCCTTTACTTGGCGCAACCGCCCCAAGCGTCTGAGTGGCGCTGGCACCCGCGCCGCTGAGGCGCAAGGCAATCACCAAGGCCACGGCCAGCAGCAAGGCCGCGCCGGTGTTGTGCAGCACGGCTAGGCCCAAGGGCCACTGCAAGTACACGTTGAGCACCCCAATACCCCATTGCAAGCCCACCGCGCCCACCAAGGCCAGCGCATAGGGCTTGAGCGCGGCGTGGGCTCGTATCAAGCGCCACGCCAACCACAGCGCGCAGGCCACCACCACCATTGCAAACCAGCGGTGGGTCCAGTGAATGGCGACCAAGGCGGCAATCGGTAGCCCCTCCCCGCTCGCGGTTTGGCCCAGCTCACGCTGGAACACAAAGGCATGACTCCAATCCATCTCGGGCACCCAGGCCTGCTGGCACTGCGGGTAGTCCGGGCAGGCCATGGCAGCGTAGTTGCTGCTCGTCCAACCCCCTAAGGAGATTTGAAAGGCGACGATCGCCACCATCAGCCAGGCGGGAGCGGCCAAGCCCGCGGGCATCGTCCGGGTCGAAGGCGGCACCCAGGCGCGCCACGTCAAGCCGAGCAGAATGGAGAGCACCGTGAGGCCCCCAATGAGGTGCAGGGTCACAATGACGGGCTTGAGCAAGAGCGTGACGGTCCACATGCCCAGCGCGCCTTGAATGAGCACGAGCACCACGAGCAGACGCGTCCAAACAGCTTCGGTGCGGTTGCGCGACCAAGCGGCGGCGGCCAGACCCAAAATGCCCAGGCCCAGCAGGCTGGCCGCGTAGCGGTGAATCATCTCTTTCCAGGCCTTGGGCACTTCCACAGGGGCATTGGGAAAGGCCGATTCGGCCGCGACCACTTCGTGCGCCTCATCGGGCACGCCAATCCACTTGCCGTAGCAGCCCGGCCAATCGGGACAACCCAGTCCGGCATCGGACAAACGCACATAGGCGCCGAGGGTGACAACGATGCTGGCGAGCACCAGGCAAGCCATCAGAAGGGAGCGGTAATAGCGCGACACGGACTCAAATCTCCTTTTGCTGTTCCAGCACGGTTTCAAAATAGCGCTGGGTTCCATAAGCGATGGCCGAGAGCAAGGCGGCGGTGCCCACCATGAGGCTGATCATGAGGGCGAAGACGGTAAACCAGTTGCTGCGTCCGGCTTGGACGGTCATCTCCGCTTGGGGGTTAAAGCGTGCGTTCCAGGCTTCAGGGGTCATGAGGCCATAGACGATCGCTTGCAAGCAGCACGCGGCCACGTGCAGACCAAAGATGGGCAACAAGACCCAGCTCAAGGGGTCATCCAAGCCATAGGCCTCCACGCGCTCAAACCCCCAGAGCCCCAAGGCCGTGGGCACGGGCATGAGCCAGCCGAGCGTGTCTTGCAGGCCAAAGAGGTAGAAGCGGTGCAGCCCGAGCGGGCCGAACACCAGGGTCAGCCATGTGGCGAGGGTTTTGGACTTCAACGGCATCTCAACGCCCCGGTTGGTCCCACGAAGAAGAAGCTCGCAAGAGGCGCTCCAAGTCGCGCTTGATGCCCGAGACGCTCTGCGCGTCGTAGGTCGGTCCAAAGCGCATCATCCAGTGGCCTTGCGGATCGACCAAATAGAGGTGATCGGCCAAGGCGCGCCCTGAGGCGGGCGTGAACCATGTGGCGAGTTCCGCTTCGGGCAGACGCAAAACCGTGGTGCCTTCGATGGCCTGCTGCAGCTCGGCGCTGGGTGTGGCGGCGTCGGTGATGAACCAGACGCGGTCCACACGGTCACGCTCCTTGTTGAGCAGCTTGTGGAGTTGGCGCTGCACGAACAGCAGTCGCTCGCAGTCAGCCGCGCAGGCCCCCGCCCCCACCGTCACGAGCAACCACTGCCCCTTGAGCTGGGGCAAGGCCAAGGCGCTGCCGTTGAGCGCGGTGGCGCGCAGCTCGGGAATGAGGCGTTGGGGCTCGATCAACTCACCCTGGCTGCGCCGGCCTTCGGGGCGCACCACGTAGTAGGTGAAGTAAGAGAGCAGGATGGGCGCGGCGCAAGCCAGAAAAATGAAAAACAGCTTCAAGCGGCCATGACGGGTGCGCACCGTCTCGTCCGGGGTGCTGGCCTCGGGCTGTGGCAGGTCGTAGACCGTCAGCCCAATGGGCTGGAGATCGTGCGCGGATTTGGGGTCAGCCATGCGGTTTTTTCTTCCAGATCTGGAACCAGACGAACAGAATCAGTGAGAGCGCCGAGAGCGCGAACCACTGCAGGGCGTAAGCGCGGTTTTTATCCGCACCCGAACCACTGCGCGGCCACTCGCGGCTGAGGCCATCGCCTGATCCTTCGGTCTGCAGCACGGTTGCCACGATGGACAAACCCGTCTCCAGGCGAAATTCGTTCAGGTCAATATTGTGCCTGAGGGTGGCAAACCCCGATGGCATCGGGGCTGTCGCGCCCAAGTCCATGAGCTTGGAAGGCTCGGCCACCCAGCGCCCCACGACACGCACCTCCCCCAGAGGGGTGGGCACGGGGGGCAGGTAATCGGCCCGTACGCGGTCGCGGGCCACCCAGCCACGCTGAACCCACAGCACCGGCCCCTCGGGCAACTGCAAGGGGGTGAGGATGAAAAAGCCGCTCTGGCCGCCCAGGCTACGGTTGTCCAAGTAGACGGTGTAGCGCTCGAGCCAGCGTCCGGTGACCACTACCGGGCGCTGCAAGCCCTCGGCTTGCGGCAGCGGGGGTTGCCAGTCCGCGTTGCCCAGCGGCGGGAGTTGGCTGCGCGAGACTTCCTGGGCGTGCAAGGCCTCCCGCTGGTGCGCGCGGCTCAACTGCCAAAATCCCAGGCGCGCCGTGATGCCGCTCACCACCAAGGCGGCGGCGAGCAGCCCCCACCAGGTGCGTCCGCCCCAGCGGCGTGGTGTTGTGTGAAGTGGGCCATCTCGGTTCATAATGGCCCCATGAAACTCATCATTGGTCTTGCTTTCATTGCCATCGTGGGCAGCCTTGCGGCGGCCGGCTTTTTCATGCTGCGTCGCGGTGAGGGGGCCAGCCCCGATCAGCCCTCGCGCATGGCCCATGCGCTGGCTTGGCGCATCGGCTTGTCGGTGCTCTTGTTTGTGTGCCTCTTGGTGCTCTACGCGCTGGGCTGGATTCAACCCACCGGTATTGTGGTCGGAACCTGAGCCCGTCTGCGCAGTGGCCGCAAAAAAAAACCGCCCTCTCGGGCGGTTTTTGACGTCTGGAGAATCAGAGCCAGTAGACGAGCACGTACAGGCCGAGCCAGACCACGTCCACGAAGTGCCAGTACCAGGCCGCACCCTCAAAGCCGAAATGCTTGTCGGCGCTGAAGTGGCCCTTTTGCAGGCGCAGGGTGATGATCAGGAGCATGAGCATGCCCATGAAGACGTGAAAGCCGTGGAAACCGGTCAACATGAAGAAGGTCGAGCCAAAAATGCCCGAGGAGAGCTTGAGGTTGAGGTCGGCGTAGGCGTGGGCGTATTCGTAGCCCTGGCAGATCAAGAAGGCCACACCCAAGAGAACCGTGAGCCACATGTAGACGATGGTCTTGCCACGGTTGTTCTCACGCAAGGCGTGGTGGGCAATGGTGATGGTCACACCGGAGGTCAGCAGCAAAGCGGTGTTGATGGTGGGCAACCACAGCGGCCCCATGGTCTGGAAAGGCTCGATGGTGCCAGCCGGCGAGGCGGTCATGCCAGCGGCCACACTGGGCCAGACGGCTTTGAAATCGGGCCAAAGAACGCTGTGCAATTCGTTGCCGAGCATGGGCACCGCATGAACACGCGCCCACCACAGCGCGCCAAAGAAGGCGCCGAAGAACATGACTTCCGAGAAGATGAACCAGCTCATGCTCCAGCGGAACGAGCGGTCGATGCGCTCGCTGTACTGGCCGTGCAGGCTTTCATCGATGGCGTCGCCAAACCACTGGTAGAGCGTGACCAGCCAGATGATGAGACCGAGCATCAAGGAGTACTTGCCCCAGTCGTGGTCGTTGACCCACTGGCCCGCGCCCAAGATGATGAAGAAGAGTCCCAGGGCCGCCATGGCCGGGTGCCGCGAAGGTGCGGGCACATAGTAATACGGCGTGGAACCGTGCGTGTTGGCGCTCATTTCGTTTTTCTCCTGCTTAATTCGGAACAATCAGGTTGACGACCAGGGCGAGCGACAGGACAAACAACAGTCCTGAAATCACACCGACCACGACCACCTGAACGGGACGCACCATGGCGAGATCGCGCTGGTGCTCGGCGCCCTTGCGGATGCCAAAAAAAGACCAAGCCACCATCACAAAGGCTCGCCAGAACGAGTGCTTCACAGGGGCCTGCGGTGTGGGTTCGCTCACGAGCCCACCCCCACTTCGAAGAAGGTGTAGGACAGGGTGATGGTCGTCACGTCCTTGGACAACTTCGGATTGATGTAGAACACCACGGGCCACTGCTTTTTCTCGCCCGGGGCCAGGGTGTATTGGTTGAAGCAAAAGCACTCCAACTTGTTGAAGTGCCCACCGGCTTGCTGAGGCGCATAGCTGGGGATGGCTTGGGCCGACATGGTGCGGTCTTGCACGTTCTCAAATTCGAACATGACCGTGGCGAGCTCGCCCGGGTGCACCTTGATCGAGCGCTGCTCCGGCGCGAAGCGCCAGGGGCCACGCACATTGGTGTCGAACTCCACCGTGATCAAGCGGGTGGTATCCACCTGCGTATTGGTGGGCGCCGATGCGCGCCCGTTCATCGAACCCTTGGATTCGCGCTCACTCAAGGAGAGCACATTCACCCCCGTCCACTCGCAAAACGCCTGGTACAGCGGCACGAGCAAATAGCCAAAGGCAAACATGCCCAGGCACACGGAGAGCAGACGAATCGAGAGTTGGCGGTTCGATTGCATGATTTAACCCCGCAAGACCATGAGCTTGTAGACCAGCGCCAGCGCAAAGGCCAGCGCCACCCCCGCCAGGGTCAGACCCAGGCGGCGGTTTTGGCGGCGTTGCTCAGGGGTCATGCAGAGAGTTCCAGTTGGACGGGCTGCGATCAGCCGATCACCTTGGTGGCATCCGCATTGAGCTTGGGCGGGTTCTCAAAAGTGTGGAACGGTGCGGGCGAAGGCACTTCCCACTCCAGACCTTCAGCCGCTTCCCAGGGACGCTGGGGCGCCTTCTGGCCTTGGCCGCGCATGCAGGGCAGCACGACAAAGAAGAAGAAGTAAACCTGCGCAAAACCGAAGAGGAAGCCACCGACCGAAGCCAAGGCGTTGAAATCGGCGAACTGCATGGGGTAGTCGGCGTAGCGACGGGGCATGCCGGCCAGACCCAAGAAGTGCATGGGGAAGAAGGTGATGTTGAAGGAAATGAGGGTCCACCAGAAGTGGATCTTGCCGCGGCCTTCGTCGTACATCACGCCGGTCCACTTGGGCACCCAGTAGTAGAAGCCCGCGAACATGGCAAAGAGCGAACCCGCCACCAACACGTAGTGGAAGCGCGCGACCACGTAGTAGCCGTCTTGCAGCTGCAAGTCGATCGGAGCCATCGAGAGGATCAGGCCCGTGAAGCCCCCCATGGTGAACACAAAGATGAAGCCCACCGCGAAGAGCATGGGGGTTTCAAAGGTCATGGAGCCTTTCCACATGGTGGCCACCCAGTTGAACACCTTCACGCCGGTGGGCACGGAGATGAGCATGGTCGCGTACATGAAGAAGAGCTGACCGGTCACCGGCATGCCGGTGGTGTACATGTGGTGCGCCCAAACGATGAAGGAGAGGATGGCGATGGAGGCGGTGGCGTAAACCATCGACGAGTAGCCAAACAGCTTCTTGCGCGAGAAGGCGGGGATGATCTGGCTCACGATGCCGAAGGCCGGCAAAATCATGATGTAGACCTCGGGGTGACCGAAGAACCAGAAGATGTGCTGGAACATGATCGGGTCACCACCACCGGCGGGGTTGAAGAAGGTGGTGCCGAAGTGGCGGTCGGTCAGCGTCATGGTGATC
>JACCDW011435801.1_pt1 | contig 11919 bp, 12 predicted proteins | sample 7449781 | NCBI WGS metagenome assembly JACCDW01 (sample SAMN15323449, study PRJNA562643) | freshwater metagenome | isolation source: river surface water | place: USA:Blue River Watershed | collected 2017-08-18
GGATCGCTTGCCCATTCACGTGGCGCAACAAATCCCGGCAACTGTTCCACCATCAAACCAAAGAGCTGTGAAAGAGGGTTCAAAAGTTGATGGTCAATATAATATTCTGGATCTGGTTTCAAGTTGTTTTCCACAATATATTGCGGTGTTTCTACGCGCTCACCCTGTAGCTTGCTCGCTTGTTGTCCTGGAGGTGGTTTGATATACACAAAGCCAATACGATCACCAGACGCAGGCGCATTCCCTGGATCACGCGCTGCGATACGATCCGCCAACATCTTGTGTGGTGGCAACGTGACGGCATACTCCGCACGCAATGATTTCGTAATCGTGAGTTGTGACAACTTCATTTTACCTTCCACAAGTTCCTTGACTTTCTCTTTGACACATTGTACTGCGCCTGGAATATCACGACGATTCAACAAACAATCGACAGCCGCACCATAACACATTTTCAAGAGCGGTGCGTTATCTCGTCTCTTCAACACAATCCCCATCGATGTTTCCTTGAACTCATCTGGATTTTCTTCATACTTATTTCCTACATAACGCTTTTTACTAAAGATGATGAATGGATAAAACACTTTATCATATTCAAAGTCATGTGGCGCTTTCAACGCACCCGTCACAAACTTTCCTGCTTCTTCCGTTAACTCAATCGTTTTCACAATCGCTTCACGGCCCACATAACGTTCCCCTGTTTCTGGATTACGTGGATTGAAATTCACAAAGATAGAATCCGTGTCACCATACACTGTTTCGGCACAACAATGTGGTAGATTCGCTTCTTTGCCATAAAACTTTTCAATCGCCGTCTTCGCAAAGATAATCTGTTTGCGACCATACGCTGTGACAGACGCAGCCAAGTGTTGGAGACGGATTTTAAATGTCGCAGAACCAAGCTGACCATACAACGAGTTCGCAGTTACCTTATACGCATTCTGTTCAGCATCCAACAACGCTTTCTTGAATGGGTCATCGGTTTTGGCCATTTCATTGCGTTTCGCTTTACGGGCAGCCAACAGTTTTGCCACAATCATTGGCAAACTCCCTTTCACATCTCCTTCAGGTTGCGCATAACGACATACACGAATACCATCTTTGATTTTTGTGGGATTCTTACGGGTATCCGCAGGATCTGGGCGCCAAATATCAAACTCAATATCCGTAAAGCGGGTTCCTGGTGGCGCCAATAGTTCTGCTTGTTCCGAACCATATTTCATACACACCAAGTTACCATCTTTATCATAGTCCTTCACCCATACCAACATATCGTGACTGATATTTTCACTGATAATCGTGGATGGATACAAAGAGGCAAAGTCACACACACCTACAGGCGCTTCCGTATAAAATCCAGGTTCAGGATCCAATACAATCGCACCTTCATAACTTTCCTCACCACCCTCTAACTTCGCTTGTTGCGCACTTGGTAGCACCTCAATCAACTGATTTGCCACCATACAATCTTTGAAAATCAAAGACTCAATCTTGATACCTTGGCCACGAGTAAAGATATAGGAAACAGGAACGGAACAAACATTTGCCATGGACATGGCCTCGTTAAATACTTCCAACTTGCGATAGAGTTCCAACACCAGATCGCAGTCCTGTACGCAGTACGCTGCGACTTTCGCACGGTCCGCATCAGACCCACGATGGAGACGAAAGATTTCTTTGGGAGGAACATCGTCTTTCACCACAGCCCATTTCACTGCTTCACCCGCAACAGCAGTCAACTCCTCCTCTGACTCTACCACAAATCCATCCGCTGTGATTTCCACAATCGGCATCTTATCCGACAAATCTTCTCCAAGTTCATCCAATACCTGAACATAACGACCAATACGAGCATCCCCCTTTTGCTTCGTTTTCAAGATCCATTGATTGGCTTTTCCACCTGCTTGGATTCCACTGAGTTTACCACTCAAGAAAGCAGCTGCCACCGCATCCAACTTATACGAACCCATTTGGACTTTGCGTTTCACATGACCGAACAAGTCAATACGAAGACGTCCAGGCGTTGTCCACATATACAACTTGTTATCACCAAGCGCCGCACTACTCAACATCTTTTCTTCCAAATCAACACCCGAACCCAAATCAATCGCACGAGACAATGCTTGTACATCCTCATTTTGCTCAATGCCAAGTTCGCAACAACGTTGCCATACATATTTTTCATCAAAACCAAAGATGTTGTACCCCACAAAGACATCAAAGTTTTGTTCTTTGGCCCACTCGAACCATTTCAAAATCAACTCCTTTTCCGTTTTAGCGGTGTGTACAACTGCGTCAGGAACATCTTCGCAACCGCCAAGAACAAAGATATGCTTCGTTCCTTTGGGTTGACCAGTTTTCCAAGACACAGTTCCGATTTGAATCACAGGATCACCCGCAATCGGCGCGATACGTTTGAAATAACGATCCAACACTTTTGTAAGTTCTTGGATTTTTTCTTCTTTTTCTTTCATATTCAATCCATCGCGTCCCGACCAAATCCTCTTACATTGTTCTTGGAAATCTTTACCATTGACCACAGCTGCGATTTCTTTGGGTTTGGGCGCAAGAGAGGCATGTTGGAGGGGAGGAATCACAACCTTTGAACCAGGTGCTTTTGCGAAAGCTTCTTGGAGCAAGCTAGCTACTTCTTCAGCTGTTTCGGCAAGAGACCACAACTGTTTCGCAACACGACGATATCCTTGTTGCGCCATAGGAAACTCACCATCGTGACTGTAACACTCAATATCCCAAAAGGCATGATGGAAAGGCGCAGTTACAACTCCACCAGGAGCTTCTCCAGGACTCACATCATTCCAATCGGCACGAATTTGGAGCAGTGATTCGTCCTCCGATTCCTCTTCATCTCCTTTGACATTCACCCAGCCACAAGGTTGTAGGTTTCGCATGTGAAAGAAGCGAAGCATAGGATCAATGTTGGATTCGTAGAGTTTACAATCTTGGAGTTTGTAACGACGCACATCATATTCATTCATGAAGAACTTACGGGCTTCATAAAAGGCTCCCAACGAAGGCACAGTGAGTTTCACAAAGGGATAGGTACGTCCACCCGTGTATCCAAATAGTTTTTGCTTGTGTACAATCTCAAAGACAAACTTGGAAGCATTTTCTTTGAGCTTTGTGCGAAGCGCGTCTTCAATCTTCTTTTTCCAGTACTTGGAATCGTGTTCGGGGATGCTGATGTAAAAGAAGGGTTGAAATCCAGTGACTTCCACGCGAACAGATTGTCCACTTTGTAAAGCACCAAACAAGTGAATCACCAGTTCGCGATTATCCAACGAACTCCCCTTTTTCTTCTTGTTGGAATGGCCTTCATAGAAACTATCAGCGTCCGATTCGGATTCGCTGACATATTCAACCTCAATCGTATCCTCTGTTGCTTGGAGAACATGTTGGTCTTTGGCAACAGCATCAAATATATGAATACGATAGTCGGTCATTGCGGTTTTGTCTACCCATCTGACAAACATTTAACGAATCATTTTTTTTCCTCGTTTCGTTTTTCTTGACTTTTTTCCTGATTTTCTTGTCTTTCGTTTACCACCCTTTAACATTAAGGATAAACTACCTAACACGCCAACAGGAATCACACCTTGGCTAACGTCTTGGAGAGTTTGTAAGAGAGCTCCTCCTTTCATCGTTTCAGGTGTATTTGATGAAAGAGTGGATGCGTTTTTGAGTGGAACATTCACAATACGAGTCATATCTTCTACAGATTTGGGTGTTGGAATGACGTTGGTGGTTTTTCCTTCCGGTGACGGAAATGATTCCAACTCTCCTTTTTCATTCACCACCATGACACTGGGTAAATACTCAAAATTCGCATTTTTTAAACTTGTTTTGCTGATCATGTCATCGCGCACACTGACACGGTTATGAACGGCTTCCTTGTCACACATAGGATTCCAGATATCTTTTTGGAAGTTGTGGCAATGCCCACACCAATCCGCAAAGACTAATACGATAGTTACTTTGCCGTTTTTCAAAATCTTTTCCAACTCAGGAATCTTAGATTCCATATCCACCTTTAACACGGATGATTTTTTCTTACCCATCTTCTAACATAGGTTTAGAAAGGAATGGAACTTCCCGTATTTATCATACTCCTCCTCCTCATTGTGGGAGGAGTCTATTTTGGAACAAAATACTTTGAAAAGAAAGAGATTCAGAAAGAGATTCGTAAAGAAATCACACCAACCTTAAAACCTTCGGGAAATGAAGTTGTTGTATATCAAGATGGTGGCGAAGCCGCTCCCTACGCTACGAGTCCAATCATGGATGTAGATGATTATGAATATAGTATGGTCTTTCAAAATGAAGGTGACCGCGCAATCACCAAAGCCCAACGCGATCGTTTGATGTCCCAATACCCAATGGATTGGAGCACCCAACCACCCAGTTCCGCACAATTCCAAAAAGGTTTAGAAGCGTTTGAAAATGAGCAAAAGGAAAAGTTGGGAAAACCTGAGTTTACCGTTGATTATTACAAAGAAATCGATGGAAGTAACATGATTCCTCCCGACAAGTTGGAACTTGAACAAAAAGAACGTGAAATCTTAGCTACGTACAAACCCAAAGACCCACAAAGTTTGAACACGTATGATGCGAAAGACGCAAAAGAGATTATTAAACGTATTTATGATTCAAAAGGTGAAGTGGCACAGTACATGGAAGAACGTCCGGGTGTGTTTGTGATCTTAGATACATATAAGAAAAATCGTGAAGTACAATGGGAAGATGATGTGAATGAAATACAACCTGCGCAAGTGACCAAAGACGCAAATCCAAAGGCTGGTGAAAATACAATTGTTGTTCCTCCTGCCGCGTATGAATACTCCAATGGACTTGACCCTTTTTTTACACCTGGCGCAAAAACACGGGATGGAAAATGGGATTATACAAGTTGGACACCTGGGCTTGAACGGGCATTCGCTCCAAACGAGCCTAGAACCAACTGGTTCTAGGCGAATGAGGAGGGGCTGATAATCTGACTTGTCAGATTATCTCGCCAAGGGCTGATAAACAGCTTTAGCTGTTTATCTCGCTCCAACGGAAGCAAGGCTAAACTGGTATTAAACCAAACCCCCTTTTACACATTATAAATGGCCTCAACAGAACCCAAGTTAGATTCCGTTGTGACTTCCGTTATAAACTCCTTCAAACAACGCGCAGAGTTCGGACAGAAAAAGTATGGAACCAACTTGGATCGCACGGACTTGAGCGTGTTGGATTGGATTCAACATGCGCAAGAAGAACATATGGATGCGATTTTATATTTAGAAAAACTCAAACAACTTCATCAGCCAAAACAAACAACCACAACACCAACAACAACTTCAAACGAAAAAAAAGAAGAGGATAAATATTTAACACATTGGGGTTGCTAAACTCTATTCATTTCTATCATTACCCTCTTCTTCAACAAGAACAAACATCTCTACTGGAGAATCAGTAACAGGGTTGGTGTTACTAACTGCCATACCTAATGGTGGACCTGTATACGAAACAGCTTTTTGATATGTATGTTCTAAATGAATATTTGGTAACACAGTCATAAGAAATTGACAACAATATCCTATCCATTCACATATACATTCTTGTATAATACATTCTTCTTCCAAACGAGTCATGATGTAATCAATATCCGTTTTGAGGTCTGTTTCGTAAAATGTTGTATAATACGCAAGATACGAAATACTTTGATAGATATATTCAGGAACACATTCTTCAGGTAAATCAGGAGAAATAACTTCTTTCTTTATTCTCTGTGTATGATAATCTATTTTACGCACCATCATGTATTCCATAATAGGAGTGATTCTCTTTACAACTCTATATAACTCATACGCAATCTCAGAACTAACTCGTAAAAGTCGTTTGAAACGAAGATGAGTATAAAAGAAATCATTTGGGTGAGGAGGAACACGCAACCAATCCAAAAGAAAACTTTTACACATCCAACATTGTTTATGAGTTCTTGCTACAGAACGCATTGTTGTTGGCATAATGGATGTTGGTAAACATACATTCATACTAAAAAACAATTTTTATTTTTATAAAGACCACAAATCAGCCAACACATCCCCTTTGACACCTTCTTTTTTCTCTTTGGGTTGTGCCCACGTATGTGCGCTTGGACGCATGGGTAATGGACGATCCATACTTTCAATGAAAGAGGAAGGGGGTTGATAATCCGCAGCGCGTCTTGGCTGGGGTTGAAGTTGAGGTTGAAGACCCATGTTCATATTTGGCGCACCTAATCCAAACGTTGCGGGTGGTGGTGTATTATTAATCAAATCAATCGCTTCGTTAAAAGGAACTGTCGTTGAAGGAGCAAAACTTACAGATTGTTGTCCCTGTGCTTGTTTTTTTCGTGGAGTAGCAACGGGTTTGGGTGGCACCTGTGGCTTTGGTGGAGGTTCTGGTGCCATCGCCTGGATAATAGGGTTGTGTTTTCGCAAATAATCTGATTCATGATGCGCCCAGGAAATCCATAACATATTTGGCCACGTAAAACGAACTTCAAAGCCAGCTTGGCGTAGTTGAAAGACTAAATACACAATACAATCTTCCATATCCAACTTGGGAAGTCCCAGGATAAAGGGCGGTACAGTATACGTTAAAGAAGCTGTACTCCCGGATAGTTGAGATGTCGTGTATATCCGATTGTAAATCTGTGTCAGTAACTGATTGTAAGCACGCAAACGAGAATAATCCCGACGGGCTCTCTTGTCAAACAAATCTTTTGGTTCCAAACGAGGCACTTCGACACTCTGTCGCTGCATCTACTTCTACCTTCAGTCAAAAGAAGCTCCGCACTCTCCGCATACCTCCCCGTCGTCTTGCTCTCTGTGGCGGTGGAACTCGTTGTATCGCTCACGTAGGTGTCTTCAAGGCACTTCAGCAAGAGGGATTACTTTCCTGTGTTCGTGAAGTTCTTGGTGTCAGTGCCGGCGCTTTGTTCTCACTTCTCTTCTCCCTTGGCTATTCACTTCAAGATATTGAACGCTTGGCAGTTGAGTTTGACTTTACCATGCTCCGTACCATCGAACCCGATTCACTCTTCAACTTCCCTTTTACATTTGGTCTCGATAACGGCGATGGGATTGACAAGTTTCTCTCTTCACTTTTGATGCGCAAAGGATTTTCTTCAACCTGTACCTTCAAAGAGTTATCCCAAAAAACCAACATACTCTTTCGTTGTTACGCAACCGATATTGATACAGGAAAAGTGTGTGATTTTAGTGTACATACAACTCCCAATCAATCTGTCAAATTTGCTGTCCGTGCCTCTATGAGTTTACCTGTTCTTTATCAACCTGTTGTGGATCCTGCGACTGGACATTTTTTAATGGACGGTGGCGTTCTTCACAACCTCCCGCTTGTTTTTCAAACGGATGAAGAACGCGAACATACCTTAGCCGTTTTATTTATGACAGAGCCCAAACCACACACAAAAGAATCAAATGTTCTTCATGTATTTCAATCAGTCTATGACTCCGTTACGCATATGCGTAATATGCCTTATTTAACTCGCTATAAAGACAAAGTTTTAACGATTGATATCAAAGGATTTTCAGCTGTTTCGTTTGATGAAACCAAAGAACAACGAAAAGAACTCATTGAATCTGCGTTTCAACAAACAAAGGAGTTTCTCTACAAACCCTTTTACACACCCACACGACGTTTTTCATGTGCATAATAAGCAAACCTTTTTATTAATATAAATAGATGGCAAAGTTTCAGAAAAAAATCGTGAATATTTTGATTGGGATTGCGGTTCTTTATTTTATGTATATGATGTTTAAGAAAACCCTGGAGGGCTTTGCGGCACCTGGGGGCTCTCCTTGTGATACGAATGAGGACTGTGATTCAAACTTTTGTGATAAGAAAGAGGGGGTTCGGATGTGCGCTGAAGTGCAAAATCAGATATCCTCGGCGGGGAACTAGCGATTTTTTGCTTTAAAAGTTTTAAATGAAAAGCAACAGGATGTGTTACACACTGTTGCTTTGGTTTGGGATAGGTTAACCCTGTGACATAGGTTGCCATACGTTCTTGATTCATCTTTTGCTTTTTCTTTTTACGAATTACAAAAATCAAATTTTATTTTTTTACAAGTTCTTTTTTTAAACTACTCACTATCTAAAGATAAGGATATTCTGAAAACGAATGTATTATATTTGGAAATAACTGTTTTACGAAAAAAAATGATATTTGATCTTGAATCCCACATTCTTGAATATGACTAAACCATGTACTATTTATTTCGTTGATTTTTTCATGTTTCATATTTCGGATTAAAAATCCACATGCACAATGATGTTCTGTAACATCACTTAATCCATTTTTAACTTGATTTTGTATATAGTTTTTGTATTTTTCACTTTCGAAAACATATCGTGGTTGTTTCATAGATTCATTGTACTCATCCCAAACATGATGACGAATAAACCAATGTTCTCGTAATAACAATGCATAATTTTGCTCTATAAAATACATTGTTATAAATTTTTCTACAAAAGCTTCATTGACTTGACCAAGTTTACTATCCAAAAAACATGTATAATCATAATCTTTTAACTCGCTGTATAAATGAGGCATTGTCTTAATATGTTTTCCGGTCATACAACTTTCAATAATATCATCTTTTGTTAGAATATCATGATAAATACCAATCCATTTTGTTTCTTTTAAAGTTTCTATAATTGTTTGGTTATTGGTAAAATAATAACAGGGATAGATTTTTGAGGGAAGAGGTGGTATTTTACATGCCGGATTTTGATCGCTACCATAGAAATACGTATAAAATGCTAATTTATAACTTGTCATAATAGTATAATGACTGATTATAATATTTTTAACTATTACGCAAATAAAAATCCTTCTCATCATATTGATCTAAACTGGAAAGATGAGGGTCAAAAAGAAGTGTATTTATATTGTAAACAATTTATGCAAGAAAATAATTTACATACTGTTGTTGATGTTGGTTGTGGAAGTGCATATAAGTTGATGACGATTTTAAAAGAATTTAATACGATTGGTATTGAGACAGAACCTTGTTATTCTTATTTACAAAAAACATATCCAGACCGAAAATGGTTATTGAGTGGCGAACAAGAAAAATCATTTCAACAATATGATGAAATCAAAAATCCTGATGTGGTGATTTGTAGTGATGTGATTGAACATATTGTCAATCCAGATCTTTTAGTAGATTATTTAATATCTTTGAAAGCTAAATATTATATTCTTTCCACACCTTGTCGCCAAATATTATGTGATCATCCCAAATTTTCAAATATTTATAAAAAATCTTGGAATGGTCCACCAATCAATCCTTGTCATGTTCGAGAATGGACAATGATTGAATTTAAAGAGTATATAAGTAAAAAGTTTGTACTTATTGCTTCATATTATGGTGATCAACAAATCGAATGCCAGTATCATTTATTAAAAATCAGATAAACTCTAAATATTTTTTTGTAAAAATGCTTCCCAACCACTTTGGTTACGTTCGCCAGTGTATTCCACAACTTGTCCGTCGGCTTTTTCCAACATGAATGTGGGGTAACCACGAATGTTTTTACCGGCCATTTTTTCTTTAGAACCTTGTGCGTCAGCTTCTACCATACCTACAAAAACTGTTTTGCCATTGATTTGTACACTTCCTTTATCAGCGCCCCAAGTTTTAAAGATTGGTTTTACAGTTTGGCAATGAGGACACCAATCTGCGTAATATAATACAAAACTATCAGTACCTTTAGGATTGGCAAAGCCTTCTGTATACATAAACTTCATAGCGAGTAATATGACGACAAGTGCGATTCCGAGAAGTACTTTGGATTTCATATTCTAAAAAGAGTTAAACAAAATCTTTTACAATAATACAGGCGTAAGGTTTTCCAGAATATCTGGAAAACACTAAGATAATGCTTTCCAAAATATCGTTTAAACGATATTTTGGAAAGCATTATACAGGCGTACAATGGCTCTCGTATTTTCTAAAGGTGAGTGGATTACCGTTCCGCTTCCTCCTGATTCAATCACATGGTCTTTTAGTGATCAACTCTTATATGGCTCCGTATGGGCTTTTGCGACCAGAGAAAAACAACTAGATGAACAACGAGCAAGTCAAATCGCAGAGGCAGTCGTTTTCCAACGACTGTATCCGGGAATCACCATGTCATCTGACATGGAATGTTTATATCAGTATCTATATGAACCCTTAGAAGTCTCGGGGCATTAACATAAAGCTCCATAAAACTAAAAAGAACAATCCTGCGTGTATAAAAAATCCACTCGGTGTTGGACATCCTCCTTCACTCGCAATCGTTACCCAACCACCTACAAACTTTTGTAAAAGCTTATAGGTTTCAGGATTTGCGATTAAGAAAAAAATAAGTGTTGTGTAAGCAGCGTATTTTGCTTTTAACGCAAAGTTTATGCCTTGTGTTGGGGTTTGCGTTTGTGTTTTTGTTTCGGTGTCTTTGCTCGTTCCTTGCTTCGTTGTGGTCCCAGACATTTACTAACTTCAGTGGGAGAGTAAGTTCCATCCATCAAACGAGCTTTATCTTGAAGGCTGTTGAGATATAAAAAGGTAACCGCTCCTAAACTCACACCACCTTCTTCTATCGCATTTCGTTCTTCATTCGTAAGTTGAATATCTTCACCAACCCCCTTTAACATTACATCATCATGACCATCATCGTAGACCATATAGGGTTCTGTTCCCAATGTATGTTCAAACTGTTCAGGTGGATGACTGTAAAAGGTAATGGGTTTGGATAAAGTACTCAAAAACTCTTGTTCTTCTTCTGTAAAGCGACCTTGAATCGCATTTTCCAAACTTTCCATAACAAGTTTGGTTGTTTCGTTTTGGATTGGTGAAAATAGAACCGCTCGCTTTTCTATTTGAAGTTCTTCTGCTTCTTTTAACATATCATTTAACAAGTGTAAAACTAACGGACATTGTCCCAAATCATCTAACGTCGCACCTGCCTTATCTAAAAACTCTTGAACATTGTAGTTTTTTTGTTTCAAATGAAAAAGTAAAAGAGTGAGCATTGTTTCACAGTTGTCTTTTCCACCACCTTTTTTTACTCCTGTATAGTCTGTTGGCAACTTTGAATTTCCTGATTTAAAATATAAATTTTGTGAATAAACAGGTTTTTTCTCTTTCCCACGTGTTTCACCAGCTTTCAATTCTAGAACTTGCGTTTGTGGTTGTAACTTTAAATTTTCTTGTAAAAGTATTCCGAGTTGTTCTCGTAGCTTATTTGTTTCTGTTTCAAGAAGAGCAACTTTATTTTCTAAAACACCATTATCTTCTTGAACAACATTTTTTACATCAATCATTTTTTGAAGTTCACCTGTTGTTTTTTCAAGTTCTTGTGTAATTTCTTTAATCACTAAATCATATTTACCACGTAATAACAGTTTTTCTTCTTCTGATTTTTGTAAAACAAGTTGGTTTTGTTGAACTAAATATTCGATTTGTCCATCCCTTTTTTTCTCTTCTTCCTTAAACTTTTCAAGTAAGCTTTTTATTTCTTGCTGTTTCTCATCTGTTATATTTTTTATTGATGAAGCTATTTTTGCTCTTGATGCTTCTGTAACATCTTTTAATGCCTTAATATGTTCTTCTTCGAGTTGGTGTATTTGTTCTCGCAGATTTACAACTTCAATGTTAGCTTCTCCTTTGACTTGTTCAAGAATTTCTAAAGCTTTATGCGCATCTTTTAAGTCTTGTTGTGTGGATAAAAAACTTTTCTGTTGTTCCTCAATTTCACTATGAAGGTCATGAACTGTTTTCGTATGTGCTGTTTGAAGATTTTCTATATTTTGTTTTCGTTTTTGTTCGGCTTCCTGTAAAAGAGATTGCTATTCTATTTCGA
>JACCDW011825249.1_pt1 | contig 11918 bp, 9 predicted proteins | sample 7449781 | NCBI WGS metagenome assembly JACCDW01 (sample SAMN15323449, study PRJNA562643) | freshwater metagenome | isolation source: river surface water | place: USA:Blue River Watershed | collected 2017-08-18
ATGAGGATGAGGATGAGGTATCTGAGGCATCCACTGAAGACGACTAGTTCCTTTTAGATTCCACTTGGTAGTGTAGATTATGACCCAAACACTAAAACTAACCCCCGAAAACCTGGCCAAACTTTCTCAGTACGAGTCTTCGATCGCCCATTGGAGCAATGAACACACGGTTCTGCTTCTTAAGGCTCGGAAGATGCTGGATGGCATAGATGCTCTTTATTCTAGCCGTCAGAAGGTTATTGACGAGCTTCTTTCTGAGTCAGGTATTGATGCTAAGACTGTGTCTAACGTGAATATTACGCCGAATGGTGATGTTCACGTTGAACTACAGGAAGTTCCGACCGCTCAGTAGCGCGCCTTTTCATAAGCCGTATTAGGCAAGATGCCATCACCGCCTGATAGGCCAGTATCACCATTAGAAATTATAGAACCGGATCTCCCGTTGTCGCCGTTGACTCTAACGGCGGCAACGGGTTTTGATAAGTATACTGTTGATTTGTGGTGGTCGAATCCAGCAGAGCTTGCTGCGAATTCCCATTTTAACGTCATCGGCGTGAATATTTACCGTAGTTTCGATTCGGAGTACGGTCCGTACTTTAGAATGAATGCGGTCCCAATACAATCGAACTTCTTTAAGGATCGCACTCGTGTTCGAGTAGTCCTTCAAGAAGATGTATCAGATCGGTTTGAATCTTCGGTACCGACAGATCCTTATGGTCGATACATATTCAAAACCCGATTCTCTCCCCTAGTTTTACAGCCGACTATAGGTGCCTTAACTCTCGACCAAAATGTGTTTGTCACCATCGATGGGGAAGTGGCTCGACTTAGAAGAATCATCGGTGTGACGGGCGAAGTTGAGATCGACCCAACTGATGATTTTGATGTGGTTTCACAAAAGGTGATCCCAGCGGTCATCCCTAAACCCGGGTCTTCTGTTTTAGCGTCCTACCGTTATCTCGACGGGGACTCGAAGACCACTCTAGCTCAGCGTTTATACTATCGGGCTACAACGGTTGCGGTATCGGAAAACGGTTCTCTTATCGAGACCCCTCTGGACCGAGCCAATACTACTAACACGAATGCTATAGAGCAGCTCGACTGGATCTGGAGAGAAGCAGTAAGAAGGAATAAATGGATTCTCGATCAGTCTGGCGAGCGAGTAAAACTGTTTATTCGTAAGGCCGTTGGTCCCAGATGTGGTTGCTACTCTTATGATAACAAACAGTCGGCTTCAGATTGTTTGGTGTGTTATGGGACGAGCATTATAGGGGGATATGATGGTCCTTATGATTTAGTTATAGCTCCAGACGATGCTGAGAAGAACATCACGCAGAGTAATCGCGGTCGTAGTTTCACTCATAACTATGAGACATGGACCGGACCAAGTCCTTTGATTTCGCAGCGCGATTTTATGGTGAAGTTAAATGGAGATCGATACGGTATCGGTCCAGTCCGTATGCCCTCTAATCGTGGCATGCAGTTACAGCAGCATTTTAATATTTCTCATATAGACGAGACCGACATACGATATAAGGTCCCGGTACTGGATACAACTAGCCTGGTTGTGCCTCAAACACGGTATATTGAGTCAGGTAGAGGTCGAGCCACTCCCATGACGACCGAACGTGAAGCTATTCCCGATGAGAGGGAAATACGTGGTCGTACTGCTACCTTTGAAAATCACAACCGTAGATAATGCCTAAGCCAAATCAAAATATCCCAAATTCTTTAGCCGCTGACATCTTTTCAGAGAACATTGCGGATCTATTGGCTGAAGAAGGTCGAGATAAGCTAATATCTATTTTGGAAGAGGCAGGATTTTCTAAGTCGCCATTCTTACGAGGTTATGAGGTCGAAGCTCATGTCGACGGTACTGAGATAACATTCACGATAAACATAGCATATGACGGCTTAGCGACCGAAACCAAAGATCGTATTAAGAAAGCTAACGAAGTAACCGATCAGCAGGATGCCTCTGGTGTTAAATCTCGTGGGGAAGCTGTTCAGTATGTGAAACTTTACACGAAATCGCGTAACGGTCGCCCTAAGCGAATTCAGGGCCGCTACGATGCTCGCAAACCGGTCAGAGATAAACGGAAGAGAACTACTGATAAAAGACACGGCTCTTTTGAAAGACAGCGGAAGAGTATAGTTAAAGACAGCGGGCAAAGGCTAGTAGAACATCAGTTTGAGATAACAAATCCAGTTGGTATGGAATTGGAAGATCAACGTTTAAATATCAAGGAATCTCGGCAAATTCGGAATACTGTGTCAGTAGACGTTTACCCACGAGCCGAATACTCTGGGTTAATGTCGAAGTTCCTCGAGAAAATAACTAGTATCATCGAAGAAAATTTCGGTGAAGAGATTGAAATAATATCATGACGGGTTATTTGATTTCAAATAAACTAAACACTCCCCTTCATTTAGAAGATTTAAATATCACACTGCCTAGACGTGGTTCCAGTGCCATTGTCCCAAAGGCCACATTTGACGCTTCTGAGAGCGCTAAAAAGTACAAACATGTTTTAACAGTTAGGCCCACGAATGTCATGAAACCTTATCCCTTTCACGATCTCCCGAATTTAAATCTGATCAAGCCGGTAAAAGAGAACAGGCCTTCTGTCATCCCAGAAGTTAGCCTTGAAATATCTCCTCCACAGCCCAAGGCTAGCTCTAATTCACGATCCGATTCTTCAATCGATGAATTACTAAAGAAGATGGATGAGTTCATAAGCGCCGCAAATAAAATTATGAATTCTTCTACTCCTATTAATCACTCAGTGCGAATGAATGTGTCTTCCATTACATCAAACCATGAGACCGAATTTGAACCTCATTTCATCCCCAGCAGCATTATCCCATCCGATGTGAACACTAATATATCTGTGAATTCCGAAGAGTCTTCTCGCCCTGACTTAGAAAACGCCATGGCTGCGTTGAAGAAGTTAAAGAAAAAGTAAAGTACGTAAACCTAAACGTAGAGGTAACTTATGTCGAAGTCAGCCGAGAAGTCATCCGAGTCTTACGGGGTCGGGTTGGATGTTGGAACAATGAATTTCGTTTCGGCCCGTAAAACGGGATCCAAGGTATCGACATCCAGAATTCGTAACGCCTTTATCGATTTGCCGCCCGAAAATAAGCGAATGCTCAAGATTTCGAATACGAGCTTCGTAGAGATCGATGGCAAGCTTCTAGTGGTTGGTGATGAGGCTCTCGAGACCGCTAACCTTTTCAACAGAGAAGCCCGTAGACCTATGGCTGGTGGTATCGTGGCCGCTGGTGAAATAGATGCTCAGCAGGTCATCGGGTTAATGATGAAGCACATCCTTGGGGAGCCGAAAAAGGATAATGAAAGATGCTGTTATTCTGTTCCTGCTGCAGCTGTCGATGTTGCCGGGTCAGATATCGTTTATCACGGCAAAATCCTTGGGAAGATATTGTCTGAGATCGGATATTCTCCGGAGCCTGTGAACGAAGCTTTAGCAGTTATATACTCTGACGGTGCTAAATCGAACTTCTCAGGTCTTGGGATTTCATACGGCTCCGGCATGACTAACGTCTGCCTTGCTTATAACGCTATGAGTGCTCTTGAATTCAGCGTTGGTCGTGGTGGAGACTGGATTGACTCTGGTGCCGCTAAGGCGATAGGTACAACATCAGCCAAAGTGTGTGCCGTAAAGGAGTCTGGTATAGATATATCCAATCCGGTTGGCAGAGAAGCTGAAGCCCTGGCTGTTTATATTGAAAATCTTATCGATTATACTATTTCAACCGTAATCTCTCAGTTTGCGAAATCTAAGAATGAGATATCTATCCCTAAGCCAATCCCGATAATCATTTCCGGCGGAACCAGCCTTGCTAAGGGGTTCGTGGAAAAGTTCCAAGAGCGATTCGAGAAGCATCGGGCTAAATTCCCAATACAGATTTCGGAGATTCGGCACGCTTCAGATCCGATGACGGCTGTGGCTACTGGACTTCTTGTGTATGCGGGTATGGAAGAATAGGAGGGAACATGCCTAAATTCCGTGTTAAGACCCTGAATACGCTGGAAGATGTTATAGCCCACAATGCCGAAATCTCTGGCGTTGTACCCCCGGTTACCGATGTCGAACCGGTTCTAGAATCATCTCCGGTAGAAGTATCGGCCGCTGAGACTTCTCCCGCCTCGATTCAGGTCTCTGAACCTGAATCGACTGTAGAGGCGGTTGTAGAGGCGGTTGTAGAGGAATCTATCGCTGAGAGTGCTGAAATCTCAAGCACCGTCGACCAGCCTGTGGACGCCGAAGAGCTTTCAGAAGACTCATCGGAGGCCTCTTCAGTCGAAGAGGTTACTCCGTCTTCTGAGTCTGGTTTAGAAGCCTCTCCCTCGACAAGTAAGTCTTCTAAGAAGCGCCGTAAGAAGAAATAACTAATAGGATGCACCATGATAACCTGGTTGACGAATTCGACTAAGCGTCGCGTAATCCAGGAACTTCGAGATATACTATCTGAACATCCTCGATATCGTGACGACGTAAATAATGTTCAGAACAAGTATGCATTCACTGAGCGTCCATCGAGAGGTATTATAGTCGACGGTACGTCGGCCGAGAGAGTGATTCTCTCGGCCGACAACTATATGGGTCGTTTGAGCTCATTCGTCATGTTAACCCCGTATGAGGGTAAGCCAAACACCACTTTAGAATGGGTTCGGGAGAACTATCCCTATCTGGAATCAATAAGCCCCAACCGTTCTATCTTTCCAGTCCCGCCTGGTGTCTATATATTTGAGGTCAGCCAACTACCAGATGAAGCTCGCAATGTCCCTGGGCATGTGTATATGTCCCCCATATATTCAGTATTCTCTGAACAAGTATTAGTGTTCAATGTCTATGACACGGTCGAAGCTCAGCTCACGCATAGCGACATATATCCAAACAGCGTAAGGCTCTGGTTAGACAGTAGAACCCCTCTCATACCGAACGTTGATTTCACGGTTGATTATGAGAGTGGTAGTATAACATTTCTGAAGGATGGCCCGCAGGGTGGGGTGGTAACTGCGGACTATAGGTATCGCGGGCAGAAGACTGGTCCTCATCCGTTCGAGAAAGAGAAATTCGACGTTAAAATATTGCCTGGAGTAGTTTTAGCATTCGGTGACCGTTGCCAGTTAAATGATAAATTCGCCGTAGTGGTGACGGACGAAAGAACAGATGTTGCCGACGTATATGGTGGAAAGTTCATATTAAATTTCGACCTTTTAGCATTTAGTAAGGATTCAGAAGATCGAGAGAAGTTTTCTGACTATATAGTTATGAAAATTCTCGAGAGGCAGAATAAGCTTGGTTTTCAAGGTCTCGAACTGATAGATGTCTCCCCAGGTGGGGAGAATGAGGATGTTTTTAATCCTGAGACAGATGAATACTTCTATGATAGCAGCATTTCCGCTAGTTTTCGAGTAGAATGGTCCATCTATTCTCCTCTACCTGCTATCATCTGGCGGGCGGAAATGACTTCGGAGGCTCTCGAGAATAGTGCGGGGCACCTCGATGGCTCATATGTTTATGACAACCTAGAAGTAGTAGAAAAGAATGCGCTTTCTTTTCAGGTTGGCAAGCTTCAATATGAGACCATGAAGTAGAACTGGTAATGTAAAACATGCCGACTTACGAGTATAAGTGCAACGACTGTGAAATTTCATTTGAAGAACTACTGTTAAGCAGAGATGAAATAAACCAGTATAAAGATTCACACCCTTGCCCATCTTGCAAGAATTTATCCCCAAGAAATTACGTGACGGCTTTCGGTTTCGCTTTCAAGGGTTCAGTTCGTGGAACTAGTGGTGTTCATGGTAATTCAGGGGTACATGACTTAGACTATCCTACGCTCGATAAAGCCGTAGCCCGCAGTTCTGAGAAAAAGTGGGATGTGATTAGAGAGCGTCAGGACGCTATAAACTTAGTTCGTCGAGAATCAAACCAGAATGCCGTTACGTTAGAAGCTTCCGGGAAAGCATCAGCTACAACGTCCTCTGACATCTCTAATCGAGACTCTGCTATTAAGGCATTTAAGAAGACTTTATCAAACGAATGATTTGAGATTTTATTCGTCTAACTAATTTGTAGATCTGGCTTTTAAGGCCACACTCGATTGTATCGCCTTTCGATAGGCTCCCTATGCTTAGGGGAATGCGCGATTCCCAAGCATCTTGAGCTTATACATAGACGAATTAGTTCAGTTCCAAGTTTTATAAATAAAACGATTTAGGAGAAATCAATGGCTATCGGACCTTTCTCGACTTACGCTCCTCCTGGTGTTTATACTCAGACCATCCAAGAGCCCGTGATTGGTGCGCTTGTTACCGGTCTAAGAGTTCCGACTTTCATCGGAACCGGTCGAGAGACCATTAGCCAGACCGACTTCGAGATTGTTCGTGGGTCTAGCGCCTCTTCCGATACACCTATTTTTGGCGAAGACATAACCGGACGTTATGTTATCGCTGGTCCGAATGCTAATCCGGTTTTAGGTCCGACAGATGGAAATAAGACCCGCTTCCGGGTTCGGAATTACCCGATCGTTAATGGTCTCGGAACTGGAACGGCGACCTTTAGCGCGACCGACGTTTCCGTCTCAGTGAACGGTGAGCCTGTTGCTGTTGCCGCTGTTGATGGTCCTACCGGCGTTGTGACCTTACTTGTGCCTCCCGCCGATGACGCTTTCGTTATCGTGAACTACTATTTCCGCCGTAAGGACACTCGAGTAACCTACGACGTCAGCGATCAGGTCACGTCTGGTCCCGCTGTTCTATATGGTCAGAACGATACGTCGTTTAATATTAGCTCCTCGAACGATGTCTTACAGGTTTATGTTAACGACTCGGTTACGGCCAGCTCGATCAAGTTAACGCACGGGTCGGCTCAGACTGTTGCTAATGTTGTTTCAGATATCATCCTTGCTGGCGTAACCGGACTATCCGCGTTCGTTTATGTGGATCAGCAGGGTCTATCCAAGGTCGGCCTTTCTGCTGCTGGAAACGTTAAGATTGGCGCCGGTACTGCCAACGGTGCGTTAGGGTTCAACGCTAACGCCTACACTGGCCGTAACCGCACCTTCTACGTTTTCAACGGTCCGATGGTGAATGGAGACGATAGCGGCACCACTACCACCTCGATTTCGTCTGTTGCTGTGTTGGTAAACAACACGCCGGTTATCGTTACGAGTGTTGAGGGTCAGTACCGCGCGGTGACTCTGCAGAGCGCTCCTGTAGATGGATCGACCGTGTCCGTCGCTTATTGGTACAACGCTTGGCAGGACACCTTCGATTACCTACCGAACAACAACATTATTACTTCCTCGGTTACTGCCGGTCAGAACCCAGGATCTAATGAGCTCATCAACGGCGTCAGCTTTGTTGTCGTGAACGACGGCGATCAGTCAAAGATCGTTTGGGGTACGGCCTATACTGTAACCAGCGGCCTTACCAGTAGTGGAACGGCCTTCGATGACACCCAGATTTCTGGTCTATTGATCGACAATAAGATGTTCGGTGCTGAGCTGTCGGCTTATGTGGATCCTAACACGGCTGTCGCAAATCCCTCGAAGTGGGTTCTACCGCTTGTTCCGACCACAGGAAACGGCCGGGATACCGTTCTTTCTTATAGCTACTTCGAATCCGTTGCCAATGGACGTCAGGATTTAACAACAGATAACCCCAATCTCGTAGTCGCCTACGTCGGCAAGACTTGGCGCGACGCGTATGCTAAGGGACCTGTGGTCGTGACCGAGGTGAACGGTAACGATCGTCTTATCACCTTAAAGAACGCGGTCCATGCCGATTACAAGGTCTATGCGACATTCTATTACAACACGATAAAGGATGCTCGTTACACTTTCTCGGTTGGTTTCGCTGGTCAAAGTGGTATTGGTACCTATTCGATCGTTTCGTCTCGCACCGGAACCAGTGTTTATGGTGCTCGCTTTGGGTCTGTGACCGGAATCTCTCAGACTATAACATGGCCAAGCGGATCTGAGACTCTGCCCGATGCGATTTACTCCGGGTCTGGTGTGCCGGTTTCTGAAACCGTGACTGTTACGTTCCAGAATTCACTGGAACCGGCTACTCATGCGTCCGTTACCAACCCGAATGCTGGTCCTTATGATATCTACGAAGCTACTAAGACCTTCGGGAATATCATAATCGATGGAATTACGACGTCTGTCGATCTTAGCACTTCTTTCAAGGCCACGTACTTAGGCCAGCCAGTTGCGAACCCGTCTTCCTTCCTATCATCTGATCGTCTCTACCTCGAAATTGATGGTATCGACATTCAGGTGGATGTGTCGTCTGCTACGAGTATGGCTCAGGTAGTTTCTGCCATCAATGGTGCCATTGATGCGGACACGACTGTCCACTCGGATGGGACTGGAACGTTCGCCTCCACGGCCCCTAACGGTCTAGCCGAAGTGGTTCTGTATGGGTCTGAGGTAATCCTTAAGATATCTAGCCGCAGTGCGCCTTCCGACACGGACGGTCTAATCAGTTCCGTTAAGATAATGCCTGTCACCGGATCCGGTGAGACCGACGTTGCTGCTTCTGGTGTTCTCGGCGTTGCCGTCGGTGATGTGAGCTACGGTAGCTACAATGCCCTTAACCAGGCCGCTTTCATCTCGAACTCCGTGACTGGGCCTTTCACGATCACGACCGGCCTGAATGATAAGCTGGCTCTGAATGTGGACGGTAACGATCTACTAGTCACCATTCCTGGTGGCAGCACCTCAAGCGTCCAGGTCGCTGAAGCCATCAATGATGCGTACGTTCCGTTTATGACATCCTCACAGAAGGCCCAGCAAGAGTCCGATTTGGTGGACCTTGTTAATGATATCGTCACCCAGTATACATCCCACATCCCTGACTCTGTTTTCCACGCTATCCCTGATACTAACAACGTAGCGTCAGGTACGGCTACCACTTTATCGAATTCAATCACCATTCTGACGGCTCTAGCGAATGCCTACAATAAGCACATTTCTAACAGTGCTGGCACTTTCGCTTTCTCTGTAAGCTCTACGAACAACGTAGCTGGTGAATTCGAACTCGTTACTAACGTTGCTCATGGTCTGAGCTCTGGTCAGACTCTAGTGTTCAGCGGATTTGCTCCTTCGGGCATTAACGGTACTTGGGACATTTCAGTAACTGGTTCAACTTCGTTTACCCTGACTGGTTCAAGCTACGCGGCTGGAATTGTAACCAACGGATCCATCAGCTTCCCGAGTTACCACAATACTCCTGATACAGCCGACACTGTGTCGGTTCCCACACTTTCTTCTTCTGATTTACAAGGTGCCTTAGTGTTTGCGCACGCTGTGAAGCGTGCCTACAATCTGCACCTTGAAAACCCTGGTTCGCATGGTACAGACGACAACACGAACGTCGTCACAACCAGCTCCACGGACTCGGTGACTATCACTGGTACTGCTAATGCTGGCGGTCTAATCGAAATCACGACCAGCGGTGCACACAGCCTTACGACCGGCCAGTATGTTATCGTGTATGGCGTTGCTGGTACAACCGAGGCCAACGGCACTTGGAAGTTAACCACGACCGCTGCTAACAAGTTCACACTCGATGGGTCGACTTTCACGAATGCATACGTGTCGGGCGGTAACCTGAAATCGATGTACCAGGTTTACACCCTCATTAACTCTCAGAAGGCGCAGTATAACGCTCACCGCGTTGATACTGATCATCACATCGATGCGGACACGACCAACGTCGTTTCGACGGCCAGCTTAACGGTTACCAGCACTGTTTTATCATCTACGCTGGTGAACGAAATCAAGGCCAAGTTCAACGCTCACCGTACGCTATCTGGTGTTCACGTGGTGAACGACACCACGAACATTATCACTACTGCTAACGCTGACGTGACGCTATTGCCTGAGGAATTGGCTTTCGAGAGCATCGTCGCTCTTGCCGAAGCTATTGCGAACACCTCTTCGGGCGGCGCTTACAACGGCCACCGCTCGCAGACTCAAGGTGCTTTCCACGTTCACGGAACCAACGACACGACGAATGTTGTCACGATTAGCACTACGAGCGTTATTGCTAATAGCAGCTCATCTGGCACTGGTCAGTACGATAACTACATCACACTGACTTCGTTAACGAATAACCCGAACTCGAACTTAACCGTCAAGAGCGCCTCCGACGGTAGTTCGGCCCTCACAAAGCTCGGATTTATTGCGGGGACTTACGCCAGAACTCAGCCGTCTGCTTCTAAGATATCTGCGGCTCTAAATGCGAACTCTACGTTCGCTGGTCTAGCAGCGGTTTGGCCACTATCTGTCTCTGGTTACGGCACTTTCCTCCGTATTGATTCTCTCACTTCGGGATTCAGTAGTTCCTTAGCCTTCAGTTCCTCGCCTTCGAACACCGCCTTCGTAATCGGAACCGGCTTAGGGATTGACTCAAGTCTAGCTGACGTAGGTCAGGATGCGGTTTCCGGCTTTGAAGTTACGTCTTCTGATCCGGTAAACGGTTCATCTGGTTATGGGCAGGTTGGTCAGACCTATACGGATGCGAAGACCGGTCTTCGTTTCTCAATCTTAGAGCCCACTTCCGGTGATTACGACGACGGTGGTTACTTCACGCTAGTCTGCGGTACCACTTTTACCTGTGACTCTTCTAAGCCGATCTATGCGGTCGATGGTGTTGAGTTAACGGTCACCAACACCGTTGGTGTGATCACCGGTAATACGGCGATTGTCGACACTTACAGCAAGACAGGCGCAGAGCCTCAGCTTTCCGAGGTTTACTACGTTAGCTACCAGTATCGTAAGACCAGCTACGCTGCGGCTCTCTATACGGATCTAAAGAGAGTGGTCCAGAATTATGGTCCTGCTACGCCCGACTATCCGCTATCTCTAGCGGCTCGTTTGGCTATTTTGAACGGTGCAGTCGTGGTGGGTCTCAAGCAGGTTCCAATGGCCATGAACTCGGCTCTGGCGACCGATGCCTCTTATATTTCGGCTATTGACGATCTGAAGAAGCCGATCTCTGGGAATATCAAGCCTGACATCATTGTTCCGCTTACCGGTAGCCCGACCGTTGCAGCTTATCTAGGTACACACTGTGCCTTCATGAGCGCTCCCCGTCAGGAGAGCGAGCGCATGGGAGTGGTCGGAACTTCCATCGGAACGAGTGTCAGCGGTGTCAGTACTCTAGCTAAGGGTCTGAATTCGAGTCAGATGGTTGTCGTCTACCCTGACTCGTTCGTCGCTCCGATCGTGGACAACCTCGGCAACTCCACAAACCGACTAGTCGAGGGTGCTTACATGGCGGCTGCTTTGGCATCCACCACCTGTAGCCCTGCGATCGATGTGGCAACCCCGTGGACCCGCCGCAGTGTGGTCGGGTTCAGTCAGGTTGGACGGATCTTGGATCCTACCACTATGAACCAGATAGCGGTCAATGGTGTCAGCTTAATCGAACAGGTGGATACTGGTCTTCGAGTTCGTCATGGTCTGACCACGAAAGTTGATAACGTCATTAACCGCACTCCATCGGTCACCCTGACCATCCAGTACGTTCAGCAGCAGATTCGTGGCGCTTTGGATCCGTTCATTGGTCAGAAATTCGTAAGCTCAATACCCAAGCAGGTGGAAGATGCTATCTCAAGCATCTTCACAAATCTCATCACCAGCCAGATCGTCAGCAAGGTCGTTGGAATTACGGCCACCGTCGACCCTTCTGATCCGACTGTTCTACGTACTGAGGTGATCTACGTGCCGGTATTCCCGCTTGAGTATATCGTCTGTGTGCTTCAGATTCGTGTTAAGGCCTGATCTGGTTGTAATGCTACCTCCTTGGTAAAGCAGACAAGGAGGTAGCATGTATACCATATATTGTCATACTCGTCTAGAGTCAAGTCGCA
>JACCDW011337555.1_pt1 | contig 11916 bp, 25 predicted proteins | sample 7449781 | NCBI WGS metagenome assembly JACCDW01 (sample SAMN15323449, study PRJNA562643) | freshwater metagenome | isolation source: river surface water | place: USA:Blue River Watershed | collected 2017-08-18
AAGCCCTGACGCAATGATTGATGTGGAGGCAGATGCTGGCACAACGCCAATGATCCGTTTGTGGAATACAAACGCAACGGACTTGAACAATACAATTCAATTTTGGGGGGCATCAAACAGCGCATATAATAATTATGCAGAAATCCGCTCTGCTATCATTAGCAAAGGCAGCAACGTAGGGGCTCCTATTCAGGGGTCGTTGCAGTTTTATACAACCAATGCGAACAGCAATACATCTACACTACGCGCTGTCATTGATGAAAATGGCAATGTAGGGATCGCAGACACTACGCCTGATTACAGGATCACTGTCTATGAAAACAACCCTGCGCGCGGGATTGTTGGCCAATTAAGGAATACGGCGACATCTAGCCAGACTGGCTCATTGTTGCTTTTCACATCAACTAACATTGGTGACTGGGCAATCGGCCCGACTGGGACAGATAATGCTTTCTCGTTTTGGTCTGGCAGAAATTCCGGCGCAAATGGAACGCGCGTTGCTTCGATCAATTCTACAGGGTTTGCAATTGGTCCTGATCTGCCGTCATCCGCAGGTATTTACGTTTATAGTGCGACTTCTACTGGTATTGAGGTAGAATCAAACGCTGCCCCTTCTGTTACGGTAACGCGCCATTCGACAGATAGTAATGCCCCCTATCTGTATTTATCTAAAACCCGCAACACCAAGGCCAGCCCAACCAATACAATAGCTGGCGACAATCTTGGTATTGTCGAATTTACTGGATATGGCGGCGGGAGTGTTATTGGAGCGCAAATCCGGGCTGTTCAAACAACGACAAGCACCAATACGCCAACGCGCCTTGGCTTCTTTGTAAAGCCAAACAGCGCGACAAGCGTTACTGAGCAAATGCGCCTCGACTCTGATGGGCAGCTCTACCTCAATTCCGGGTATGGATCGCTTGGTGCAGCTTATGCTTGCCGTGCATGGGCCAATTTTAGCGGGACATCGGCCACGATCAGGGACAGCGGGAATGTCGCTAGCATCACTTATCTTGCTGTTGGATCTTATCGAGTGAATCTTGCTACTGCTATGCCAGACGTTAACTATGCCCCGGTTGTGTCAGGCCCACAGGGCGGCAACGGGCCCAACATTACTATTCCAGTTGCTGCTTCGGCCCCATCGGTCGGCTCTTATGTGATTGAGCAAATAGCGACTGGCGGCGGCGGTGGCGGCAACACGAATAGCACCTATCTTTATACCGCAGTCTTCAGATAAGGAGGGGGATCATGGAAGATTATTCCGATAAGCTTATCGTCTACCCGCAAGACAATGGGATCGCAGCAATTGTTATTCCTGCTCCCAACAGCAATTTGTCTCTTGAAGAAATTATCGCGAGAAGCGTTCCTACAGGTACGCCCTATCGCGTGATCAATAGGTCTGATCTTCCAACAGATCATACATTCCGCGATGCATGGGAGTATGTCGATGATCAGGGTTAACATGGATAAGGCTCGCCAGATCGCGCATGAAATGCGCCGATATGCTCGTGAGCAAGAATTTAAGCCTTACGACGAAGCCATCGCAAAGCAGATCCCCGGCCAGATGGATGGCGCAGAGGCTGCGCGGCAGCAGATCCGGCAGAAGTATGCAGACATCCAGATCAAAGTGGGCGCTGCATCTTCCCCGGAAGAACTCAAGGCCGCGCTAGAGATTTGACGGCCATACGCTCTGGCTTGTTGTAGACGAGCCTATAGTGCTCGTCGCACCAAGGCGTCCGTGCCGATCTGGCTGGATGCCCGCAATACTTTTTGTCAGGCCTGATCCACCGGCAATCGAACGGACCCAACTGGGTGATCGTCTTTGGCTGGTAGAGAGGCAACTGAGGAGGCGGAGGTGCGGCAGGCTTTTTGGGCATTTCCGGTTCCCTCTGTATCGAGACAACGGCGAGAGACACCTTTGTCCTTGGCGATGGCGCAGGCGCAGGCTTAGGGACCGCTACAGATGGCCCCTTAGCCTTTTTAACTTGTGCTGGGCGGCGCTTGGCGAGCCCCATGCGCTGAGCCCTGTGGACAAGGCCCATGACCTGATTGCGCGTCAGATTGAGGTGAGCGGCGATCTCGTTCGATGTCGTTCCATCATTCCAAAGCGCAAGAACCCGTTTCCTGATCTGCTCCGGGTTCATTCCGCCGCCCTCTGTGGCTGCACGGCGTCAGCGATAGCCGCCAGAACGGCATCAGGGGTCTTTGGCCGCATAAGGAAGGCTGGCACCGGGTCTTCTGTCAGCTCACGGAACCCCTCTTCCTTGGGGTAGCCATTCTGGATGCGGTTGATCACATCATCGAAGCGGGTGGATAGCAGCGCCATGTAGGCATCTGCGTCTTTCTGCTTCTGCTCATAGAACGTCTGAAACTCACGAGCCTGCTTATCGAAGAAGAGCTGTGCCTCTTGTTTGATAGCCTTCAGGTCATCGACCAGAAGGTGTTCTGTACGCTGTTGCTCATTGGCAAGCTGATTAATGATGGCATCAAGATTACGCATGGTTCACTCCTTTAGCGACGGTAAGTGCGTGGGCCAACGCGCTGCGGTGAGCGGTTGTCATCTTCGTAGGATTCTTTTTCGATATATTCTTGCACCTTAGCGATGTGGAATGTGCTGAGGATGACGGGGCCAATCTCTTCCCATACCTGTTCGCCACTAGGCAGGCGGTTATGGAAACGCTGCATCACGAGGATGAAATCATTTTCGCACATGATCTCATGCAGCTCTTCGATTGTCCGCGCTGCGACATCAGCGACAACCTTATGCAAAGGCATGCCAGAAGAGTTTGGCATGTTCATTGTGATCATTACTCGCATTGGTCTCTCCTGACGACCTGTCCGTTCATTTTGCGCTTCCATTTAGAGGCGCGCCCGCCGGGAAGCGGTGTCTTACTTTTCTTCAATCCTAAGTGGGCGGCTTTTTGACGTTTGGCCTTGGTGATAGCGGCCATGTCTGCCTTAGTTTTTTCTGAGGCGCATCCTTTGCATGTGAGACGTATGTTGTCATCACTATCCTCGCCCCCCAGCCCCAGTGGTCTGACATGCTCAAAAATAAATCCACCGGGCATAAGTTTTTGTGAGCATACCATGCACTTCCCATGCTCTCGCTCCCAGATTGAGAGTTTACGGCGAGGAGATAGCGAACCCCGTCGAGTTGTAGATACATCGTCGGTCAATTCATTTTACTCGACTGATGCCATGCAGCCATGCCGTGGCTATCCATGTGCTCAATCATGTCGAACACATTGTGATTGAATGTTTCGAGCACCTGCCATGCCGCGCTTTTGCTGATGCAAGAGGCCACGAGAACATTTGTCGTGACCTTTTCAAGAGCAGCAATTGCATCAAAGACCTGCTCGCCTTTGAACATCTCAGCTATTTTTTCATAAAGCTCATTGACCCGATCATGATCAATCTGAGCTGCACCATCATCGAATTCTTCACTCATAGTTTCATCTCAGCTCTGCGTGTTGCGTTGTGGCTTTGCCATTCATAGAATTGCATTCTGATATATTCGAGTTGGACCTTTAGAAGGTTTGCAGCCTTACGGGCATTGACCATGCCCTCGACATATTCTTTCCACTCAGGCGATGCCTTCACGATCATCTCAGCCTTGCTGACTGCCATGTCGCCTTGGGAAAGCATGAGCTGGTTGAGGAAAGCCGATTTGGTTTCCTCAAGCATGTTCGCAGCAGAGTCCGCGTCAACCCACTTCTTGGCGATGACGCGGAATTGCTCACTGATTGGCAGGTTGCTGTCCATGATTAGAACGGGGTGTCATCATCAAGGCGCTGATGCTGAACGGGTGCCGCCGGGGCGGGTGCTGCCGGTCGATCTTCCTTAACCTTGAACCCTACAGAGAACCAAGGCTCGCCACCCTGCGTGCGCTTCTCCCACATGCTGAACCAGTAGAGCTGGCCATTGATGCGGACCTCGCCGGTAAAGTCAGGGTGCGTTTCCTGCTGCTTGCGCCGGTTGCGGAAGGCAGATCCAGACAACTCACGGGTTTCATATTTCTTCTGTTCAGACATTGGGTGCTCCATACTTATCGGTCAGGGTGTTCATTTTTGCGTCTAATTCAGCCAGAAACAGGGTCACTTCTGTTTCAAGCATGTTGATCATCGCGTTGTCGCGCATCACTCGCTTGACGAAAAGCTGCATATTCTCTGGCAGCCGTGGATCATAGCTAACGAAGTCGCACCAATCGCAGTCTGTGCAGGCCATCTGCCACTGCATCTGGGTTATATATTTCCCCGGCACCGCCCCCATGATCAGAGTATCGATATGGTTCGCTGTGTTGGGGCATTTGATCTCTACGAGGCCATCCTCGCCCACAAGGCCATCAGGGGATGCCCCGCTCATGAAGATGGTGGAGTGGGGAACAAAGCCGGTTTCGACCACCAGTGCCCCGGTGAGAGCCTCGTAGGCTGCCCTCGCGGCTGGCTCCTGCTCTGTTCCCCACAACATTGCGGCATTCTGGTAGGACTCCCCTCTAGCCCCAGTCAGACGCTCGCAAATCAATTCCGCCATGTAGTTGGCACGGGATGCCCCGTAGCCTGATTTTGTGCGGGCCACCACATCAGCCACCCGGCTGGCAGTGACCTTGCCCAAGCGGGCTTTAAACCAATCGTCGGTGCGCTGTTCCATTATTCTGGCTCCCCAGCAGAAATCTGCGCCGCTGCGGCTTTAAGATCATTGATCTCTTCTGCGGTCAGGCTGGCGCGGTCTTTCTGCGGAAGCTGGGTCCACCATTCGCGCAAGGCGTCTGTGCCCTTGGCGGCTGTTTCCTTTGCCTTGGAAAGCAGCTCTTCCTTATCAGCCGTCGATACCTTCTTGGCTGTTACCTTTACCGGCGGCGCGGCATTGGCAGCAGTGCCATCATCATCTTCATTAGTACCGGCAACGCCGACAAGCGCGAAGGCTGCATAACGGCGTGCATAGGTGATCGCGGAGCCCATGTCGGTGGCCTTCACGCCGGTCGGCAGCGGGTATGTCGATTCAATCCACTGGCCGGAGCGATGCAGCAAGCGTGTGTAAAGAACGAAAATGCCTGTATCCTGATTGAACCCGGTAGCTTGGATCAGGGCGATGCCATTGGCAGAAAGCACAGGCCGCATGACCTCAAGGCCATCAGCAATATCAGCATACTTGGATTTAAGGTGCGGGTTGATCTTGCCCTTTTCGATGTTTTTCAATTCGCCTTGTGCTTTGGCAAGTGCAGTAGCAAGGGCTTCGATTGTGTCACTTGTTCTCATAAAGAGCCTCATGTGTGTAAGTTGACGGCGAACACTAAGCCTGCCTATAAGGGCCTGTCAAGCGCAGAATTGACGGGGGTATCATGGAACGAACACCAATCATGGAACAGGTCTTTGCCCACTATGGCGGCCCGTCCGCTTTGGCGAAATACCTTGAATTATCGAGACAGGCCGTGTGGCAGTGGAAAGTTGTTCCGCTGAAATATCTGACGATGATCTCGAAGCAAACAAAAATCCCACGCCGCAAGCTGAGGCCGGATCTCTATGCATGAGAGAATGACAGCCACGCTCGTGCTGAGGATGTTTCGTGCTGGTCTCAACACACATCAAATCGCTGAGCGGTTGGATCATCCAGAGCATAAGGTCGAAAAGCTTCTTATCAAAGCGCGCGAGGCAGACCGTGAATTTGACAATCAGCCTGAAGTTCCCACCGTCAGTGAACCGCCTCTGGAAAATGGGGAAAGGTAAGGTTTACCGATCTCACGATTACGAAGCATGGCGAGCAGAAGCTGCATGGGAAGCGCGCATGCAAGCTGGCCCGCACAAGATCCGGGGCCAATTTAAAATCACCGTGACCTTCGTGCGCCCCGATCAGCGTCATCGCGATCTCGACAATCTGCTGAAGGCGTTGCTGGATTGTTTGCAGCATGCAGGCGTGATCACGAACGATAAAAACTGCGTAGAGATAGCGGCGAAGTGGGTGCCAGAAGGCCCTCCTTGTTTGGTTACATTAGAGGAAATTGTAGATGGCCAAGACGCCCCTGAGAGCGCAGATTGATGCGATTGAGCTGGTGCTGGCCAATCGAAAGGGCCACATCGAAAATCTGGAAAAGCTGGTGAATGCCCGCAAACGGCCCATCGAGGAGCTGGAGGTTGCCCAGCGCCCCATTTTGGGGCTTGAGGCGGCCTTGAAGACATTGAGGTGGCTAGAGGCCAACGAGGCCCGGATAAAAGAAGCCCTGAGCCGTCAAGAGGGGGCTTGACGCCGCCTGTCAAATCGTCATACTGGCCCCATCGGCAAATCAAACAGATGAGGTTAGTTATGCACGCCGCTGATCGTTACGCTCTTCTCTCGCAGGAAATCGAACAGCTCGAAGTAGAGCGCAAAAAGGTTCGCGCTGAGCTGCTCGCCATGAAGCAGGAAAAAATCTATGGCGCTCAGGCGACCGTCACTATTGGCAAGCGCACCACAATCACGCTGAGCCCGAAGGACGTTTATGATGCGTTGAAGCCGTCGCGCTTCTTCCAGATGGTGTCTGTCAAAACGGCGGAAGCCGCCAAATTCTTGACGGATAAAGAATTTGAAAAAGCCATCATCAAGAAGGTCGAGAGCGATGTTGTGACCTACGATGTGTCGGTCAACAAAGCACTCGTTGATTAAGGTGCATCATGAAAAAACTGAAAGGTTTTTGGGAGGGCGTCGCTGACGCCTTCTCTTTTATCAGCACCATCATTGTGCTGCTGATGATCCTGATCATGCTGACAGCGTGCGGCACCGTTCAGCCTGAACAGCCGACGCGCATGCGGTCTGACATTGTGGCTGAATTGAACCGGTACAGGATCGACCGGGGCCTACCTGCCGTGACAACCAATCCGCGTTTGGATGAGCTGGCACAACAGAGAGCGCAACAGGCATGGCCCTATCGATATAAGAATCTGGCAAAGGGCCACGATAACTTCCAACGTGACATCAATCGGGTTCGCCCATCCGGCTTGTGGTTTGGCGAAAACCTATTGGCTGCGCCGTTCACACCAACGCCCAAGGGAGCAATCCAAGCATGGCATGACAGTGACGGGCATCGCCGGATGATGAACAGATTGACAACGGACGATTGCAGCGCGGCTGAGACATATGACGGACAGAGATCAATCATCGCGCTGATTTGTGCAGATAGAAAAACAGGGGAATGGTTATGAAGGTAGGAAGCTACAAAGAATTTCTTGAGCTGCTGGATGAGTTGAAGGCATCGAAGGCATGGGCAGAGATGGGGCTGATGAATGTGCATCTGGCAAAGATGCTGGGTGTATCTGAGCGGACCCTGTACCGATACCTTGCAGGCGATACGGCGATCCCTTTAACTGTCATTCTGCTGCTGCGTTTCATACTGAAGAAGAATAAGGGGCGGTTCGATGAACTTGCGTGATTATCAGCACGAAACTATCACGAAGCTTCGCCAAGCCATTGCTGGCGGTTCAAGGCGGCCTGTCGTGCAGGCCCCCACCGGCGCAGGTAAGACGGTGATAGCTGCGGCCATCGTGAAGATGGCGCGGGAGAAGGGCAACAGAGTGATCTTCTGCGTGCCTGCTCTCAGCTTGATCAATCAGACGGTCGAGCGGTTCCAGCAGAACGGCATCCACGATGTCGGCGTGATCCAAGGCTTGCATGAGATGACGGACTATCGGCAGCCTGTGCAGGTAGCGAGCGTGCAGACGCTGATGCGCCGTGACTTTGCGAAGGCGGATCTCGTGATCATCGATGAAGCGCACATGATGTTTAATTTCTACCACAAGTGGTTCAATGACCCCGTGTGGAAGGATGTGCCAATCATTGGTCTTACTGCCACGCCTTGGGCGCGCGGCATGGGGAAGCTTTGGGATCGATTGCTGATTGCGACAACCACGCAGCGATTGATCGATTTGGGCCACTTGTCTGATTTTAAAGTGTTCGCTCCGTCGCATCCTGATCTGTCGAAGGTGCGCACACAAGCTGGCGACTACCGCGATGATGATCTCGAAAAGGTCATGAACCAGAATGCGCTGGTCGCTGATATCGTTTCGACATGGTTGGAAAAGGGTGAGCGCAGGCCAACGCTGTGCTTCGCCGTCAATCGCGCGCATGCGAAAAATCTGCAAACACAATTTGAAGATGCTGGCGTGCGCACTGCCTATTTAGATGCTCATACAAAACTGGAGGAAAGAGATGCTATCGCAAGAGATTTTTCAAACGGTGATGTCGAAGTTGTATGTAACGTCGGCGTTCTTACTACTGGCGTGGATTGGGACGTTCGCTGTATTATTCTCGCTCGCCCAACTAAATCGGAAATCCTCTACACGCAAATTATCGGACGAGGATTACGAACAGGGCATGGAAAAGATCATTGTCTCGTTCTTGATCATTCAGATACTACTCTGCGGCTGGGGTTTGTTACTGACATCCACCATCATGAGCTGGATGATGGCAAGCCAAAGCTAAAGAAAGAACGCGAGAAGAAGGAAGCCCTTCCGAAGGAATGCCCCAAGTGCGCATTCTTGAAACCACCAAAAACGCGGCAATGCCCTGTATGTGGGTTCATCGCTGAAGCGGTATCTGAAATCGAAGAAGGCGATGGCGAGCTGGAAGAGCTGCGCCGTGATGGAACGCGCAACCGGAAAGAGTATTCGCTGGCTGAGAAGCAGGAATTTTATAACGAGCTGTATGGTTACGCGATGGAGCGCGGATACAAACAGGGCTGGGCCTATTGGGCCTACAAGGACAAGTTTGGTGTAGCACCAGCGAACACCTTGAAGCCAGTGCCTATGGCCCCGTCGCCATCAACCCGGTCATGGATCACTCATCGCAATATCGTGAAGGCTAAGTCGAAAGCACGCATGGCGGAGCGTCGGGCATGAAACAGATCGTGGAAGCAGCAAAAGGCCGGTGGCCAGAAATCCTCGCGCACTTTGGGGTGAGCCTGCCTGCGAAGGGCAAGCATGGCTCCTGCCCTGCCTGTGGCGGCAAGGACCGGTTCCGGTTCGACGATAAGGAAGGGCGTGGATCTTTCTATTGCTCCGGGTGTGGTGCCGGTGACGGGTTCATCCTGCTGGAGCGGGTGAAAGGTGTCGGTCTGTCGAAGGCCACGGAGATGGTGCGGGACTATTTGAAGATCCCGGCGGAGCCTCGCAGCCATCCGAAGGAAGATCCGACGAAGGCCATGCGGGCGCTCTGGGAGCGGGCCAGAAAGCCTGCGGAAGGCGGCCCGGTTCAAAGATACCTCTACAACCGCCTTGGCCCTCACGAGCCTCCTCTGTCGATCCGCGAGGCCATGTCAGTTTTTGACCCGGAGACTAAGCAAAGCTTCCCGGCAATGATCGCCAAGATCGCCAGCCCGGAGAACCGGGCGGTGAATCTGCACATCACCTATCTGACGGAGGATGGCAGGAAGGCGGCCACGCCGAAGCCTAAGCGGGTCATGGCAGGCAAGCTTCCTGAAGGCAGTGCCATACGGCTGGCACCGGCTGCGGAGTATATGGGCATCGCTGAAGGCATTGAGACGGCCATGGCTGCGTCGATTATGTTCGAGGTTCCTGTGTGGGCCGCTGTGTCCGGTGTGGGGCTATCGAAATGGACGCCGCCAGCATCAGCCCGCGTGATCCATATCTTCGCGGACAATGATGCTAACTTTGCCGGCGAGGCTAAGGCCTATGCCTTGGCGCATCGGCTCACGACTTTGTTCAAGCGGGAGGTGACTGTTGAAGTGCCAAGCAGCATTGGCGACGATTGGAATGATGCTTTCGCAAAGTTCAACGCGGTTCAATCAATGGGGGAGTTGACGAACCCCTTCGCCTAGATCATCGTGCAAAGAAATCGGCCCCCGGAGACGAATCTCAACGGGGGCCGGTGAACCAAGGAAACGTAAGCTGTGGCGGCTGCGAACTTGGCTCAACTGACCGGAGTATATCCGTTTAGTTCAGTTTGGCAAGTTTCCAGCCGTTACCAGAAATTACCAGCACGTTCCTCTTGGTTCCTCTTGGTTCCAACGCAGGCATGCGGGCGTCGGTTAACGGCAGGCCACCAAGAGAACCCGATACTGTGGGATTGGTCTATATCGGAACCGCAGCCCAAAGGCGCGAGGCGGGGACCACGGAGGCGGATGGAGCCTTCGCAAGCAGCGCGCTAGCCTTGTTGCCCATCTGCGGCAAGGCCCTCCGAAGCGACGGTCGGCTCCGGCCTTCTGATTGTATCGGTTGAGGGGACCACCCTGCCACCCGGCGGGGATGGTCGCCCTTTGCCTCCCTTGCTCTGGTCTCACCAGCCTTCTGAAACACAGATGGTTCAGGATAGAGCTGGGGTTGCTAAGGCGGCGGCGGTGATCCACAGAAAATATCTGTACAATCAAAACACGATCAAAAGTTTGGGCGTAAACCCGTTGTCAGCGTATTGGCGAAAACCCGGTAACAGGGGCAATGGCAAAAAAGAACCCCGCCGAAGCGGGGCTAAGTTCTTTGAACAAAGGCTGACCGTCACAGGTGTTACCGGCCAGCCTTTGCATTCTTAACCGACTGCTTGTGCCGGTCAATGAGCCGGTCGATGTCAGCGATGATGATGTCGCGCTGTTCCTGCGGCATGCGGCGGACCACGCTGTCGAGCAGCGAGGTCATATAGCCAAGCGCGAAGAGCGGAGACTGCATGTTGTTGTCGGGGTGCGCCATGAGGGCGCGGATGAGATCGTCTTGGCGGCGAACGTCGATAGCGGGCATAACTGGCTCCTTATTGATGAGAAACTGGTGCAGTGATGGACAGGCATTCGCGGAGATAGATGCCGTAGCGCGGCTTCCAAACCATAAGGGCGACCTCGCCGCCTTCTTCGCGGACGGTCATGTTGAAGATGTCGCGGGCATTATCGGAATCTTGCACGCGGATGAATTCTTGACCATCGACGTAAATGATAGCTTTGGCTTGCGCGTTCATTTTACTCTCCCTCAGTCTGCCGTACCGGCGGTTGCATAAACTCGATTCCGAAGGGCGCGGGCGGCGTCCATGTATTCCTTGATCTCTGCGTCGGTGGCGATGCGCCAATCGACATCCACGCGATGAGCGGCGGCGTAGCCTGCGGCCTTGGCCGGAGCGGATGCCTCGTCCCATGCGCTGATGAAGCCAAGGTGGTCGCCGGTCTTTGCGTTGGTGAGTACGAGAGTGATCATAAGTGCCCCCTGTTGATTAACTGATACGCTTGTACCACATGACATCCTGTCATGCAACTAGGGTGTAGCCCGGATTCTCATCAATTTCGAGCTTGTGGTCGATTCGCCAAATAAGATCCCAATAGGCTTCGTCAGGGGTATCGCCATGGCCGATCACGTCGCCATCGCCGGTAATGTCGCCTTCGACGGCATAGTAGGTATAGCCGGGATACCAATAGCATGATTTGTGGACGTAGATTTCTGACATTTCCGTAGCCATGTAAGCCTCCTGTTGATTAACTGATACGGTTGTATCACATGACATTCTGACAGTCAAATCAGCTCGCGATCCGCGAAGGCCTGATTGACCGCGACCATCGCGGACATGCTGACCCGCTTGCCAATCTTCAGGGGGCCATCCCACACCATGGCCAAGGCGCGCCCACGCTCATAGTGCCATTGCTTGGATGGGCTGTTGGCATAGGCGTCATAGTCAAATGGCTTGCCTTGGCTGGCATCATTGAACCCGCGCACAAAGGCTGCGCTGCGGATCAGCTCCTTGAGGGTGAGCTTGGCGATGGGCATCTGATCGACCCCATGCTCGTAGGTGGATTTGCGGGCGCGCATGGTGGCCTCCTCACGCTGCAATGAGCTGAGCGTCGTGATGCTCGACGGCATCCGGCTGGATAAAGTCCCAATGGGGATAGAAGGCGGTCAGATCAGCGCCATCGATTGTGATGGCCTTAAAGAATTGAGCGCGCTTCTCAGAGCGGCGGCCAAC
>JACCDW011737875.1_pt1 | contig 11915 bp, 13 predicted proteins | sample 7449781 | NCBI WGS metagenome assembly JACCDW01 (sample SAMN15323449, study PRJNA562643) | freshwater metagenome | isolation source: river surface water | place: USA:Blue River Watershed | collected 2017-08-18
CCTAATGCTGATAATGTCGCCATAGATAGGCGCGAGTGGCGGAATGGCAGACGCGCTGGCTTCAGGTGCCAGTACTCGCAAGGGTGTAGGGGTTCAAGTCCCCTCTCGCGCACGTGCCGACAGCAATTTTCGCTCACCGAGGTTCGAGCTTTCATCATGCGGAGCAGTCCCTGGAATCCTTCACGGCTGCGATCGATGAAGGAGCTGACGGCATCGAATGCGATGTCCGGATCACATCTGATGGCGTTGCATTCTGTTGGCACGATCGCGACCTGATGCGCCTTACCGGTCAGCCCTTACCGATTTCAAAAGTGAGTAGCACAGACCTGAAGAAGTTGTTGATCAAGGATCGAGGATTCAATGGAACCCCGGTTACCTTTGAAGAGTTAGCAAGGCTGGCTGCAGATTCGAAGATGAAGTTACTTGTTGAGACGAAACATCCCGTCCTCTCTGGCTCCCGTGTTGAAGTAGAGGTGGCACGGATTGCGAAGAGATATGGAATCGAAGTTCAGGTCCTGTCCTTTGCATTCACTGCAATTAGAAGAGCAGAAGGACTTCTTCCTGGGAGTGAACATGTTCAATTGATCCAACATGCCACGCTTCTTCCGCTTGCACAGACGAAGATCGTTGGCGTGGATATCGAATTGATCAGGAAGGATCGAACCTTGATTGATTCGCTACATAAGCAAGGCAAGAAGATCTATATCTGGACTGTCAATGATGATGCAGAGTTCCAATCCCTTGCAGCAGAGGGAGTAACTGGGATCATCACTGATATTCCTGCACAGGCCAAGAAGGTGCTCGGCTACCCTTAGCCGGTGGCGAAATACGCATATCTTGGCCCGCAAGGCACATTCACCGAATCTGCCTTAGAGGGAATCACCTCCGACTCTGATCAGAGGATCCCCTATGCCAATGTCACTGCGACCCTTGATGCGGTCCGTACTGGTGAAGCGGATTTTGCGCTGGTTCCAATCGAGAATTCCATTGAAGGTGTGGTTGCGCGAACCCTGGATGAACTCGCTATCGGCGAACCCTTGGTGATCACTGCCGAGACGACTCTCACTGTTAATTTCTCGCTCGTTGGAAAGAAGGGTGTAGAGATCAAACGGATCGCAACCCACCCACATGCCGAATCACAATGTCGAAATTACATCGCGAAGAGCTATCCGCATGCAGAGATCATCCCGGTTGCATCGACTGCGACCGCAGCGGAGGCAGTTGCTCGCGGCGAATATGACGCAGCGATCGCCTCTCCCAATGCCGCATCACGGTATGGATTGGAAACGCTTGCTGAAGGTATTGGTGATATCCAAGGGGCGCAGACTCGATTCGTTCTGGTCACGAAGCCAGGAAGATTGCCGGAGCGAAGTGGATATGACCGGACCTCGCTCGTTGCTTTCATTGGCGCAGACCATGCTGGCGCACTCTTGGAAGTACTCACCGAGTTCTCGGTGCGGGGAGTCAACCTGACATTCATTCAATCGAGGCCAACAGGAGCAGGGCTTGGGGATTATCACTTCATCATCGATGCCGAAGGTCATATCAATGATGAGCGAGTTGGCGAAGCGATGATGGGTCTTCGTCGCATCTGCGCAGATGTCCGCTTCCTCGGCTCCTATCCGCGAGCAGACAGAGTCGCACCAACGACCAATCGAAGTGCCCATGATGAGAGCTTCAATGAGGCAAGTGATTGGCTTACTGCCGTCCGTTCAGGCAAGAAGATCTAGAAAGATAGACTCACCACATCATGATCGATATCAAAGAACTACGCGAGAAACCAGAGCTTTTCCGCGCCTCTGCCCGTGCTCGTCGCGAAGATGAAGGAGTCATCGATCAGATCCTCGTCGCTGATGAAGCGCGCAGGAGTGCGATCAATGAATTCGAGCGCCTCAGGTCCGAACAGAACATCCTCTCGAAGTCCGTTGGCGCGGCTAAGGGTGACGAGAAGAACGAATTGCTCGGAAAGGCAAAAGATCTTGCTGCTCAAGTAAAGAGCGCTGATGCAAAGCGCGCCGAGATGGAAGAGGCTTTTCTAGCTCTTGCAAAACTCATCTCCAACCTTGTCAGCGCCGAAGCCCCGATCGGCGGTGAAGAGGATTTCAAGGAGATCGAGCGGATTGGAACCCCTAGAGATTTCACAAAGGAAGGTTTCGAACCGAAGGATCACGTCGAACTCGGCAAGATCCTTGGAGCTATCGATACCGATAGAGGAGCAAAGGTCTCGGGCGCTCGCTTCTATTACCTCACCGGCGTCGGTGCGCTCCTTGAGTTCGCTCTCGTCAACTACGCGATCACCAGTGCACTGAAGAATGGTTTCACTCCAGTGATTCCACCGGTTCTCGTCAAGCCTGCAGCGATGGAGGGAACAGGATTTCTAGGTCAAGCAGCGGAGAATGTCTTTCATCTTGAACGTGATGAGTTCTATCTCGTTGGAACGAGTGAAGTTCCATTGGCGGCGTATCACATGGATGAGATCCTCGACGGATCGAGGTTGCCGATTCGAATGGCTGGATACTCTTCATGTTTCCGTCGTGAAGCAGGAAGCTATGGCAAGGACACAAAGGGAATCATTCGCGTCCATCAATTCGACAAGGTCGAGATGTTCTCCTTTTGTCGGCCAGAGGAGGCAGAGGCGGAACACCTTCGAATTCTGCAGTGGGAGAAGGATTTCTTGGATGCGATGGAGGTGCCATATCGCGTCATCGATGTTGCCACCGGCGATCTAGGTTCATCCGCCGCACGAAAGTTCGATTGTGAAGCGTGGATCCCAACCCAAGGTACATATAGAGAGGTCACTTCGACTTCGAATTGCACTGAGTTCCAAGCGCGTCGCCTCAACATCAGGATGAAGGACTCTGACGGAACCAAGCCAGTCGCTACCCTCAATGGAACCCTGGTTGCGATCACTCGTATGGTGGTTGCCATCCTCGAGAACCATCAGAACCCTGACGGTTCAGTGACAGTTCCCAAGGCCCTTCGCCCTTTCTTGAATATGGATCGCTTTGAACCCGTTGCTTAAGCGACCGAAGTTGATCGCTACCGATCTCGACGGCACGATCGTTGCTCATTATGGATCGATCTCCCAGCGAACCATCGAGGCATTCCACCGCGCACATGAACTTGGTATCGAGATCTTCTTCGTCACAGGTAGACCACCAAGGTGGACTAGTGAGCTTCGAGAGAACTTCTCTTTCGGTCACGGAATCCTCGGTAATGGTGCGATGCACTACGAGATCTACAAGCAGGAGATCTTGGAGAAGTGGTTCATCCCAGTTGAGAATCAACTTCAAGTGGCGCAGCGACTTCGCAAGGTCATCCCCAACATCACTTTTGCAGTCGATACCGCACATCAATTCCATCGCGAGAAGCGATATGAACCGAAGTGGGATGTCGGTGTCGATGAAGAGCCACATGATCTGATCGAAGCGGCGATGACAGAGCCCGTTGCGAAGATCCTGGCTCGTTGTGCAGCTCAAGATTTCACATCCGATGAGATGCTCGAGATCGCTGAGCGTGAATTAGAGGGAATTGTGACCGTTACCCACTCCAATGCCTGGGATTCGCTCCTTGAGATATCGGCTGCTGGCGTGAGTAAGGGCGCGACGCTCTCGCTCCTCGCATCACGTCTAGGGATCACTGCAGAAGAGTCGGTCTCCTTTGGTGACAACCCGAATGATTTCTCGATGCTCCGTTGGGCGGGACGTTCCTGGGCGATGGCGGATGGCCATCCCGATGCGAAACTCCATGCCAAATCTGTCGCAGCTCCTCATGAGGACGATGGCGTTGCAATCGAGATCGAGAAGTTGTTGGAGTTACCAGAATGAGCGCGTTACCACTATGGGTCGATCTCGCTGCCGTCGGTGTTGGTGCATTCGCCGGGGCACTCTTTGCGATCTTCAATAAGAAGTTCGATTTCATAGGAGTGATCGCAATCGCGATCATGACCGGACTCGGTGGTGGATTGATCCGCGATCTCTTCCTCGCAACCGGACGACCTTCAGCGCTACAAGATAACAACTACATCGTCACAGTCATCGTCGCTGTCGTCCTTGCATTGCTCTTGGGTCGTTGGTATCACTCCTCTCGAGAGTTGGCGACGAAGGTCCTTACTGTTCTCGATTCCATCTCGATGGGATTCTTCACCGTCGCTGGAACCTATAAAGCGCTGATCTATAACGCGCCTGTGACAGTTGCGATCCTGCTTGGTGTGATCACTGCGGTCGGTGGTGGTGTATTGCGAGATGTCATCGCTCGAAGTACGCCACAGATCTTCACCGGTGGACCGCTCTATGCCACTGCAACATTCATCGGTTCCTCACTCTTCGTCATCCTCGACGCGCTCGATCTCAATCGAGATCTGGCCGTTGTGATCACTGTGATCACGATTGTCACGATCCACATGCTCTCGATTCGCTTCAAGCTCCACATGAAGCCAGCGGTCGAGGCTCTGGATTTTGATGACCCAGAACCCAACCGGTAAATTCCCCCACGGAGGGCTCGCATAGCGGCCGAGTGCACCGGTCTTGAAAACCGGCAGACGAAAGTCTCGTGGGTTCAAATCCCACGCCCTCCGCTCTAGAACCTCACTTGTGGCTGAATTCATAGCCTCTGCCCTAGCGTCATAAGAATGAAGGGGCGAGACTTTGCCCAGGTTTAAGACCCTCGTACTCAGGCCCGAGTAAAGGGAGTTCAAGGATCGACTGGAGGATCTTCAGTGGCGACAGGTGTCTTCTCAAATGGTCGTGCATCGATCAAGGAAAGAACGCTCCGTACCGATAAGTGGTGGCTACAACCAGCGGTGACATTCGGAGTCCTCTTCTCCTTCGTCATCTACTCCACGTTCCGTGCATTCGAGAAGCAGTACTACTGGGCAGAGCCGCTGATCTCACCTTTCTATTCGCCATGTCTTTCAACCGCATGCGTTGAAGGTGCATCGCACTTCGGTCAGCCGATCGGAACCATCGTCATCGCGGGCTTCATGCTCTCGCCGGCATTCTTCATTCTCGTCGTGCCTCTAGGTTTCCGACTCACTTGTTATTACTACCGAAAGGCTTACTACCGCTCCTTCTGGATGTCGCCGCCAGCATGTGCTGTCGCCGAGCCACATAAGAAGTACACCGGTGAGACACGAGCGCCGCTGATCTTGCAGAACGGCCATCGCTGGTTCTTCTATCTCGGTCTCGTACTCAACGTCATCCTCACCTACGACGCAGTCATCGCATTCCGCAATGCCGAAGGCGAGTGGGGACATATGAGCGTTGGAACTCTGATCCTGACGCTTAACGCGACTCTTCTCTGGCTCTACTCGCTCTCCTGCCACACCTGTAGACACACGATTGGTGGACGTTTGAAGAACTTCTCCGCTCACCCAGTTCGCTACAAGGCATGGACTTGGGTATCGGCTCTCAACAGCCGCCACCCACTCTTCGCGTGGATCTCTTTGATTGGCGTGGCTTTCGCTGATTTCTATGTCCGCTTGGTCGCCTCTGGCACCATCGATAACTACTACTTCTTCTAAACCTCACGGGAGAGATAACTGATGAGCGAGAGATTCAAGTACGACGTCTTGGTGGTTGGCGCTGGTGGCGCAGGTCTACGTGCCGCAGTAGAAGCGCGCCAGGCCGGACTTTCGGTCGCGATCATCTGTAAGTCCCTCTTTGGTAAAGCGCACACCGTTATGGCTGAAGGCGGCGCTGCCGCAGCGATGGGTAATGTCAACTCCAATGATGGTTGGAAGGTCCACTTCCGCGACACGATGCGCGGAGGAAAGTTCCTCAACAACTGGCGGATGGCAGAGCTCCACGCCAAGGAATCTCCGGATCGAATTTGGGAATTGGAATCATGGGGCGCGCTCTTCGATCGCACCAAAGAAGGAAAGATCTCACAACGTAACTTCGGTGGACATGAATATCCACGTCTTGCGCACGTCGGTGACCGCACAGGTTTGGAATTGATCCGAACCATGCAACAACGAATCGTCGCGATGCAGCAGAAGGATAAGAAGGAATTCGGCGACGCAGAGAAGTACATCAAGGTCTTTGCAGAGCTCACCATCACTGACCTTCTGAAAGATGGCAATCGCATCTCCGGCGCCTATGGATATTGGCGCGAGAGTGGCGATGAAGTCCTCTTTGAATCATCCGCAGTCGTCCTTGCAACAGGTGGAATCGGCAAGTCATTCAAGATCACTTCCAATTCATGGGAAGGAACTGGCGATGGCCATGCACTCGCCCTCAAAGCGGGAAGCGCGCTCGTTGATATGGAATTCGTTCAATTCCATCCAACAGGCATGGTCTGGCCACCGTCTGTCCGCGGAATCTTGGTGACCGAATCCGTTCGTGGCGATGGTGGAGTCCTTACCAACTCCGAAGGCCGTCGCTTCATGTTCGACTACATCCCTGAGGTCTTCAAAGATAAGTATGCGGATAACGAAGCTGAGGCAGATCGTTGGTATACCGATCAGAACAACAATCGTCGTCCACCCGAGCTGTTGCCTCGCGATGAGGTAGCTCGTGCGATCAATGCAGAAGTGAAGGCTGGCCGCGGATCACCACATGGCGGTGTCTACCTCGATGTCTCCTCACGTCTTCCAGCGGAAGAGATCAAGCGTCGTCTTCCTTCCATGTGGCATCAGTTCAAAGAGTTGGCTGATGTCGATATCACCAAGGAGGCGATGGAGGTCGGTCCGACCTGTCACTACGTCATGGGCGGCGTGAAGGTCGATCCCGATACCGCTGCCGCAGTGGGCGTTGATGGACTCTTCGCCGCCGGTGAAGTCGCTGGCGGAATGCATGGTTCGAATCGTCTCGGTGGAAACTCACTCTCTGACCTTCTCGTCTTCGGACGTAGAGCCGGTGCGGGTGCTGCTGCATATGTGAAGGCTCTCTCTGCGAAGCCAACTGTCACCGATGGTGAGATCAACCGCGCACAGCATCGACTTAACTCCCCATTCGAAGGTTCTGGTGGCGAGAATCCATACTCCTTGCATCAAGAGTTGCAGCAAGTGACTCAGGATCTGGTTGGAATCATTCGTACCGAATCAGAACTCAAAGATGCTCTTGTGAAGCTTGCATCCATTCGTGAACGTGCGAATAAGGTCAAGGCTGAAGGCGGACGAGCATTCAACCCAGGTTTCCATCTCGCTCTCGATCTCGAGAATATGCTCTTAGTCTCAGAATCGATCGCACTCTCCGCACTACAGCGAAAGGAGTCTCGCGGTGGACATACTCGCGATGACTATCCGAAGATGGATCCAGAGTGGCGTCAGTTCAACCACCTCACCAAGTGGAATGGTTCTGCTGTCGAGGTGAAGAGCGAAGAGGCAAAACCAATGCCTGCAGAGCTCTTGGAACTCTTCGAGATGGATGAATTGAAGAAGTACTTCTCCGAGAAGGAACTCGCGAAGGGCGGTAAGTAGAGATGTCACGTAACTTCAAATTCCACATCTGGCGAGGAGATGCCACCAGTGGCGGCTTCAAAGATACTGAGGTCGAAGTCAACGAGGGTGAAGTCGTTCTCGATGTAATCCACCGGGTCCAGGCGACTCAGATGTCTGACTTAGCCGTTCGTTGGAACTGTAAGGCTGGAAAGTGTGGCTCCTGCTCGATGGAGATCAACGGAAAGCCGCGTCTTGCCTGTATGACTCGAATGAATTCCTTCGAAGAGGGCGAGACCATCACGGTCACTCCGCTTCGTGCGTTCCCGGTCATCAAGGACCTCGTCACCGATGTCTCCTTCAACTACAAGAAGGCGATGGAAGTTCCAGCATTCGAGCCTCCTGCAGATCTTCAACCTGGTGAATATCGGATGCAACAAGTCGATGTCGAACGGAGCCAAGAGTTCCGTAAGTGCATCGAGTGCTTCCTCTGCCAAGACACCTGCCACGTAATTCGCGATCACGAAGAGAACAAGGAGTCCTTTGCCGGACCTCGCTTCTTCATCCGCATGGCTGAGTTGGATATGCACCCACTCGATCAGATCAAGAACCGTAAAGAGATGGCACAGGAGCAACACGGACTTGGAATGTGCAACATCACCAAGTGCTGTACCGAGGTTTGCCCAGAGCACATCAAGATCACCGACAATGCGATCATCCCGATGAAGGAACGTGTTGTCGATGTGAAATACGATCCACTTCGGTGGTTGGGATCGAAGATTCGAAAGCGCGAAGGCCTCTAGAGATGCGCCTCTTGCTTCGCTGGGCCTCAATGGCGCTCGCCTTCTGGGTCGCGACGCAATTGGTCCCTGGAATCACAGTTAACGGGAGCGCCTGGAGTTATTTCTGGGTTGCGCTCCTCTTCGGTGCGATCAACGTGACGATCGGTTCACTCGTAAAGTTCTTGACCCTTCCTGCAGTCATCATCTCGCTCGGCTTCTTCCTTGTTGTCGTCAATGCTGCGATGTTGGCCCTGACTGCACGAGTGAGTGATGTCCTTGATGTGAAGGATTTCTGGTCAGCGCTCTTTGCTGCGATTGTCATATCAGTTATGAATTGGTTCACCTCGAAGATCTTCAAGAAAGTCACCTCCTGACTTCTCTACTTCCCATCATCTGGGTCTTTCTCGGTGGCGCATCTGGCTCCACCTCGAGGTGGTTCCTCGGTGAGATAGTTTCTAACGGCGTTCTTGTCCTATTGATCGTCAATGTCCTTGGAACAGCGCTTGCTGGTTGGGTTGGTTTCCGTGAAAGCAGCACAAAGAATCAGCGCCTTTTTTGGATCACTGGATTCGCAGGCGGATTCACGACTTTCTCATCGCTCTCATATTTCTTGACCGAGCTGGCTCTCGTTGAGGCCTCACTCCTTGCCGGGTTGACCCTGATCCTTTCGCTCTCGATCCTTGCGACGTTGGAGAAGCGATGAGGCTGCTCTATTTCTTCCTTGCCTCCGGTTTAGGAGCGACCACTCGTTACCTCATTGATACTCAAATGCGTCGCCTCTTCTCTTTTCCGGCCGGCATCTTGATAGTCAATGTCGTTGGTTCTTTTCTATTAGGCCTTGTAATCGGGGAAGAGACGGATCTCACCTTTGCAATCGTTGGCTTCTGTGGCTCCTTGACGACTTGGTCGGCATTTGCCTTGGATCTCGATGGAGCGCGTCGCGCTGGCAAAAACGGCGAGTTCTTCTTGAACATTGCACTCAACTTCTCAATTTCAATCGTTGCGATGCTGCTTGGACGTTGGATCTCGAGTTAACTGTAAAGTCGTCCTAGAGCCGCTTCGTACTCCCGATCTAGTGCTTCCCAATCTTTGATTTCGTTTCGATATTTTCCAATACGAACACGATCAGCGGGCATTTCATTCTTGAAATACGTCTTGGTCTGTTTTGAATCCTTGATACCAAGAAAATCAAAGAGTCTCTCGTAGCTGTTATCGCGATCGGTGACAACAAGAGACTCGAGGTCCAATTCCAATACCTGCGATTTTGGAATGGACTCGAGTGCTTTGATGGAGATGGCCATTCGTCTCTCCCACCACTTAAGCGCTGTGAAGGGATTCTTTGGTCCCCAATTCTCTTTGAGCACTGATGCGACCGTATCTCTGCCGTCTCGCTTCATATGGATGAACTTCGCCTCAGGAAAGAGCCTGTGAATCCGATCCGCCACCGAAATATTGAGTGGAGTGGTGTCGATCCACAAGGATTCACCTTTGTTATGGATTTGTCGCTCTAGGTAGCTGTAGAGGAACGTTCGCGAGGCCTGGGTGTGATCATTCGGAAAGGATCGATGAAAATCCTCCAACAATTCCTCTCGATCCTTCACTGAGAGCCCCCGAAAGAGACCAGAAGAATTTTCTATGCGATTCTTTCGCTCCCACCAACGTCCGCGCATCTTCCGATCGAAGTTCTTTACGAAGAGCGTTCGACGCTTCGGTGAGATTCGCTCCAGATAGAGCTTTGATGCGAACCGCTTCCATGAAGATTCAAACTCTTCGACACCGTAACAGAGATCTAGAAGCCCGAATCGATCGTTGATGAAACGAATTTCGTAGGGCTTCCCGCCTCGAATATCTGGGTGCCTTGCAAGTAGTTTTCCTACGACGGTCGTGCCACTTCTTCCCGTTCCCCCGGAGAAGATCGGTAGTACGTCTCGATTCACTTGAGAAGTTGCGCCATCCAGACTTCGATCTCATCAGGGTGAGAAGGAAGAGCTGAACTCAAGACCTTACAACCAGTCTCGGTGACAAGGACATCGTCTTCGATGCGAACACCGATTCCACGATATTCCGGTGGGAAGAGTTCATCATCGGCTTGGATGTAGAAGCCCGGCTCCACGGTAAGGATCATTCCTGGTTCAAGGATGGCATCGGCGTACTGTTCTTTGCGAGCCTTCGCACAGTCGTGAACATCGATCCCAAGATGGTGACCTGAACCGTGGAACATCCAACGGCGGTGAAGGCCTTTCTCTGGCTTTAAAGACTCTTCTGGTGAGATTGGGAGTACACCCAATTCATAGGCGCCCTTTGCGATGACTGCCATGCATGCAGCGTTGAAGTCGGAGAATTTTGCACCTGGTTTTACCGCAGCGATACCCGCCTTTTGAGCTTCGTAGACCAAGTTGTAGATCTTGCGCTGTGCCTCAGTGAACTTTCCATTGACTGGAAGAGTGCGAGTGATATCCGCGGTGTAGTAGGAATCGACCTCAACACCAGCATCGATCAACACCAATTCACCAGGATTGACATCACCATCATTGCGAATCCAATGGAGGATGCAGGCATGTGAGCCAGATGCGACGATGCTGTCATATCCAAGGTCGTTTCCTTCGACTCTGGCGCGACCAAAGAACGCTGATTCGATGACCCTCTCGCCACGAGGCGTCTTCGTTGCAGCTGGAAAGACCTTGACCATGTCGGCAAAACCTCGGGTCGTCGAGTCAACAGCCTTCTGCATTTCGTTGATCTCATATTGGTCCTTGACCATACGCATCACCGAGGTGACGTTGGCTAGCTCTTCATCTCGATCGTTTTCCTTGATGAGATCATCGATGAAGGGATCTTGATTGCGGATGACGACTGCATCCTTGTTCTCAAGGAAAGAATCCAAGGTATCAAGCAACGCAACTTTGATTCCGTAGCGAAGTTCGGTCTCTTCGAGAGTCATGCGTCGACCGATCCAAAATTCTCCGTATCTCGCGTTCCTAAAGAACTCATCTGTATCACGCGAAGATCGAGGATGGATGAAGAGCAGCGCCTCATGTCCATTGGTGGTGGGCTCTAAGACGAGTGCTGAATCTGGAACCGCGTCACTTGCACCAATCCCTGAGTAATAGGAGAAGGCAGAGTGCGCTCTGAATCTATAGTCAGTGTCATTACTTCGCGTCTTTAGCGCCCCCGCGGGAAGAACTACTCGAACGCCTTGAAAGACTTTAGAGAGACGCTCACGGCGTTCCTTCGCGTACGGGATAACTTCATGTGGCGTGATCCCATCGAGAGGAGATGGAGCCCAACCCTTCATCATGAACTGTTGAAGAGCTTCAGGGGTTGGAATGTCGTGGCTTCGTACGCCTTTGCTGCGCGGATTCGTTGGTTGTTCCGCTGGCTTTTTATCGAAGGTGTTCATAGGGCAAGGCTAAGGTAAAGTTGCGCTTTGAGGAGACGTCGCATAGCCCGGTCTAGTGCGCCTCGCTGCTAATGAGGTAAACAAGAACATGGTTCGGAGGTTCAAATCCTCTCGGCTCCGCTCATCTTTAGCTTAAATTCGTCATTTCTATTTATTGTAAAAAGTTTTTGCCCAACTTTTGCCCATGTTTTTCTCTTGTTCACCTGAATATCAAGTCTCCCTAGGTTGGCAGGCCCAATGCCAGTGAAGTTCTTCACGTCACACCTGAGAATCCCGTGTGTATTTTCCAAGTATTAGAGACACGCCCGTGATGCCATGGGATTACTTGGTACCTTTGGGACATGTTGAGAACGAG